>Ga0265297_10009127_pt1 | contig 12940 bp, 9 predicted proteins | sample Munlanlwell13791_FD_192502 | JGI IMG/M metagenome (GOLD analysis project Ga0265297, IMG submission 192502) | Leachate microbial communities from a municipal landfill in Southern Ontario, Canada - Leachate well 137-91 | ecosystem: Engineered > Solid waste > Landfill > Unclassified | place...
TTTCCGTAGCCACGCAGCGAGGCGACGCTCGAAATGGCCACAATCCGTCCGTACCGGTGAGGGGTCATTAGCCGGACGGCAGCGGAAATGCAGTGTGTTGTGCCCAGAACATGCACGTTAAACTGCTCGGAGAACTGCTCGGGCTTCGTCAGTGCAAGAGGGATCCGGACAATCGTGCCAGCCGCGGTCACCAAGCCGTCAAGCTTGCCTTCCGTCTTCGCGATGGATGCAAAGAACTCCTTGACGGAGTCGTTCTTCGTGACATCGCACTGCATCGCGCGGACACGGTATCCCTGGGCGGTCAGTTCGGCTGCAAGCGCGTCAGCCTTCTCCTTCGATGAAGACCAGGAGAAAACAACCTGCGCGCCAAGCGAAGCCAGTTCGCGGACGACCGCGGCACCGATTCCGCGCGAACCTCCGGTGACGGCCACAACACGATCCTGGAATGACAGGTATTCGCCCAACTATGCACTCCCTTCGCATACTGCAAAAGCAACAGCGTAATCGCCGTCGTGCGTGATAGACAAGTGAATCTTCCCGATGCCCCTGCCCTTTGCGGCGGCCAGCGCGGCTCCGCTCAGTATTGCCAGTGGCGCGCGCGCGTTGTTGGAGGCTATCTCGATAGTACTAAACGATACGCCCTCGGTCATCCCTGTGCCAATCGCTTTTGCAACGGCTTCCTTGGCAGCGAACCGCCCGGCAAAGTGCACCACGGGGTCGGAGTACCGGCGGCAGTACGCGATTTCGGCAGCGGTAAAGAGCCTGGCCACGCCCTTTTCGCCCCAGCGGGCGATGAACCGGCCAATGCGCTCAACCCGAATGATATCTGTCCCAACGCCTGCGACGCCCATCTCAGTCCACTGACATGTCCACGTAACCGGACTTCTTCCAGAACTGGCCCGTCGGGGTGCGGCGTATGCCCTTGTTATACATAAGAGCGTTGGGTTCGCACAAACACTCGAAGGCAATCTTGAAGATCGCGATCTTGCCTGTATTCTTCAGCTCGAACAGCCGGGGCACTACCTTGTCGCGCAGTGACTCGGGGTCAATCGTGTTGATATATATCTTGGTGCCGCCCTCAAAGCCTGCAGGCGTATTGATGCGCCACTTGATGAGGATGTGCCAGGGAAGCGCCTCGATTGCATCCGGCGGAGTGTAGTACCATTCCTCGTTACAGGTGATGGTCGGGCCCATTGCAGCGTGGATTGCGTGGACGATATCGGACATACCCCTGATTTCCTCGTCGGTCATCAGCGTCGGGTTGGGCTTCTCGGACTTGGAATAAACCGCAAGGCACGGGAATCGGTGGCCGAAATCGGCAAAGGCGATTGCGTAGTCGTTCTCTGCAAACACGAGATTGTTGTAGCCCGCGTAGTTGGTGGCGCAATCGTTGTAAATATTCGGGTTGTCGCGCACGAGGCGCAGTTCCTGCTCCACACTGGTGCCCCACTCGTCAATGGCCACAAGCTGCTTGTGCAGGTGGTCGAACGAGGCCCCCGCGGGCTTGAGCCAGTTCTGGAAGCAACTGATGTAGCGCACATACCGGTTTCCGGCGTAAATCTCGCGCATCGCGTCGATCGTGAACTTGCTGTACTGGAAATGCTCCTCTGGCGTGAGTTCGCCCGATGAGCAAAGTTGCGTCTCGAACTTGGCGCCCTCGGCGTAGTGTTTCTTGGCGACGATGAGTTCGTGGCCGCCCGCGAAGAACGCATTGGCCATAAAAAGCTTCTGTTCGAGAGGAATCTCGTCTATGTCCTTCTGGCTCTTGCCTGCAAGTTTCAATTTCATCGTCAGGATGTTGATCACATGCTCGAGGCCACCGGGCGCGGAGACGTACTTCTCCTTCCACTGCTGAGCGCGGGTGTCAGGCTGGAAGCTGAAGTTCTTGTTCCAGTAATCGAAGGATACGATCTCGAAAAGATTGGGAATCCGCCTGAATTCCGCAGGTGCAGCGGCAACTGCGGATGGCGGAAGGAAGCGCTGGATTTCGTATTCGCCCTTGGCGTTCTTCACGAGCCTCGCCTTCTCGGGCGGGGTGCTCATATATTTGGTTTCGCAGAAGTTGCAGTGATCCTCGGGCGAGTGCGGCGTCGCCGGTCTGGCGTCAGCGGGGACGGCGTTGGTCAAAGGCTTGAATGCCCTGCCAGGTACCGTCCATACTTCCGTGCCTGTAAAGGGATTTATCTGCTTGACCGTACCGTCGGCCATCTTTACGACCCATCTGCCGTGCAGATCCATACTTCACCTCCGGTGATTTCTGGAATTGTACCAGTTTTTCCTGCCGAGTGCAGCCCTGATTCGAAAGGCCACTACAATGCCCTGATGCCTTTCTCCGGCAAAGCAGCGGTGGCGTCGCTTTCATCACGTCTTACTGCTGGAGGGCGACACCCGCACGGCATCTTCTATATGGTCCTCAGCTCACTCTTCTTCGCGCTGATGGCCCCCCTGGTAAAGGTTGTCGGTAATAAGTACGGCTACGAGTCGTTCGATCTCGTATTCGTGCGCTCTCTTTTCGGCCTTGCCTTTACCGGCGTACTGATGTGGCAGACTCGTGCACCGATCATCGGCCACAATATGCCCCTCCTGATCGCACGTGGTCTGGTGGGGCTCGCGGCGGTATTCACTTACTATATCGCGCTCCAGAACCTGCCCAATTTCTCAGACGCCGTGATGCTGCAGTACACGAGCCCCATCTTTGTGGGCCTGCTGGCGCCATTCCTGCTGCGGGAGCGCGCACGGGCAATAAGGTTCGTCCTGATAGCCGTTTCGTTTGTGGGGATGCTGATGATCGTCAAACAGGACGCCGCGGCGATGTTCACCTTCGACCTGAACTCGATGTACGCTCTTATCGGGCTGGCAAGCGGTCTTGCGGCAGGGCTGGCCAACATCATAGTGCGCAAGGCAACCGCCACGGACAATTCGCTGACGGTGATGTTCTACTTCCCGTTCATCAGCACCATTGCCACGGCCCCGTTCTTCATCGCGCATATGCATGTGCCTGGTCTGCTCGAGCTTCTGATGCTGTGCGGCATCGGAGTCCTTGGCACGCTGAGCCAGGTCTTCCTGACCGTGGGGCTGAAGTACGAAACGGCAACGCGCGCGACAATACTGACCTATTCGGCGCCGGTGTTCGCGCTGGTAATCGAGCTTCTGATTTTTGCAAATACACCGACGACTTTGTCTCTGGCCGGATCGATGATCGTTATCCTGTGCGCCGTTGTCATTGCGAGGCTGCGCGACCGCAAGCGGCAGGGAACGTAATGACTCAATCGTAAGTACCCTTGAGCTGCGCAAAGCGCTCTCCGGTGCAAAGCCCGTTACAATGCTCGCGTCTTAAGGAGGTTCTATGGTTACGGTTCGCCCATTTGCCGCGGTTCGTCCACGACCGGACCTCGCCGCGAAAATCGCTGCTGTGCCCTACGACGTGATTTCCACCGAAGAGGCTCGCGAGATTATCGCAGCCAACCCGACTTCTTTCGTGACTGTCTCCAAGCCCGAAGCCACGCTGCCCGACGGCATTGACCAGTACGACGAGCGCGTTTATGCCCGCGGCAGGGAAAACTACGCCAAGCTCCTCCAGGATGGCCTGCTGATCAAGGATGCCACACCCCATTTCTACGTCTATAAGCAGATAATGGGCTCACATGTCCAGGTGGGGCTCGTGGCAAGCGCTTCGACCCTCGACTATGAGGAGAACCGCATCAAGAAGCACGAACTGACCCGGCAGGACAAGGAAGACGACCGGATGCACCACATCGAGACGCTCAACTCCCAGACCGGCCCGGTATTCCTGGTTTATCGCGCCAATCAGAGCGTGGCCGCTGTCCTCAGCAAAGTAATGACCTCCGCGCCGCTTTACGATTTCACCGACGATACCGGGGTCCACCATACCTTCTGGCGGATGAACGATACTCGGGACATCGAATCCATCCAGAGCGAGTTTGCCGGAATGCCCTGCCTGTACGTAGCCGACGGCCACCATCGCTCCGCTGCGGCAGTCAGGATCGCACAGAAGCGCCGCGCTGCCAACTCCCAACACACCGGGCACGAGGAGTACAACGGGTTCCTCACGGTGATCTTCCCGCACAACCAGATGCAGATAATGGCCTACAACCGCGTCATCCGGAAGATTCCACTCAAAGGCGGCGTCGCTGAATTGATGGAAAAGATCTCCGCCAGGTTCGACATCGCGCCCGCGCCCGACGGCATGCCTTCAGGCGTCCACGACATAAGGATGTACATCGGCTCCAAGTGGCAGCGGCTCACTCCGAAGGCCGGGACATTCGACGCGTCCGACCCCGTCTGCCTGCTGGATGTGGACATCCTGCAGAAGAACCTGCTCGCACCGTTGCTTGGCATAGACAATCCGCGCAAGTCCAGGAACATCGACTTCGTGGGCGGAATCCGCGGGATCGGCGCGCTGACAAAGCTTGTCGATAGCGGCGAATTCGTCTGCGCCTTCTCGCTCAATCCCGTTACGATCGAGCAACTGATGGCAATCGCGGATGCCGACAAGATTATGCCGCCGAAGTCCACCTGGTTCGAGCCCAAGTTGAAGGATGCTCTGGCAATACACGAGTACTGAGAGAAACCTGAAGCTCGTTACTATGGCTGATAGAGCGGCCACAGATGCCCATAAGAAGGGGAGGGTTTTGAACCCGCCCTTTTCTATTGCCGGGCATGTTCAATGACTCGGAGGTGGAAGTCCTCCGCTCAATGTGAGGGGAGCGGAAGCGGCCTACGCGGGCCTTGCGGGCTGTTCGGGATCGATAGGGGTAGGAAGATCCGGTTAATTCCCTGTTCCTCCCCCTGTCTTTGGCCGTGCACAGCGGATGCCCCTCATCGCTTACCGCCCCACGGGCCTCACTTGGATGCTTCCCTGACTCCTGCGGCAATCAGACTTAAGAACACCCAGGTCGCGCCTGCCCCGAATGTTGCCCAGCACCATATCCTCGCGTTCGCCGACGCCCTCTTCGCGGCTTGCAGGTTGCCGGCTGCAATCAGACTGCTCGCCTGGGCGGCGTACAGGATCGGGATAAACCCCACCAAGGGACAGCAACACACTGTCAGGATGACCGCCGGAACCATGTAAGTGGGAACTGCGACAGCCGAGGCCGACGAGTCAGGCCGAAACAGGACCTCCCCGCAGCATGTGCACTTGAAGCAGTTATCGTCGTTTTCCGCCCCGCATTTCCTGCAGAACATTCTTCCCCCCGGTAGGCTAACTGAGCTTTGCGATGATCACGATTATGAGGACAATCGTCATCAATGAACCGGCTGCAATTCCGAAAACTGCCCGAACCATTCCGATCTTCTCGGGGTTGCGGCGAATGTCCCGGATTGCCAGAATGCCGGTGAGGATCGCGAACGGCGCCGGAAACAGCAGAACCGAGCACAGCCCGAGGTAGCCCGCCAGGATCGCCCACGGCGAACGGTCCACGGGAAGAAGCATCCTCATCTCTGAGCGGTTGGCCACGATCGGCTGCTGGACTACCTGTCCCCGCAGGCCCGTTCCGCAACCGGCGCAAAACGCGTTGGTTTCCGGGTTCCGTGCCCCGCACTTGTGGCAAAAGACCGTCCCTTCCACCATCTGCTGAGGAGGTCTCGGCGGTGGCGCCGGTGCGGCAACCGGTCGAGGCACCGTCATCGGCCCGCGGCAGCGCGGACAATGAAACACGGCTCCCTCGGCGTCCCGGGGCAGCTCGATCACCTGCTTGCAGTATGGACACCTCAGCACTGTATCAGCCATTTCCCATCGCCTCCCATCTTAGCGTCGCCTCGCACCTTCGCGAGAACGCCATGATTGTACACGCGGCGGTCGGAAGGGCAACAACTCCGCACAGATTCCTCGCGCCCATCCGGCCTTTTCGCTGCTCAATCGGTCATGTTGAATTACGACAAAAGGTGGGACAATCGTTTCGAATAAGCTGGAACGAAGGTATTGGTGACTGAAAAAGAGGTTCCCCCTCGGATAGACGTTCTCATAATCGTCGGCGCCGGCGGCGAGGACGATGCCGTCCGCGCGGTAGAGGCATCCTTAAATGGAATCCAAGAGGGCATCCTCGACCAGTGGGCCGAGATCCCTCGGCCGAAAGACTACCCCTTTGCCGTCCGCGCGTGCATGTTCAGGAAGACCGGCAGCGGTGCGATCCGCTTCGCCCTTTCGCGAGCCTACTTGCAGGGCACTGACAGCACTGCCATAGCGGCAACCCAACTGATTGACTTCTACAAGCCCAAGTGCATAGCGATGTGCGGCATCTGCGGTGGCCGCCCCGGCGAGGTTAACGTCGGCGATGTCGTGATTGCGGACGCCGTGTACAGGTATGACATAGGGAAGACCTCAATCGACAATCAGACCGGGGAGGCCGATTCTAGGCCGGATATCCGCACCTACCTAATGCCCCCCGGATGGAAGCAGAAAGCAGAGAACTACCGGTTGCCGGATTCGGTGCGGACGAGCCTGCTGAAAAACCACCCCGGCGCAAGCGAAGGTGCCGATAAGTGGCGCATCCATTGCGGGATTATGGCAACCGGATCGAAGAACCAGCGATACGCCGCCGTATGGGAAGAGATTACCCAACACCAGAGGAAGGCCGTCGCGCTCGATATGGAGGCTGCGGCAATAGGTTTGGCTGCACATCTCACAGGAATCCCATTCATCGTCGTGAAGGGCGTCTCCGACACGGCGAGCGCCCCGACCGAGCCCAGAGTCCGCGAGTTCGCTGCAAAAGCTTCCGCCGAAGTCCTCATCTCATTCCTGCGCGACCACTTCGGGCAGGACAGATCTACGGCTGCTCTCCTCGACCCGCTGATGCAGAAGAAGCCTGCTGGATGGGCAAAGGGCGAGATAGGCTCGTATGGCGAGCTGCTTGATTCCCACTGCAGCCTCGTCCCTTTCGACGAGGCGCTAAGGAAGGAGCAGATGGACCTGATTCTGGGTTGGTGCGCCGAGCCCGCCGAGACGAGCGCCCGGCTGTTCCACGGCCCCGGCGGCACCGGCAAGACCCGACTGCTCATCGAGGCTGCCAAGCGGATGGAGGATCGCGGATGGATTTCCGGCGGGCTTCCGGACGATGTCAAGGACTCGGATCTGCGCGTAATACTCGATAGCCCGGAGGACATGTTCCTCGTCGTCGACTACGCCGAACGCCGTCCTGCGCTGTCGGCGTTTCTCCAACAGGCCGCCACGCGCAAGACATCAGGCACCAACCTGCGGATAGCCCTTATTGCGCGCGAGGAAGCCGATTGGTGGCAGCAATTGCCCAAAGACAGCCGCGAAATCGCCTCCATAATCGGTGGCGCGATGGCCGTCCGAGTCAATGACGTCCCCAGAGACTCCGAACTGCGCAAGGCCCTCTTCGCAGAGGCCCGAGATGCGTTCATCGTAATCGTCAAGAAGGAAGCCCTCCAGCGGCTACCCGATCTGTCCGACCCACTATTCAACTCAATCCTGTACATACACCTCGCGTCCCTCGCCACCGCAATGGGAGAGGAAGTCCTTCCCGGAAACCTCCTGACCTGGTTGCTCGATCACGAGAAGCACCTTTGGCGCTACGGCGTCACGGGACAGGATGCCCTGTCTGACGATAGGGCGCTGAAGGACCGTTCCCTCCTTGCTATGGCCGCAGTCCTGCTGCAAGGCATCCCTGAATCGGATCGCGCAGACGAACTCGCCGCGACACTGAAGCTCAGGGAGGCAAGCGTCGCACCCGAGGTGCTCCACCGCATCTACGGCCGCCCGGACGGACCAAATATCTCTCCCCTCCGCCCGGATATCCTCGGCGAGGCCCTCGTGGCCGAGGTTCTGGCGCCTCGGGAAACGCCGAAGGACTTCCTCGAAAGCGTGTTCCGTGGCACTTCGTTCTTGGAGATCACCACCGGCCTGTACGTACTCGACGCCGCCTGCCGTCTGGATACACGCGTCGAGGGGAAGATCGAGGAGTTTCTTTCGGCGGATTTCGCCAACCGGGCCGCGCCAGCGCTCGCGGCCGCCCTCGCCGTCGGCCGAAGGAAGGGCACTTCGCCGCTGGGCGCCATCCTCGGACGGGCCGCAAAGGAACTCGGAGGGCTTGCTGAGGCGGAGCTTTTCTATGACAACATCCCGCAGACCACGGTAAGTCTGTGCGAAGCCATCCTGTGGGCAATGGAGATCCTCGTCACTGACGCGAGGAAGGAGAAGAGCACAGAGGAGAGTAAAGCAAGACTTGCCGGACTGCTCAACGACCTGTCGTCGCGCTATCGCGCGCTGCGCCGCACCGATATTGCGTTCACCGCCATCGTGGAGGCCGTCAGGCACTACCGGGAGCTTATCGCAGCAAATCTGGCTGCATACCTCGGCAACCTGGCTACGAGCCTCAACAACCTGTCCATCATTTGCTCCGACCTTGACCACCCTGATGAGTCACTCGCCGCCATCGAAGAGGCTGTGCGCTTCTTCCGGAAACTCGCCGATGAGGATCGCACAGGCTTTCTCGCTGGCCTCTCGATGAGCCTTAGCAACCTAGCCACCTGTTACTTCGACCTCGGTCGTGTTGATGATGCCCTCGCCACAATACAGGAGGCAATTGAGTACAGGCGAGAACTTGTTACAAATGACCGCACATCCTTCCTTAAGGAACTTGCTTCAAGCCTCTACAACCTGGCCCGCATGTACTCCGACCTTGGTCGCGCCGAAGATTCCCTCTCCGCAAATCTGGAGGCCGTCGAGCACTTCCGGGAACTTGCGTCGGCAGATCGCGCAGGCTTTCTCGCCGGCTTGGCCTCAAGTCTTGATAACCTGGGCGCCTGTTGTTTCGATCTCAACCGTCTCAATGAGGCCCTCACCGCAACTGAAGAGGCTGTCAGGTATCGCCGGGAACTGATTGCTGCCAACCGAGCAGGCTTCCTTGGCGACTTGGCGCGGAGCCTCAACAACCTGTCCAACACGCATTCCGCCCTCGGCCGCACCGACGATACCCTCGCTGCCATCGGGGAGGCTGTCAAGTACTACCGAGAACTCACCGCAGCCGACCGTGCTGGCTTCCTCGGGGATCTGATGCTGAGCCTGAACAACCTGTCTGCACACCTTTCTACCCTCGGTCGCCACGCAGAAGCTCTCGCAGCCATTGAGGAGGCAGTCAGCTACCGGACGGAGCTCGTCGCAGCTAATGGCGCTCGACATTTGCACAATCTCGCCATGGCGTTGGGTACGTTCGCTCAGATGAGCGCACGGGCAGGCAAGTTGCCTGCCGCGCTCGAATCAGGTCGGGAGTGCCTGAGGCTGTTCACCGAGCTTACAGCCCGCACCCCGACGACATACGCCAACCGACTCATCCAGACGTTGTTGTTCGTAGCCAAGATCGCCAGCGACACCGGCGCTGGCCTCGATTCAATACCGGAAATCGGCGTAGCTGTGCAACTTCTCGACAAGCTGGGGCTTCCGAAGAAGCAAGAGTTGGAAGGGGACTTGCCGCACGAAGGCGACCGGAAGTAGCCCTCTCATCCAGTCGCGTATAATGGTCTTTGTTCCTTCCGGAGCCGCCACTCTTCAGAGGCCATTTCAATGGGATGATTGGCAGTAGGCTTGTTCTTCACCTTTTCTTCCCGACAGCCCGCTCTGAGCGAGCAACGCGAGTCGAACGGATCGCCATCCCACAATCCAATTTCCCCCCTTGACAAACTGGCTCCGTCTAACACAATAGCAGTACCTCAACCCACGGAGGCCAAATGAAGCGCTCCTTCTTCCTCGCGTTACTGGCGCTTTCTCTTGCCGCATTCTTCTGCACAAGTGCAGTGGCCGAAACCAAGACTCCCGCACCCAAGAAATCCGCGAGCCCCTCGCCCAAGAAGAGCGGCAAACCAACCAAGACCCCCAAGGAGACCGACCCGCAGGATGATATCGTCCGCGCGGAGCCGTATCCCATCGACTATGTTCCCCAATGCCAGTGGGGCGATGTTCTCAGGCCGCTGATGGAACCGACCATAAAGTTCATCGGCCTGGACATCCCTGTCAAGATCGTGGATGCTACCATCGAGTTGACTCTCGAAGGCGCTGCTGTTCCACTGAAGTACGAGAACAAGCCGCTGTTTGCCGACGTCAAGGTGGGCGACAAGGTCTTCAAACTCGGCATCACCAAGACCGAGCCTGGCTGGAAGTACTTCAACGCCACGCTGCTGCGAGTTCGCATGAACCAGTTCAAGATTTTCGGGTACGATCCCGACTGCGATGGCGACTATTTCCGCCCGGCCAAGGATGGCATCATCTATCCGGGATCCAAGTGTGTTCTGCCCTTTACCGGCGAGAAGATCTGGAACGAAGGCTTCATGGTGGAGTTCCTGAATACGCCCGACGGATACCAGATTAATGACGAAGAAGTCAAGGCCCCGAAGGACGAAAAAGAAGGCTGGAACCTTATTAACTGGCTTCGCGTAAAGGCCGGACTGCATCCGCTGGAGCTTGACGCTCAGCTTTCGGGTGCTTGCCGCGCGCACGCGGGCTACATCAACCAGAACGGCGGCAACGCCATCGGCACACCGTACGTGGAGGAAATGGGCAAGCCCGGCTATACCCCTGAGGGCGCCAAGATCGCATCGAGCAGCTTCTCTTATTATTTCGCCAATATGGCGGACGCCGTAAAGGTGGTCACCTGCTCGTTCTACTATCGCCCGTTCTTTGTCAGGGGCCGCACCAAGAGAATCGGCATCGGGTTCGCCGAGCCCATTGCTGTTTTCAACACAAGCCTGAACGACAGCCAGCCCATTGAATACCGCTATCCCATTAAGTTCCCCGGCCCGGAGCAGATAGTGCCCTATACCGTGTTCAATGACAGCGCAGCGACCGTGCTGCCTGACCCCAGACCGGGCGCCCAGGGCTGCGGATTCCCGGCCTCGCTGACCTTTGACTGGGGCGAGGTATCGGCCATCAGCGAAGGCAAGATGTGGATCGTGGATAAGGACGGCAGCGAGAAGCCCATCCAGGTGCAGGTGTCGGCGCCGAACAAGCCTGCGTCCCCGCAGGCGCCGGACAACTACGGAATAATGGCGGTAATGCCGCTGGAGCAGTTGAAGAACAAGGCCCGGTACCACGTGTATATCAAGTACTCGGTGGATGGTAAGGAGGCCGTGGCGGACTGGTTCTTCGAAACGGAATAAGCCGCGGAGGAGGAAGAGTCTGCCGCCAAGCTGAGTTCACCGAAGTCCGTCTGCTTCGGATGAGGCAAGAGGTTTTGCGCGGCCAAGGGACAGATCGCGAATTGCCCTTGGCCGCACAGCGCCCGCTGTTTCGCGACAGGCCCCGCAGGGGCAAAAGCCAGAATCTGACTATCCAGCCAATCGGAAACTGATTGATCAAATAGTGCTCGCGGGGACGAGCCGAACGTAACACTGCCTCAGAACGCCATTTATAGATGTGCCGATTCGGGCACGGAAGTTGCATCCATACGGGTATGAAAGTCGCCATCATTGACAACGACCCTGCGATACTGAGGAGCGTGCAGATCCTGCTGACACAGGCAGGGCACTTTGTGCGCGCCTTTTCGGACTGCCGCGAAGCACTCGCGCAGTTTGCGCTGGAGTACAGGCCGGATGTCATAATCCTGGACTTCGTGATGCCTGAGATGAACGGCGACTGTTTTCTTTCTACGCTACGTTCTTCCGTCAAAGAGATTCCACGTGTTATACTGATTAGCGGTCATGCGGAACTGGTCGCCCGAAAGATCAGCGATCTCCGGGTGGATCACTTTCTCCCCAAGCCGGTTGATTTCGATGCCCTTCTGCGTCTGGTTGACGAAGAGGTAGTAAAGTGATGCGTAATGCGCGGAGGTTATTTGTATGGCTATTCATCGCGGCCCTCCCAATGCTCGCCGCCTGCAGTGTTCCACGCTACGGAGACGACCGGGCATTACCGGAAGTCACGCCCGCCGTCTCAGCAACCCCCGTAGCGCCAACGTCTCTTGGACCCAACGCGTCGCTCGCTGACCTGCTGGCTTTCGCAAGCGCGCACAACCCAGGGATACAGTCGGCAAAGCTCCGCGCCACCGCCGACGCCGAGAAGATGTCTCAGGCGCGGTATCTGCCTGACCCGATGTTCGATTTTGAGCAGGCGTTCACGGAATCCACCCGCAAGTACACCGTCAGCCAGATGTTCCCCAATATCGCCAAGATCGCGGCAGCGGTCGAAGCGGCCAGATGGAATGCCGAACTCAGCGCCCAGTCGGCCGAGATAACCCGGAACAGAATTCGCTACGACGTAAAGAGAACGTACTTCGACCTGTACCTTGTGGGCAAGCGCGTGGCCCTGATGGAAGAGGACAGGAAGCTGATGACGAGCGTGAAGCAGATCGCCGAGGCGAAATACAAGGCGGGGATCGAAGACGTAACGACAATTCTGAAGATCGAAGTAGAGTTGGCAAAATTAGACAACGACATACGGTCAATGAAGGATATGGCGCACCCGATGGCGGCCATGCTCCGCGCGACGCTGGACGCCCCTGCAGACCTCGAGATTTCGCTTCCTCCGCGGATACCTGAAGTGAAACTGACGCACGAAGAGATCGCGCTGCGTGCGATGATCAACTCGGGCAATCCTCAGGTAAAGGCGTCAGACCTCATGGTGAAGACCGAAAAGGCTATGCTGCTCCAGGCGAGAGCGGAGAAGAAAGTGGATATTACCGTTGCCCTCATGGTGCAAGACAACGCGATGGGCAACGGCATGAGCTCGTTCATGGTCGGAGTAAACCTGCCGCTTTACAGGGGCAGGTATGAGGCCATGGAACGCCAGGCAATGGCATCCGTGGCGGCGGCGGAACGAGAGCTTGTTGACATGCGCAACATGTTGGGATCGGAACTCAGTTCCGCGCTGTTCGAGGTGCGCGACGCCGAACGGCGGATCGCCCTGTACACGGGCAGCCTGGTTCCGCTTGCTGCGGAATCGCTGAAGGTCTCTGAAAAGTCCTTCGCGGCT
>Ga0265297_10009128_pt1 | contig 12938 bp, 11 predicted proteins | sample Munlanlwell13791_FD_192502 | JGI IMG/M metagenome (GOLD analysis project Ga0265297, IMG submission 192502) | Leachate microbial communities from a municipal landfill in Southern Ontario, Canada - Leachate well 137-91 | ecosystem: Engineered > Solid waste > Landfill > Unclassified | place...
CGGGAGTTCTTTTCAGGGAAAAATTAATGACGGAGATTATCAGAATTTTTCAGGATGTTCTCTTGGAGATTATTTAATTCCAGGAGATAAAACAAGCGCCAATTTGACTGTGAAATTTTTAGCTTCTGCAGGGAATTTTTATTCCCCATTAGTTATTGGAAATATTTCTGTTACAGAGTTTAGGAATGATACTATTTTACCTACAATAACCTTTGAAAATCCAACACCTTCAAATAATTCATATACAAAAAATTCTGTAACAATTGTTGCAAATGTTTCTGATTCTTCAGGGCAAAATGGTTCATCATTTATTGACTTTGACAGAAGTTTAATTGGTTATTGGAGTTTTGATAGTTATAATTCAACAGGAATTTATGATAATTCAAGTTATGGAAATTTTGGCACATTTACCGGAACAGGATTTGGTTCATCACATATTTCACAGGGTGCAAGAGGAAATGGATTGAGTTTTGATGGAAGTGATGATTATGTTTCCATTGGAGATTTACCCCTGTTTGAATTTAAAGAAAATGAGAATTTTTCTGTATTTGTATGGATTAAAGTTTTGAATACAACAGGTGTTAAGGGTATTGTTTATAAGGGAGCTCCTGGGGGAGCGACTCCGGGGTGGCATATAAGTATGTCCGGAAATAGATTTTATTCTCAGGTACAGGTTGGTTCAACAAGGGTTGGAACAACTACTAGCGCTTGTGTGATTAATTCAAATGAATGGTATCTTGTTGGGGCAGTTTTTAACAGAAACGAAAATGCAATCAATTACATAAATGCAAATTCTTGTCAAAGTTATGATATTTCTTCTGTTAATGGCGATTTAGCAAGCAATATTGTTTTAAATTTAGGGTTGTTTTCAAATTATTTCAACGGCTCAATGGATGATGTTATGATTTTTAATCGTTCATTATCTCAATCAGAGATAAATGCATTATATAATTCACAGGCAAATAAATTTAGTGCAACATTTACGGGTTTAGCGACGGGTCAGCATAATTATACTTTATACGGAGTTGACGGCGCAGGAAATGTAAACACTTCAACGCAAAATTTTGTTGTTGATACAGAAAAACCTGTAATTGAATTTGTTTCTCCGACGGAAAATGATGGTGTTACAATTTCAAATCCATATACTTATATAAATACTTCAATAACGGATAATTATAATTCAGATAAATCAGCATGGATTGATTGGGACAATACATTGGTTGGGTATTGGAGTTTTGATAGTTATAATTCAACAGGTGTTTTTGATAATTCAAGTTATGGAAATTTTGGCACATTTACCGGAGGAATTGGAAGTTCAAATATCTCACAGGGTGCAAGAGGAAATGGATTGAGTTTTGATGGGGATGGAGATTATGTTAATTCCATTTCAAATTTAGGGATTTCAGGAAATTTCACTTTATCAGCATGGATATATCCCACAAATGTAGATGGTTATCATAGAATTATCGCTTCGCGATTTAATGATTATAGTTTCCTTTTAAATGGAAATAAACTTGCTTATCAAATTTTAAATACAGGGCATGCTAATTTGTCAGTTGGTTCTATAAATACAAATGTTTGGACACATGTTCTTGTTTCTTTTGATAGTTCTTCTGGCAGAATTAAATTTTATATTGACGGAGTTGAAGATTTAAGTGAACATACAGATTTAAGAGTACCTTCTGGAATTGAAGTAACATTTGTTAATATCGGGTCAACAGGGGCCGGACAATACTTTAATGGTTCAATAGATGAAGTTATGATTTTCAACAGAACTTTATCAGCGACGGAAATTTCAGCATTATACAATAATTCAGCATACAGATATGAAAATAATTTTACTAATTTAGCTGATAAAGGTATTTATAATTATTCAGTTTATGCAATTGATGCAGGAGGAAATTTGAATGTTACAGATTCAAGAAGTTTGGATGTGAATCTTGACGCAACTGCTCCGCAGATTACAATTGCTCTTCCTGTCGCCGGAAACACTTATACTTCAGCAGATGTAACTTTCCAGGTTACGACAAATGAAAATTCAACGTGCAATTATTCAACAAATAGTTTTGCAACAAATAATTCAATGACGAGAAATGATAACGGGACAATTCATACAGCGACGGCAACTTTGGCAAACGCAAATTATGTTGTGAATTATTCATGCGCAGATTTGTATGATCATGTAAATTCAAGTGTTGGAACTAATTTTGTTGTAAGTGTTTCTTCCGGAAGTTCGGGAACCACGGGAAGTTCGGGAAGCGGTGGCGGAGGAGCGACAACGACTACGCAAGATAGTATAAAAGTCGGAACTGATTCAATTGAAAGGACTTTAGCTTTGAATAAAATAGAATTCGGTCAGATTGAAATTCGTAATACAGGAGAAGGCAATAAAACTTTCAGCGTTTCAGTTGAAACAATAAATTCATTAATTGAGTTTGAAGAATCGAAAATCACCGTCGGCGCCGGAGATTCAAAGAACTTTGAATTTAGAATTACTCCTCCGACTGAAACCGGAATTTACACCGGGAAAATAATTATAGTTTCAGGAAGTTATGTAAAAACAATTCCTGTAACTTTGAACATAAGAACGGAGAAGAGTTTGTATGATTTGATTGTGACAATTCCAAAATCAATGAAAGTTATTGAGCCGGCGACAAATTTAGTTTCGCAGATTGATTTATTGCAGATGGGTATAAAGGAGAAAATGGATGTTACTCTGAATTATGTCATAAAAGATTTCACGGGCAAAGTTTATTTTTCAGAATCAGAAACTATTGCAGTTGAAAATCAGAAAACTCTTGAGAAGGAATTCCATACGAGCGATTTACCGGATGGAGAATATGTTTTGGGCGTTGAATTGATTTATCCCGACGGTGTTGCAGTTGCGAGTTCGCAGTTTAAAGTAGGTCAGAAATCTTTAGTTCAGAAAAATAATATTTTCATGATTTTGATTTTGTGTGCGCTCGTCTTCGTTGCAATCACAATTTATTTTGTAACGAGAAAATACAGAAGAATGCTGAAAGCTGTGCGTAAGAAATAAAAAGCTCAAAATCGTGTGTAAAGTAAATAAAATGTCGTTCAAAAAAAAGTGGTGGGTGTTAGTAATTGTTTTAGTGATAATTCTAGCAGGGCTTTTTTATTTTTTGAGAAATAATTTTTCAGGAAGCAATGATTTTTCAAAGACAAGTTTAATAAGAATGAATCTCCCTCTCGGCGGAGAAATAAATAATACAATAAAAATTACAAATCCTTCAAAGAATCAACAGATAATAAAAATTTCATTTAATGATTTTGAAGGGCTTGCTTCTCTTACGCAGGACGAATTGATTCTTGAACCGAAGGAAACTAAAAATTTGATTTTAAATTTTAAGGATGAAAAAAAAGTTCCCGGAGTTTACGTCGGAAAATTAATTTTGCAGGGCGCGATTGAAAAAGATGAAATTCCGATAATCCTCGGAGTTGAAGACCCTAATCATGCTTTCGCTATAATTCAGACGAGCATCCCGCAGTACGACGAAGTTTTTCCGGGAGGAAAGCTTGGACTTGAATTAAAAGTTTTTGATTTATCCGGCTCAAATGTTCAGACAGTTAAGTCAAGTTATGTTATAAAAGATTTGAATGATGAAACCATTCTTAACGGAAACAGCGATTTAATCGTCGGCACAAGCGGAAAAACCGAAATAATAAATATCCCGTCTGAATGGGCCGAGGGTGATTATGTTTTTATTTCATATGTTGATTACAAAGGCACTTTGAGTTTTTCAAGTTATTTATTTTCTGTTTCAAGCCCCGGTAAAAATGATTTTTTTGCGAACTCGTCGGTGTTTTTAATCGGCGTCGTGGTTTTTGTGGTTTTGATTCTCGGACTTGTAATTTATTTTATTAATACAAGAGATTCACTTTTGATTCAGTTGAGGAAGCAGCAGGAAGCGGAGATAAAAAGAAATCTTAAATGCATACAAATTTCAAAAAAAGCAATCACGCAGTCAAAGGAAAAACCTGAAAAGAAAAAAGTGAAATTAGAAGTTCTTGAAAAAGCCAAGAAAAATATTATTGCGAGAATAAAAAAGAAACAAGCCAATCAGAAAAAAGAAATTAAGAATTTAAAGAAAACAAAAGTTAAAAAAAATATTCTTAATGATAAACTTTCTAAATGGAAAAATGAAGGTTACAAATTGTACGAAACCGACGACGAAATAAAGAAAATTACTCATAAGAGTGTCAAGGACCATGTAGACGAATGGAAAAGACAAGGTTACGATACAAGTTTTTTGGAGAAGTAACTTTTAAAAACCTTTTAAACGTTTAATTAAAGAGAAGATGGTTAAAAAAAAGATGAAGAAGAAGGTGAAGAAGAAGGTGAAAAAAACCAGAGTGAATTCTAAAAAAAGCCGAAGCAGTTCGGGGAATAATACAATAAGCAAGAGGGAATTTGAAGCGTTTGAATTTGGCGTTCGGAGATTAAAAGAATTAGAAAAAGAATTAAATTCTCTTGATACTCGCGGTTTTGCGAAAGATGCGGACGCGATAAAATCCAAATTGAAGAATGTTTCAGAAATTCCGAACATAGAAAAATCTTTGAAAAATTTAAAGAAAAAAATATCGGGAAAGTTCAAGCCGTCAAAAAAGAAAAAGAGTCCGACTAAAGAAATTCATAAAGATATAAAAGAAATTAATGAAGATTTAGATTATGTCCGGGACGATTTGAAACTTTTGAAGAAGACGAGAAAAGATTCGCTTGAAGATATAAAAAAGGAGATTCAGAAAATCAGGAAAACTCCGAAGACAAAGATTCCGCTTGATTCCGGTGTTGATGTTCTTGTGGACACAAACTTTAACGAGTTTTTGCTTTCAACGAAAAAAGCGCTTTCCGAAAGAGTAAAGAGCCGCGAAGAGGAGATGGACATTATTTTGAAAAAAGATTTGGAAAACCGCGAGGGAAAATACAGAAGAAAGCATGATAATCTTTTGAGAGATTTTGAATCCAGGAAGAAAAAACTTGAACAGGAATATCTTAAAAAATACAATCAGCGGGTTGAGTCAGAACTTCACAAAGAGATTTCACAGAAATTCAGAGGCGCTCTTCAAAGTAAGTTTGAAAAGGAAAGGGAAGAAGTGGGCAGGGCTTACCGAGCTGAATTGAAGCAGGATTTTGATTTGGAGCTTGAAAAAAGAAAGAAGGCGCTGGATGAAGAATTGAATAAAAGAAAGAAGAAACTTCAGGAAACAGAAGAGGTTGAGCTTGCGAAGATGAGGGAAAAATTTGCTGAGGATGCGCGCAAAAAACTTGAATCTGAGATTGCAAAGAAAGAGGCTATTTTAAGAAAAAGATTGAATGAAGAGTATGAAATAAAACTCAAGAAGCAGATTCAGGAAAATGAAGAAGAGTTGAAGAAAAAGAAGCTTGATTTGGAATTGGAAATGTCAAAGAAGATAAAGCAAGTGTTGAATTAAGTTTGGATTAATCGCCGCAAATTTTATTCTGTTCTGTTTCATTCCGCGGGTCTGTCCAGTTTTCATATTTTTGTATTACTGCTCCGGTTATAGGCGTTTGTCTTACTACATTTTTTCCACGGCATTCAATAATATAATCCTGGCACGAAGTTTCATCGCAAACTGCTTTTGTCCATGAGTAATAATCAGGATTTTTTTCAACCGATTTAATGTTGATTGAATTAATTGCAAAAATAATTACTAATATTGTGAATAAAACGAATGTTATTGCGATTATTTTTTTGTCCATTTTTGGATAAAAATTTCAGGTTTTTTAAATTTTTTTGGGTTAGATTTTGATTTCAGAATTGCACTATTTTAGTTAATTAATTTTATCCGAATTTTTGTCAAAATTTTATTTTATCGACGATAAAAGTGCAGAAAGGTTTATAAATTGGGTTTTGTTTTTTAGTTTGTCAATGAGTAAATAGGGAGATTTTTAATCAAAATGTCAGACAAAAAGGATTACAGCGCAGAGTCAATTAAGATTTTGGAAGGTCTTGAAGGCGTCAGGAAAAGACCTGCAATGTACATAGGTTCAACCGGGAAGGAAGGACTTCATCATCTTGTTTATGAAGTTGTTGACAACTCTGTTGATGAAGCGTTGGCAGGATTTTGCAGAAAAATAATCGTTAAAATAAATAAAGATGGTTCTGTGACAGTTGAAGACGACGGGCGCGGAATTCCTGTTGATATGCACCCGCAGTTGAAAGTTCCGGCGGTTCAGGTTGCTTTGACAAAACTTCATGCAGGAGGAAAGTTTGACAAAAAATCTTATCAGATTTCAGGAGGATTGCACGGCGTCGGGGTTTCGTGCGTTAACGCACTTTCAAAAAAATTAATTGTTGAGGTTAAACGCGACGGGAAAATTTACGCCCAGGAATATTCGCGAGGAACTCCGCAGACGAAATTGAAGGTTACGGGAACTTACAAAGGCGATGAATCCGGAACGATAATCACATTCTGGCCTGACGAAGAAATTTTTTCGACGGTAACTTTTGATTATAAAGTTTTGGAAACGAGATTCAGGGAAATTACTTTTTTGAATGCAGGATTAAAAATAAGTTTGTACGACGAGAATAAAGGAAAGACGGAAGAATTTCACGCAGCCGGCGGTTTGATGGAATTTGTGAAATGGTTAAATAATTCAAAAGAAGTTCTTCATACAAAGCCGGTTTATTTCAAGCGCGTCGGAGAGAAAAGCACGGAAGTGGAAATTGCGATTCAGTATAATTCAACTTATCAGGACAATATTTATGGTTTTGTAAATACAATTAACACGGTTGAAGGCGGGACTCACATTTCGGGATTTAAAACAGCGTTGACGAGGGTAATAAATGATTATGCTAAGAAAAAAGGAATGCTGAAAAACGGCGATGGTCTTTCTGGAGATGATGTTCGTGAAGGTTTGACTGCAGTTGTCAGTGTGAAAATTGCGGAGCCACAGTTTGAAGGACAGACGAAAACAAAACTGGGTAATTCAGACATAAAAGGATTTGTCGATTCAATTGTAACAACAGCGTTATCTGAATTTTTTGAAGAGAATCCGACAATTGCGAAAAAAATTGCGGACAAGGCGCTTGATTCAGCGAAGGCGAGATTAGCTGCTAAAAAAGCAAAAGATTTGGTAAGAAGAAAAAGCGCATTTTCCCTCGGCGGGCTTCCCGGAAAACTTGCTGACTGTTCGTCAAAAAAAACTGAAGATACTGAATTGTATTTGGTTGAAGGTGAATCGGCAGGAGGTTCTGCGAAAATGGCGAGAAGCAAAGAGTTCCAGGCGATTTTGGGGCTGAAAGGTAAAATACTTAATGTTGAAAAAGCAAACCCTTCAAAAGCGTTGTCGTCGGAAGAAATTGCAAATATGATTACTGCGATTGGAACAGGCGTCGGTGAAAATTATGAAGTTGAAAAACTAAGATACAATAAAATAATTATAATGACTGATGCTGACGTCGACGGCGAGCACATTAAAACTTTACTGTTAACATTTTTTTACAGATTTATGCCTGACTTAATTCAGAACGGGCACATTTACGCGGCGATGCCTCCGTTATTCAGAATAAGAAAAGGTCAGAAAGATTTTTATGTTTATACTGAAAATGAACTTGAAAAATTAAAAAAAGATTTGTTGATTTCCGAGGGCGGTGTGACGCGGTTCAAAGGTCTTGGAGAAATGAGTTCAGAACAGCTTTGGGAAACGACGATGAATCCGAAAACACGAAAGTTGAAAAAAATTTATATTGAAGATGCCGTCGAAGCAGACCAGGTTTTTTCAATGCTGATGGGAGACGATGTTCAGGCGAGAAAAGAATTCATACAGGAAAATGCACACGCTGCGGAGTTGGATGTTTAAATGAAAAATAAAAAATTTAAAAAAATGGTTATCCCGATGATTGGAGCGATTTTGTTAGTTGCAGTTTTGGCTTTTTTTGTTGTTAAAAGTTTTACAGGAAATGTTGTTAAGGACAACAGCGAAAAATCGGACTGGCTTAATGAAAATTGCGATTGCATTGAAAGAAATAATTTAAGATGCCCTGAAGGTTATTATGTTGACGGAAATTTATGCAGAAGCGAAAATAATACGGTAACGTATCCGATTTTAGGATGTTCAGCGTATGACTGCGACGGAGAAATTTGGAGGATAAAAAATTAAATGGCCAAAAAATCAAAATTAGCGACGCCGGCATGGATACTTGAGGGATATGATAGTCCTGAAGCGTACAATAAAGCTAAAGGGATTTCGGGAAAAAAGAAGGAAGGGAAAACTTTCAAAATTCGTGAGTGTCCTAAATGCGGAAGCGACGACGTCGGAATCGTGTTGAGCGGAAATGACAGCGAGGAAGAAAGTGACACCGGAAAAGAATGGGAATGCAGAAAATGCGGATGGAAAGGTTCAAAGGTTAAAGAAAAAGAATTGACGGAAGATGAACTCATGAAATATCTTGATGAAAAAGAGGAGGAAGTTGCATGAGTAACAAGATATTTCAGCACAGCCAAAAAATTTCAAAAGAAATTTTTAGTTCGTTCGCCCAGGCGTGGTCGAGACGAATGTCTTATTTAGATAAAAAAGGAGAATCTGTTGCATAAAATGACACCCGAAGATAAAAAAATTGCGGAAGATGCGGAGAGAGGAATTGTTCAGACGGAAGTTTCTGCTGAGATGAAAAAATCTTATCTTGATTATGCGATGTCAGTTATTGTTTCGCGTGCAATCCCGGCGGTTGAAGACGGGATGAAACCTGTTCAGAGAAGAATTTTGTATTCAATGCAACAAATGGGATTGAAGCCAAATTCACAAACTAAAAAATCGGCGAGAATCGTCGGAGATGTAATCGGTAAATATCACCCTCACGGCGACACTGCAGTTTATGATGCGATGGTAAGAATGGCGCAGGATTTTTCTTTAAGGTATCCTTTGGTTTTCGGGCAGGGAAATTTTGGAAGTATCGACGGAGATCCTCCTGCTGCTTACAGGTACACCGAGGCCAAAATGGAAAAACTTGCGGAAGAACTTATGGAAGATATTGAAAAAGATACTGTTGATTTTATTCCTAATTTTGATAATTCACTTAAAGAACCTGTTTTGCTTCCGGGAAAACTTCCGGCTTTGATGCTCAACGGCGCCACAGGAATTGCCGTCGGTATGGCTACAAATATTCCTCCTCATAATCTTGTTGAAGTGTGTGATGCGATAAATGCATATGTGAAAAATTCTGAAATAACTTTTGAAGAACTTTGCGAAATAGTGAAAGGACCGGATTTCCCGACGGGCGGGAGCATTACGGGAGATATGCTTGATTTATATAAAACCGGAAGAGGAAAATTAATTATGAGAGGTAAAACTACGACGGAAACTTTGAAAAACAGAGAGGCGGTCGTAATAACTGAAATTCCTTACATGCTCAACAAAACGCTTCTTATAGAACAGATTGCGGCGCTTGTAGCGGATAAGAAAATTAAGGATGTTTCTGATTTGCGCGATGAAAGTGCGAAAGGGAAAATAAGAATTGTTCTTGAATTGAAAAAAGAAGCGAATCCGAAATTTATACTAAATTCACTTTACAAATATACGAGGCTGCAGGATAGTTTTAATGTAAACTTTTTGGCGTTGTATAACGGACAGCCGAAAGTTATGAATCTGAAAGAAGTTCTTGACGCTTATGTTTCTTACCGTAAACTGATAATTACGAACAGGACAAAATATGAACTTAAAAAAGCAAAAGAAAGACAGGAAATTGTTGAAGGTTTGCTTATTGCGTTGAAAGATATCGACGGCGTTATTAATTTAATTAAAAAATCAAAGACAAAAACCGAAGCTGCCGACGGATTGATGAACAAGTACAAACTGACAAAGAGACAGGCCGAAGCGGTTCTTGAAACCAAATTGCAGCAATTAACTTCTCTTGAAGTGGATAAATTAAAAGATGAGTCAAAGGAACTCAAAGAAAAAATTTTGGAATATGAAAAAATTTTAGGGGACGTTAAAGAAGTTTTGAAAATTATTGTGAAAGAAGTTAATGATTTAAAGAAAAATTACGGCGACGAAAGAAGGACGAATGTTTTGAAAACAATAAAAGAAATTCAGGAAAAAGATTTGGTTCAGAAGAAAGATGTTGTTGTTACGATTACTGACAAAGGTTATTGCAAAAGAATGGATGTGCAGTCGTATAAGGAACAGAAGAGAGGCGGAAGAGGAGTTATAGGAAGTGAATTAGCGACGGGAGATTTTGTAAAACAATTAATCACGTGTTCAACTCACGATTATCTTATGTTTTTTACAACTCGCGGAAGATTGTTGTGGCTGAAAGCGTATGATGTTCCGGCTGCGGAAAGATACAGCAAGGGTCGTGCAATTGTAAATATGCTAAATCTTAAAGACGAAGATGTTACGAAAGTTATCTCGGTGAAAGATTTTGATGATTCGTTGTTCATGGCGACGCGCGCCGGTCAGGTTAAGAAAATTTCGCTTAAGTATTTTTCAAAACCGAGAGCTTCGGGAATTAAAGCAATAAATTTGCCGAATGATAATTCTGATTTTTTAATTGGTGTTGAAGTTGTGAAGAAAGGTCAGGAAGTTTTATTAGCGACGAAAAAAGGGAAAGCAATAAGATTTAATGCCGACGATGTGAGAGAAATGGGAAGATCTTCTTACGGAGTTACAGGAATAAAAATGGAAAAAGACGATGCTGTCGTTTCACTTGAAATTTTGGATACGGCTGCGATAATTACTGTCACGGAAAACGGCTACGGGAAAAGAACTGCCGTCGAGGATTACAGAAAAACTGCAAGGGCCGGCAAAGGCGTCATAAATGTTAAAGTTTCTGAAAAGACAGGAAATGTTGTGACGACCGTTTCGGTTAATGACGACGACGGAATAATAATCACGACGGCAAAAGGAATGGTAATCAGGACGGATTTGGAAAATATAAGAGTCATGGGAAGAGCCGCGCAGGGTGTAAGAATTGTTAAACTTCAGCCGGGAGATAAAGTTGTTGATTTGGTAAAAGTGATTGACCACGACGAAATTTTGGAAGAAAGTAAAGATAATTAAGTTTGTATATTTATTTTTAGAAAATATCTAAAAAATTTCTATCGGGTTCGTCCGCAGGATTTTCACCCGTAAATTTTTCTTCAACAATATATTTTTTTATTGCAGGAAAATTTTCAATGCTGTTTTCGGAATTTTTTTCCTCAACATGTGTGGAGTACGGGGAGTTTAAATTCCATGCCGGGCAAACTTCTCTGTATTCGCACCAATCGCATAAAATGGATTTGTCCGTCGGGAAATACATGGAGTTTTCTATTTTTTTAATTAATTGTTTCGTTTCGTATTTTAGTTCTTCAAGCTGTTCGTTTGTTCTTTTTGAAATAATTTTTTGATTGTGCGCAAGATAATGCCATATTAAAATTACTTCTTTGTCTTTTCCGTAAATTTCTTTTATTGCTATTGAGTATAATGCGAGCTGTCTGTCTTTGTCCATTTTTTCCTGAGTCGGGAGAGTGTTTGCGGTTTTATAATCGTGAATTTCGAAATGCCCTTTTTCTATGTTGTGGACTAACCGGTCAATGAATCCCTGCAACATTGTGTTTTCGTCGAGTTCAATTTCAATTCTTTTTTCACATTCAATTGTTCCGTCGCGGAATGGGGAGTGCATGTAAAAATAATTTGAAAGAAATTCTATCCCTTTGTTGAAATAATCTTTGTATGTCATATTTTTTTTCACGACGAGGATATCTTTTGAAAAATCTTTTTGCCATGTGTCAATGTATTTGACGATGATTTCGTCGAGGTTTAATCTGTTTTCAGGATTTTCTTTTACAAAATTATAAACCCATTCAAGTGTTTCGTGAACCGCGCTTCCGAGATGCGCCTCAATTGTTTTTTCAATAACAGGTTTTACTTTGTCTATATATTTTATTTTGTATTTGAAAGGGCATTGTTCGTAGGTTGAAAGTTTTGAATGAGAATAAATCTTTTTATGCATTTATTGAAAAATTATAACGCAGTTATAAAGATTATTATAAATTTTGGAGTGGTTTATGTTTTTAAGAATAATTAATTTTCTTGTGTGTCCTTTGCTAAAAATCCCCACCACGAATTTCTTTCATGCGTTACTTCTCCGGTTTCAGCGTCGACGCTGAATTGGGATTTTTCATTAACTTTAATCATCCATATTAATCTTGCCTGTTTTCTTGTTTGTACTTCGTATTCGCCGTTTTCGTTAAGCGTTATATTTTCATTTTGCAATTTTGCTTTTGTTCTATTTTGAATTCTTTCACGAGCTTCATCCGGCAAGATTATTTCGCGCGTTTCATTATTTTTGAAAACTCCGTAAACTTTTCCATCTTCAGATTTGTATAAAGTAACCTTCGTGGAAGAGTTGAAATTTTTTGACTGGATAATTATGTTACCGGAATTACCAGCGTGGATTGTCATTTCTCTTGTTCCGTTAAGCATGCATTTAGCTATTGAGCCATAACACATGCAACTTGAAGGGCATTCAGATTGATTTTTGTATTGTGATTTTATTTTATTTTTTTCCTGAATTATTTTTTGAATTTGCTCGAGGTTAAATTTTTTCTTTGATATTGGTTTGCTGTTCCAAGCGTGTTTTGATTTTCATTCATTTCCTGATTTTGTGTTTCTCCCTGATTTTGTTCCGTTTCGCCTTCCTGATTAGAATTGTCGTCGGAATTTCCCGCAGAGTTAGCATTTTCATTTGCAGCGAATGTGAAACTAATTGCAAACATTAAAATAAAAATTATTGTCAACGCTCTTTTCATGTTTTAGTTAAGAAAAAGAGGTTTATAAAAGTTTTTGGGATGTTAAATGAAGTTTTCGTTAGAAAATTTGGAGAGGCATTTAACAGACTTTTAACGAACTTTGCCAAGATTAATGTTATTAAGTGTTAAAAGTCTGGAATTTAAACGACGACTGAAAAAAT
>Ga0265297_10009129_pt1 | contig 12937 bp, 11 predicted proteins | sample Munlanlwell13791_FD_192502 | JGI IMG/M metagenome (GOLD analysis project Ga0265297, IMG submission 192502) | Leachate microbial communities from a municipal landfill in Southern Ontario, Canada - Leachate well 137-91 | ecosystem: Engineered > Solid waste > Landfill > Unclassified | place...
GAAATAACTTGTCCGATAGTTGTTTTGGTTAATGAAGGTACGGCCAGTGCCGCGGAAATTGTTGCCGGAGCTTTACAGGATAATGGCCGGGCTTTGATTGTAGGAACACAAACTTTCGGTAAAGCATCCGTGCAGACAGTTATACCGCTGGAAGATGGTTCTGCGCTTAAGCTGACGACTGCTCGTTATTACACGCCTAAAGGACGTTCAATTCAGGCGGAAGGAATCAAGCCGGATATTGTTGTTAAGTACATCAAGCCAAAGGATGATGCGGAAAATACTGCCTGGTGGGAAGACCGCGTTAAAGAAAAAGATCTCAAAGGACATATCAAGCCGACCAAAGAGGATGGCACCCAGATTGATGAAACCAAGACTCCGGAAAATAAGGATTCTTCTGATTTAGTTAATGATAATCAGCTCAAAACCGCCATTGATATTTTAAAAGGCTGGGATATTCTGAAAAAGAACGTAAATGGCTAAATTGTTAAAGAGGAGTTATAAAATATAATTATATATGAAGATGCAAAAACGTCTTTTCCCGGCAGTCTTGATATTTCTGATAATTTTAACAGCTGCAGGTATTATTTATGTGTTGTTGTTTCAAGAGGAGCCTGTAACGGTTAAAGAGCAGGCAAAAGAAACAAAAAAAGCAGTACCACGGAAAACAGCAATAGTATCTAAAAAGGATAAAGTAAAACCCTTAACCCCCAAGTCTGTTTCGTTAAGACCGGTAGCGATTATTATTGATGATATCGGCTACGACCTTAAACAAATACAAGAGTTACTGAAAATTAATGCTGATATAACCTTTGCTGTTTTACCGTTATGCCCTCACTCCCGGGATGCCGCAGAAATGTTTCACAAAGCTCACAAGGAAACGCTTCTGCATTTGCCGATGGAGCCTCTTTCTTATCCGCGCGAGAAACCGGGCCAGGGAGCTCTTTTTACGGATATGAGTAATGAAGAGATTGTTTTTCAATTGGAAAAAAATATTGCAGCGGTACCATATATTTCCGGAGTTAATAATCATATGGGTTCGAAGTTCATGATGGATGAAAAAAAACTTACGTTGGTTTTTAATAAGCTAAAAAGTAAGAAATTGTTTTTCGTTGATTCGCGCACTTCATCTGATACGAAAACTATTGTCACTGCAGAAAAAGTAGGGTTGCCGGTAGCAGTGCGCAATATATTTCTTGATAACAATCGTGACTACAATGAAATTTATAATATCCTGGTCGGTGTTGCGAAAAGAAACGGTGATAATTCGCCTGTGATTATTATCGGCCACCCTTATCCGGAGACTATCAGGGCAGTCAGCGATGCAGTGAAGGTATTAAAAGAAAAAGAAATAGCAATTGTTCCTGTATCACGGATAATCAAAAAACAAAAAACGGCGAGTTAAATATTAATAAATTTGTTCATTTATGAAATTAATAATTTGATATGCAAAAAAAACAAAGATATGCTGCATTAATCTTAATCCTGGTTTTTATAAGTTTATACGGTTGCACCCACATGTCAACCGCTCCGGTTTCCTCTGCATCGAAAACATCAGTAGATGCAGCTTATCATTATTCTTTGGGTGTTCTTCTGCGTTTGAACGGTAAAATTGAGGAAGCAACTGATGAGTTAAAACAGGCGATTGCTGCCGATCCCGGATCTTCTTATCTGACGACAGAACTTATTTCTCTTTACACGGAACAGGGCGATCTCGATCAGGCTATATCTCTCGGCGAAGAAATACTTTCTAAAAATCCCAATAATATAGACCTCCATCTGATTATGGGTGGTTTATACCTTAACATTCACGAAAATAAAAAGGCTATCGCCGAACATAAAAAAGTAATTGAACTTGATCCTGAAAATATTATGGCTCATTTTTATCTGGCAATAATTTACGCTGAAGAGAAAAGATTTGATAAAGCTGAAGAAACATTTAAGAAGCTTTTAAAAATCGATCCCGATAACATTATGAGCACGTACTATTATGGTAGAGTTCTGATGAAAATGACGCGGCTTGAAGAAGCCGAAAAGATGTATAAAAAGGCGATATCCTTAAATCCTTACTTTGAAATGGCTTTATTTGATTTGGTTGCGTTATACGAAAAGCAGGAGAAAATTGGCAAAGCCATTGAAGTTTATCGTAATTATCTGGAGATCAATCCTAGCCGGATAAATTTTAGGGTTAAAATAGGAGAGCTTTTAATCAAAGAAAAAAAATATGAGGATGCAGAAAAAGAATTTCTGGAAGTATTGAAAGTTGATCCTGATAACCGTGATGTAAGAATTGCACTGGGACTTTTATATTATGATATGCAAAAGCTTGATTCGGCTGTGGCTGAATTTTCTACAGTGCTGAAAAAAAATCTTACGGATGACAAAGTTCGCTATTTGCTGGCTAATACTTATGAAGAAAAGGGTGATAATAAGTCGGCAATGGAGGAATATAAAAATATTTCCAGTTCATTCGAATTATATGCAAGCTCTCAAATTCGCGCCGGATTGATTCTTAAAAAAGATGGTAAACTTTCCGAGGCTATTGATTTAATCAAGGCAGGCATAAAGAAAAAGAATGATCAAATTCCTTTTTATCTGTTTCTATCGGCACTTTATGAGGACGCTAAAGATATCGTTGCCGCTGAAAATATATTGAAAGAAGGGATTAAAATTGCTCCCAAGGAAATAGATTTACATTATGCGCTGGGCGTAATTTATGAAAAAACTAATCGTCTTGCCGAAAGTGTCCAGGAAATGGAAACGGTTTTGGCCATTGATCCGGACAATGCCGAGGCGCTTAATTTTATAGGCTACAGTTATGCTGATCGCGGTATGAATCTTGATGATGCGGAAAAAATGATTATCAAAGCTTTGAAAATTAAACCGAATAACGGTTACATGATAGACAGCCTTGGCTGGGTTCAGTTCAAAAAAAATAAATTAAACAGCGCAATGAAGCACTTGAAGCAAGCGTTGGAACTCTTGCCTGACGATGTGAATATAATTGAACATATGGGCGATGTTTATGTAAAGCTGAACAAGACAAAAGAAGCTGAAGAAATGTATAATCGCGCGCTGAAAATTGATCCTCAAAATAGTCTGGTACAAAAGAAGCTTGAAGATTTAATAAAGCAAAAATGACTATGAACCTTTAATTTTTTACAAAAAAATTTTTTCATGCCCGAGAAAAAATCTCTCACTCATTATTTTGTATACTTGTTATTATTTGCGGTGCTTGCCAGTGGTTGCATGCAAAAAGCGGTTCTTTATAACGATTTTCCACCGGAAAAAATTCTTGCGTCCATCTCCAATGCTGTTGCCGAAGATGATATCTTGAGCGCTGTTGTACAGATCGATATATTGACCTTTAACGGTTATCATCCGGCAAGGGCAGCCTTGGTTATAAAAAAACCTTCTTATTTAAGGCTGGAACTCCTTCCGGTAATCGGGACTCCTGTTTTTTTTCTTGCCGCCTCTCCTGAAAAAATGAGTATTTTTCTCCCTGCAAAAGAAGAATTTTACTATGGACAACCAACATCTGCCAATCTGCAACGATTTTTGCCCTGGCCAGTCTCGATTGAGGAAATAGTAATGATTTGTTCCGGTACATATCCATCTTTAAAGGACAAATTTGTTGCTTACCAAAGTTACCGGGAGAATGATCTTTTGCGCATAGAAATGACAACGCAATATGGATGTTCACAAATTATCTGGGTAGGGGGAAATAACAGATTGCTGAAGCTCGTTCGTAAAGATGAGCATGGCAAAGAAATATATAACGTTAAATATGATCACTATGAAGAACAGCAACCTGTTGCCGGAGAAATTACGATCAGCATGGCTGATGGAGTAACGTCAATATCAATAAAATATTCGGAATTAAAAATCGAGAAAGCTTCAGATTTATCGATTTTTGACCTGCAAGTTCCCGCTAATGTCAAAACAATTCCGCTGAACTGATACCACTTCTAAATCAAAGCGCTATCTTTGTTGGCGTCGTTGTCGGCTTCCTCAACGTATAGAAAATACGCCTCGTCGCCTCCGCCTAGCCGCCGCGATATCATCTTTGATTTAGAAGCGGATGATATAAATTATTTGATCTCTTGCAGACTGGAACGTGCAATGCGTGCCTGGCTGGTATTCGGATAATTTTTAATTACCTGTTGCAGAAGCAATTTAGCACTGGTTTTATCTCCCAACTTTAAGAAAGACATCCCCTGTTTGAGTAAAGCGTAAGGCACTTTATTGCCGTTAGGATAATTCTTGGTTACCTTTTCATATTCCAGAATAGCGGCTTCGTACTTTTGTTCAAAAAAATAACATTCACCGACCCAGAACTGTGCGTTATCGGAATATTCGCTATCCGGATATGTAGCTAAAAAATTCTGAAATTCAGTTCTGGCTTTATCGTAATTGCCTTCCTTGAAAATTTGATAAGCAGCCGAGTATGCCTTTTCCTTGTCCTGTTTCTTGGCTGCATCTTTTGTGGCAGGGCCTGCTGTTGATTTGCTGCTTTTATCGGCAGCATCGCTTAAGTTATTTTTGCTGCCGATTTCCAGAAAGTTTTCAATAAAATTGATTTTCAACATAATATTATCAAAACGTTGATCTTCCTTTTTGGTATTGGCAGTAAAATCCTTTTTCAGTGTTTCCACTTGACCGCGCAATTGCTGAAGATTCTCGCGCAAGTCGGTGATATCCGCTGCCGCACTGGCTTGCCCTGTGCGCATGGCCTCCAGGGCAGCAACATTTTTCTTTAAGTTAGTCAACTCGGTATCAACCGCGGCCATTTTTGCATCCATTTTTTCGTCCATTTTCTGGTTTAATTCAGAACGGAGCGCCCTCAAGTCTTGCGTAGTAGCGCATCCCGCAATAAATAATGCCAGAACAGCTACAAAGAGATAGATATGATTTTTCAATTTTTTCACCTCTTTCAATTATTTATTGTTAAACTTAAACTTCAAAACCGAACAACCTGAATGTCCCTATGGGTGTATTGAAATTTGTAAGTCGAACAATCCCGCAATAAGCGAAGGGTATAATACCCCGCCCCGAGGGGCGGACTTTAGGTCCAGTCCCGATAACAATCGGGATTGCCTTGCGGTGCACCTCCGTGATTAAGGATTAACAACAAAATGGGCGCGCCTGTTCTTGGCCCAGGCTTCTTCGTTGTTGTTAGGATCCAAAGGACGTTCCTCACCATAACTAACTGTTTTTGTTGTTGATTCATTAATGCCCAGATTAACAAGAAATTTCTTTGTTTCCTGAGCACGCCGCTCTCCCAAAGCCATGTTGTATTCGGCAGTTCCTCTTTCATCGCAATGTCCTTCAACAACGATCGAGGACACTTTGTGTTTTAATAAATAATCAGCATTTGCCTTAAGAATTTCACGGGCGTCGGGACGGATGCTGTAGCTATCATAATCAAAATTGATGTCACTGACAGGAGATTTTGTGGTTGCTTCCATTAAAGAAGACTGTTCGTTAGCGGTATCTTTTATTTTGGTAGTTTCTTGGGGCGGAGCAGCACTTTCTTGCGGCGTAGGTTCGGCTGTTGTTGGCGGTGCCGGTGCAGGCGCTACCTCCTGTACCTTTGTTTCGTCACTTTTAACTACCGATTTCTTTTCAGAACAGCCGGTAAAAATTGTCAGGCTGAATATAAATACAACAAAAATTCCTATCAAAGTTAGATTCTTTTTCATGATTATGCCTCTCTTTCAGTAAAATTGTCAGAAAAAAATTTAAACACTACCATGGAGTAAATTATCATCTAAAATTATAACAGAAATCGGGAAATTTTTTAAGACAAAATCCTCTTCAGTCTTTTTTGTTTTTCCACATTTCTGTTAATTCAGCGCTTGTAAATATTGTATTTAATATACGGCAAAGGATAAAAAATAACAACTCAAACATTAATAATGTTAGCATTACTTAACTCTGGGAGACCATGCCGGCATTACTAATTTATTAATGTTTTCAATAAGTATCCTGGAATTTGATCCGTTATAATTCATGACGCAAAGTTTGCTTTTCGAACTTTTTCGGGAAGCATAAACAATTTGCCGGCCTGATGGTGACCAGGAAGGTGATTCGTTATTCGCGGCATCGGAAGTTAATTGCAGGGGATTATTCCCTTCTTCATCGATAGAAAAAATTTGATACCTGTCATTGATTAATCCCTCATATGCCAAATACCCGCCACGCGGCGACCAGGCAGGAGAAGTGTTGTATTTTCCTTCAAAAGTTATTCTTTTGGCATTATTTCCATCGGCATCCATTATATAGATTTGCGGTGAACCGGCGCGATTGGAAACAAAAGCTATCTTTTTGCCGTTGGGCGACCAGACAGGAGAAACATCTATGGAATAGTTATTTGTCAGACGTTTCAGCTTGAGAGTATCGGTTTCCAGCACATATATTTCCTCGTTACCGTCCTTACTTAAAGTAAGCAGCAATTTTTTATTATCCGGCGAAAAGGCGCCACACATATTCAGGCCGTCAAAGGAAGCCACTTTTCTTTCCATGCCGTTTTTTAAATTTCGAATATAAACAGAAGGACGTCCGTCTTTAAAAGATGTGAAAGCGAGCAGATTTCCATCCGCTGACCAGCGCGGTGACATGATGATGGATTGGTGAGAGGTTACGTTTTTTAATTCAGAACCATCGTAGTTGACAATTTGAATATCGGATTTGGGGCCTTTCTTGGATACAAAAGCAATTTTAGTGTTAAAGTCGCCTTCGTCATTGAGCAGTGTAAGCATGATATCTGAGGCTATTGCCCGGGAAATTGCTTTCAGGTTATTTAGATCAGAAAAGTATTTTTTATTGAAAAGAACTTCTCCCCGGGTAACTTCAAAAAGACGACCGTCCACAGCTATCCCTTTGTCGTTTTGGATTATATTGCCCTGAAGCAAAAAATCCGCACCGATTGTTGCCCAATCGGAAAAGCGGATGCTTTCTTTTGTGCCGGGTGTATTGTTTCCCAAAAAGCTTTTTTTGTTTAAAATATTGAATATACCGGTCAGGGAAAGATCTTTTTTGATTCCGTCGGAAATTGTAATGCCAATATTAATTGATTTTGTTGCACTTGACGTTTTATTTTCAAAGTCGCAAATAGCAATGGGAATTTGCTGGAAATTGGGAGAATCAATGTCCACATAGACCTTGGCGTAAACTATATTGTTGAAAATAAAAAGAGTGCAGAAAAACCATGTTATAAACAAAAGTAAGTATATTTTTTTCATTGGAAAAGATTTACCTCTATAATTAATCCTTATTATTGATATTCTTTTACCTGCAAACGGGTACTAGCGTAATTCTTCCGAATGGAAGCGAATGCCGATTTCGATACTCCTGTCCATAATCCAGTATGGTAATGGCGGAAATGGACTGGATTTCTTAACTGCACGAAGAGCGGAATCATCAAAATAGCGGTTACCGGAGCGTTTTTCGAAGCCAATATAATCCAATGTTCCGCTGCGTGAAATTTTAACATCGATAATTGTTTCAATGTTTTCCTTGGGCATCAAAGCTTGCGACATCGTCCAGTTTTTTTTAACTCGTGACCAGACCGCTCCTATGTATTCCGTGGTTTGCGCATTGACTTCCGATTCTGATATTTTTTTCTGTCTTGCGGCAGAGTCAATTACTGTTGTCGTTTGGGTTTTATCCCGAAGGTTCTGTTTAATTGCTCCGATGGCTTTTTCAATGTTCAGCTTGTTTGATTCTTGATTTTTTGCCGGAGTGAATACGTTGCTGGTAATTTTTCGTTTGATTATAATCGGATTTGTTGCTTCATTAGTTTTCAGGATGTCTTTCAGCAAAGAAGAATTATTATTGGGCAGGATAACTTCGGAGCCTACAAGCTGTACTGAATATGCCGGTCCGAAAGTTAAATGCCGCGAAGCAGTAGGTATGGAAAAGAAAATAATGGTAACAACAATGATGTGTGCTACCAGAGAAAGAAAAATCATTTTATGGAATTTGCCGTTGATGCCGCGGTAGCCGTTGTTAAACGTCCGGGATATCATTTTGTTTCCTCAGGTGGCTCAGTAATCATTCCCAGTTTATCAACGCCTGACTTGCGTACTTCCGACATGACTTCAACAACAAAGCCATAAGGGACGTTTTTATCGGCGCGCAGATACACTTCCCGGTCGATTCTATTGGAAAAAATTGCTTCGAGCTTGGGGTTTAATTCTCCCAGTGATAATTTTGTTTTATTTAGAAATATTTCTTTGACATCGGTTATCGTCAGCACCAGTTTTTCTTCTGTGACATCTACGCTTTTTGACTTGACCCGCGGCAGGTTGACATCAATACCCATGGAAAGCATGGGAGCCGTAACCATGAAGATAATCAGCAGCACCAGCATAACATCAACTAAAGGTGTGACGTTAATTTCGGCCAAAGGTTTATCCTGATTATTTCTTTTATGTAAACGGCGCATAATGAACACTTCAAGTTTTTATTTGCGGACGATGTAACGTTCTACAATATTTAAGAATTCAGAGGAAAAGTTATCCATTTCCTGAACGATGTTCTTGGATTGATTTAGAAAGTAATTGTAAAAAATTACCGCAGGTATTGCTGTGGCCAGTCCGGCAGCCGTGGCAATAAGTGCTTCTGAAATACCGGGAGCGACTACAGCAAGAGTTGCCGAACCGCGTGCCCCGATTCCCTTAAAAGTATCCATGATTCCCCATACTGTACCGAATAAGCCGATGAAGGGACTGGCCGAACCGGTAGTAGCCAAAAACCCCAAAGCGCTTTCCAGTTTGGTCATTTCCGTGTTGCAGGCATTGTTCATGGAGCGTTCTATATTATCCAGAGAAGAAAGACTGATTTCGTCGTTTCCCTGAGCCATTTCACGCAACGGTTTGTTAATTTTTGTCAATTCCGTATAGCCGGCACGAAAGGCTTCGGCAGTAGTGGAAAAGGAATATTTTTTAGCTGCCGGTACAATATCGGATAGTTTGCTGCTTTTAAGATATTCTGCATTAAAATCTTCATTTTCTTTTTTAATTTTTCGATAATTCATGTATTTTAGAAAAATAATTGCCCACGAAATTACGGAAAAAATAAAGAGAAGCAACAAAACAAATTTAACAACAAAACCGGCGTTAAGAATCATGCTAAAAAGACTGCCGTTAAAGCTGCTTCCCAAGTCTAAGGCGCTGATGTCTTTCACTTTTTCGTCTCCAAAAGGGGATTAAAATTTCAGCTGTAAACTAAAGTAAAAAGATAGCCTTGTCAATACATCTTTTTTAAAATCCTTAATTGGTATTGACAAGTATTTCTTACTATGTATATTCGTTAACATCTGTGTTAATGCTATTGGTATCTTTTTCGTATATTTAAGGCCACACGATAATTTTATAAGGGGGAATTTCAGTATGAACAAAGGGAGAGTCTCCACTCAAATTTTGTTATGTGTTCTGATGATGCTTCTGTTTATCGGCGGTTGCAGTACCAACGATACATGCGAGGATTGTATATCATCAGCCTCGTCAATCCTGAATTCTTTCAGCATTTCCGGAAAGGTAAGTGGAACTACCGGCGTTACAATCAATGTGACAGGAGCGGCCACCACTTCCGTAACGACCGATTCATCCGGTGCTTATACTATAACGGGACTTACCAATGGAAAATATACTTTAACACCTGTGAAAACAGGCTATATATTCACACCATCCAGCGTTGCTGTGACTGTCAGCGGAGGAGATGTTACCGTTGCAGATATTACAGCAACAGCAAATTCAGACCCGCGATACACAATTTCCGGTACGGTAAGCGGAGCTACAAACTATCCGGTAATGGTGGTGCTTAGTGGCGCTGGTTCAGCGACTGTCTGGACAGACTCAAACGGAAATTATTCTTTCCCGAATCTTGTAGATGGTGCTTATACCGTGACACCTTCCCTGCCGGGTAATAACTTTAGTCCAGCCAGCCAGCCGGCAAATGTCAGCGGGGCAGACGTTATTGTTCCGGCGTTTACCACTACTTCTGTTTCATACACTCAGGAAGATCTCACGGGAATATGGAACATTAATATTCTGAGGAAAAGTGCTTCCAGAAACGAATGGGAACGTTTCAGAATTTCGGTCGATACCGGCACAGGTGTAGCACACTGTCTATATTATGGCAGTAGTACCAAAGTATTGTTAAATCAGGGAGGAACACTATCCGCTGCTTTGAATAATTCCGATACCAGTTTTTCCGTCAATACCGGCGCGGTAATGCCGGATGGCGCAGTTATTGTAACAATTGATGATGAAAGAATAGCCGGAACATATGACTCAGGTACACATCAAATTACTTCCTGCACACGGGGTTATGGCGGCACCACTGCTGCAGCACATTCTGCAGGTACTGCAGTAGTATATAATAATCCAACAGGTGAAACGACTTGTCCGGGTTCATTTGATTTGACGTTAACTATGGCAGGCGGTGTTATAACGCCGACTGGTGCTACTGCTACAGAGTCAGGTATCAGTCACATGACGATGACGTCCAGTAAAAATTTCATTGCCGGAACAGGAACAAGTACCGATTCCAGTTATCAGTTGGCTGTAATGCAGAAAGAACCGCGAGGTACTCTGTCCGCTGCTTTGGATGCTTCCGCTACCAGTTTTTCAGTCAATAACCTGACAATGCCTTCAGGTCCGGTAGAAGTCTCAATAGATAGTGAGAAAATAGCAGGCACTTACAATGCAGTCACAGGTGAATTCACTTCCTGCACACGCGGTTATAACAGCACTACTGCTGCGAGCCATCTTATTGGTGCGGAAGTAGCTCTTGTGTATTCGCTGTCTGATGTCTATAACAAAAGCTTCGTTTACCATCAGTTGCAGGTAGGCAATACAAATCAATGGGAATATGCAACAGGACAAACAGATACGGGTGGTGCGATAACAACTACCAGCAAGACCTTGCCTTCCGGTACTGCTGCCGGTCAATCACTGGGTGTAGCTTTTGCTTTGAGTCCTGCAACCGGACGTGTTGATATAAGTGGAACGGTTTTCTCATCTTTCCAGGGATTCCTTTCGGATGATAAGAAAACAATCGTCGCAACATATACGGATAATATTGCTGATTCGACAGCGCTGGATGCAGGACAGAATAACTATCATCTGATTATCTATCAGATGAATGATCAGACTTATACCGCCGGTGCGTTGCCTGGAACTTATCTTTCTCATTTACTGGGCGTCAGCAGCAGCCTTTACGGCTGGGGTCATTTTACCACCACGGTGGCCGGTGGCGGAGGAATTACCTTTAGTAGTCTTGTCATAGACAATATATCTTTTACTCTGCCGGCTACATCCGGTTCAATAAGCTCATCAGGTGCAGTAACGATATCCGGAATTTCTACGTACCATGGACAGATGTCTTACGATGGGAAGTTTATAGTTGGCACTAAAACATTGTCCAATGGGGCTTACGCGCTTGAGGTAGACACAAAATAGAAAATTAGAGTTGATAATTATTTTAATTAAGGCCTCGTCCCTGACAGGGACGGGGCCTTAATGCGTTATGAAACAGCGCATCATAGTGATTCCGGCGCGAAGGCAACAACATCATCTATTTTATTTGTGTCGGCCAAAAGCATCATTAAACGGTCAATGCCCAAGGCTATGCCGGCACTTTCGGGCATGGTCGGCATGATTTTAAGAAATTTTTCCGGCATGGCGTAATGCGCCCATCTTTTAGCGGCACGTGCCTTCAGCGCTTCTTCAAAACGCTGTCTTTGTTCGTTTGCATTTGTCAATTCCGAAAAGCCATTGGCTAACTCCAGTCCGCCTATGTATAGTTCAAAGCGTTCCGCCACAGCAGGATTACTTTTTTTAATTTTAGCCAAAGCCGCCATTTTTGCCGGATAATCGTAAATAAAAGTCGGACGATCAATGCCCAAATGCGGTTCAATGTATTCAACCATAGTTTCATCAAACTTATCCTGATCAAGAGCATCTTCCAGCGTAATCGGTGCGTATTTTAAAAAGGCGTCTTTGACGGTGACCCTCTCCCAGGGCGACGACAAATTTATTTTTTTGTCTTTACGGTTGATTCTGGTAATATCCATATCCTGCGTCACAGAGCAAATCAAAGACTCGTTTTGATCCATTAACTGATGATAATCGAATCCGGCGACATACCACTCCAACATGGTAAATTCCGGTAGATGCTTATCGCCTCTTTCGGTGGCGCGAAAGCACTTGCTGATTTGAAAAATGCGAGGATAGCCAGCTGCCAAAAGCCTTTTCATACAGAGTTCCGGCGATGTTTGCAAAAACCAATCCTCCGATGTAATGGCTTCAATATGCTCTTCCGGTGCGGGCGAAGGTATTCTGATGGGTGTTTCAATTTCTAGAAAATTATTCTGGATAAAAAAATTACGAATGCTTTGAAGTAGTTTTGCGCGCAATTGTAAAGATTGCAGTTTACGTGCCAAAGAAAAATGATCGTCTTGATGAAAATCGTTCATATTTATTAAGATTTTTCAAAATATTTCAGACACAAGGCGCGCGTAGCATGAGGAGTGAAAGCGCATCCGGCATGCGCCGGATAAACTTCGCATATAGGCATTTTAGAAAGCTGTATTAACCTTTGACTCTGGTCAGGTACTCACCCGTTCTTGTGTCAATCCGGATTTTTTCACCTTCGGTAACAAAGGTCGGCACTTGAATTGTATATCCCGTTTGCACCTTGACCGGTTTTGTGTTGCCTGCCGCGGTATCGCCCTTGGCCCAAGGCTCGGCTTCAGTCACTACCAATTCAACAAAATTAGGCAGGCTTATGCCGATAGGTTTGTCTTCAAAAAGCAAAATTTCCACTTCAATATTGTCAGTCATGAAATTTTTGGCATCATCGACCTGATCTTCCGTCAGATAAACCTGTTCGTAGTTTTCGTTGTCCATGAAGCAGTATTTATCTCCTTCCT
>Ga0265297_10009130_pt1 | contig 12936 bp, 11 predicted proteins | sample Munlanlwell13791_FD_192502 | JGI IMG/M metagenome (GOLD analysis project Ga0265297, IMG submission 192502) | Leachate microbial communities from a municipal landfill in Southern Ontario, Canada - Leachate well 137-91 | ecosystem: Engineered > Solid waste > Landfill > Unclassified | place...
TTTATTGGTGATTGCCACGCCGACGCCGACGCATTGTGAGATAGTCAGACGGGCGGTTGGGCTTGGGGTTAAACACATTTTTTGCGAAAAACCGATTGCCTACTCAATCTCAGAAGCCCGGGCCTTAGTCAAGCTGACAGAGCGAAAAAAGATAGATATTTTTTTCAATTATTTTCGAGTTTTTGATTCCGGTTATGTGCGTTTGCGGCGGAATATTATGAAAAATGAATTCGGTAAAATCGCCGCCGTGCAGGTGCTTTATGCCAATGGCGTTTATAATACCGCCACCCACATGATTAATTTATTGGAGAATATTTTTGGACCAGTGAAATCAGTTCAGGCCGCGCCGGATGCTTCAGGTACGGCGGTTTTGGATCCTACGGTCAGCTTTAATGCCTCGTTTAAGAGTTTTAGAGCGCATTTTATCGGCTTAAAAAATACGGATTACCGCCTATTAGAGATGATTTTTTTCTTTCCCCGGGTGCAATTGGTTATTTCGTCCGATAAATTAACTTGCGCCCGCGCTTTTCGCGATGGCGGCTTTTCTTTTTTACGCGCCGTGCCGGCCGGCCGTAATCAGCTTGATATTAATGCCAGTTTATTTGATGTCTATGACAACATCTACCGACATTTGGTTTTTGGAGCAAAAATCAAGTGCGATGCCGTCCAAGCCCTGTCAGCCTTGAATGTCGCCGCCGCCGCTGTGCGATCCGCTGAAAATAATAAGATTATCAATTTGAAATAATATGCCCAAATTAGCTTTGCGGGGAGGAAAATCAGTTTTAAGCCAGCCGTTGCCGCCGTTTGTGCCGTCGCCGATGGACGCGGGGGAGCTTTCGGCTGCCGAGCGGGTGATCAAGTCCGGGCGCTTGTCCGATTTTGTCGCGGCGAATAATGAGTTTTTTTTAGGCGGAGTTGAGGTGAGAAGGTTTGAAAAGTTGTTTGCAGATTATTTCAAAATCAAACACGCCGTTGCCTGCAATTCCGCGACCACTGCTTTGCACGCGGCGATTACCGCTTTAAAGATCGGTCCCGGCGACGAAGTAATTGTTTCGCCGTACACCATGTCGGCCACCGCCAGCTGTGTTTTAATGAACGGCGCGATCCCGGTTTTTGCCGACATTAACGCGGAAAATTTTTGTCTTGATCCGGACGCGGTCAGGAAAAAAATAACGGATAAGACCAAGGCGATCATTGTCGTCAACCTATTTGGCGCGCCGGCTGATTTTGATGAATTATTGACTATCGCGCGGGAAAACAATATCAAGGTAATTGAAGACAATGCGCAGGCGGCCGGCGCGCTGTATCAGGGAAAGTTTACGGGGACGATTGGCGATATTGGTGTGTTTAGCTTTAATATCCATAAATCAATTCAGTGCGGTGAAGGGGGAGTGCTGGTGACAAATGACGACCACCTGGCCCTGCGGGCGCAACTGGCGAGAAACCACGGTGAGGTGGTGGCCGATCAGATGCCTGATTTGGCAGATAAAATCATTCTTGGCAGCAATTACCGGATGACCGAGCTGGCGGCGGCGGTTGCTTATGAGCAGCTTTTGAAGCTTGAGAAACTAAACCAGACACGGATTGAAATTGCACAACATCTGGATCAGCTGCTGGCCGGGATTGCCGGTTTGAGCACGTTGAAGCTTAAGCCGGGAAACAAATCGGTTTATTATGTTTATCCGTTGATGATTGATCAGGAAAAATTCGGTATTTCCCGCGACCAATTTGCTGACGCGATGACGGCGGAAGGTTTTCCGATGTCTAAAGGCTACGTCAAGCCGATATATCTTTTGCCGATTTATCAGGAAAAGCAGGTATTTAATGACACAAAATTTCCTTTTGATGGCAAATATAATGATCATCAAATAGATTACAGTGCCGGCCTTTGCCCAGTTTGCGAACGGCTTTATCGCCAAGATTTAACCTATACGACAATTTGCCAATATCCTTATACAAAAAATGAAGCCGATCTTTTTGCGCGTGCTCTAAAAAAAATATTGGATAACCGCGAGGAATTATTATGAGAATTATAGCCAGTGCCAATAACCCCGGCGGCGCCAACGCGATATTGCCGCTGGTAAAAAAATTCATTGCTGCAAGGCATGAAGTGCTTTGTATTTTGGAAGATAAGGCTAGAGAAATTTTTCAGTCGGCCGGTTTGGCATTTGTGGACGCCAATTTAGTTGATTTTGCGGAAATCAATAAGTTGGTTAGCGCTCAAAAATTTGATTTATTTTTAGCCGGTACAAGTTTGGGCTTAACGATTGATAAAAAGATTTTGGCTATTTGCCAAGCGAACAAAACATTGTCAATTTACGTTTTGGATTTTTGGTCCAATTATTGGCAAAGATTCAGCCGGCAGCAAAAAGATTTTGCCTATTTGCCGGATTATATTTTGATTATGGATGATTTAGCGCAAAAGGAAATGCTGGCTGAGGGTTTTCCGCCGACAAAGCTGCGGCTGACGGGTAATCCATTTTTTGATGATTTTGCCAGCGGCATTGATTTAACTCAGACAAAAAAAAATCTGATTTTGTTCGTTTCTCAGCCAATGAAGGATCAAAATGCCGTAATTGGCCCGCAAATACCTTTCGATGAATTTCAGGCCCTCGGGGATTTAATTGAGCTTATGGGCAGTCCAAAGTTACAAACGCACAATCTTGAACTAGAGATTCGCTTGCATCCGCGCGACGAAAAACATAAATTTGACGGTTTGATGGAAAATTTAAAATTTGCCTGTGGATACGACCAGTTGCCGGACGTGAAACTTTCTTTGGCCAGGGCTGGTATTATAGTCGGTATCAGTTCCGTCGTGCTTTTACAGGCGGCTCTCGCCGGCAAATATGTAATTAGTTATCAAGGGAAAAATTCTGATCCTGATCCGCTTATTTCCAACCGTTTAGGCATCAGCCGTTTAGCTAAAACAAAAGCGGAGCTTGAAGTATTGCTGGCAGAGGCGTTGAATAATCGCCAGAAAATCATTGCTCATCCGCCGGCAAACGTGTTAGTTAAAGATGCCTGCGCCAAAGCCTATGCTTTAATACTTGAACTAATTAAAGATTATGACCAAAAATAGCGAAAAAGTCATCGCCATTATTATCGCGCGCGGTGGCTCAAAATCGATTCCCAGAAAAAATGTTTTGCCGGTCTTGGGAAAACCGCTGGTGGCCTGGCCGATTGATTTAGCGAAATCAATTCCCAGGATTGACCGGGTGATCGTGTCCAGTGACGATGATGAAATTATGGAGATAGCGAAACAGCACCAAGCTGAGGTGCTTTTTAAACGCCCAGCGGAATTGTCAGATGATCAAACGCCGACTTTACCGGTCTTGCAGCACTGCCTGAAATTTTTGCGGGAAAACGAAAACTACACGCCGGATATCGTTTTGTTGCTTTATCCCACCTCGCCCTTTATAAAGAAAGAACGTATTGAGCAAGCCATTGATTTATTTGAAACGACTGATTGTCAAAGTGTAATTAGCGTGATTGAAGATTATGGTAGATTTTGGCGCGAGACGGAAGGGAAATATAAACCCTTTTATCCCGAGCAAAGAGTTAACCGCCAGTATTATCGCCCGTTATATCGGGAGAACGGAGCCATATATTTTTCCCGTTACGCCGTATTAGTAGAGATGAATAAAATTGTGGATGAAGAGCGGACGCAGTTTCTGATTATGGCGGAAAACGAAAATATCGATATTGATAATCCCCAAGATTTACTAAAAGCGCAAAATCAGGCCCAATAATCATTTATGGCGATTACACCCATTAAAATTAAAACGGTAAAAGGCGAACGATTGATCGGTCCGGGCAATCCGGTATTTATCGTGGCGGAAATGTCGGGCAATCATCATCAGTCTCTGGTTAAAGCGAAAGAAATTATCCGCGCGGCGGCCGCGGCCGGCGCCGATGCCATAAAAATTCAGACTTACACGCCGGACACTATTACCATTGATTCCGATCTTGAGTATTTCAGAATTGCCAACGGTTCCAATTGGTCCGGGCAGACGCTGTATCAGCTGTATCAAAAAGCCTACACGCCCTGGGAATGGCAAGCGGAGTTGAAGCAATTGGCCGAGCAAGAAGGTTTATTATTTTTTTCCACGCCTTTTGATCCGACCGCGGTTGATTTTTTAGAAAGAATTAATGTAGCGCTCTACAAGGTAGCATCTTTTGAGGTGGTAGATACGCCTTTATTGGAAAAAGTCGGTCAAACCGGAAAACCGGCAATCATTTCGCGCGGCATGGCGACCCTGGCTGAGATTGAAACCTGCATTGAAACTTTGAAAAACAACGGCTGTCCGGCAGTGGCGGTTTTACATTGTGTTAGTTCCTATCCCGCCAGTTTAGAGGAGATGAATTTATCCACTATTCCGTATATTATGGATCAATTCCAAGTGGTTAGCGGATTTTCCGATCATTCACTTTCTGAGGTTGCCGATATTTGCGCGGTCGCCTTGCGAGCCAGTATTATTGAGAAACATTTGGTTATTGCCCGCAGCGAAGGTGGCCCGGATGCTAATTTTTCTCTGGAGCCCCCGGAGTTTGCCGCTATGGTAAAACGCGTCAGAGAGGCGGAAATGGCAATGGGCAATGTCAGTATCGAACCCGGGAAAAATGAATCAAAAAATTTAATTTTCCGCAAGTCACTTTTTGCCGTTAAGGATATTAAAACAGGTGAAGCCTTGAGTCCGGAAAACATCAGAAGCATCCGCCCTGGCTATGGGTTGCCGCCGCAGTATTATCATGAAGTGATGGGGAAAAAAGCCAAAGTATATATTGGGCGAGGTACTCCCTTAAGCCGTGATTTAATCGAATAATATTTTATGCCGGATAAACTTAATGTACGCCTAGCCGCAATTAGAGACGCCGAACGCATCTGGGAAATCCGGAACAGCCCGGCGGCGCGTTTGAATTCTCTGAATCAGCAAGAGATTCCATTAGCCATGCATATTGAATGGTTTAAAAATAAGTATTTTTCCGGCGATAAAAATATTTGTTTGGTGCTGGAAGCCGGTGGCGTGGTGGTGGGGTATTGCCGCTTTGATTGGCAGGCAAACCAGGCCAAATATCTCGTTTCAGTGGCCATTGATAATGAGGCGCAAGGGCGAGGTTATGGCAGTTTTTTGCTGTCAGAGGCTTTGGCTGATTTTAAAAAAAATGTTGAGATTGAGGCAGTGATAAAAAAAACCAACGAAGCTTCCAAAAAGCTGTTTGCAAAAAATGGTTTTGAAATTGTGAGCGAGGAAGGCGATAATCTTTTGCTGCGCCTGGCTGTACCGGAAAAAATTCCCACCGCCCCGGGAACGCTGCACAAAACGATTCATAGCAGCAAATGGGTTTTTTCCGCCACCGTTACGGAGAAGGTGATCAGTTTGATATCTTTTTTCTTGCTCACGCGGCTGCTGGATCCGCAAAGCTACGGGTTAATCGCCATTATTTTGATGCTGGTGGGGGTATTTAACCGCATGGTGGTCACCGGTTTTGAAGCGGCGCTGATTCAAAAAAAGGAAAAAATTGATGAATATCTGAATGTCGTTTGGACTTTTAATCTGCTCAAAAACATTTTGATTTTTGCTGTCATTTATTTAGGGGCGCCGCTAGTGGCCGATTTTTTCCATGCTTGGGAAGCGGTAAATTTTATCCGCTGGAGCGGTTTGTTTATTTTAATTCCCAGTTTCGTTAGCTTGAAGCAATTATATATGTTTAGGGAATTCAACTTTGAAAAAGTTTATGTTCGCGACATTTCCGGACTGGTCGGTTACGTGCTGGTCGGATCGCTTTGGGCGATTTTTATCAGTGCCGATGTCAGCGCCTTGTTTTTCGCTAATGTTGCTAAATATTTTATTCCCAGCGTCGTAATTTTCTTATTTTACCCGGCGATACCTAAGTTAGATTTTAAATTCGGCAAATTGCGCGGTTTGACGCCTTATAGCAAATGGGTTACGATGCAAAACATTGTCAATTATCTTTTTTCTATTAGTGATAATTTTCTCGTCGGCCGGATGCTTAGTCCTGTTTTCTTGGGCTATTATTCCCGAGCCAGGAATTTGGCCGGGGAGGCTTTATCGCCGATCAGTGCGATGCTTAAGAATTTGTCGTTTGTCGCATTTTCCAAAGTCCAGGATAAAACCGATAAGATTTTGCAAGGATACCTGCTGGGTTTGGATCTGGTCTTTTTCTTCGGCTTTTCCAATATTTTTGTGGCTTGGCTTGGAGCCGATCCCATCATTCGATTTTTTCTGGGGGAAAAATGGTCCGGCGTCATTGTCCCGCTGCAGATTTTAACGCTTTATGCGATGAATAATTCAATTACGGAAATGGCAGCGACGCTTTTTGATGGCGCCGGTAAACCCAGTGTTAACGTAAAGATTAAGACCTTAAGCCTGATTATCTACACCTTATTGTCGTTTCTGGGGATTTATTTTTACGGGATCATCGGCGCCGCGGTTGGTGTCGCCTGCAGCAGCGTGCTGATAATCTTTTATATTTTTTACAAATTGCGATCAATTTATCGCCTAAAGTTCCAGTCCGTTTTAAACCGTTCGCTGCTAGTACTGTTGCCGCTCGTTTTTGCTACCGTCGTGTTCTATCCTATTTTTTCAATTATTGCCCCTTGGCATTATTTGCAAAAGATAATCGTCTTGGGCCTGTATTATTGGTTTTTTCTTTTATTGTTCTGGCTGCTTGGGCGAAGGTATGAGCAGGGAAGTTTTAAGACCATGATGCTGATTTTACAAACTTTAAAGAGTAAAAATGCTTAGATTATGAAAATTTGTTTATTGCTCCAACGGCGTTTTGCCTATATCGGCCATCAGCTGGCGGTAGATCTGAAGAATCGTTACTGCGTTAACGAATTTTGCGCCTTGGCTTGCACGCGGCCAAGCTACCGTTTTTTACGGTCGCAAACCGAGATTGATTACAGCCCACTTTTACTAGAAGAAGATATCCACGAGAAATATAAGACGGAGAAAATTGATTATGCCTACCTGGATAATTTGGAACGCGAATACGGCCTGCCGAATTTATGGCCCTACATTGAAGTTGACCGCATCATCCGTTTTAATCAGGTGGTTCGGGAATATCCGTATGATCAATGCCGATACAGCCACGAGGAACTCATGAGAATGTTGCAGGTCAGGGCTAAGGCTGTCATTGAAATGCTGGACCGAGAAAAACCGGATTTTTTTATATGCTCAATCGCTTCCGGACTGGCGGGCTATTTATTGCATCAGATTGCCGTCAAAAAAGGGGTTAAGCCGCTAATTATTAATTTTTCACGTTTGGACGAATATAAACATTTGCTTTCGGATAATTCGGCCACCTTCTCCTATGTTGATGAAAAATTCTCTCAGCTGAGCCGGGAAGGAAATAAGTCTGATCGATTTGCTGAGGCCGAAGCTTTTCTGAAAAAATTCAGAGAGGATCCGGCAAAAAATCAAGGCGATATTGATTTTTATCTTAAGCGTTCAAATCGGCTGGAGCAAATGGATTTCTTATTGCCGAAAAACATCTCGCGCTATATCAAATGGTTTGCCGCTGAGATAAAAAAAATAATTTTATCGCGTCAGGATCGGTACGATTATTCTTACACGAGACTTTGGGGTAAAATTAAAGATCAGACCCGTAGAAAACTGAGAAATCTCAGGGGCGTGGCCGATCTTTACGACGCAGTCGATTTGAATGAAAATTTTGTCTTTTTTCCCCTTCATTTTGAGCCGGAATTTGCTTTGTCCCTTTTTGCTCCTTTTTTCACCGATCAAATCTATTTAATCAAGCAAATCGCCAAATCATTGCCCTTAACGTATAAATTGTACGTCAAAGAGCATCCGGGGATGGTTGAATACCGCCCGAGAAAATATTATCAGGAAATTAAAAAAATTCCCAATGTCAGGTTGATAAATGCCAAAATCAGTGGCTTTGAAATTATTCCCAAAGCTAAATTGATTACCACGATTACCGGGACGGCGGGTTGGGAAGGATTGCTGCTTGGTAAACCCGTGATTACTTTTGGAGAAATTTTTTATAACCGGCTTTCTTCCGTAAAGCGCTGTAAAAACATTGATGAACTGCCCGGGCTAATCAGGGAACGGCTCAATAATTTTTCCTACGATGAAACCGAACTGCTTAATTACCTTGGGTGCATTATGGAAGAATCAATTGATTTGAATTTGGAGCATTTATGGCACAAGGAGGGCGATCAGCAGAAAATTCAGAAGGATTTACAGCCGCTGGTTGATCTGCTTGCCAAAAAAATGGGATTAACTAATAATAAACATACATTATGAAAATTGGAATTATCGGCTTAGGCGTGGTCGGCAGCGCCGTGCAGCACGGCCTTAAGCGCGTCGGCCATCAGGTAACGGGTTTTGATATCAAATATCCCGAAACCTCGCTTCAGGACGTGCTAAACTCGGATTTATGCTTTATTTGCGTGCCGACGCCGGCCAAGGACGACGGCAGCTGCGACGTTTCAATCGTGGAGAAAGTCGTGTCAGATCTGGAAAAAAGTAAATATCAGGGATTAATCGTAATCAAATCAACAGTTAAGCCGGGCACGACCGATCGGCTGGCTAAGCAATATGGCAATTTACGTTTTGCTTTTTGCCCCGAATTTTTACGGGAAAAGGCGACCTATACGGATTTTGTGGAAAATCACGATTTGTGCGTCATTGGCGTTTACGACGATCAAGCTTTTGAAATGGTAAAAGAAGCGCACGGAGAATTGCCGCAGTATTTCGCGCAAATGACGCCTTTGGAAGCGGAACTTTCTAAGTATTTTTCCAACGTGTTGAATGCGCTAAAAATAATTTTTGCTAATGAATTTTATGAAGTCTGCAAAACCATGGGTGCTGATTATGCAAGGTTAAAAAATGCCATGGTCCATCGGCGCACGATTATTAATGTCTATTTGGATTGCAATGACAATATCCGCGGTTTCGGCGGCCATTGCCTGCCGAAAGATACGGCGGCCTTTGCCGCTTTAGTGAAAGAATTGGGGATTGACATGAAATTGTTTGAAACCATAGTTGAAGAAAATAAAAAGTTTAAGACCACAGTAATTTAATTATATATATGAAAAAAATTCTTATCACTGGCGGCTCTGGATTTATTGGCTATCATTTAGCTAAGTATTTGGCGGCCAGGCCAGATATTGAGCTGGTTTTGGTTGATAATTTTTTTCGCAGTCAAATCGACGAAGATTTGAAGAATCTGATGTCCGGCGGTAAAATACAAATGTTAAATTTGGATTTAACCGATCCAAAGTCTTACGAGCAATTGGGTAACGGCTACGACCAGGTCTACCATTTGGCAGCGGTTAACGGGACGGGACTTTTTTACGAAATTCCGCATGAAGTATTACGGATCAATACGCTGTCGCTTATTTATATGCTGGAATGGTTTCGTAAGGAAAACGCCGGTGGGAAGTTTTGTTTTACCTCGTCTAATGAAGCCTATGCCGGGGCCCTGAAAGCTTTCGGTCAATTGCCGATTCCGACGCCGGAAAACGTGCCGCTGGTGGTGGCGGATACTTATAATCCGCGCTGGTCATATGGTTCCAGTAAACTAATCGGTGAAATGTTTGTCATCCATTACGCCCGCGCCTATAATTTTCGGGCGCTAATTGTCAGGCCTCATAATTTTTACGGGCCGCGAGCGGGCTATAAACACGTGATTCCCGAATGGTGCCAAAAGATCATGGATAAGGTTGATCCCTTTCTAATACCAGGCGCCGATGAAACGCGTACGTTTTGTTTCATTAATGATGCCGTTAAGGCCATGACTATGCTGATGGATTCAAGTGAAACGGATGATCAGCCTATTGAAACCGTGCATATTGGTGATACGCGGGAGATTAAAATTTCTGACTTGGCCGAGCTGATGTTTGAAGTGACCGGCTTCCGGCCGAGCCAGATTAAAAAAGAGGCGTCTTTGCCAGGCAGCGTCAGCCGGCGGCTAGCTGATATTGGTAAGATTAACAAGTTAGTCGGCTGGCAGCCACAGACGCCTTTGGCTGAAGGCCTAAAATTGACTTATGATTGGTATATGAAGCATCCGCAAGCAAAATTATGAATATTTTAATCACCGGCAGCGAAGGCAATATAGGCAAGTTTTTAGTCCGGGACATTAAAGCCGCCTATCCCGGCGCGGTTTTAGTTCGGGTTAGCGGCAGACAAAAAATCAAGTCGGCCGGTAAAAACGACTTGGTTTATGGCGGCGACCTTTGCGACGCGGCCCTGGTAAAAAAAATCTTTACCGAAAACAAAATCGATTATGTAATTCACGCCGCCGGTTATCCTTATCATCCGGAATTTTCTCTAAGCCGCCCCTTTACGGTTTTGAGCAATGATTTGATGATGTTGGCTAATGTTTTACAGCAATGCGCCCAGATCAAGAAATTTATTTATTTATCGTCCGCCACTGTGTATGAATCGGTCAAAGATGAAATGCTTCGCGAACAGCCGGCGGTGGAGCTGCCTTTTCCTCAATCCGCCTATGGTCAGGCCAAGTATTTGGGCGAACAATTATTGAATGCTTACAGCCGGCAGTATGGGATTAATTATACGATTTGGCGCCTTTTTAACGTAGTTTCGCCTTATGAAAGCCATCAAGGCGGGGGTGGCCATGTATTTGTCGATTTCTACCGCAAAATTTTTATGGCCCGGATGCCGGAAATAAAAATTTTTGGCAACGGTAAACAGATTCGCTGTTTTACCTGGGCGGAGGATGTAACCGCGGCCTTGGCCGGCTTTTTGACTGACGCCAAAACTGACAAAGAAATATTTAATTTGGGAAGCAGTGAACAAAAAAATTTGCTGGCTTTGATTGATTTGTACTTGGCGCTTGGCAAAAGCCAAAAACTGCTGCCGGAAGATTATGCGCCAAAAATAATTACCGGTGAAACGTTTGCCGCCGTTGACACTCAAGTCAGGATCCCCGACGTCAGCAAGGCTCATCAAATTTTAGGCTGGAATGCAAAAACTGATTTTGAAAACTGTTTTAAGCAATTTATTACCTATAAAAGTTCCCATGCTGACTAAGACTTGCCAATTGTGCGGCTCAAAAAAACTTAATTTGGTTTTGGATTTGGGTCACCAGCCCTTGGCAGATACATTTTTAACCCCAGTCCAGCTGGATGGCGGCATTATGACTTATCCGCTGCGGCTTTTGCTTTGTGAAAATTGCGGTTATGTTACTTTGCAGTATGTCGTGCCGGCCTCAGAACGCTATCAAGCCAATGATTACAGCTATACTTCTGCCAATTCACCCGTCGCGATTGCCCATTTTGAGGAATTAGCCAAACAAGTGAGCGAAAAATATAATGTTAGTTCAAAAGATTTGGTCGTGGATGTCGGCAGCAACGTGGGGACGCTGCTCGCCGCCTTTAAAAGAATTACCGGCGGCCGTGTCTGCGGCGTTGAGCCGGCGGCAAATATTGCCAAGATTGCCCAAAAGCAGGGTGTGCCGACCGTCAATGATTTCTTTAATCAGCAATGTGTCAAGCGGATTTTGAAAGAGGGCCAAGCCAAAGTTATTACCGCGACCAACGTTTTCAATCATGTGAGCGATTTAAACAGTTTTATGAAGGATATTTCCGATTTACTGACGGCTGACGGAGTTTTTGTTTTTGAAGTGCCTTACTTATTGACGTTAATGGAAAATTATTTGTTTGATACCGTCTATCTGGAGCATGTTTCATACTTCGGCCTTAAACCGCTGGTTAAATTTTTTAAAAAATTTAATTTATCTATTGCTTATGCGGAGCAGTCAGACTACATGGGCGGATCGATAAGGGTGTACGTGTCCAAATCTCAGACTCCAGGCGACGGTTTGCAGGCGCTATTAACTAGAGAAGAAGAGGCGGGAATATATCAGGCCGCCACTTACGCCAATTTTCAAAAAAAGATTGAGGCATTCAAATTTGATTTGGTTAGCCGGATTTATGAACTTAAAGCGCGCGGCGAAAAAATTATCGGCATAGGCGCGGCGACCAAGGGCAATACATTATTAAATTACTGCGGTTTGGATCATACTTTGCTTGATTTCGTGACGGATGCATCGCCATTAAAGCAGGGCAAATTCACGCCGGGTTCAAATATCCCGATTAAATCAGACGCGGATATTTCGCCGGAAATCCGGTATGGCCTGATTTTGCCGTGGAATATTGCCGATTTTTTGGTGGGTAAATTAAACCATTTAAAATTGGAATTTATTATTCCAAAAATAAAAAAATAATTATGAAAATCATCCACAAAAAAATTAATTTTAAAGACCGGCGAGGAACAATTACTGATATTTTTACCAATGACTGCAAGGATCACGCCACGGTTATTTTTTCCAAAAAAGGCGCGATCCGAGGTGATCACTATCACAAAAAATCCATTCAATACACTTTTGTCGTCAGCGGCCGGCTGCAAGTCCTGTCGCAGAGGCTGGGCCAAAAAAAAATATATCGGCATTGGCTTGGGCCCAACGATTTAATGGTGCATAAAGCCAATGAGATTCACACCTTGATCGCTTTAAAGGATACTATTTTTTTGGCTTTTGCTGATGGCGTGCGCGGCGGCAAGAATTACGAAAAAGATACTTACCGGGTGGCAGTATCTTTGTCTCGGCTGATAAAAAAATAGGCTAGCCAATCAAATTCACGAATTTATTTATCATCACGGCGGCGGAAAATTGAGCCGCCGTTTTTTTGCCGTTTATAACCAATGACTCGGCCAGCGCGGGATTGGCATCGAGCTCCCGGATATTGTCTGCTAAACCGGAACTGTCGCCGCATTTGGAAATCATGGCGTTTTTTTTATGTTCTAGAAATTCCAGATAAACGGCAATGTCGGTGGCCAGTAAAGGTTTGCCGGCCGTAAAAGCCTCAAATACCGGCAAGCCAAAACCCTCATAGCGGCTGGGCGCCAAAATAAATTGAGCGTG
>Ga0265297_10009131_pt1 | contig 12935 bp, 8 predicted proteins | sample Munlanlwell13791_FD_192502 | JGI IMG/M metagenome (GOLD analysis project Ga0265297, IMG submission 192502) | Leachate microbial communities from a municipal landfill in Southern Ontario, Canada - Leachate well 137-91 | ecosystem: Engineered > Solid waste > Landfill > Unclassified | place...
GATATCGGCGTCGAAAACGTTGTCCTTTGTGCCGCGGTCGAAGTGCGCGCTGAAGGTGGTCCACTTATCGCGGAAGATGCGTTCCGGCTTCAGCGAGACCCAGCCTGTGGAGGGGTCGCCCTCGACCTTGTCGGGCGCCACGTCGAAGATGTATCCGGAATCGGGCCTGACAGAGCAAACGCGCGGCCCGGTCACGGAGAACACGCCCATCCCGCAGTCGAGCAGGTTCTGCCAGTCGTACTGGCTCTCAAAACCGATGGAGTCCTCGGCGGGAGGAGCCACGTTCACTATGACGCGGAAATCCTCGCGTCCGGCCTCGGCATTCGATGCATTGCCCACACGGGCGAAGGAAGAAATCTCGAATATCGGGTCGCTGTCATAGCACAGCGGCGCGGTGTAGTCGGCCAGTTCGTACAGGTTGGGTGAGGGGTACGATATCTGGCGCAGCACGGCCGCGGCCTTGTCGGAACCGGGGGGGAAAGTCTGCAATACGATGCGCGACATCTCCAGCAGGCCCTCGATGCGCCCGCTCTGCCGCGCGTTCAGGATATTGCGCACAAACTGGTCAACGTCGGTAGTGTTAAGCGTGCTTCCAGAAACCAGCCCGACATTCATAAACAGGGCCTTGAGAACTTCGACCGACGCGGTGTTCACGTTGATCGGCCGGGGCACCTCGACGCTGATCAGGCAGGGGGAAGTGTAGGGAAGCGCCCTGCTTGTGAGGAGGCGGAAGCTGCCTGAGCCTCCGCTAACCACGGAGAGTATCCGCGCGTAGGTGACGGTGTATGCGCCGGGAGTGCCCGTCACAAGGCGTAGAACAAGGCCCGGCGCGATCCTGTCGGGGAGACCGGGCCACAGTATGATTGGATCGGTTCCCGTCTGGTCAACGGTGGCGGGGATTGGCGGGGTGAAATTGCCGCCGTAGGTGTCCGGGCCGCTCCAGACCGTCGTGAAACGGTCGAGAGTCTGAATGTCCTTTTCGGTGACTCCGAGGCCGCGGGCCTCGAACACCGTGCGCATCAGGCGATAGGTGCCGTCATTGCCGTTAAGACGGTAATCGGTCAGTTCCGGGATATTGCTGCCCAGCAGGTTGCGGCACATCTGCGGGGTAAGTGTGTTCAGGTTGATAAGCGATTGCAGGTCCGTGGCGTTCGCGCCCCACGCGATGAGTTCGGCATCCGGCACACCGTTGGCGGTAAGGAACTCCGCAGGCGAGCCCGGGCCCGCAAAGGGAACCCGGAATTCCGAAACCAGGTCGCTCCGCCGTGTCAGGTCCTTGCTTCCAACTGCATTGTACAGCACCGACACCGTGTGATTGAGCGCACCCGAAGACTCGACACCGGCCCGCGAGCCCTCCATCAGGGCAACGCCTTCTTCCTCGTGCGCCAGCATTGTAAATGCAAGAGGACCGGCGATGACGGCTACTCCAACAAGTATGAAGATGACCATCAAGAGGGCGACGCCGGATTTATGTGCCTTCACTTTGCACCTCAGTTATTCGGTTTGACATCCGCTCCGCGGTAGATCTTCTCAAGCTCCAAGAGTCGCTTGATCTGGTCGCGGATATACGCGTTGTTGGGATCGTATTCCCCGGCCTTCTTGTACAGCTTGATCGCCTCGTCGAGGATACCCGTCGAGGCTGCAATGAACCCGAGGCAGGACAGCGCATAGGCATCCTTCTCGTCACGCTGCAGGATGGCTTCAAAGATGCGGCGGGACTCACCCCAGCGGCTCAGCTTGAAGTAACAGAATCCAAGATTGCGCAGCATTTCGGGATCCTTGGGATTCACAGCAAGGGCCTTCTCGAAGTTGCCGATGGCTTCCTCGTAGTTACCCTTCATTACCTGTGCTTTGCCGAGCAGGAACAGGGCGGGGAAGTACTCTTTGCCCGCGTTGACGGAGTCGCGCAGGTTGTCCATTGCCTTGTCGAGAAGTTCCTTGACCTTGTTCAGCCGGTCGGCTTCCGGGATATTCTTGTCGGCCTGGACCTTGGCGATGCGGCGCATGTTGATGACGCCCAGCAGGTAGCTGGCGTAGAACAGATTGCGCCGGTCGCGGATCAGTTCCACGAGGACGGGCTCGGCCTCATCCTCGCGTCCGCTATCGACCAGGAAGTAGGCTTTGGCCATAATCAGCTCATTGAAGGCCTCGAACTTCTCGGCGACCTTCATTGACTTTTCGAACTCGATATTGTTCTTCGTCAGCAGTTGCAGGATGGCGCCGTTGGTCAGGAGGCCATCGCCAAGGGGATCAACTTCCGCGCCCTTCTTCAGGTCTTCCTGCGCCTTGTCGAACGCGCCAAGCTGAATGTCTATCGCCGCCCTGAGCACATAGTAAAACACAGGAAGATCCGGCATCGTGGCGATTTCGTCCATCTTCGTCACAGCTTCGGCGAACTTGCCCTGGTAGTACGCGAACACCGCCCAGCCAAGCTTGGCATAGGGCGAAGTGGGGAAGCGTTCCTGCAGCAGCGTAAACGCCTTCGTCGGGCCACTTTCCTCGCCCCGCAGAGCCGTACAGACTCCGAAGAAGAAGAGGGGCTCGGGGTAAACGCGGTTGATCTGCGAAGCCTTCTCGTAAACCCGTGCAGCCTTGCTGTAGTCCTGCTTGCGGAAATACAGGAACCCAAGCATCGTCTCGATCTTGTATGACACAATGTCAAGATCGTGCGCCGCTTCGAGAACATCGATGGCCTCGTTGAAGCGCCCCTGGCGGATCAGGAAGTCGCCGTAAGTTTCGTACAGCTTGTAGTTGCGCGGCTTCTTCTCGTACATCTTGATGTAGACAGCCTCGGCAAGGTCAAGACGCCCATACGTAATGTACTTCAGCGCCAGCGCGATGCCGGCTTCCACATCGCTTGAGTTGAAAGCCGCCATATCGCGCGCGAACTCGCCATCGGGATTAGCCTCAGCCCGGCAGGCGGGAAGGAAGGTTACGCTGATCAGCAGCGATGCAATCAGGATTGCCGCGAGCCTCATCTTTTCTTCTCCTTCGGTGTGACAGTGCCCTTGGGGCCGGGTTGCGGGAATGGCGGAGGAGCGAAGAGAGGGACATCGCCGCCTGGGGCATCAGGAGCAGGCACGTCGATCTGAGGCGCTTCGAGGACGAAGAACGGAACCTTGCCCTTGGCGTCCCAGGTGAAAGCATCCTTGCCGTACAGGGAATTGTCGAATGCCTTGAATGAAGGCGCGTCGAGATCCGCAGCCTTGGCGAACAGCGGCTTCTCGGTGATCTGCCCGTCAACGGAGGCAGTCATTCTGCTGAACGCGCCCATCAGAAGCGCTACGACGCCGAGAAGGAAAAGGCAGCGTTCGGCGTTCAGCCAACCTTTCTGAAAACCAAGAAGATTATCCATCGTCTCTCCTATATTATCGCCGTGGGGGCGACCGATGTCGGTGAGGGTTTCGGAGGGGCGGGTGTCGGAGCGACCGAGGGCGGAGGCGCGGGGCTGCCGGGCGCCGGTGAGACCGGAGGAGCGCCCGATGGCAGCGGCTCGGTGGATGGTTGCGGCGTGGTGGAAGGCTCGGGGGTCGGGGTTGGGACCAGGCTCTCGGGTTCTTCCAGCGTGACGGAGATGACTGAAACCCGCAGGTCGCAGCCGAGGGAGTATCCGCTGCGCGAAGGATGCAGCGACACGTTCTCGATCCGCATATACTGGCCGGGCAGCGAAAGGCTGCGCAGGGCGGCGACCAGTGTCGGGATGCGACCCTCGAAGGAAACTGTGACGAATTTCTTGTACATCGAGCACTTGGCGGCCTCGCTCTTTATCGTCGAGTCGCCATTGTGCGTCAGCTTGAGGACATTATCCACGTTGGCTTCGCCGAGGATCTCGAGCAGTCTGCGGCACACCGCAAGCCGGATGTAGTAGTCCTGAAGCAGAGCCGGGTCGCCGGACGGCTGCTGGGGAAGCCCCATAAGCGGGTCGAATGGGAATCCCGGATACTTCTCTCTGACCTCACCAACGACTTTGTTGCGGTCAACGGGGAAGTCGAGGGCGGTCTTGCTGTTCTTGACCACCTCGTATTCGGGCGGTGTGGCGAAAGTGATAAAGGAAACAAGGTTCTTGACGGCATCTTCGGTCAGGGCCTGCTTCGAATCGTAGAGATCGGTAATCTGCTCGAGCACCATTCCGTTCTCACCGGCGATCCGCTTCAGTTCCGCCTCGGTCGAGTCAACCTTCTTCATATCCGTGGATACGGAGTTGAGCTTCGGCCCGATCAGAACGAAGTACAGCAGCACGGACAAAGCTGTCGCGGCGAGGAAGGAGATGAGGATGGGTTTACTTTGCGATTTCATTATATTTCATCTCCCCATTCTCAGACACGTAGAAGTAAAGCAGGAACTTGTAGCTGCCGATGTCGGGCGCCAGTGCGCCTTTGGTCTTGCGCACAACGCGGCCGGCCTCCTGTGCGTCAACCACATAGTTGAAAACAAAGGGCAGGTCGCGAACGCGGTCGGCGAGCAACCTGACGAGATCCGGCTGCTGGAGTTCGCTGATATCCTTGCTGACAAACCCGCGCACGGTAAAGCGCCACTGGGGTGCGGGCCGAACCGTGGCGACGGCCGCCGCGTCGGTGAAAGACTCAAACGTAATGTCGGAGATCACCATCGAATCGGGCGTCAGGTCCTGCAGCGCGGTGATGAAACGCACCACGACCGGGTCGTAGAACGTCTCCTTTGCGATGAAACTGAACCGTGACCTGTTGAGGTTGATCCTGTCCAGCGACACGGCCAGATCAGTTGCTTTTCCCCTGGCGAGGGTCAGCGATTTGTTGGCCGAGACAGCCAGCGCTCCGGCCTGGTTGGCTTCATACGCCGTTCCCCACGCCCAGAACAGGACTCCGGCCACGGCGAGAACCGCGCCAGCATAGGCGAAGATTTCGGTATCCCAGAACCGCGCCTTGGCCTTGATTATCGGCGGGATGAGGTTGATGACTGTGCCCTGCCTGAGCGAACTGCAGTAGGCAAGAGCAAGAGCGGTGGAAAACTCGGTTGGGACATCACGCTTGTCCAGCGGGACAATGGACGCCTCGAAGAAGGACAGGACATCCCAGTACTGGGCGGGAACCTTGAACGCGGTCGAGATGTACTCGATCAGACCCGGGAGCTTGGCGCCTGCGCCGCTCAGCAGGATCCGATCCACTTTCAGGTTCTTCATCTTAGTCTGAACCATCGCATAACGGATGGCGGAGTCGCTTGCGAGGCGCAGTTGCTCGGCAGCCGAGGCCAACGCGCGGCTCAGGTTTGTCATATAGTGGACATCGTTACGGAACTTGATGCCTTCAGACGCAATCAACTCGTCGAATCCCTCGCGGAATTCGGAGACGCGGGTAGGCCGCTTGCCGTCAACAACTATGCTGCCTTCGGCAAGCTTGATTTCCTCGGCGACCTCGGGAATGACGGAGAAAGACCGTGCAACGGACTCCGTGAATGCCTTGCCGCCCACCTGAGCGGACCGGGCGAGAAGCAGGCTCGGTCCCTGCGTGATGATGATCTCGGAGCTTTCCGCCCCGACATCGATCAGCATAACGGTTTCGCTCTCGAGCACCGAGCCGCTGTCGGCAAGAAGGCGATGCAGCGCGAGGCTCTTGGGGATAATCCCCGTCAGAGTAAGTCCTGCAGCACCGATAAGCCGCGCGTCCTCGTCCAGGTCGGACTGGCGGGCCGTGCCCACCAATGCCGTGCCGGTCGGTGTATTCGCACGGGGGAGGGTGAGCATCTGGAAATCGGTCAGCGTCTGCTCTGAGATGGTCTTGGTTGATTCCGCCTGCTCGTATTCGAGCAGTTTGCGGATCTGAGCATCGCCGACAGGCGGGACCTCGATGTATCTAAAAATCACTTCCTTGCCGCCAAGACCGAGCACCGTCTTACGTGTGCCGATCCTCGCGCTGGTGTGAATTCGTTTGATAATCGCGGAGATGCCTGAGGTGTTAAACTCGTTCCCGCGCCGAACACCGAGGTTGCCGAGCTTCTCGGACTGTAGAGTCTCGATAATGAAGCGCTTGCCGTCCCGACGGATGGCGGCTATCTTGAGATTCGCGTTCCCTATGTCCATGCCAGTGAATGTCGAGGCCATTTTCCTCCCTGCTTTGGAGCAGTGCTATTATAGCGCCTCCGGTCGTACTTCAAGTAATAGCAAACCTCGTTCCACTTCGTCAAGTAAGGTCTGACAGGGCTTTCAGGCCGCCCGGCGAATGCGCGGTGTCGGAAAACTGCACAGCATTGGCCATTCCACGGCCATTCCGCCGACAGTTGCGGACAAGGCGAGACGATTGCCCATAGCGCAAATGTCCTTATAATCTGCAAAAACAAGGAGCCCCGATGTCTCAGATCCGCATGGGAGTGATAGGTCTCGGCTACTGGGGACCGGTACTTGCAAAGAACTGCGTTACGCACCCTAAAACCCGCCTCACTGCCATTGCCGACCTCAACCAGGCAAGGCTCGATAACGCCAAGCCGCAGTTCAAGGACGCGCTTCTCTTCACAAACTACCGCGATATGCTGCCTCACGTTGACGCAGTAGCAATTGCCACGCCGGTGCATACGCACTTCGATATCGGCATGGAATGCATCCGCGCGGGAAAGCACCTTTTAATCGAAAAGGCTATGACAAGAACCTCCGACGAGGGCAGGGCCCTTCTGGCCGAGGCTGAAAAACACAAGGTCTTGATCGCGGTTGACCACCTGCTCCTGTTCCAGGGAATGCTGCGCAAGGTCAAGCAGGTTGTTGACTCAGGCGAACTGGGAGAAATCCTGTACTACTACAGCGTCCGCGCCAACCTTGGCCTGTTCCAGCAGGATGTTGACGTGATCTGGGACCTTGGCCCTCACGAACTCAGCCAGATGATCTACCTCCTGGGCGAGCCCAAGAAGATATTGCAGCCCGCGGGCTCGGCGCACTTCCCCGTCGGCCTGATTGACGATGTGTTCATTCACGCATCCTACGGGGGCAGCCTGGTCGCGACGGCATACATTTCGTGGCTGTCACCGTTCAAGAGCCGCTCCACCGTTATCGGCGGCACCAAGAAGATGCTGGCCTTCAGCGACCTTTGGGCCGGCGAGGAAATCAAGATCTACGACCGCAATGTGCAGGCCTCTTTTGAGAACGGCGTTCACAGCTACAAGTACGCGCGTGGCGGCATTGTCATCCCCGCCGTGCCGGTGGTCGAGCCGCTGAAACTCGAGATCGATGAATTCGCCTCAGCCATCATGGAAGGCGGAAAGCTGACCAGCGACGGCAAGTTGGGCCTGGATATCGTTGAAATGCTCGAACAGTGCAGGGAATCCCTGGCAAAGAAGTAAGGAGACAGAGCGATGCCGGTACCATATCTGGACCTCAAGACTCAGCACCGGGCGATGATGGACGAAATTCTTACCGACGTGAAAACCATACTGTCGGACGCCTGGTTCGTGGGCGGCCCGTTCATAGAAGGTTTTGAGGCCGAGTTCGCCCGCCGGTGCGGCACGAAGTTCGCGGTCGCCGTCAACTCCGGCACCGCGGCGTGCAGGTACGCTTACTACGCCTGCGACTTCGAGCCCGGCGACGAGATCATCACGGTCCCCAACACGTTCTTTGCGACCTGCGAGGCCGCGCACATGTGGTGCGGCGGCGTGAGGTTCATCGACATCGATCCGGAGACCTACAACATGGATCCGGCCGGGATCGAATCCGCAATCAACGATGACACCCGCCTTATCGTGCCGGTTCACCTGTACGGACTTCCCTGCGACATGGATCCCATTCTGGAGATCGCAAACCGTCGGGAGATCGCCGTGGTGGAAGACGCCTGCCAGTCGCATTTTGCCTCCTACAAGGGCAGGCCGGTCGGGTCCATGGGCATGGCCTCCACCTTCTCGTTCTATCCCAGCAAGAACCTTGGCGCTTGCGGTGATGCTGGCGCGGTAGTCACTTCCGATCCGGAAATCGCCGATGGCCTTCGCATGATGCGCGACCACGGCCAGAAGGGGCGCTACAACCACATAATGGTTGGCGACAACGGCAGAATGTCGGCAATCCAGGCTTCCATTCTCATCCGCAAGATGCAGCGCATCGACGGCTGGACCGAGGCGAGAATCCGGGTTGCGTCATCGTACAAGGAGCGCCTGGCCGACATAGGCGGCCTCAAGTGGCAGAAGGTGCCCGACGACCGCAACCACGTGTACTACATGTTCGTGATTACCCATCCCGAGCGCGAGAAAATCGCCGAGGAGTTCGACCGCTGCGGCATTGGCTATGGCTTCCGCGGGGTGAAGCCGCTTCACCTGCAGGAGTTGTACGCCGACATATACGCGCCGGGCGATTTCCCCCACGCCGAGCGCTTCGCCGCGACTATGCTTGCGCTGCCGATCTTCCCGGAAATGACCGAGCAGCAGATCGAAGAAGTCTGCGGGGCAGTCAAGCGGGCCGTAGGATAGGCGCTAAATCCTCCAGTGAAATCACAAAGGGGCCGGCTTACGCTGGCCCCTTTGTTTTGAGAGGAGGAGACGTATGAGAAGGAGAGTCCTAACTCTCTACGTATTCACAGCTTCCACCGAAACCCCCGGATGAGCAGGGGCAGCCCCCGAAGCTTTCTCCGGGCACCGTATCGTTACGCATGTCATTGTCATCCGCGTCGCAGCCGCAGCAGTTTCCGCAGCCATAGTCTTCGATATCCGCGAATTCGGGCTCGCGGTCTTCGGGTTCGGGCGGAGTTTCGGCCGGTCTATCAACAGGTAGTTTCATTTCTTTTTCGTCCATAGCAGCCTCCGTTCGTTGGGAGCGGTCCCGCTTATTGCTTCTCATTCCTAATAAGTATACCATGGATTTTGGGGAAAAGCTGGACACAGAATGAGAAAGAGAAGGCATAAGCAGCCGAAGAGCGGAAAGCAGCCTTTTACCGCCAAGTCGCCAAGGACGCCAAGAAGAGGAGAGCCATGGATTGCGAAGCCCAAGAGGGCGGACCTTGCCACAAAACACACGAAAGCGAGCCGGAATTCTGCGAGACCCGGAAAAGTCGCTAAAACGGGTTCGAAGGGAGCCGTTGTCAAGGAAAAGCCGCTACCCCGGCGAACGCCAATCTCCCAATTGGCAACAGACAGTTGCCGCGCGTGGCAGCGGCGAGACAACTCCGGAGTATTTTACCGCAGTGGCCGCAGATGGGCGCAGAGGAAGCAGGCTCATTGCTCCCAATGGTACCTGAGTCATTTCCCCATCTGCACCCACAGCCTCCGCTCAAAGCCTGCGGTCTATCTCCCTCATTCCCCAGCCCTCAGCACCCAGGATTTCCTGGTGACCTCTTTGTCCTTGACAGGCAACGATTGCTGGACACAATAGTGACTTCCGCGCTGTCCACTGAGTGGAGGGAGGCAGAAGATGACCAGCAGCAGGCGCGTCTTGCTCGCTCCCGCCGTTATCCTTGCAGTTTTCCTGCTATGCCTTGTCTCAGCGTTCTCCGAAGACATCCCGCAACCGCAGCTTCCCAAGGCGCCCGCCGGGGCGACCATATACATGCGCGACTCATTCATGCGGGAACGACCCGAAGAGGGCGAATGGAAGCAGATCAGTGGGGCATGGGAGAGCGACGACGCTGCGAAACCGGGGGTCAGCGCACATCAGTTCTCGATGCGGGGTCGTGCAGAGAAGGAAGCCCTTACGGTCATCGGCGAGCAATGGTGGCGAGACTACGCATTTGCTGCCTCGCTCCGCACGCCGCCCATGTACACGTCGTTCGGCCTTGTGTCCTGCTATCGCGGCCAGGACGAGAAGTGCTTCTTCGGTTTCACGGCGGCAGACGGCCTCGTCCTCGAAATGACAACCGGCGGCAGAGTCTTCAGACTCGCGTCAGCGCGCCGCTTCCCCATTCCCTACCAGTGGTACTGGTTCGCACTGGCAATCAAGGGCCGAAAGGCATGGGCGGTGCTCGACGGGAAACTCGTATTCGAGGCCGAGTTGCCGGTGGAAACGTGCGGCAGGGGAGGAATATCCGCCGTTGGCGTAATGGAGTATGGCGTAACCGTGGACGACTGCTCCGCGACAAGCATCCAGGGCAGCGATGCCGAGGTAGGTGCAGAAGCGGGCAGGGGCTTCTCCAAGTTCTTCCGCGACGAGCGATTGATGTTGCGGCGCTTCCCCGAAGAATTCGCGACGGATCGTTTGATGCAGAAGTGGGCTTCCTGCGCCGCAGATTGGGAACTGTACAACCCCGATGGCGTTGACCCCGGCAGTATTTCACCGGAAGAAGCCCTCTACAGTTACACGATGCCGATATACAATGACTTTTCACTGTCCATCGGGACTGCCCTGGCCGGTCGTGTGCGCATTTTGCTGATGCCCAACGCAGCCGCTCCGGCGAAGCCACGCAAAGTATGGGAACTCCGGATGGACTCCGGCAACACGCTCGCCGTCTCGCTCGCGGGAACGACGGGAGCCGCCATTGTCGAGTATCCCGCCCCGCTTCCGCGGACAGTCCGCATTCACATGGCAGGCGACGAGATTGCTGTTGACGCAGACAAGGTGCAGACGGGCTCTGTGACGGTGCCCGGGCAGGCTGCGGTGCTCAAGGAAGGCGCCCGCATTCTCATCTGCGCGCGCGGCCTCGAAGTAGCCAAGGCCAGCGCGCTGTTCACGTACAGCGATTCGATTCTCGACGAGACCTTCTGCAATGCGCCCGCGAATTGGCTGATGGTTTACGGCAACTGGGAGGTGGGTTCCCGCTGGCTGTGTACACCAAAGTGGACGTATCTGGCATCATGGGATCGCATGAGTTCGCAACTCTACTCGAAGGCTGCGTTTGGAGGCAAGGTCTACTGCGACGTGCTGGTTTCGCCCAAAATGAACTCGCTGAGGTACCCGAACTACTATCCGCTGCGTTGGTTCACGCTTTCTTTCCCGAGGATTCCCGGCGATTTCTCGACCGGTCTGAGCGCGGTTGTCGGGTATCCCTCGCAGCAGGATATCTGCCTGTTCTACAACGGCAGGCAGGTGGCCGCGGGAAGGGCGGCGTTCGACCTCACACCGGTGACCATTCACAATACCTGGATCCGGCTGAAGCTGAGCCGCGACCGCTCGGGAGTAGATTTCCACGTTTCGCTAATCGGAGCAATAGACTCCACGGCGACCCCCGTCCTGTCAGCGCGGGTTCCCTTCGACCCCGTTCCCAGCCCGATCGCCATCTGGAATTCACTCACCGGGATCACCGTGCCGAGAGTCCGGATAAGCGCCCAGGAGATACACAAAGGAGCCGTCGAAGTCGCGTACAAGCCGGAAGTACCCCGGCCGTGCGGTGTGGAACTCGACCTCCGTAACGAGCGTTCGGCAACGCCTCTTGCGTTTGTCGCGCCGAATTTCGATTTCTCGAAGGGCTCGGCCGGATGGACGATTCCAGCAAATCAGCCCGCGCTGACGGCCTCCTCGGTCACCGACGACAAGGGCAGGGCTGGTGTAGAGATTTCCGGTCCCTTCTGCGGCTCCCGCCTCGTCTTCGAGTCCCCTCTCATGGCCGTTGACGTAAGACTGTGGAAGGCTCTGCGGGTGCGATTCAGGACCACAGCCGGGCTCGCGTTCTATATTCGCTCAGGCCTGAAGCCGTTCCGCTTCATCTTAAAGGGAACGCCACAGGAGCACCCGACCGATAATGCAATCCCCATTGCGCCGAGGATGGTCTCGGTCGTGCCCGACGGCAAGTACACCGTCGCAACCATCAACCTTCGCGACCTATTCGAGGAGTGCCTTGCAGGCGCATACCAGCCAGTCGTTGATCAGCTTCTTTTCGAGCGGTTCGAGTCTCTCACCGCGGAGAACCTTGGCGTAGAGAAGCCCGACCGCAAGTCTTTTGTAGTCATGAACGTAGAATTCCTCTCGGATTTCCCCGCAGTTGATGCCGGGCCGCCGTTGTACTCGGCATCCCTGCATCCCGCTGAGACTGCACACCGGCTGGGGCTCACGATGAAGGAGGTTCGCCTTACTGAGAGTCAGGCCACCGCGGTCTTTCCCCCGCGCGAACTGAAGACCAACGCGTCCAGGAATGGGCCGGCCGCGCCCGTCACGCGGAAAGAAGGACTGCTCGCCATGTCATTCTCGGACAGTTCCCATTCGCTCGCCCCGGTTGGTGGTCCGGACGAATGCGTCATCTGGCGGCAGAAGATGGAGGGCGAGTTCTGCCTGACGGCCACAAAGACCGGCTACGACGGTTTCTTAGGGGTGAAGCTGCTCCCGGAACCCGTGAGTCTGAGAGACTGCACCGCCATGTCGGTCCGGCTGCGCGGCAACACGGATCTGATGTCCCTGCTCGTCAAGATTGGCGGAGTGTGGCGCGCCCTGGCGCTCTCCAGCGGCGGCACGGAGATCAAACTGGCCCCCAGCGAGAAGAAGAGCCTGGGGCCTGCGACCAAGCGCACCTCCGCGCTGCTGAGGATCACCGACGGCACGGTCACGTGGCTCCTCGCGGACTTTACTGCGCCGGAGTATGAGGCGGGCGACGCCGTTCTCGAAGACGTCTTTCTCGTCTCCAATCTCAAGACTGCCATCCCCGAGGCGACGAGCGTCTCGGTCATGAGCGTTATCTTCTACAATCCTGCAAAGCTCTGGGAGGCATACGGACGGGGCTCGGCAAGCCGCTCGGAATTGCAGTTCATGGATCGTGGGGACTCCCTCTGCACGATCAGGGACCTTGTCTTCGAGAAGACTGTGTTCGCGTTCACGGGCAAGGCCGCAGCACGAAAGCTCCCGACGAGCGTGGCCCTGGCGCTCGCCGCGGACATGGTCGTGTTCGAATTTGGCGAGTTCGTCAATCCCGAGACAGTGGAAGTGCGGATCGGACCATGCACCTTCTCGGGCCTCGATCTCAGGCCGGGCGACTCGCTTTCGCGGCTGTACATCCCAAGGAGCCTTGTCTACAACGACGCCGCGGGACCGGTGAATTGGAGCGTGACGCTGGATAGCGGGCAGGAGCGCCGCA
>Ga0265297_10009132_pt1 | contig 12935 bp, 25 predicted proteins | sample Munlanlwell13791_FD_192502 | JGI IMG/M metagenome (GOLD analysis project Ga0265297, IMG submission 192502) | Leachate microbial communities from a municipal landfill in Southern Ontario, Canada - Leachate well 137-91 | ecosystem: Engineered > Solid waste > Landfill > Unclassified | place...
TTGGAGTAGTTAAGAGAACAAATAAAGAAATATTAACTGCTGCGTGTAGTATTATCATATCTATTGCTCATGAATATTTGACTGATAAACGATCAGACGATTCCATATTTAAGGAAACTTATAATTTACTCCATCATGTAATGTCTGATGAAGATATCGAAGAATTATACCTCATTATGCTTACAACAGAGAAGCATAGTTATTAACTAATTAAACACGTTAACCTTATAACCAAAAACTAAACATCTAAAGGTCATAAAAGGTCACGATTATGAAAAATAAATTAAATGTATTAGTAGCATGTGAATTTAGTGGTGTAGTCAGAGATAAATTCAAGAATCTTGGTCATAATGCTTATTCATGTGATTTACAACCTTCTATTACTCCATCCGATTATCATTATCAGTGTGATATTTTTGAAGTTATTGATAATTATGATTGGGATTTATTGATTGCACACCCGCCATGTACATACCTTGCGAATTCCGGTGTAAGGTGGCTCTATAATAAAGATAAATCTCTTAACCAAGAACGATTCAACTTAATGCAAAAAGCATCACAATTTTTCATCAAGTTATATGATCTTAATATACCACATATGTGTATAGAAAATCCGATTATGCACAAGCATGCAAAAGAAATCATAAAGATCGAAAAAACACAGATAATTCAGCCATGGATGTTTGGTCATACAGAAAGTAAAGCGACTTGTTTATGGCTCAAAAATCTACCACCATTACAGGAAACAAACAATGTAAAAGAAAAAATGCTTAAGTTACCAATAAATCAACGAAACAAAATACATTATATGTCACCATCAAGAGAAAGAAGTAACTTGAGATCAATCACATATAATGGAATTGCTATTGCAATGGCAGATCAATGGTCACAATACATTTTAAATAATCGTTAATTAAGTAATCAAGGTAACAATTAGGTAATAATCATGTCCTACATAAATGATAATGCAGTTATTCAAGTTGAATATCATGAACAAAATTTAACAAGTAATGAATCTAAACAACTTTCAAAACAACTTAAACAACCTAATCGATTATCGACTTACTTAAATATATCACAGGTTAAAGCGGTTAACATTAAACATTCTGATAAGTTAATTATATCTAACATTGATAATGACATCGTTACTATTTACGGGCCATACGGCAGAGTATTTAAGTTAGAAGTCATTGGAAACAACGAATTAACATCAGTTATAACATTAAAGTGCAAATATAATAGAAAATTGTATGGTCATAGCACATTTAATATTGATTTAACAACGAAAAAGTTGTATCCAACTGCTATAACAACCATTAAGTAATTGTAAACTAAACATCTAATTATAATAATAAACATCTATAGGTAATAAAAATGAGTGTAATGAGTTTAGAAGATTTCATCGGTAAAGAAGAGATTAAGCGATTAATTAGATTTAAGATTGAATCAGCAAAAAAGGAAGGTAAAAAGTTGCCCAACATGATCATCTCCGGACCAGGAGGAACAGGTAAAACAACACTAGCCCATATTATCGCTACTGAAATGGGTGTCAAGATCCATGAATATAGTGCAAGAACTCTTGTTAGACCAGAGACATTTAATCAAGCGGTCTATAATGTAAATAAAGGAGAAATCTTATTCATCGATGAGATTCAAGATCTTGATAAAAAGTTGTGGACATTATTATACAAAGTAATGGAAGAGAATATGTTACCTTTGAATTACGGCGGTCAACCGGTCAACGCTATATTAGAGGATTTCACAGTATTAGGTGCAACAACTGACGTAGGAATCCTTTCAACTTCATTAGTAGACAGATTTGATGGCGGCCACATTCAAATCGGTAACTATAGCAACGATGATATCAAAGCACTATATAAAGTTAGAATCAGCGTATCATCAATAAGTGAAACAGCATTAAACATGCTTGCAAAGGCTGCCAGGGGAACACCACGTGTAGCAGTTGGTATATCCAAGCACGTAAACAGTTTCATCAACCTATACAGCCTAACATCATTCGATGATGTTAATGCTTCGCAAGCATTAGAATTGATCGGCATTGATAAATACGGTCTTAACACAAATGATCGTGAATACATTAGAATCCTGGGTGAAGTATTTCCATTAAGAGCAGTAGCAATCGATACTATCGAAGGTATTATTGGAATCGATAAAAAGACTATTCAGTCAGATCACGAACCATTTCTAATGTCAGAAGGCTATTTAATTAAAAGTGGTCGTGGTCGAGCCCTAACCGACAAAGGACTTAAACTCCATAAATCTATGATCACAGGTAACAATTAAAATTTAACATTTAAGGTAGCAATTTAAAATCCAACATTTAGAGGTCACAATTATGAGTACTAGAGCACAAGTAAAAATTATAAGTAATGAAAAATCTGATCAACCAATTTATTTATACCAACATTATGACGGTTATGATTTATTTGGTATAGTTATTGATGCACTTCAAAGAGATTCTGATCGTATTAATGATTTTGAATATCTTAATCGTATTATCTTCAGCGAGATGATCAAAGATAATCTAATGGATACTACTGGTTATGGAATCAGTAATGATGAACATGATGATCTTGATTATCTTATTGTAGTTGATATGGCTAATAAAAGAGTATCATGCACCACCGCATATGAAGATAGGTTATATGATTATACATTTGATTATGTCCTAACAACACCACGAGATGAAATCCGAGCCAGTTGTGAATAAACAATTAATAATTAAAATCCAATTTAAATTCTAACATTTTAAGGTAATAACAGGTAATGAAATGTCTAAAGGTAAAATTAACAATGTTAAGTTATGCAATGTTTGTGGTGAACCGATTAATGAGCATGATGTATCATATGTTAGGACTAATAAAGCAACACTTAAAGTTAATGGAGATCTATCATTTAATAAAAAATCCACATATGAACATCTATCATGTAACTCGGCTTGGATCGATGATTATGAATAACCTAAAATTAAACATCTATAGGACATGATCATGACTAATGATAACATAGTATTGTGTGAATTAAAGTTATCACCAGATAAATTAGAAAGATTTTATAATGCTATGGTTACAGAGAACGAAAAATGGATTAACAAAAATGATACTGAACTTGAAGAGGCAATTAAAAAGGCAATGAATTATGAGATTAATGAATCTGTAATTACAAGCGCTAAATTAGCAATTAACCTTGTTAAACAAGTAACTAATGATAATTATGAAGAACTTAAAACAAAAGATCAAGTTACAACTGATAATTACTTATTTCAAATCGAAAGATCATTAAACATTTTAAATAATCTATTAGTATAATAATGAACCATATGGTTCAAAATATAATCAATAATTTAAGGTAATGATATGTATATTATATTGTTATCAACTACATTTGTAGGCATAATCATAATTGGCTGCCTAACCTGGAGACTATATGATCGTTACGCAATTCATAAGCGATCAATTGAACGACTCAAAATTAATTATTGTGTATATAAATTAAAATAGATGTAAGTTATTGCCAAATCTATTTAAAATTAAACATCAAATATAAGTAACATGGTCGTTTTAGAAAATCCACAAGACATAACTGACGATACTCACGTATATTTCAATTCAAAGGGTGATCGTGCATGTGTAGCATTATCAATTGAACAGGCAACATCTATTTTAGGAGAATCAGCAAGAGAAGCACCATTTATGCAGATCGGTATATGTGTCTATGAGCAAATCGACTTAACAACTATTGAACACAATTGTGAATCATGTGATAATGATCAATAATGAAGCATGACCATGAATATCCATTAATAGAAACTAAATTGAGTAAAAATGAGTAAAAATAAAATATTAGACGGTGATGAGTGTGAACGGTTGTTCTGTGAACATTGTTTATCACCACTACAACGTGATGAAGTTCGTTACTGCAAAAAATGTTTAGAAACGTTTCAAATATCAAAGCATTATTTGGACAAAGTTAAAGCATTATCAATAATCAGGGTATGCGCAAATTGTGGTAAAACACTCGAAACGACTACAAGCGATATGAATCGTTTCTGTTGCCAGGAATGTGCCAGAGATTATAATCGTAACCCAGAGGATCGAGTTCAAAGAGTAACTAAAATCTGTGCTTTATGTGGCAGCGAATACAAAACCGATCCGAACGATCCATATTACTTTGAAAGTTCATATTGTTCAGTTACCTGCGAATATTACGTAAAATACAATAATTATTTCGTAACTAACGATCTAATGAACTTATATGGTCGCACACGTGGTCTACGCAATTTCATACGTGGATTTACCCGACGATCAAAATATCGAATTGATATTACTCCGGTTACTGAACAACACCCGTGTTTAAATTGTGGAGCACCTTCATCAAACGAATTAATTTACTTCTGTAGCGAGAAATGCCATAAAGAATTTATAAGTGAACCATTATTATATAGAAATTTTAATATAACCCGAACTTGTCCAATATGTCACAAAACCTATGATTTAACAATCCAGGATCTGATATACGGTAAATACACATGTGGAAGTGAAGGTTGTTTTGATAAACATAGACGATGGAACCGAAAAATATACCATAACACATGTATAGTATGCGATCTTAAATATAGATCAAATGATCAGGAATTGGTATGTTCCGATCAGTGTGCTGAACAGTTATCGTTATGGATCGAAGGAAAGAAAATAAACAAGATCGTTACCGGAGAAACAAAGAAGGAAAGACTCATGAGAATCCTAGGGTTGCATCAAAACGAACCAATTATATATGACGACGATCAAATACTAAATTGTAATGTCAAATTGGAAAGTAACATAAAATTGGAAAGTGACGTAAACAGCAAGCAGTGAAAACTAAACATAAACAATGAGTAACTAGGTAATAAAATGGTAAATAAGTCCAAAGTAACTGATGAAGAAATTGAACAGTTTGTAACTGAACTCAAAGTATATTGTGCTAAAGAAAAGAAAATTTCCCTTGGCGATGTAGCAAATATCTACCGGACATTTGCAAAAATTGTAGATCCGCCTAGAATTACCGGTTCAGAAGTATTCTGTGGAGATCATCCATGTTCACAATGTCCTGCATCACTACCAACTCCGCCCCAGCCAGGAAACAGTTGTGTTGCAAAACTGTTGCATAATTATTGTTCAGAACAGCCTTTAATTAAGGAAGTTACCGGAGGTAACGAAGTAGAATTTGAAATTCCAGAACGTAAAGTGTCAGTCTATGCTATAAAGCATAACGGTTCAAGAACTCTAATCGTCAAAGATGTTCCTGAATCAGAAGCAGAAGAATACGCAAACAACTTCATTAACCCAAAAATTCACAGTGGTTTTGAAGTCGAATAGTTGTATATAAAATTAATAATTAATCAACATTTTTAAGTTATATATTACAAATGACAATCAAATGTGAATATTCAGATCAACTTATGTGCAATCAATGTGAAATGTCACCGTGTGTAAGAAATCCTAGACATGCCGAATATTACAATTTAGTCATGGAAATATTAGGATCACAAAGATCATTTTATGACGTATATCCATCGGGATGTGAATTTACACCAGCAACCATTGATAATGGTCATCAACCTTATAATGGTTATCGTCCAATTATATTAGAAAGATCATATGAATTTGATGATAATGATGAAAATGAACAACCACCTGATGACTGTTATAAAAAATTTAGGCATATTTTTACTGCTAAAAAAGAAGTTCCAAATAAATCACCAGTAAAATATAAAGTTATGATCATTAGAAAAGACAAAACCGAATATCTATTAATTGACGATCTTAATAGCGAAGAAGAAGCAAAAAAGTGGGCCGAATCATATAACCAACCATATAGAATTGACAAATATTAATATAATAATAGACCGCAATTGTTTATGATTGATCATTGCATAATTATGAATGATAACCCATTACATACCACATTCGAAAATCGTGCTATACATAGATTTAATTATGTTTGGATTAATCAGAATTCATATTTGGATTCTTATAGGAGAAACAGATAAGATCTATTTAGACGTTAGTAAGCATATTTATTATGAATGAACTTGTATTCTACAGTGAAGATTCTATGCTTGGTAATGTTAGAATATGTAACATTTTGGAAGGGTGGTTATTAACCGTTATCAAAAGTTTTGTGAGTAATAAACTTGTAGTATTATATAATGATTATAACGTTGTTATAGTAGCGGATAATCAAAGTAATAATAATGAATAATCATATAATTAAAGTTGATGTACTAGACAAATCTCTAATCATTTATTTATCAAATGACCCTAACCCATTTAACCATATACAAATTCATATCAATATAAGAGGAATGTATATAACTAAAGATTTTGAAATTGCTTATGAATAATCATAAATTAATATCATGTAACTTAATAAGACAAGTAACTATTTGTGAAAAATTTTATGATAAACATATAATGACGTTTATTGCAGATTTTTATATAGAACCCCTATTAAATATAAGATTGGGTGATGATTTTTTATACGGTGATTATGACTATGAATGAACAGGATTTTTATATTGGAGGTTCTGTAATTGTTGGTGGTTTAGTTAGATTATCAGATAATTCATGAAAAATTGTGCAAGGAAACCAACGAACTTTAGTCGTTGGAGGAATTGCACTCCTCTTTAATATATTGTGGCTGATAGGTATTGACTCTTCTTAACAAACATATAAATACTTTGAAGTTTAATATATGAATGTGATTAGGTCTTTAAGACTGAAATTAAGTGTTGAAAATCCTGAAGCATTAATTCAGACTTTCTCTGCTTACAACAGAGCATTTGATGTCTGTGCTAACTGGGGATTTCAAAACAAGAAGTCTAATAAGATCCTGAATCACCAAGCAACCTATGAACTTATCCGGACAGAGATACCTGAACTTCCATCTGCCCTACTCCAAGGGGCAAGGGATTGTGCTTGTGAAGCACTGAAAGCCAAGAAATGTAAAGTTCTCCCTGTGAGAAAACAGTTTTCTGCAATGCGTTACAACCAAAGAGTTGTTACAGTCAACTTGATTAAAGGTATTGCCACTATTTCTTCTGTGTTAGGGCGTATCAAAGCACAGTTCAAACTCCCAGTAGTTTACGAGAAATACTTATCTTGGAAGTTGAAATCAAGCACACTCCAGTTCAAAAAACAAACTAATGAGTTTTACTTAATAGTTCAGGTAGAATCTGATGAGATCCCTGACTTAAATGAAATTGTCCTTCTAGGTATTGATCGTGGTGTGAACAACATTGCTGTTTGTTCTGACGGGCATTTCTTTGGATCTTCTCAAGTTAAGAATGTCAGATGTAAGTATCGTAGGTTGCGTGCAAAACTCCAGTCAAAAGGCACCAAGTCTGCTAAGAGATTGTTGAAGAAACTTAGTGGAAAGGAAAGACGGTTTCAGACTGATGTAAATCACTGTATTTCAAAATCTATTGTTAATAAACCCGTTACAGTTATCGTCCTTGAAGATCTCACTGGGATCAGACCCAATAAAAAAGAGGGAACTTCAAAAGGCAAACAGAATTTCTGGTTATCTAATTGGTCCTTCTTCCAGCTAGAGCAGTTTATTGAGTATAAAGCAGAATCACTCGGTAAAATTATGTTAAAGATTGATCCTGCATATACATCCCAAGAATGTTCTGCTTGTGGTGAAGTCAATAAGAATAGTCGTAATGGGTTGAAATACAAGTGTAAAAGTTGTGGATTTGAGTTGAACTCAGATCTCAATGCTGCCAGAAATATTGCTAACCGTGGCATGACTGTGGTTAGCCGGGTGTTGTCAACCACCCCTACGCATCAACATCCGTTAGGTGCAAGCCCACTACTTTAGTGGTGGGTTGTTGACAGAAAATAGAGTGTTTTGTCGAATGGTATCTTTTGGAGAAAATGATAAAGTAAAAATCTTTAGACGACGTTCACGAGTTTATTATGAATGATGAAGAAGATTATTATTGTATATATAGGTGATTGGGAAGTGATTAGTGTATATGCTAATTCTAAAAGTGATATCATTGAAGTAGAAAGAAGTATTTTAAATATCGATTTTGAATAATGTGTAATTATGAATGATCATAAATTATATTTATATTTAGATAGTTATATGGATTATGAACAGAATTATATTATTGTAGTTATATCCGATTTGATATTTCTTGATGTATATGTTGAATATATGACCGAAATTCTTACAATAGAAACAGATACATTAACTATTAATGTTGAATAATGTATAGTTGTGTTACATTTTATTATTATTAATTAATTATAATAATGAACAAATAATTATAAATGCTAACATTTAATATGTATTATATCATATGCTATAATGTAAATTCTACATCAGGAAAATGCAAAAATGATTAAAAACCGTAGATCAAATAAAAAACACAATCGATCACGTAAAACCGAATCAAAATTGCTATGCAAATGTTGTAAATCTGACAAATTAATTAGAATTGGATCATTTACTGAAGACAACATTTATTACATCGAATACGTATGTAATAATTGTAATTGTAACATTACGGTGGTATCTAATTGATGAACATGTCCATAAGTATTAGGAGGTTATAAATTTGAGAACTACTAAAGAATCTATGTTAAATGCAGTAATCACTGAAATCACAAGTAATCCAGACATCATTAATCGTGTATCAAGTGTCTACGAACAAACATTACAGTTAAAATATGGCTATTTACCTAAACAGATCATCGAAATTAATGTTGGTGGAGTTACGGTAAGTTCAACGACTGAAGTTACTCACGAAAAGTTTACTGATATCGTTTCGGCAGTAGCCAATAACATACCAGTATTCCTGGTTGGTAATGCAGGTCTTGGTAAAAATCATACGTGTAAACAAGTTTCAGATGCATTAGATCTAGACTTTTACTTTACAAATGCAATTACTGATGAATATAAACTGACTGGTTTTAAAGATGCATCGGGTAAATATCATGAAACGCCATTTTACCAAGCATTCGTAAATGGCGGATTGTTCTTCTTCGATGAAGTCGATGCTTCAGTCCCAGAAACGTTGGTCTTGGTTAATGCCGCAATTGAAAACCGTTACTTTAACTTCCCATGCGGCATGTGTTATGCACACCCAAAGTTCCGTGTTATAGCAGCAGGAAACACTTTTGGTAAAGGTGCAACTTCTACCTTTGTGGGTCGTTACAAACTTGATGCAGCGTCATTAGATCGGTTCATTACAGTTTACATGGATTATGACAGAAACGTAGAACTGTATATTGCTAATGGTGATGAAAACCTTGTTGAATCCATCCACCGATTCAGAGATGCTGCTTATAACTCAAATATCTTAACCATTGTAAGTTACCGGGCGATCAGAGTAATCAAAAACCTCGTTGAAAATACAGATATCGATCCAGTTGACATCATTAAATACACATTAATTAAGGGTATGGGTATCGATGATGTAAAATTGCTACACGAACAGTTCATTAAAGGAGGAATAGGACCAGAAAACAAATACAACCTCATGATCAACGCAGCATTAATGGACACTATCAAAAATTACAATGACATTTAATCAACATTAATGATTTATGGACAAAGTAAAGATCGATGACCAATGGACAACCTGAACACTAAACATCCACAGGTAATAACATGGAAGTTGTGGGAACTAAAACTGAAGAAACAATCCTAGCAAGAATCGAAAAAACCATAGTCAAAATTGATAACAATTACTATGGAATCATTCCTATCGTTGGCAAAAACGAATCTGGAGAAACATGTGTTATGACCAGAATGCGACGTATTCAACCTCATGAATATGGTAAGATCAACGAATCATATCATTGTAACATCGCAATCAATTAATTAATCAAAACACCATATTTAAGGTCACAAAAATGACAGATTTTAATTGTCCGCGAACACCAAATACATGTAGAGTGAAAGATGATGATGATAACTATAATGAATTTGGTGGTAAATGTATATATGTAAATGCTAAAAGAGTCCGTAATGATATTCGATGAATATTTTGGTTGTTATGGTGGAGATAATTGCATATATCTACAAGGTTTCGATGATGGTTATGGATATGATTACCATTGTAAATTGTTAGATGATTGGATAATTGATTGGACAGATGATTTAGTTCATGAAAACTGTCCAATGTTATATGGATTCATACAGAACGAAGATTATATGCAAAAATTTGGTTATTACCAATAACAATTATTATCTACTATAACAACCAATTATAAATTATACATCAAAAGGTAAATTATGTCTAACGAATCAAAGATCTGCCCGTTCATGAGCCGTCCAGCACAGGATCATATTACTGAATCTCCGTTTAATCCAGAACTGAAACATTTTGCAAGTGAATTAATTGAAGTTCCATGCTTGGGAGAACGATGTGCTGCATGGCGGCAATTTGGATGTACTCCTGATGGAATTGTTTTTGAAGAGTGCGTGAGGTTGGATCATGAATAGAAGTTGTAGATTAATTCCTGATTATTAAACATATACAGGTAATTCATGACTATATGGAATGAAATTATTGAACATAAATTAAACATCTTCAGGTCATATAAATGACTCAAGTAACAATTACTAATAAAAAGGGCAATATTACATCCTGGGTTGAATGGGATAATATTAGTCAACTGATGAAGTATTGTGAGAAGCCAATTAATAGACATGCATTTAGTGATCCGTCGTCAATTAATGGTAGACAATCATTTACGTTAACCAATTCATTTGAAGAAGCCATGCACATGCTTCAGTATTGCACTTGGGATCTTGGTTTCAGCGAAATGAGAGATGCATTACGCAAACTTAAATTAGACGATCCAGAGAACAAAGCATTTAGAATTGTTAATTATTTATATGGTGGTATTCCTGACATTCCAAGATATTTGAATAATCACCCAATGAACATGAAAAGACTCATCGTTACTCGAAAGGAACAAAAGATCATTAACATGTATGTTGATATCAGTTGTTCGTGTGGAACTGATACAAAAGTGATCATGAGTCGTGGAGCATTGGTCTGTTATACAATTGACGTATTAGAAAAATCAGGGTTTGACGTAAATCTTCATGTAGTCGAAGGTTCTACAAGTAACGGTGATAAAGCCGTATTTTGCACAAGAGTTCATTCAAATGACGAAGATTTCAACCTCAAACGTGTAGTCTATCCAATTGCCCACCCATCGATGCTACGCAGAACTTATTTCAGAGCCATGGAAGTCACTGTAGATAAATCTCATTGGAGTTGTGGATACGGTAGACAAGATGACGATACGTCTATCGAATTCGTTAGAACCAAAACGTTACAGGGTGCAACATTCTTTTGGCCGTCAGTCAACAAAATCCATTACGATCTAGAAAAACCAACTGATTACTTGGACAAAACAGTCGAATACAATAAAAAAGAATTCGGTACATCCTGTATAAATCTTTATAACCATTAACATCATATATTATAGGTAATGGTCATGAATAATAATATCAAATCTAGCAATGAACTTAAGGCAAAACGCTGTAGTTATTGTGGCAAGATACTACCCGAAGGAGTGAAAACTTATTGCAATGATGAATGCAAAGAACGTAAACACATAAGTGACAAAAACTACAGATCAAAAGCAGAATCTAAAACCAAACGAACTGAATATCAACGAAAGTGGGTATCTGATCACCGTGAAGAATGGAATGCTTACATGAGATCATATAACAAATCACGTAAGGCTAGTAAACTAATGGACAAAGAACCATCTAAATGATCATCTAATGGACACAATCATGATTAATGTAGAACTTACCGATCTCGAAATGAATTTACTTGCAGTCATATTTTCTTATGGTGTAGTTAGTATGTTCAATGATAATAGTAAAATAATTAGTGAAGCAAAAAATTTAGCAATTGAAGGTGTTGCTGCTTGTTGTTTTGAAAATGATTTAGATGAACATTCGTTAAGAGAACAATTAGATTCTTTACGACAAAAAGTGGTAGAATCTATAATATAAATAATAATTATTTATAATCAGTATCTATTTTAGTTAACGTCTATAATACTTAATTACCAACTATTAATACGTCATAACACAAATTATTATGAATGCCAACGTTTGTTACTGCTGACATTCATGGTAATTACCAAGCACTTTTGCAATGTTTAGATCGTTCAAAATTCAATTATGACGACGATACGCTAATTTGTCTCGGTGATATATGTGACGGCTATGATCGTACGTATGAAGTAATTGAAAAGTTACTGGAAATTAAAAACCTCATTGTTACAATTGGAAACCACGATGTATGGCTTCTAAATTTCGTCCGCACCGGTGAAATCCCTTCCATTTGGTATTATCAGGGCGGAAATAACACATTAAGGAGTTATAGACGCTCCCTAAAAGTAAATGATGCTAATGATATAAAAGCGTTGTTTCCTGCTTCACATCGTGAATTACTTGAAAGTGCAAAGTTATATCATGTTGCTTATAAAAACAGTATATTCATGCACGGAGGGTTCGATGATTGTAAACCAATTGAAACTCACAGCATAGATGATATCGTGTGGAATCGTGATTTGTGCCAAACTGCATTACATAGACGTATAAACAATTTTAACCGTGTTTATGTTGGTCATACAGATGTCAGATATTTGTATGGCAACGATGACGATCTAAAACCCAAATTCCATAATAATCTCATCATGGTTGATACTGGTGCAGGTTCAAATGGAAAGTTAACATTTCTGAATGTAGACACGGTAACCTACGTACAAAGTGACATTATTAAACGGTGATTTAATTGACTATTAAAATTACAGAAGATCATTATATTATGGCAGGAAATGCTTTTGTAAAGATTATGACAAACGAAGGCAAATACTTGAATGGAC
>Ga0265297_10009133_pt1 | contig 12933 bp, 11 predicted proteins | sample Munlanlwell13791_FD_192502 | JGI IMG/M metagenome (GOLD analysis project Ga0265297, IMG submission 192502) | Leachate microbial communities from a municipal landfill in Southern Ontario, Canada - Leachate well 137-91 | ecosystem: Engineered > Solid waste > Landfill > Unclassified | place...
CGGCGTCTTATTATTCAGTTCTTTAAGCGGTAAATCTCCTAAACCATCAAGTACAATATAAAGTATTTTTTTCATTATTTTTATCCTATTCTTCTAGCACTTTGAATAACCGCAATGGCATTTAACACAACCTTCTTCATGCCGGAGTGTACCGCCGCAATCCGGGCAGACTCCCACGATGTCTCCGCTAGCAGATGCATTCAAAGGCTCGTCATTTGAATGTTTCATCGCGCCTATTGATATTTCATCCAAAACTTCGCTTTCCTTAACAGTATTAACTAAGCGCTTTTCAATTACCCGGGCAATCGCGTCAGCACAAGAGAATATGCGCTGGCCTTTTTCCCACGAAGGGCTGGGGCAGCGGATATTGCGCAGTTGTTCAATAATAGATTTTACTTCTATTCCGGAACGAAACCCCAGAGAAACCAGCCTGCCGATAGCCTCAAGCTGCGACGCGGCGCAACCGCCGGCCTTGCCCATCTGAGTAAAAAGCTCAAACGGCCTCTCCTGCTCGTCTACATTGATTGTCACGTATAAATTCCCGCAGCCTGTAGCAACTTTAGTGGTGGTACCGGTAATTACTTCCGGGCGCGGCCGCGGGATAATTTTACCCGGCTCAGAATTAACCTGCTGTTCCGGTTTTGTGCCTTTAGTGCCGACATTTAAAACCTGTTCTTCACGGCTGTTATCGCGGTAAATCGTCAGGCCTTTGCAGTCCAGGTCATAAGCCAGAAGATAAGCTTTCCTTACATCTTCAATCGTCGCATCGTGGGGAAAGTTGATTGTTTTTGAAGTAGCATTATGCACATATTTCTGAAATGCTGCCTGCATTTTAACATGCCATTCGGGCGCGATATCATGCGCAGTAACAAAAATTTTCTTCATCTCCTGCGGGATTTCTTCAATATCTTTTAAGGAAGCGCTCTCGGCGATTTTCTCCATCAGCGCGCGGCTGTAAATCCCTTTTTCCTTGGCAGCTGCTTCAAATAAAGGCTCTACTTCTACTAATTTGTCATTATCCATGACATTGCGGTAATATGAAATAGCGAACAGCGGCTCTACGCCCGAAGAACATGGCCCGGCAATGATACTGATTGTGCCGGTAGGCGCGATTGTAGTCAGCGTAGCATTACGCTGCCTGAGCGTGCCTTCTTTTTTATCATAAATACTTCCGGCGAATGCCGGGAACACCCCTTTTTCTTTTGCTAAGCTTTGCGACTCTTTGGCTGCTTCCTCTAAAATAAAAGACATTACTTTTTCTGCCAGGGAAACTGCTTCCTCTGAATCATAGGCTATGCCCAGGCGAATCAACATGCTCGCCCAGCCCATTACTCCGAGGCCGATCTTGCGCGTTGCTTTGGTGGCCTCTTCTATCTGCGGCAGAGGAAATTTATTTACATCAATTAAGTTATCAAGAAAACGCACTGCGAGGTGTGTAACTTTTTTCAGCTCCTCCCAATCCACTTCACAGCGGCGAGCGCCGGTTGCTTTACAAAGTTTATCCAGATTGATTGAACCTAAATCGCAGCTCTCATAAGGCAAAAGCGGCTGTTCGCCGCAGGGGTTGGTACTTTCAATCTCGCCTAATTTCGGAGTAGGGTTACACTGGTTAATCCGGTCAATAAAAATAACTCCCGGCTCGCCGTTTTTATGCGCCTGCTTGACAATTAAATCAAACACTTCTTTTGTATTAAGACGGTTTACTATTTTTTTTGACTTGGGCTCAATCAAATCATAATCCGCGCCTTCTTTGTATTTTTTCATGAACTCGTCGGTAATTGCCACGGAAATATTGAAATTATTAATTTGCTTATTGTCTTCTTTGCAGGTAATAAATTCCATGATATCCGGATGGTCAACGCGCAGAATGCCCATATTCGCGCCGCGACGGGTCCCGCCCTGCTTGACCGCTTCGGTCGCCGAATCATAAACTTTCATAAAAGAAACCGGGCCTGATGCAACACCGCCGGTAGTCTTAACCACAGAATTTTTCGGCCGCAGCCTTGAGAATGAAAACCCGGTGCCTCCGCCGCTCTTATGGATCATTGCTGTTGCCTTTAAAGTCTCAAAAATTGACTCCATAGAATCGCCGATAGGCAAAGTAAAACAGGCGCTTAACTGGCCGAGGTCGCGGCCGGCATTCATCAGGCACGGCGAATTCGGGATAAATTCCAGCGCTGTCATCGCTTCAAAAAAAGACTGCTCTATTTTAGCAACCTCTTCATCGCTCTTGCCGTAAGCCTTATCTGCCGAAGCAATCGCTTTAGCCACCCTGCGGAACATTTCTTCAGGCGTTTCTACAACTTTACCGGATTCATCTTTTTTGAGATACCGCCTTTCTAAAACTTTGACCGCGTTGTCCGATAATTTCAGCGTCATCTTGGCACTCCGAGTTAAAATGTTAGTAAAATTATTTCGCAATTATCAAAGTATAACACCGGCAGAATTTTCTGTCAATAAAAAAATACAATATATTGTATGCCGGATATTTTTGTATACCATAAATTGTGTTAGAACTCAATACCTTCTAAACAGCGGCGAGGGGCTTGGCAGACTCCCTGATAATTAATTCTGTCGGCAGGACAATTTTTTTTGCTGCCTCAATTTTTTTATTATTCATTAAAACATTTAATCTTTCTAAGCCCATCTGTGCCATCTTTACCAACGGCTGCCTTACCGTGGTGAGGGCAACCGGGCCGTAAAGCCCTGAAGGATTATCATCAAAACCCACTATTGAGAGGTCTCCGGGAATATTCCTGCCCATTTCTTTTGCTACTGCCATAACTTCCAGAGCCATGGAGTCCGATGCTACGAATACCGCAGTCGGCACATCAGGCATTTTCAATAATGCTTCTGCTGCCTGCCTTGCCTGGCCCCTTGAATAATCTGTTTTAATAATATAATCCTGCCGCAGCGGAATATTATTTTTCTTTAACGCCTGCTTATAGCCTTCAAGCCGCTGCATTGCCGCCTGGGTAATAACATCACCGGTAATGTGGCCGATTTTTTTATGGCCTAAACTCACCAGGAACTGCACCGCGCTCTCCGCGCCGGCTGTGTTATCTATGGCGATAAGGTTTACTTCCGGATCTTCAACAAAATGGTTAATTACAACCATCGGTATTTTGCTTTTCAATGCCTCGTCAAATTGTTTTTGATTGCCGATAATATCGGCAAAAATTACTCCGCCCGCGCCTTTTAGATTAAGCACGGCGGAACTATCTGTGAGATGCAGTAATAAATCTATTTTAAGGACTTCGCAGAGTGTCCCGATTCCGCGGATTAATTCCAGAAGATAAAACGAATAAAACATCCCTTCGTAACGCGGGACAACTAAAGCTACGGTATTACTCCTGCCGGTAGCCAGGCGCTGTGCCAGTATTGAAGGCTGAAAATCAAGCTGTTTAATCGCCTCCGCAACTTTTGAGCGGTTTTTGTCTTTTACCGAAGGTAATTTATTAATTACGCGGGAAACTGTGGCAACTGATACGCCGGCAAGGCGGGCAACGTCTTCAATGGATTTAACGCTGGAAGAGGATTTTTTAGTACGCACCATGGAATATGCTACCGGCTTTATAAAACTGCTTTAGCGGGATACGCTATCGCCTATTTTTATCGGGGAAATTTCTTTTTTGATATCGCAGGCAGAGATTGCTTTACGCACCTGAATAACCTCTACCGTCGCAACTATACTGCTGCCTCTGGTGATATTAAAGGCATTGCCGACTTTTACTCCGGCATCCTGCCCGATATCAACAACCACGAAATTATTTTCCTTATTTATTGCCAGCACTTTGCCCGCGTTATCGGCAACTTCACTGCCGGCTATTTCTTTTTGCGGGCGCACGACTATCGTAGGCAGCTCTACGGAAGAACTTTTCATGTCGCTGTCAGCAGTTGCTACGCTGGACGCCTGTTTCTTCAAGCTGTCTATCTGCAACATCCTGTCTCTCAGAAGTATATCCATTTCGCTGAATCTTTTTTCAAAACGCGCGTTATCCTCCTGCAAACCCTGGATTTTTTTATCAAGGCTGACTTTACGGCTGTTTAAATTTTTCAACTGCCTCCTCAATACCAGATTTTCGTTTTTCAGCGCCTTAAAAGTATCAGAAATCTGCGACTTATCATTCTTCTCCCCCACCAGCTCCAAAGTAACATTATCAATAATTTTCTGATTATAAACCAGCTGCTTCTGGCCGTATTCCAGCTGGCGTTTTAAATCCTGCCTTTCCAGGCCAAGATTATTAATTTCCACCTGCAAAGAACTCTTTTCCCGCTGCAATTGTTCATTATTTATTTGAAGTGTTTTTAATTCGGATTTTAAATTATCTAACTGCAATTCCAGCGTGGTTTTCGTCTTCAGAATTCCCGCCCAATAACTATCCTGCGGCTCAAAAGAAGCCGGTTCGGTTTTAGCCACAGACCTGAACTGCAGCGATTTCAGCCGCTCTTCCAGCTCATCTTTCTGTTTAGTTAAAGCATCATACTGGGCCTGGATATCCTGCTTCTCTTTATTCGCGTTCTCCAGGTCTTTAGTCAACAGGCCGGCTTTTTCATCAAGGCGCTGGTAATCCCGGGAGACTTTGTCTAATTTTTCATTTAAACCGGTATTTTCTTTACTTAACCGTTCTTTTTCCCTCTGAATCGCCGCTTTTGAATTAAGAGTTTGTAAATTGGTAAAAATACTTATCACCAGAAAAGCGATTAAGCCGATAATAATAAATTTTATTTTCCGCTCCATTAACCCTCCTTACAATAAGCGCGCGAATACCTTTTGCATTACCAGGCTTGCCGCGCCTTGCGCCACTGCGTTTTCCCGTAATTGGGAATAAACGATTTCCAGGTCCTGAGTGGTTTCCCTGAAAGCCCAGTCCCTGACAGTGGAATTTACTTTATTTAAAAATTCATCCCCTGCTTCTTCCATGCCGCCGCCGATAATGACTATCTGCGGGTTAAGCAGGTTTGCCAGGGATGCAATCTTTATCCCTAATCTTTTAGCTGCTATTTCCAGCGCTGCGCGGGCAACCGGATCCTGCGCGCGGTTGGCGATAAAAACGCTTTTTAAATCCACGTTATTAATATTGCTTGCGGTCAATTTGAAAAAATTGGCTGCGGCAGTTTTATCTTTTGCCAATAAAGACTTTACATCATCAGTAATGCCTAAATCTATTTCCCAGCGTTTTAAAAAACAGCCCTTGCCTGCTTCACAGTTAAAAGCATCCTGTTCTTTAAAATTATAAACCGCTACCTCGCCGGCATAACCCTGGGAGCCGGTATAGATTTCGCCGTTAATCATAATCCCGCAGCCGACGCCGGAAAACATATAAATGACATTTTTATATTCGCGCTTTAAGTCCAGCCAATGCTCGCCGAAACAGGCGGCAGTAGCGTCATTTTCAATTAATGTAGGAAGGTTAAATTCTTTTTCAATGAGGCTTTTTAAAGGAAGGTCAACCGAAGCATAAGCATAATAATGATCCATTTTCTGCGGCCAATGGATAGAGCCGTCTTTTTTATTTACCAGGCCGGCAATTCCCACCCCTATCCCTTTTATATTATTAGTGTATTCTTTGGAACGCCGTAAAATTTCACGGACGATTTCCAGCACGCATTCAGTTATATCTTTTACTGACGCCTTTGGCCGGGCAATCTGTGTCTTGGTAATAATATTTCCCTTAAGGTCAACCAAAAGCCCTACCATATTCATCAGGTTAAGGCCCACGCCGATTACATAACCGGCCCTTTGATTCAAATCCAGCAAGGTCGGCCGCCTGCCGCCTTCGGAAATATCCAGTTCTTTCTCGTAAACTAATTTATGTTTTATAAAGTCGTCAATATAATTGGAGATAGTCACTACATTTATGCCTATTTCCTTGGCGATTTCCGGCCTGCTTACCGGGCCGCGCCTCCTTAATATATCAAGGATGTTAATATTGCGCTTTTCTTTCTCGTTCAACTCTTCTTTTTTGAAATCCACAGTATGCATGACGGTTATCCCGCTTAATAAAACTTTTTTTATTGTTTTATTTATACTACCAAAGCAGCCGCAAGTCAAGTATTTTTAATTGTTAAGCAGCGAAAAAAATTGCCTTGACAAAATTATTAACTATATTAATATATACTCAGCTATATCAAGCTATATCATTATATAGTGTGGTATATTAAGATATACTAAAGTATAGTAATAAATTTTCTCTTGACAAATATATTTAATATAGTACCATATATCTAATTACATCAAATTATAGTGCGCTATGTTAAGGTATAGTAAGGTATATTAAAGTATATTAAATGGAAGAAAAGTATATTACGACAAAAGATGTCATAAAAAGGGTGGGGATTTCACGTTCCACCCTTTTCTTATGGATCTGGAATAATAAAGTGCCGGAAGTGAAAAAAGACCGCAACGGCCACAGGATATTTACCAAGGAAGACGTAGATAGAATTTTAAATTATAAGAATAAATTAATATTACCTTAATAAACTATGGCCCTGATTAATTTATTACCCAATACTGTAAAAAAAGCCAAGCCTGCCGCCAAAGAGAGGAAGATCGCTCCTCCCCCCTCCCCTGGCGGGCCGATGAAAGTACCCGGCATCTGGCCGGTTTTTGTAGCCGGGGCGGTATTTGCGGCAATTTTGGCAATACAATTAAGCCAGGTGGCGGTAAGTTCCGGATCATTATCTTCTTTAGAGAAAAAAAATTCGGCGTTTAAATCCGTCTATAAACAGATTGACGAAATGAAGAAGCAAAAAACCGATTTAGGCGAAACGCTTTCATTCCTTAAAAAGGCTTCTGCCGAACAAACATCCTGGTCGGAAAAGTTTAGTATAATTAATAAATCTCTGCCGGCGCAAATCTGGCTGACGAATATTTCTATTGAATCAAGAACCAGCAGCAGGGCATTGCCCGCTGCTCAAGCTAAACAAAAAAGCAATGCCAAACCAATACAGCCGGAGATCATTAAAACCCTGACCTTATCTATAAAAGGAGCGGCTACTTCACTGATTGAAACGGATATCATCGGCTCAATCACGCAATTTGTGGATACACTGAAAAAAAATGCCGCTTTTAGCCAGGAATTCAGCGATATCAAACTCGGGCCGTTGCAATCGGATAAAAAAGGGAACCTTACAGTAATGAAATTTATCATTTATTGCAGGGCGGTTAAACTATGATTAAAATCAAAGAATTAATTAAAAACCCCCGGATAAAAATTGCCGGAATGGTAATTTTAGTTGCCATTTTAAGCCTGATTTTCCTTAAATTTGCCGGCGCTCTCTGGGCAAAAAATAACTCTCTTAAGGAACGGATTAAGAAAACCGGCGATGAAATTAACCGCGCGGCAAAAATATCCTCTACGCAGGAAGCGCTTAGTTCAGAGATAAAAGAACTGGATAATCAAATCGTTTCCGCCCGGGAAAACTTTTTTCAGAATGTGGAAGATGTATTCAGCAGCCTGAATTATTTTGCGCAGGAAACCAAGCTCAGCATGCAAAGCATCAACCCGGGAGAACGGTCCCGCAGCGAAGTGCCTCATCGTAAAGATATGTACTTGGAAACATTACCGTTGACGCTGAAATTACAGTGCGATTTTCAGCAACTCCTGGCATTTTTGTCCCTGATTGAAAAATCTAAAAAAAATCTCTCTGTAACCAGTATTAGCATACAAAATAACCAACAGGATATCTGGAACCACAGGATAAATATAGAGCTGAAAACACCGTTATTAATTTATGCCAAAACTAATGAATAAATATGGGTTATATATTATTATGCTATCGGCTATACTTAGCCTGCATGTGAATCCAACGGCCTTCACGCAGGAAGACGACGCAATGCTTGAGCGCGACCCCTTTATCCCGCTCTTAGACGATAAAGGGAATTTAAGAAAACAATTCATCAAGCCGTCGCTGCAGACAAGCGCGCCGCAGGTAGTCTTAATGGGAATCAGTAAAGTCGGAAATACCTATTATGCCATGATTGATACAGAGCTGGTAAAAGAAGGCCAGGTATTCAAAGATATGACAATAGAAAAAATATACGCTGACCGGGTAATTGTATTATACGGTGATAAAACTTTTGAATTAAAATGGGAAACAGAGCAAAAATAATGAGATTGAATAAATTAACCAGGCTGATTATCATTTTACTGCTTACGCTGCATATGCCGTTTTCCTTGTATTCAGAAGAAAAATACGGCGCTAACCTGATTAGCCTTAATCTAAAAGACGTGAATATTGAAGATGCCTTAAAGATTATCTCTGAAGCCAGCGGCTTAAATGTAATCCTGGATAAAGACGTCAAAGCAAAAATCAGCATCAGCCTTAAAGATGTTACATGGCAGACAGCCCTTAACAATATCCTCAAAACCAATGAACTGACTTATAAAATTGACAGCAATATCATCCGCGTGATGAGCCTGGCTACGCTGAAAAAAGAAGATGAAACCCTCCCTCTGACTACCAAGATAATCACCCTCAGCTTTGCCAAAGCAGAAGATATTCAGAAATCTCTGACTAAGATAATTTCTGCCCGCGGCAGCATAGAAATCAATGTCCCGACCAACTCCCTGATTATTACCGATTCACCGGAAACCCTGGCAAAAATTGAAGAAGTGGTAACTCGTCTGGACACCCGTACCCCGCAGGTATTAATTGAAGCATTGATTGTCAGCGTAAAACTCACAGATATGTTCCACTCCGGGATGAGTTATACTATTACCGACAAGAAAAAAAGCGCCACACACCTGAACCAGGTCCTTTACGCAACAGATGCTATTTTTGATTTTTATTACGGAAAAACCATCCTGCCCGGATGGAACCTTGACGCGCGCATAAATTTCCTTGCTTCTGATGAACGGGTAACTATTTTAGCCAGCCCAAAGGTCCTCACCCTGGATAACCTGGCTGCCCAGATAGAAATTACCGAACAGGTGCCGTATACTTATATTTCTACAAGCACGCAAAGCAGCTCTTCAGTCACCTCTACCCAATTTAAAGACGTAGGCATAAAATTATATGTTACCCCGCATATTACCAAAGATAAAATTATCTCCTTAAGCGTGCGCGGAGAACAAAGCTTTAAAGCCGGGCTTGTTGGGACCAGTAACGAACCTTCCATTGACTCGCGTAAAGTAGAAACTAATTTCATGCTTAAAGACGGCGATACTGCGGTAATCGGCGGGTTAAAAACAAAGAATGTCACCAATACCATAACCAAAGTCCCGATACTGGGAGATATACCTTATATAGGAAAACTCCTCTTCAGCCAGGTGAAAAAAGATACAGTGGAAAATGAACTGATTATCTTTATTACCCCGCGCGTGATAGACGACAGTTTCCTTCTCACCAAGAAAGAACAGCGTAACCTGACAGATGCCCAGGAAGAACTGGCAGGGCTTGATAAGAACAAGAAGAAAATACTGAAAAACCTGCGGGATGCGGCTATCTACCGCGCCCTGACTAAGCCAAAACAATCACTCCCTAAATAATTATGAAATTTAACCTCCCTGCTTTTAAAATCAAACCAAAGAAAAGAACCATCGGGCTGGACATCGGCAGCTACAACCTGAAAGTAGTTGAACTGGAGACAAAAGGGGATGGTTTTGAAATTACCAATTTCGGGGTTAAGGATATCCACACTGACAAAGATATCCCGGCAGCAATCAACCAATTGCTGGCAGATGCCCAGATCTGTGGCAAAGAAATCAATATCGCTCTTTCAGGAGAAAGCGTGGTAGCGCGGCATTTATCCATGCCGAAAATGAATGAAGAAGAATTGCGCAAGGCAATTGTTTACGAATTAGAAGACCACATCCCCTTTAAGCCTGAAGAAGTTTACCTTGATTTCCATATTGTCGGGGAAGACCCTAATTCTCCGAATAAAATGCGCGTATTCTTAGTAGCGACCAAAAAAGACGTTTTAGACAACCGGGTGGAACTCTTGCAGAAGATCGGCCTTGAACCGAAAATTATTACTATGGACGCGCTAGCGCTGATGAACACCCTTTATTTTAATTACCCCGCGAAAGAAAAAACCAATATCACCCTGCTTAATGTGGGAGAAAAAATAACCAACCTCCTGATCTGCCGGGAAAAAATCCCTTATTTTGTCAGAGACACGCGTTTCGGCGGAGAAGTAATCACCACACTCCTGGAGACAAAATTAGAATTGGATAAAAAAGCAGCGGAAGAATTGAAATATAAACTTAAAGACGCCCCTGAGGAAACTTCTAAATTAATTAAAACCACGCTGGCGACCTTATTAAACGAAATCTTTGTCTCAATTGATTTTTTTGAAAACCTTACCGAGCAGAAAATCGACGAAATTTATATTACCGGGGGTTCATCGCAACTCTGGGGGCTGAGGGAATTTCTCGGCGGATACCTGGGGCTTGAAATTATCTGCCTTGACCCGCTGAAAAACTTTTCTTTTGCCCCGAATATCCCGCAGGAAGAAATTACCAAATTCTCGCCCTATCTATCCGTGGCTGTCGGCCTTGCTTCGGAACAAATCTAAATTATTTTTTTCTTTATTTGCTGATTATCTGGCTTAACTTGAAGATCGGCAGGAACATTGCCACGACAATAAAACCGATGGTAACGCCGAGAAAAGAAATAATAATCGGTTCAATCAGAGAAGTAAGCTCATTCAAAGAATCGTTTACCTGCGTTTCGTAATAATCGGAAATTTTAGTAAGCATCCTCTCTAATTCTCCGGTCTGCTCTCCGACGGCAATCATTTTCACGACAAAAGGAGGGAATTTTCCGGTTTCTTCCATCGGACCGGAAATATTTTCTCCGGCGCGCAGGTTAGTCCTGATCTGGTCTGTGGCCATTTCTATTACCTTGTTGCCGGCAACCTTACCGGCAATTTCAAAGGCATCAAGGATACTGACGCCGCTTTTTACCAGTGTTGCCAGGGTGCGGGCAAACCGGCTGATACAGATTTTTTTAATAATCGGCCCGAAAACCGCCAAGCGCAGCTTGAACTTATCAAAATTTATCTTACCCTGCTCAGTACTGACATACCTGTTAAAAGATATAACGATAACTATTATAGCCAGCACTATAAAAGGAAAGAATTTAATGCTTGTATCGCTGACAAAAATTAATATCTGCGTCGGCGCGGGGAGCTGGCCTCCCAGGCTGGCGAAAATATTCTTAAAAGTAGGAATAACTTTTAAAATTAAGAAAGCAATAATTAAGCCTGCCATGCCGACGATTAGAATCGGGTAAGTCAGGCTTGATGTTATCTTGCGCCTTAAATTTTCCGTTTTTTCCAGATAGTCGGCTACCCTGTCCAGGATTTCATTAAGGCTTCCGCTGGATTCGCCTGCCCTGATCATGTTGGAAAAAATAGAGGGAAATGCCTCGGGGTACTTGGCAAAAGAAGCGGAAAGGCTGTTTCCCGCTTCTATATCGTTTTTAATGTTTAAAATTATTTTCTTCAGGTATTGATTTTCTACCTGGTCATGCAGGATATTCAGGCCGGTAATCAGGGATACGCCGGAATCAATCAGGGTTGCCAACTGCCGGGAAAAAACCACCAAATCCATCGGCTTGACTTTTCCGCGGCTCCTTGCCTGGATAACTTTTTTCTGTTTAACATCCTCCTGGACAATATCAATTATGGTTAAACTTCTTTTTTTCAGTTCTTTAACGATAAAAGACTTATCCTGCGCTTCCAGCGTGCCGCTGATCAAACGCGAATCCCTGTCTCTTGCTGTATAATTAAATTTAGCCATTGTTTATTTTTTTAAACCTAATAATTCGCCTTCAACGCGTTTTCTATCTGGATCTTAGTGCCGATCATGCAGACAAGTTTATACTTGGTCACCCTCTCCATTTCCTCTATCGCGTCCTGATCAAGCGGGTTAACCATGACTACCGCTAAAACACCGCCTAATTTTTCCAAAGGCAGGCACTGGTATTTAAAAGCCAGCTCTTTGGGAATTACGCTCAGCGCTTCTTTGGAAATTTTGTATTTTTCTATAGGCAGGTATACAGCTTCCATCTGGCTGGCAAGGGTCATGCTCAATGCTTCCTGGGTAATGAAACCCAGCTGAGTAAGCACATCGCCCAGCATGCCGCCCTTGGTTTTCTGAATATTCAAGGCCTTATCTAACTGCTCCTGATTAATCATGCCGTTTTTTATCAGGATCTGGCCGAGTAAATTTGCCTTTCCCACCAGTCTCTGGCTGCCGCGGTCTCTTTCCATCTACAAACCCTCATTCCACCCTGCAGGGTGGATAATTTATAATATCATATCTCTCTGCGAATATCATCAGCTAAATTTTTATCTTCTTTAGCGGCTTTAAGCGCGTCCGCGGCAAAATTATCTTTCCTGCCCTTTAAGGCGAGAAGCGCCTCTTTAACAATTCTTGTGTCCGTATCTTTTAAGGCTTCAATTAGAAGCAAGGCACTTTCCTGGGCGCGCATTTTACCAAGCGTAAAAACAGCTTTTCTGCGTATGGAAATATCCGGGCTATGTAAAGGAATTCTTAAGATACCAACAATCTCTTCATGCTCCATCGCGCCGACGATCTCAATTAAATTCTTCAACATATAATCCGGCGAATCAGCAGGTATCTCCTTTGCCATAATATTAGAAATGTTTTCTTTAGGGATGTGCGCTAAGATCCTCCCGATAGTCCGCCTTCTTAAGTATGCTTCAAAATATTTTCCTTCAGAGATACCTTTATCAAATAAGGCTTTATCAATTAAAAGTTTTACTGCCTGGCCTTTAAGCAAAATGAAACTTTCCGACAACTCAGCCCAGTCAAGGTTTAAATCAATCCTTTTGATTAACTCTTCTACTAATTGCGCGGCAATCGGATTCAGGGCATCGCTTAAAATCATGGCATTACGCGCGTCTTCCCCGTATGCCTGCATCACTTTCTGCATCAATACGAATTTTCTGAAATTAAT
>Ga0265297_10009134_pt1 | contig 12933 bp, 13 predicted proteins | sample Munlanlwell13791_FD_192502 | JGI IMG/M metagenome (GOLD analysis project Ga0265297, IMG submission 192502) | Leachate microbial communities from a municipal landfill in Southern Ontario, Canada - Leachate well 137-91 | ecosystem: Engineered > Solid waste > Landfill > Unclassified | place...
CTCTAATCCGCAACTTTCAAAGTGCTGTTTGATTTTACGGACTATCAATGATTTCCGTCTCACTCCGACTACCGTCGGAGCGGGTTCTCGTCCTCACCAAATTGCGCGGTGAGGGACTCGAAGCTAAACAGCTTTTTTGTAGACAAAATCGGAAGTCTCTAATCCGCAACTTTCAAAGTGCTGTTTGATTTTACGGACTATCAATGATTTCCGTCTCACTCCGACTACCGTCGGAGCGGGTTCTCGTCCTCACCAAATTGCGCGGTGAGGGACTCGAACCCCCAACCTCCTCGGTGTAAACGAGATGCTCTACCATTGAGCTAACCGCGCATTTCTAATTCCGTAATTAAAAACCTACTGCGGGGCCAGGATTCGAACCTGGATCAAGGGATTCAAAGTCCCTTGTGCTGCCATTACACTACCCCGCAATAACTTAATTAGCATAAAATAATTTTCCCCCTAAATCAAGTTAAGATCATATCTTGCAAAATAATATTATTTATCCTAAAATTTATTTGTTCGCCCAAGTAGTTCATCGGTAGAACGCCATCTTGGTAAGATGGAAGTAGCGGGTTCAATTCCCGCCTTGGGCTATTTTTTATTTTTAAAAATTGACAAAAAAACATTTTAAAGTATTATTAAGATTGTAAATCACCTGTAGATAGGAAAAGGTGAGCACTTTGATAATAAACCAACAAATTGTTGGAATTCCAGCAGTTTGCGAAGAACCGGCAATAGATAAAACTCGTTTTCGCGAAAAAGCTATTGCTGGAGGAAAATACATTCTAGTTGTTTGTTTGTACGGCCATTTTATAGAACGATTACGAACCAGGAAGGAAATAGAAGGATACGAGCAATACTTGAGATCAGTGGCAGATTATGCCGCCAAACTTAACGCTGATAATCGTCTTGCTTGTGTTATCCTTTGCGGCGGGCACACCAAAGAAGGATATATTTCTGAAGCAAAATCTGTTTTTGATCACTTCTTTGCTATCCATTGGCAAAACGAACGATCTCTTTTGGCAAAAATTATTTTAGAAGAAAACAGCAAAAACACAGCCCAAAACATCAGAAATGCCCTTATCATTTGTCTAAGACAAAATATAAAAGGGAAATTAATAGTAATTTGCGATATTGTAAGACGATTAAAAGTTTCTGTGTTAGCGGGCTTTCTCATAAATCATTTTAATAAAAAAGAAAACCTCAAAACAGAATTTGAGTTATATACAATCAAGGCATTCAGGCGACCGGATATCCATCCTCATAGCAGATGGTGGATTCAATTCTTAAAAGCCCTGGCATACAAATTTTCTCCAGAAACAATTATCAAGGATCTATCCAAATAACCGGCAAACGCCGGTTTTTTTATTCCAAAAATGGGCACGGATGGATTCGAACCATCGACCAACGCCTTATAAGAGCGCCGCTCTACCACTGAGCTACGTGCCCACTTTCTAATTTTGTCTCTTTTCAGGTAAAAAATCAATGCCTTTCTATTTTTTATATTTAATACAAACCGGGCAAAGGCCTTTTAGTATAAAATCATTCTTTTCTACCCAATAACCCTGTGCTTCCAATCTTCTTTTGATATCTATTATCTCTACCAGTGGCACGTCAAAAACCCTTCGGCAAGAAGTACAATAAAAATCAATATGATCAGAAAAATTGGTTTCATAACGTTTTTCACGGCTGGTGATATTAATCGCTCTCACTAAATTTTGTTTTTCCAATTCTTCCAAAGTGCGATAAACCGTGGAAAGGCTGATGCGTGGTAATTTTTTCTTAATTTCCAAATATATTTTTTGAGCATTAGGATGATCTTTTGTAGTTTGTAAAAATTCTAAAATTTCTGTGCGCTGGGTGGTTATTTTTTGCCAAACCTTTTGCTCATATTTCATAATTTTTCATTATTACCATAATAAACAATTTAATTTATTGTCATTCTGAGTTTATTCAATAATGCGTTGGTTAAAGAAAACGAAGAATCTCAGCCGTCTTTTTCTGTCATTCCCGCTTGCCCGAATTGCTGCACAAAACGCTGCAGACGGGCAACGCGATACAGGTGGGCGCAGGCAAGAATCCACGTATTTTTTACGGGAAAAACAAACTTGCACCAATACAAATAATTTACAGATAAAATTTAAGTTTATCCACATACTTTATGCAGTCTTTTTTGCTTGTTGCAAATCGTTCCTAAATAGATATTACTTGCAAAATGATAATTTATCAATGTAAAACTTGTGGATAAGTATAATCATAGCTACAAAAAAGCCTACTGACCACAGCAGGCTTTTGTTCTTAAATATTGGATCTAAATTCTAATCTTTTTTTACTATGACTTTCTTTGGCAACCATTTTTGCAAAACCTTTGGTACTTCCACACTGCCATCACTCTTTTGATAATTTTCCATAATGGCGACTAAAGCGCGGGAAACGGCAATGGCTGTGCCATTAACCATATGGACAAATTCTGTTTTTCCATCTTTAGTTCTATACTTGGCATTAACTCGACGCGCTTGGAAATCAGTGGCATTAGTGGTGGAAGTGATTTCGCCCCATTTTTGCTCACTGGGAAGCCATGCCTCCAAATCAAATTTACGATAAGCCGGTAAAGCCAATTCCACAGTGCAACAATCAACCACCCGAAACGGCACACCCAAACCTTGAAATATTTTCTTTTCTATTTCTAACACTTTTTTATGCCATTTATCACTATCGCCGGGTTTTGCATAAATGAACATTTCCACTTTAGAAAATTGATGTACCCGATAAATCCCTTTTGATTGTTTACCATAAGTACCGGCTTCGCGCCTAAAACAATGCGAAAATCCGGCTAATTTTTTAGGCAAATCATCACTTTTTAAAATTTCATCGGCATGTAAACCAACCAAATTAATTTCTGCTGTGGCAATTAAACCCAAAGGCATTCCTTCGATGTAATAAATTTGCGCCTCTGGTCCACGCGGTGCAAAACCCGCTCCTTCAATAATTTTATCTTGCGCAAGATCAGGGGTGATATAAGGAGTAAAACCTTCTTTTTGCAAAACTTCCATTGCATAATTGATAAGAGCAAATTCCAACATTGCGCCATCGCCAACCAAATAATAAAATTTTTGTCCGGCCACTTTGGCACCACGTTCAAAATCAATTAGACCCAAGTCTTCCATTAAATCACTATAATTTTTAGGTTTAAAATCAAAATTAGGTTTTTGTCCAATTTCTTCCAGCACTTTATTGTCTTCTTCACTTTTGCCAATTGGAGCATCCGGATGGGTAATATTGGGCACTGATAAGAGTTCTGCTTTCAGCTCCGGCTCAAGAGCAGCCAATTTTTTTTCTAAAATAGCGATCTGGTTTTTTAGATCTTTTGCCTCACTAATTAAATCCTGTTTATTTTCTGCTTCAACAATAAGCGTAGAAATTTCTTTTTGTCTGCGGCGGTTTTCATCAATTTCAGAAATTAAAGTTTTCCTTTCAAGAGCCAAGTTTTCAATCTTTTCAAGATTTATTTTAATACCGCGATTTTGCGCGTTTTCTGCTGTTTCCTGCTTGTGCTCTAAAATATAGTTAAGATCCAACATTTAAAAAATTATTTTAAAGATATTTTTATATTAAGATAAAATTATAATATTTTCAATAATATTTAAAATTTTCAATTCAATTTTAAAAAATTGTCTAATTTCTTTTTCGCTTTTATGCCCGTAGCAATGCTTCAATAAGCCCCTATAAGATTGCACGGTTTGATAAAATTTTTCTTTGGTGATCAAACCCTTATCTAATAAATCTTTTTTAATTTGAATCCTTTTAAACATTCTCCGCACTGTTTTTGGTCGCAAAATAATATGATGCGGAAAAACCACATAACCCAAAAAATCAATACCTTGATTAAAACGGCGCAAAATAATTTTTCGCGGGTGCAATTTTAACTTTAGATTCTTGTCTAAAAATCTATCCAAAATCGGAATAATCTCAAACAAATGCTGCTCATTACGACTTAAAATTAAAAAATCATCAGCATAACGCAAATAGTATTTTTCTTTTAATTCTCTTTTGATAAATTGATCTAAAACATTTAGATAGACATTGGAAAATAATTGGCTGGTCAAATTGCCCAAAGGCATCCCTTTATTACTTAAATCAGTGAACAAAGAACCTGCTTTAAGATTATCTAAATTAAAACTAAAAATTATTTCCTCTAATAACTTAATTGTTTTTTCATCTTTAATTTTATTTCGAAGAATTTTTAATAAAGTCTGCTGGTCAACTGAATGAAAAAATTTTTGGATATCACATTTCAGCACCCAAACGGTTTTAGTGTTATTTTGCGATAATTTCCAAGCAAATTGGTGAAAACGAGCAATTGCTTTATGGTTGCCTTTTCCTTTACGTGAAGAATAAGAATCAAAAATAAAACAGGGCTCAAAAATTGGTTCAATTTGACGCATCACCGCATGATGTAAAACTCGATCGCGAACCAAAGCCTTATGAATCAACCTCAATTTTGGATCAGTTATATAAAAAGAAGCATAGCCACCGTGTGTGTAAGTTTCCATTTTTAATTCTTGGTATAATTGGAAAAGTTCCTCTTCCACATCAAGTGCAAATATCTGAACATCTTTTTTACACATCTTACCCTTCTTGAATTCCTGCCATGAAATTAGTAAATTACCAATATTAGCAATCTTTTCATACAAATTATGACTGATAACTCGCCTACGGAAATCTCCATTATCCATAAAGCTTATGATTTTTATTTAGCCCTAAACAAAACTATTGGCACCATTCCCAAAAAAGATCGTTTTACTCTTGGCATTAAAGTCGAAAAACTGAGTTTGGATTTGATTATCAATTTTTATCAAGCCAACCACCATAATAACCAAAAAAGATTAGAAATTTTAGATAAAGCTGATTTAAAATTAAAAGTTTTAAAGATGCTAGTGAGAGCGCTTCATAACCTTGAAGCTATCAACAATAAAAGATATCTACGCTTAGAAGCGCGACTAAAAGAAATTGGTAGAATGTTAGGCGGTTGGATTAAAGATACACAGAAATTTTAGATTTCGGGAAAAAGAAACAGCAAGGTTGTCATTCGAGTTGCCGGGCCTATCGTTGTTGACATTGACGCCATCGGAATCGAAATTACCGACATTCACGAGGTTGCCATCCGAATCACGACATTTCTTTTGCACTCTTCCATCAAAGGCAACAGCAGCGTAACCCCGCCAATGGCGGGGAGACAACCGCTTGTATAAATATGTGACCGCAGATCGGCGCAAGAAGCGTACAAGCAGTCTAAAATTTGTGGGGCGAGATAAATCCTTAGACTTATCTTCATAAGCCATAATTATTATACCAAAAAATTTATTTTTCTGCTTTCATTTAACCCCTGCCCCAATCCACGACAAATCGCAATCTCATTTTCTATTGGACCAAGAAAAAATAAAAACCAAATACATCAAAGATTCAAAGGGTCAAAGTTCAAAGGGTCAAGCCTTCGCTCCTTTCGCTTTGCTCAAGGTAAACGCTCAGGCTAAAGACTGCGGGAGAAAGAAACACCAAGATTATCATAGCGACTGTCGGGCTCGCTCCCGCTGACACTGGCACCAACGAACCAGAAACTACCAACACGCACGAGGTAGCCATCCGAAGCACGACATGATGTCCAAACATATTGATTAGACAATAACCTAACCCCAGTAATTTGAAAATACACAATTAAGTCATACAAAGCTTCTACCGAAGATTGTCTTAACAATTGAGTAATTTGTAAATTTTCAAGCATTTCAGCAGCTCTTTTCCATTCAGTTCCATTAGAACTTTCAATAATTGCCCCAATGCTTGCTTTTTCTTGATCAAACTCAGCAATGGCTTGGGTATATTCTAGTGGTATTGTGCCACCTTGAAAAACTTCATTTTTTAAATAATTGATTAGGACTTGGGTTTGTTCTAAATAGTTTTTATTGGTGGAAACCTTGGCTTCATCTTCATCTTTAATCTGTCCGTTGTTTTCATATCCTAACAAATCCTTAGAAACCAAAGCCCACCTGGCTTTGGGAAAATCAGTGGTGAAAAATTCTTCTGTTTGTTGCCAGTCAAGATTAGAAAAAACTTTACCGTTGTCTTTAAGTTTATCATTCAAAATTATTCCAATTCTTTGCATAGTCAGAGGGTTGCCTCCATTGTCTTTATCAATACGCAGGATAAGAAATTGGCCCAATTGTTTGGCTCTTTCTAATTCTTGAGCAGAAAAGGGAATTGGGGGGACTTCAATGGTGGTGGGGTCAAAATTAAAAGCAGCAGCGACTTGTTCCGGACCCATAAAATCATTTCCCATGATTTCTTTGGCTTTTTCTATTCTTTCCAATTCCTGTTGTATTTGCAGTAATTCTTGCGTTAATTCTTTTGCTCTTTGAGTATCTCTTTCTGCTTCTCCCAAGCTTATGGTATCTGGATCTTTTTGAGCCATTTCTGCCAATTCCTTTCTTATGTTTTGCTGTCTTTTTTGACGAGAAACTCCGGGAGTGTTTTCTACTCCTTGTGCTTGGGCCATATTTTGGGAGAATTGTGATTCGTTGGATTCAGTCATAAGTATATTTTAGCACAAATACATAGATTCCGTATCTTTGTTTTATTTAGGGGGATAAACATTGTGGAATGTACGGAATGACACACAAAAAAATACATAGATTCCCTACATTTATTCTATTCTAAATTTATTGAATTTAGGGAATGACCCCACTTCGCTAAAGCTTCCCTCTTCGCTCTTTGAGCTACGAGGGACAAGACGTGAGGCAAGCAAAGGAAGAGGCGGGGATGATAAAAAACTACAAAGAATTAATATAATTATTAATTTCATCAGCCAAAATATTTTGCTCGCTGGCTAAATCGCTATCTTCATCTAACCAAGATTTTTGTTCATCACTCAACCATTGTTTTTTATTCATCACTGCCAAAATTTCATCAATCCTTTGAATACGCGAAGCGATAATTTCATTAATTCGATCAATTTGCTCTTTTTTATTTTTGTAAATATCAGGTTCATTTTTTAATTTTTGCCAATCAACCGAAATATTCTGCAAATTATTCAAAGTATTTTGCCAAGAAGAAATGATTTCCTGCTTATACTCGGCTTGCTCATAACCGCCAAAAATTGCCGAGACCACCGGCACAGTACAATCGCCAAAATTACCCATATTGATAGCCACGCCGACATCTTGAAACTTAGGATTAAGATAAACATCTGTTAAATCTTTGTTTTTATGCCAAGAAGCAAAAAGGTCACTGCTATTTAAATAGCCACCATCAAAAATCTCTGCCGTTAAAATATTGGAATATCCAACCTCGTCTAAGGCATCTTCATAGCTAAAATTAGAGACTTTGGCACTTTTGGTCCAATCATCCGAATTGGCAATAGACAAAGCTCGCAAATTGGCTGCTTGATTTAATTTTTGGTTAATAGCCAAAATGCTTAACCCATTTTTGGTTCTTTCGGCATTAATACCGGAAATAATATCTTCACTTTTTAACGAGACACTAAAATTATGGCTGATAATCTCACTTTTAAAAAAAATAATATATTTGATATCATCCTTTTTAATAAAACCAAAATCACGCGAATCTTTAGAATCAGCTCTATTATCGCCCAAGACAAAATAGCTATCTTTTGGCACAATCACTTTTTTGCATTCCGGGGTAAAAGCTTCTGAATAAGTTGATTTTTTTAATTTAATGTAAGATTCATCTAAAACCTTACCATTAACCCTGATAAAGCCATCTTGCAAAAGCACTTCTTCGCCCGGCATAGCAATCACTCTTTTAACATAACTCACTTTTTGCCCCAAATCATCAGTTGTTTTAGTATTAGAAAAAACCACAACATCACCACGATGGATATCCAAATTATCAAAATAAAAATAAAATTTTACCCGTTCGTTATTATGCAAAGTCGGCTCCATGGAAGTACCCGAAACCCTAATCCAAATTGGCAAATCGACTTTGCCGGCCTTTGCCAAATACCAAAGAATAGCCAAAGCTAAAGCTAAAGCTAAAATTACAGCCAAAATAATAAAAACGATTCTCCAAAATGGGCGGAGTTTCACTTTATCCATAACTCTATTATGCTATAATTTTAGTAATGAGAAAATACCTAATCATTTTATTTATAATTTTTTTGGTTTTAATCTTAGCTATAATCTTATTTTTTATGCTTAGAAAAGATGAAGAAACAACCACCAAAAAAACCGTGGTTATTAATGGCTATCCATTCTTAGCCACAATTGCCAACACGCCTCAGGAAAGAGAGCAAGGGCTTTCTGGTAAAGACAAATTATTGCAAGGTGAAGCCATGCTTTTTCTTTTTGATGATAGCAAAATCAGAACTTTTTGGATGCGTGATATGAAATTTGACTTGGACATTTTATTTATTCGTAGTTCGACTTCACTCACTACAGGCGATGAAATTTTAGAAATTGCCACCTTAAAAAAACCCACTGATAATAAAAACATACAAAGCTATACTACTAAAAATAAGGTGGATAAAGTCTTGGAAATCAACGCCGGAATGAGCGAAAAATTAAAAATAAAGGTGGGAGATAAAATTGAAATTAAAGATTAGTTATGGTATATTATAATTAGTTCATTGATAATCTGGAGGTCTAAAGATGACCAACGAACAGCCAATTTATTTTGAGGCAAACGATCTGCCAAGTGTTGGTTGCGAAACTTGCGATACAAGATTCATCAAGACAATTTGTGATTTTTGGTTCTTGGGATTTCATATTGTAATAGAAAGACTAACTACTGCTAGCGAGCAAAAAATGAAATGGTATAAAAGCAGAGAAAGGAGAAAACTTTTGAGGCCGCTCAAACTCAAATAGCCGGGTAAATCCCGGCTTTTTTAATTTAAAAATCTCTGCAAAAATTTAAAAAAAGGGGGGCAAGTGCGAGGCAGAACCCGCAACCTGCCCCCCACGATCAGTGCTGGCGGAGTTCCCTCTCGGGCTCCGCCGGCACCCGGCAGAGGGGGCACTTGCCCTCTTCTGCCGAAACCCGGTAGCCGCACTGGCTGCAATGCCAATGCGGCTCACCGGGCTTTGAGCGGTAAGCCACTTCCATAGCTCACCTCCCTTCTGCCCCTGAAAATGGGGCGGTTAAGTATCTACTATTAAAACATAAAAGTATCCCCGTGTCAATTTTTTATGCTATTTAGCTATTTTCTTGCTAAAATATAAAAAGTTTTTTAATTGCTAAGTTTGGAAACCATAAACTCTTTTACACAATTTTTAGTCTTATTCTAATAATAGCTCTCTTGTTGCTCGCCTTTGTTTATTACAAAAATCCCAAAGAAAATGGGCAAGATGTTTCAATACTCAATCGCATTAGCAAAAGTTTAAAAAATGAGAAAGTTGAAAACAAAAAATCAAGCGATAATAAATCAAAAAATAATGCTAATGAAGATACCTCTAAAAATAATAGTGGCCAAAATCAAGATCAATCATCCAATGAAAATGCAGAAGACAGCAATATTCCACCCGAACCAGAATCGGAGCCGGAATCGCTAAGCGCTTTTGTTGCTTTTTACTCTGATAATCAATCAGACAGCAACGAAGATGACGCTCGCCACCAAGCTGTAGTTGATAGAATTTTAACAAGTGGGGCTAACCCGGTGTTTCATGCCGGAGATTTAATGGAAGACGGTACTCAAAATAGCTTAGATCGATTTAATGCTGTAGCTGCAACAATGCTTGCCACTCGCAGTTTCTACGGCGCCTTAGGCAATAACGACCGCGAAGTAGGCGATCCAAACACACCCTCACATTTATATCTAAATCAATTCGGTTTTAGCCAATACTATAGTGTTAATACCGGCAATTTACATTTAGTAGTTTTGGACAGCGCCTTTTTGGGCGCCAGTCCTGCTCAATTAGCTTGGCTTGATTCAGACTTAAAAAGCGCCGCCTCTCAAAGCCGCATCACGGGCGTAATGTTCCACCACCCCAGTTTTGTGAGCACAATTAACTCTTATTTGATTAATAATAATGCGGATTTTGTGGTTAACGGTCACACTCATGTTTACGCTCAATACAAATCAGGAGGCATTTATTATTTCACTTTACCCGGAGGCACATCAATAGGCTATGCTTTAGCTAATATTTATTCCACTTATGGACAAATGTATATTTATAATAATTCCGGCGGACTCTTGGGCAACGCCACTTTTAAAAACCGCTAATTTCTCTCAAAATATTAATATCCCAATTCAAAAAAACAAAAAAATTAAAGGATTCTCCATTCTCCATCGACATATTTCGCGGCAGATGTCCCACCGACAGGAAGTTCATCTTTATAATAGACAATATGGATTTGAGTTTCTGAAGCCTCACCTTCGGGATACCGACCAGCTCTCATATATTCATACCCGATTGATTCTCCTTCTGATTTCCCAGCTATTTTAACATCCAATAAATAGAGGCCTTTTTCATCTTCGGCTCTACGCACCTCTTCGTATCGTCCCCCCGTTAGTTCTTGAAACACGGCTTGCACTTCTTCTAAAGTTGGCACATGCTCTAATCCAATTTTTGGTGACTTTGTTTCTTCTTCCATAAATTTTTAATTAGTTTATAATATACAAATTTCTCTAAAAAAATTTTATCAAAAAACAAAATTATTCAAAACTCCGGAGGTCGGATTCGAACCGACAACCTAACGGTTACACTAATTCCACTATTTTCATAGCGGCGTGGACTATCTCATCACCGATCCGCCAGTTGACGGATTACGGTGCAAGGCGCTTAGTCTCTGAACCTTCCCCCGACCATTTACTTATGATCAGTGGGCTTGGCTGCGGATTACCTTGCAATTAATCGTTTAAAGCGAGGGCTTCCCGCAATTCACCTTGTTTTCTTCTTTTGATTTCTCAAAGGAAGCTGCAAAATGCCAGCATGCACTTCTCTGTGGCAATTGGAACAAAGCAGATAACATTTTCTAACTTCTGTTTTAATTGCTTTCCAAGATCTAGTGTATCCTTTTTCACTAATGCCAAAACTTTTGGTTTTTTCATTTTTATGATGAAAATCTAAAGCATTGACGCATTTTTTATAACCACAGACTTGGCATTTACCACCCAACATTTCAATTGCCATTTGGCGGACTCTCTTTCTTCTTTTGGCAACTGCTTTAATATTATATTGGGCACGATCGGCATATTTTCTTTTTTCAACCATATTTAGATTATACCAAATATCTGTTGAACAGCGCTACAGCCGTTTGCTCTGCCATTGAGCTACTCCGGAATAATTTTTTTCTGATTTTTAAAGAACAATAATAAGATAAACCAAAAAATCTATTTTTTCAACTTTTTAAAAAATTATTTCTCGTGTGTTTTATAAAATTGATAAATAATTACAACACATAAATAATATAAAAACCCTGACTTTTTTGTCGGAACCATTAACTACCCTTTTATTTTAAATTATATTCTTGACAAAATTAAAAAGCCTGCTTTTAAACAGGCTCGGAACCTTCATCTTAAAGCCTTGATAAATTCAACCAAAGACATTTGAAATCTTTCGTTTTCTTTCTCAAATGTTAAGGCCTCAAGACCATTAATATTATCAGGCGTAGGATCAAAGTCGACCAAAAACACTCTTCCAAACCTTCTTAGCTTCAGCTCAATACCCGGGTCAAAAGGACAAGAGCTTAATTGGCAAAGATTAGTTAAAAACATTCCTTTCTCAAAGTTCTCATTTCTAAAAGAAATAGCTTCTAAATTATTCAAAATAGACATATTAATGCCCAAAAGAAGAGAAACGGCCCGTATGATTAAAGCAAAATCAAGACGAACAGCACCACTTTCGTTGTGTGATATTTCACACATATCGACATCCGTTGTATACATTATGTTTTGATCAAGTTTGATATCAATTTGAGAAAATTTCCCATCTATTCTTATTTGAATCTGCATTGGCTTACCATCAATAATACTAAGTGCGATATTCCACATTCTTTCAAAAATAGGACAACACCTTCTCTCTTGGTCAGAAATCAATTCAGCTAATTCTTTGGACGGATCACCAGCCATGCTCTTCACCTCTTTGTTAATGAACTGGCTCAATTATAATTCTAATTTTATTTAGGAGCAATAAATTACCAAATTATAAGATTAAGATAGATAATTTAGGAAAACTTTACTAAAATAATATTAAATTAAAAATTAACAAAAAAATTGTTAGTGGATTTTATAAGATAATTTTTAAAGGCAAAAACAGACATTAAAACTGCACTTATGCCCATACTTAAGTCATAGATAAAAGAAGAGGCTGTATTAGAGGAGCCATTTTGCGAAAAAGAATAACTATAATCACTTAAAACTTGGGTAAAAAAAGAATAACTCGAATTTTTTCTCATAGGATCAACTTCATTTCATAACTAAAACTACCAAATTGATAAAGGTTTGGACTGATTTAGACTAAAATGATTATGTGCTACAATAGATTTACATTTATAAATTAGCTATTTTTTGATTTTATGGAGATAAACAACAAAGACACAAAGCCAAAAAATATAATTAGAAATATTTTGTTATTTACCATTTTAGCTTTAATTTTTAATATCGTTTTTGGTTTTTATTTCACCAAAAAATATTCCAATGGATATGCACAAACTCAAAGCAATAGCAATCAAGCAAAAAAAGATATTTCCAGTTTAGAAACAGTTATCTATAGTATTGGAAAATTAATCAAAGGCGAAGACGGTGGTAGGGGAGTAAATGGCGAAGACGGTGATAGGGGAGTAAATGGCAATAATGGCGCAAATGGAGTAAATGGCGCAAATGGAGTAAGTGGCACCACGGGGACAATTGGTCCACAAGGGATTCAAGGAATTAAAGGCGAAAATGGTGATAATGGCGCAAAAGGCATTACCACCGGTTTTATA
>Ga0265297_10009135_pt1 | contig 12932 bp, 15 predicted proteins | sample Munlanlwell13791_FD_192502 | JGI IMG/M metagenome (GOLD analysis project Ga0265297, IMG submission 192502) | Leachate microbial communities from a municipal landfill in Southern Ontario, Canada - Leachate well 137-91 | ecosystem: Engineered > Solid waste > Landfill > Unclassified | place...
GCAGCCCTGGTGCGATCAGTAGCGTTTCAGTATCGAAGCCGACGAGCACGGATCCTCCTAGAACGCGGGCCTTTTGCGATCATGCCCGGGATCATCCTTGCCTTGCCTAGCCGCGCCGAGCCTCGCCCCGCCCTGCCGGGCCCGGCCAAGATTGTTGGGCCTTTTGCGATCATGCCCAGGATCGTCCTTGCCTTGCCCAGCCGCGCCGCGCCATGCCGAGCCCTGCCACGCCAGGCCCAGCCGCGCCAAGATGTATTTTCCCACGGCTACCACCCCCGCTCTTTCTGAACGAGCGACCACCGGCGCCGCCCGCCCCGCCCGGGTCCGACGTTGCCCCGCTCGAGGGCGGTGCGTATGCGATCACGCGGCGGCAAGAGACACCACGCCGCGAAACGGATCGAGCTCGGCCAAGCGCCGAGCGCCCGGGCGATCCCGCGCCAGCGGGGACGGGCGCTCACGGCTCCCCCGCGGGGGGTTTAGGCTCCTCGAGGGCCGCCGGTCCGCCCGTCTCCCCGAGGTCGAAGCTCAGCAAAAACAATGCGTTGCACGCGAGGTGCGCCAAGTGGGGCAAACCGGACTCCGGGTCGAGCCGCTCGCCCTTGACCCACGCGACGGCGTGCCGGATCGCGGCCGCGAAGTAGCGCCGGCGCGCGTCGGGGACGTGGCGCCAGTTTTCCGGCACGGGGTATTTCGCGGCCCCCAAGGTGAGGGCTTGCGCGACGAGCTCTAGCGCCGGCCAGGGCAGAAGATCCCAGCGGGTCTTCGCGCCGTCGAGCTTGACGCCGGGGGGCGCGGTCGGCGCGGGGCGCGTGTCGGGGAATCCCACGTAGCACGGGCCGGCGTCGCCCCAGGGCGCGACCACACCCGCCGGGCAACCCGACGCGGGGGGCTCGACGGGGGCTTCCCAGCGGCTCCCCCCCTCGTCGGACCGATATACGCAGAGGGAACAAGGCTCGACGTCGATCGAAACGCACCCATGTCGGCAATTTTCGCAGTCACGGCGCATCGGGCCCCCCCGCTTCCGCTACGGTCGTAAGCGCGTCGCCGTAGCAGCAGATCAGGCGCGAGCCCGGGATGTTCGTGCAAACCGAGATCCCTTCGAAGAACGTCCGGACGATCTTCGTGCACGTCCGGAGCCCCGTCGCGTCACGGCGCGCCCCCCGCGCCTCTAGTAGCCGCTGCGTCGCCTTCGGCAACGGCCGCCGATTCTCGTCCCCGTGCGCGGGCTCGGGGGCTGACCAGACGATTTTCCAAAGGGCTCTCATTGCTTAACCTTTCTCTCCGGCACGGATGAAAACGAACGAGGGGACGAGTGCTGCGCCGGGGACTTTCCCGGCTTTGAGCGCCTCGGCGACGGCTTTCTTATCCGGGCTGCAGAGCCCACGGGGGACGGCGCCGGCGTCGACGATCTCGACGCCGGTTCGTTGCTGAACACTCCACCCGTCGGGGAGGGGGACGCCCGGGGCCTCGTGACCGGCTAGGAGCTCGGCCCGGCGGGCCTCGCCCGCGGCGGCGTAGAGCTCCCGGGCGGCTTCGTTGGCCGCTGCGGCCGTCTCCTCGGCGGAGGTAAGGAGCTCCCGGTAGCGTGCGCTAGCGGCCTCCGCGGCCGCCTTGTGCGGGGCTTCTAGGCGCTTGATCTCCGCGGCCAGCCAGTCGCGAGCGTTGCGGGCGGAGCCTAGCCGGTCGAGGATCGCGGGGAGGGTTTCGGGGAGGGCGGGGTCGGTCATGGTGGCGGAGTCCACGCCGGGGGGAAGGAGAGCCAAGCGCCCCATCCGATGGCCACGGCGTCTAAGCAGTCTCCCAGGCGCGCCGCGCTGGCGCAAGCGAAAAGCGACCGCTCCGACGAAATAAGGGAGCGCTCGATCCGGGCTTGAACTACGCTCTTATTCACGGCGGAGCAGCCGAGCGCGTCCCGCCAGCCCGGGCGGTCCGTGCGGCTGAACGCTTGCGGGTGGATTACGTGAGGCACCGCGGGAGGCGCCCCGCTAAGCGCGTCGACCGCGCGGCAGAGTTGCCAACCCGCCTCGACGGACAAGCTCAGGATCGCGTTGCGCCGCTCCCGGGCGATCGCTCCGTGTTGCCCCTCGATCACGATTCGCGAATAGCGAACGCCAGACGGGAGCTTGTCAAAGGCGAGCGCCACGGCCACGACGAGGGGCAGGCTCGGCCGTTGCGGGAGGTGCGCCCGGGCGAGTAGCTGCGTCTCGTCCAGGAGAACGTAACCAGGCTTGCGCCCGGGGTCGATGGCGAGGATCAATGGCGAACCCTCCGCCGGTGACAGGTAACGGCGGCGTCACAGCCGAATTGCATCCCGCACACGGGACAGGCGACGCGGGGGAGCGGCGGGGGGAGCGGCGGCGGGGGAGGGCGCGCGGCCTCGATCTCGCGATCGATCGCGCGGAGCTTGCGCCGCTTGTCCTCGCCGCGGAAGCGCCGCGCCGCGGGGTCATAGTCGGGCGGGGGGTGGACGCACACACCCACCGTGCCAAGCGCAATGTCGGGGCGAAAGCGCGCGAATTCCTCGACGATCTCGATGCGGCGGCGTCGATCGGCGTCGGTCACGTCGCGCCCCCGCACGTTGCGCAACGCCACTCCGCGCCCGTGCGAACCCCGGAGAACGTCTCGCACGTTGAGCACCACAGCGGCCACACCTGCAGCCGGCCCCCGCGGAGCACGCGCTCCGCCGCCTTGCTCCAATAGGCCATCGCTACCACGTCGCAACGGAGCCTAACGTCCGGCATGACGACCGCGGGCGCCTCGCACATGATCGCCTCGATCTCCGCGGCAGCTTCGTGCACGATAGAGAGCGGCGCCTCGAACATCCAACTATCGTGCACGTGGTTAATCACTCGACAGTCCCGGAGCGCGCCGTTCCCGTGCCGGTACGCTTGGCGGAGCGCCCACCCTACGTGGATTTGGACGATCGCCCCGAGCGACTGGAACCCACTATTGCAAGCGCTGCAATACGTGATCCCGCGCCGCATGATCGACGTGCCCGGGATCTGCACCTGGTAGCCTCGCGAGTCCTGTGGCCGCCGGCTCACCCAATCGAGGTATGCCTGCAGATCCGGGACCGCGCGCGCGTGCGCCGCGATGTAGGCTTTCGTTTCGGCCTCGGTCCAGTCGAGATGCCCCATCTGCTTAGCGATAAACTGGAGCTTGCGCCACCCAGCGCCGCCGGGGCGCCCGAAATTCAGATACTTCGCGCATTGATAGGGGCCGTCTGCAAAAGCCTTGTCCCCGGCTTTCTTGCGCGCTAGCGCCTCCTCATAGGAGCACCCCGCGATCGCGCTCGCGACCAGGCAATGAAGGTTCCCCCGGCTATTGTAGAAATCGGCGAGGCCGCGCCGGCCGAGCTCGGTAACGCACACTTGCGCGAGCGTCGCATTTTCAAGCCCTTCGTGATCGGCGTCTATGATCGCATAGCCCGGGCGGGGGACGATACACTCCCGGATCCCGGCCTTGCGCCTCATGTTCGTCAGGTTCGGGGCAGAGCTTGAGATCCGGCAGGAGTCAACGATCCGCCACTTGGTATGCAAGGGCTGATACGTCCCCGCGGACAGGGCGGGGATCACCATCGATTCTACAGAGGCCCATTCGCCATACTCCGCGATCGCTTCGAGCCGCGGATCCCCGGACTCCTCTAGGACGGCGCGCGCCGTTTTCACCGACGGGACGAAGCGCTTTGCTCGGGGCGCCTCCCCTTTCTTGGCGCGGGGCGGGTCTGTCATCGGGGGCCGCCCGCCGTAAGCTTCGGCGACCATGGCGCGCAGCCGCTTCATGTTCTTCGTTCCGTTGGCCCGGAGCAAGCGGAGCGCGTCGAGCTGCGCCTCCCGCGCGCGCCCGGGGGGCGTCGTGGGGAGCGTCTCCCCTTCGAGAAGCATCGGGAGCATCGCCGCGGCGCGGAGCTCCTGCAGGTGTTCCGTCGCCGCGGCGGAGAGCTCGGCTAGCCTATCCGGGTTGACGCGCATCCCCCACGCGCGCGCGTCGGCGAGGGGCAGGAGGCGCTTGAGGAGGAGCGTTACTTGCTCCTGCCCGATCTCGGGCCAGCGCGCCCGTTGCCGGCGTAGCAGGCGGAGCGGGGCGATCGCGTCGTTGGCGGCGTAAGCAATCTGCAGCGGGTGATACTCGCTCAAAGGCCGGCGGTAGAGCGGCCCGTAGCTTAGCCGAACCTGCCGACCGTCGGGGAGGGGTTGCTCTTTCGGGAGCTCCCCGAGCCCGTGCGCGGCGTAGAGATTGGCGAGGCTTAGATCCTTCGGCGGCGTAAGCCCGCCGATCTCGGCGAGCCGTTCCACGATCAAGGTGTCCAGGATTCGCCCGGCTTCGACGGCCTGATCGACGAGCTCGGACGCGCCGGGCCACCAAGCCACGGCGCAGCCTAGATCGTAAACGGTGTTATGACCGACAAGGGTAACCGCCGGATCCGAGAGTAGCGCCTTGAAAACGGCTTCCGCTTCGGGTGTCGGTACCACGAAGGGCGCGGCTTCCTCGACTGAAAGCGACAGGCACACGGGCGGCGGATGCTGCAGCCCTGGTGCGATCAGTAGCGTTTCAGTATCGAAGCCGACGAGCACGGATCCTCCTAGAACGCGGGCCTTTTGCGATCATGCCCGGGATCATCCTTGCCTTGCCTTGCCCAGCCAAGCCGCGCCCTGCCTGGCCGCGCCTCGCCAAGATTGTTGGGCCTTTTGCGATCATGCCCGGGATCATCCTTGCCACGCCTTGCCCAGCCCAGCCCAGCCCAGCCCAGCCGCGCCGCGATTATGTTCTACTTCGGGGGGCGTTGGGGTTTGAACCCAGTCCGCGGCGGCTTGCGTCGCGAGGTGTCCCAGTCCACCCGTCGACGCCCCCGAGCCCTCCCCTTGCGGGGAGGAACCCGATCACCCAAGCGGGATGATCGTCTGATTGTAGAAGAACGATCCGGGCTTGTCCCGCTTCTCGCTCCCGCGCACGGCGATCGCGCGCAACCGGATCCCGAGGGACGGCACGGCGCGGGACTTCTCGAGGAGCTCGGCGCTCTTCGCGTTCACGCCGGCCGAGCCTTCGGGCAAGCCGGAAACCTGCCGGACGAAATCCTTGAAGCGCCGAAGGGAAGCATCGCTCTTGTCCTTTTCCTTCCCGAACGCGCTCGGGTTGTAGTACCAGCCCCACGCCCGGTGAGTCCCGACGAGGAGCCCGGCGGCTTCGGCGGACGGGCTCGCCTTCGTGATCGTGATCGTGGCGTAGAAGTTCGGCCCCGAGCGCTCGCTGAATCGGTGCTGAACTTGATCCAGCACGGCCTCGAAGTCGTACTCCCGATCGAAGGGCACGAATTCCGGACCGCGGTTGGACTGGTCCGGGATCCCGTCGAGGTCGGGGACGCCCGGGGGGAGCGCCCGGGTCGCCGGAGCCGGGGTTGCGGCGCCCTGCGCGGTGAACGGAGCGCCCGCGTCCGGGGCGAGCCCCTGCGATCGCAGGTATTCCTTGGTTGCGTTCGGAAGCGAGTTGAATTGTTCTGCACTCAGGCGGTCGGTCATGCTTGCTGCTTTCCTTTCGCGGCGCGTTGTGCGCCGATCAGTCCGTGATGTGTAGGGCGACGGCGACGCTCTTGATCATGCCGGGGAGGGTGCGCGTCTCCCGGATCACGAGCTCGCCCCCGCGGCGCTCCCCTGCGCGTCGTCGCCGGCGCTCGCGTCGGTTCTCCTGCCGCACGTGGGGACGTCCGGCGCGGCTCGTCATGCAGGGCACGACAACCCCCAGGAATGCAGATCGTCACCGACCTGGATTAGAGACATAGGCCGGCGCCCGATCAAGTTAGTCGGGCCAACCCACCGAACCCCCTTGAAGTAGTATCGGCCCCGGTGAAGCCCTGTGAAGCGCACGGGTCGCGGTTGTGCGTCGAATGCTCGGCGGTCTACTGCTTTCATCGCATCTCCTTGATCTCGCCATAGGCGGGGCCCTTAGCCCACGCGATCGGCGGTTCCGTTGCTGTCCAACGTAGCAGCTTCTGGGAGGGCATCAAGCTCTTTTTGCTCATTGACGCGAGCGCCTTGCTCTGGAACATCGCCACGAAGTTTTCAAGGCACCCGACGAGATAGTCAACGTGCACGGCGTGCGCTTGTCCGTCCCGATGCGTCCGCCCGATGCGTTGCTCCCAATCCGCCGCGGCCCGCGGGGGCGTGGTAAACAGGTTCCGCGCGTAGCCCGGTCGATTCTCGTCCCCCTGCAGGTTCTTTCCGACCTCGGCCACCTTCATCGAGACGATGATCACGGGGTCGGCGTCGCTCCGCGCGTCGCCGAGCAGTCGCCCCCGCGAGTCTTTTCCGCCGGGCCCGAAGAACGGCCACCCCGCGCGCTCGGCTAGCGCCTGGCCAAGCGCGGTGTAATTGCTCCACACGATCGCGCCGTGCGGCCCGTGCTTCCGCCCCCACGCCTCGATCGCGTGCACGGCGTGAAGGGAGAGCCACTCCGGCACTTTCTCCGGGGTGTAAGAGTCCCGGATCTCGGACCACGGATCCCACGCTTGCCGGGGCAGGCGCCCCGCAAGGCAGGCGTTCCTAACGTCGACCTCGGTATCCAGCGTCGACGAAGCTTCTAGGATCTTACGACAGAATCGGCACCACTCCCGGCGCGCGTCGGCCCAGTCCTTCGGGGGGCGGGGAACGTGCCGATAGTAGAACCCGAGGGCAAGTTGATTCGCGACGTTCCACACGCCTAGTTGCTTGTCGGGCAGGGTCCACCCGTCCGGCGCTTCCCAAAGCTCCCGGAGTGTTCTCCAGTGCGGATCGATCACGTCCGGCGTTTCGAGCTTGATCGGCTCGATCGTGAGCGGCACGGCCTCGAAAGAGTCTTGCGACACGACGATCCCCGGCGTCCAAATCATGCGCCGTTGGAACGCCTCCCGGGCTGACTCGCGATCGGCGACGGGCCCGAGGTGCGGGGATAGAATTTCGTAGCTCGGCAGGGCTGTATAGCCCTCCCGGGTTGGCTTCTCGTCGTCCAAGAGGAGAGCCCATTCATCCTGGACATCGGGATCGAGGGGCACGGGCGCGCCGTGTTTCAGGCACCACACGACGATATGCGCATAGTCTCGGAACGAATCCCGGACGGGCGTTCCCGAGAACCCGCACACGGGGACGGCCGGCCGCTCGTGAAACCAACGCGCGAAGCGGCGCGCGCACGCCGCGTCTTTGACCCGCTTGAGCCGGTGGACTTCGTCCAAGAGCACGCCGTCGGCGTCGTAACGATCCAGGAACCCCGGGCCCGGGTCTTCGCCGCGCTTGATCCGGGCGCGTTGATCCGTGCTCCGGTTGCTGATCTTATGGTAGCTAATCACGTTGATCGGGGGGATGTACCAATGCTGCCGATACCGATCCAAGAGCTTCCGCGTATCCCCGACGACGCTGGCATCGGTGACGAGAAGGGGCCGCTTCAAGTCGAGGAGCCGGGCGGCGAGCCCGGCGGTTAGCGTGTTGTGAGTAAGCACGTACCCGTCGATTGCAAATAGGCCATCGGAGGCACCTACGCGAATACACGTGCATTCCCGCGACGCCGCCGGAGCAATACTCACGACCGCGCGGTAGGGGGGGCGTTGGTTGGATCCCCTGCTTCGGTACGTGTTTACTTTTCGGGAGCAGTAGAAAGGCAACACGTGCTCAGGAATCAAACCGCGAACGCGAAACGATCCGGCATGTCCTGGACCAAGGGTCGCGACGCCCCCCAGACTCTCGATCAATTCGCGCACGCCACATACTAGCTGCTGACTCATTGAGCCAAACTCGATGCGCTCGGGAGCAGCAACAGATCCGTCCGTATCTAGGAGCCCTCGTAACAAATCTAACCGGTCCGAAGTCGCGCTACTCAAATAAGCTGTCGGTATGTGCTTGTCTTTTGACAGCTTTCCCCACAAGCCCAGCTCTTTCAAGATCACTGTTAGCGGGTTAGCCGCGCCCCCTCGGTTGCCGCACGTAAGGTTGTATTGCAGCGCCTTTCCGGAATGTTGATGCAGCGCTAGGCGCGGTTGCACGGGCTGCGGTAGGCGCAGCCGCGAGACGATATCCGGATCCATGCTGGTAAAAGAGGGGGTCGGTCCCACGAGTCCGCCGTCTCCGAGCAACGCGCCCAGCGTGTAGGGATCGAGCGGCAGCGCTTGATCGAGCCCCGCTGCGGGTCCTGCCAAGATCGGGGCAAATACGCGATGCGCATGATGCTCGCCGCATTTGCGACGAAGGGGGGTGATCGCCCATGCCGCCGTTGTCTGAGTGATCCACTGATTTTGCCGCAGCCTAAACGTCCACAAGTGATCTTGGTCGCAGATTGTTTTATGGCCGTCGCTGAAGCTCACCTCGAAACACGGGCGCAGCCCTTGGGGAAACACCCCTAGCACGGGCGTTGCCTGTCCGGCACTATCGATCACAAGATCCCCAGCGCGAAGCGCTTGGATCGGTATCCAGCCCCGGGGCGTAGCTACCGGCGTATCGTTGGCGAGGGCTTTGCCCGCGCCCACCCGCCCGCATAGCAGGAGGCCCCGCACCCTCAAGATCTCGAGGCAGCTCCGCGCCTGGATCGGGCGGAGCTGCATGGTCCCTGCAGGGGTGCGGAGCCAGCGCGTTAGCGGGCCGATCTCGCGTTCGTCCAGGTCGGGCGAGCGCTCGGGTAGGTTGCGGATCCGGCTCACCGATCACCAGGGGGCGTAGCGCCAAACCAGGTAGAAGATCCCGCCGAAAACGGCGAGATAGGCGGCCGTTTCACAGATCAGATCATGCAGGCGATCGGACATTGCTTCGCTTCCCTTTCTTGGGCTGTGCCATGCGCTCGAACATCCCTCGCGCGCCCCACCCGGCGAGCCAGCCTAGCGCGGCCTCGATCGAGTCAGCGCGGAATAGTTCGGCTTGGGGGACTAGGCCGAACCGCTTTACGGTCGCGGGGAGGGCGCGGAGCGAGATCGCGCCCCATCCCCCGTCGATGTAGAATCCGGCGTGCTTAGCGCGGTCGCGCAGGTACTCCGCTTCGCAGAAGTCTCGGGGGGTTCCCACGGTCACCCCGCCAGAATTTGGGCCGCGCCTAGGACGGCCTCGGTTAGTTCCTTGGTCGCCGCCGTCTGAGCTTCGACCGCCGCGCGGATTGCCGTGAGCTCGGCCACGATGCCCGCCGGGTTGATCGTCGCCCGGATGCTCTCGAGCTCCGCCACGATCGGGGCGAGGGAGGGCGCCGCGTCGATGACCGCTTGAGGGATAGGCTCGTTCGCCGCCGCGGGCGCCTTCGGGGGCCGACCGCGCCCGCGCTTGGGTGCGGCTTCGACGTTCTCCGTGGCGCTGGCGACGAGCCCCGACGCGGCCTCCGGTGGGTTGACCGGGACGGCCTGCGCGCCCGGGCCGGACGCGACGAGCGCCCGCACGTCTGGCGGCATGGATTCCCAATCCTCTTGGCGACAGTCGGCCGGCTTCACCGGGCCGGCCGCGACCGGGCCGGCCCCGGCGGGGACGATCGCCGCAGGGGGCGGGGGCTCGGGTTCGGCGACGACGGGGCAGGCCTGCGCGGCAAGCTTTGCCTCCCGGGCGGCCGCGATCTTGGCGAGTTGAGACGAGACGAAATCACTCACGTGTGAGCTCCTCGAGTAGGCCGGGATTTTCCCGGCTGCAGTAGGCCAAATGGGGACAGGGACGATTAAAAGCCATGCAGTCGTGCGGGTTGCACGGGATGGCGTCTAAGAGGGGTAGCGCCTCTGTGGGATCCTGTCCAGCAAAAAGCGCACGGACCCCGGATAAAAGACGCCAGGCCGGGATCAGCCCCTCCCGCGCCGTCTTTTTGGCGTCGGTCAGAGGCAGGGTTGCGTCGACGGGGTTGCTCGGCTTCTGCCCCGCTTTGCGTTTCTTCAAGTTGTAAATCCAGCGGAGCCGGGTTGTTTCCCAGAACGGCGCCGCGAGCGTGTAGAGCACGGCCGCCGGATCCCGGACGAGGGACGCGGGCGATTCCGCGTAGTCAAGGGAGCTGACGAACTTGTGATCGAGCTTCGTGCACTCCGCCTCATGGATCGCGTCGATCCGCCCATAGAACCACGCGCCGTCGAGCTCGAAAGCGAAGGGCACCTCGACCGCCGCTTCCCCCGGGCGGGGAAGGAACGGGATCGATTCGTAAACGAGGCGCCCCTCCGGGGTGTGAAGGTCGGGCGCGATCCCGTCCCGGAGAAACCGCTCTGCCTGCTCATGGCCCCGAGTGCCGAACGCCGTGGCGCTTGTCTCGGGTTCCTTAAGCCGGCAAATTTCCTTGTAAGCCCACCGGCGAACGCAGCGTTTTGCAAGCTTGTAACTCGAAGCGGAGAGCATAAAAAGCCCGCCGTCGAGGAGCCGCTGGATTTCTTCGGGCCAGGGGATCAAGGCTTGCTCCTCTCGTGTTGCTGCAGCCACTCCGTCACGCGCGACGGGTCCCCCGTCCCGGAGTCCCGCGACCATTGCACAAGCCGCGATGTTTCGATCACAAACCAGCCTTCCCCGTCAAATTCGGCACGTTGTCCGAGCCCGTCGAGCGCCTGGATCAACCCGGACGTTTCCGGCCGGGGTCGGCGCCCGAGGTGAACGTCCCAAGCGTCGGGGATCCAGTCCACCCGGCAAGCGAACATCCCGCCGCCCACGCAAGCGCCGTCACGAAGCGGCGTCTTATCCCGGAGCGCCTTCACGATCAATTCGCACAACGCCGCGCGGGGCCCGCCCCGAACGAGCATCCGATCGACGAGATCGGGCTGGGACTCTACCCCGAACCGACCCACCCAAGGGTACCGCGCGATCTTGGCAAGGTAAAGAACATGCGAAGCGATCCCGTCGCCCTCGACCCACGGCACCGCGCCCGCGTGCCCGCCGCGCGCCGCTAGGAAGTGAGCCGCCTCGATTCGCCCCGGCACATGTAGGAACCGGCATGCGATGGCGTCAACGTCTTCGCGGGACAGGGAGCCCCCGAGCGTCAGGACGTTCAGATTGTTCGACGCGATTTGCACACGGCAAGCCCCCTCAAGGGGCAGCAAGTCGCGGTATTTCTGGTCCGTCCGGCGTCGCGTGGCTTGGATGAATTCGCGCAAGTCCTCCGTGCGCTCGCGCCCCTTGAAGTCCCGCGGGATCCGGCCCTCGTCAGCAAAGCAGAAGGGGCAGGTTTCTAGGATTTGATCGTACTTCCCCATTGCATCTTGGAGATCCGTCGGGCCGTCCGTCGTCCAGATCCGGGAGAGCCCCTGCGCAAGTAGAGACTTGCCGATCGAGGGGTCGCCGGTAAGAACGAGCGCCGCGGTCGGGCGCGCCAAGCTCGGCACCCATTGAAGCCACGCGCAGAGCTGCTCATAGTGATCCCCGGCGAGGAGCTGCAGCCACCGATCGATCGCCGGGTCGAAGCGCGGCACAAGTGAGCGCCGCGGGCAGGTCGGCATTGTGATCCGCCGCGCGGGGAGCTCTAGGATTGGCTCGTCTATCACCAGGGATTTTCTTACCTCCTGCAACGGCAGGGAGTAGCGCTCTAGCAGCGTCCGGCGGGACATCCAACGCCGACCCCCCGCGTCGATCTCGTGTAGCTCTATCGGTGCCGGGGCAAGGGCGACGCGCGCCGTGTTTTCGAGCGAGTCCCTGGTAGCGTAGCAAAGCTCCCCCTCCGGCCCGATTAGCCAATAGCCCGCCCCAAACTGCAGGATCCAGGAGTGATCGAGCTCGGCACGGGACAGCCCTACCCGGGATTGGATCTCGATCAATTCGTCGTCCGTGTAGGGGTGTTCCCGATCGGACCCGAACGCCTGCCGGATCGCCGCTTTGCGTTCGTCGGGGAGTAAGGTGTCGACCGCGGCGAGCCGTTCGCTTCGCGCCCGTTCCAGTTTCTCGACGAGCTCGGCTTCCGTGAGGGAGGAGCCAAGCGCCGCCATTGCTCCGATCGACAGGCGGAAGAGCGAACAGACCGACTCGGCGGACACCTCGGGGTAGGCGAAGATAATCGACTGGACGAGGTGCCAAGTGATCGTGTCTCGCTCGCCGTGGTCGGCGTATGGGATCCCCTCGAGGATCTTTTTGAGCCGCTCGGCTAGATTGATGTCCCGAGACTTCGTCGACCTCGCCCACCGTGCGGCAAGCCGCGTCCAGACGGCATCCGTGATCTCGATGACGGCCGCGCCCGCCGGCGCGGGGCCCGGCGACCCGCCTGCCGTTCCTCCCGAGGCTCGGGGCTCGACGCGAAGCCCGGCGCCCGGCAAGTAGTGGAGCTCGCTCGCTCGTCCCGGGGCGCACGAAGGAACGTAGAAAGCCCGGTGGACGCCGCCCGCTTCACGATCCGCGTGCTCCGCGTAGCGGCCCCAAAGCATCCCCAGGACCGCGTCATACTGCGCGCCGGGGATCGGCTCGGCCAACGGCACGATCACCCGCCGCCGTTCGTCCGCCGTCGCGCCGGGGCCGAGAAGCGATCGCGCTTTGGCGTGCTTAGGATTCGTCGGATCGAGCGGCTCGCCGTGGCTCCAAGTCGTGTGGAGCAGACACGCGATCCCGTCGGCCTGCAGCGACGCGACGCACGCGATCACGTGTTCCGCGGGGACGTGATCGAAGTCGAGGCAGACCCCGAAGACGGTTTCGACGTCATCATTACACCGGCGCCCCCCGCGGCGCAGCCGATAGAGCGCGTGAAGCGGGGCGGCCTCTTTCGCGGTGTAGGCCGGGACGCCTTCGACTAGGATCCCGGCGATGAAGGCGCCCCACGTCGTTTCCTCGTCGGTCCACTGTGCCGGCGCGTTGACCGCGGGGAAGCGAGTCACGATCACAGGGATCGCGCTCGCCGGGTCGCTTTGGGCGTGCGCTAGCACCGAATCCCTGGCTCCTGGATTCGCATTGAAATCCTTTCTCCCACGCCGCTCCGGCGCGGTCAAGAACTATTTTCGCGGCTCACTCCGGGGAGAACCAAGAGACGATGATCACGATCCCGTCATGCCCGGCGCC
>Ga0265297_10009137_pt1 | contig 12928 bp, 8 predicted proteins | sample Munlanlwell13791_FD_192502 | JGI IMG/M metagenome (GOLD analysis project Ga0265297, IMG submission 192502) | Leachate microbial communities from a municipal landfill in Southern Ontario, Canada - Leachate well 137-91 | ecosystem: Engineered > Solid waste > Landfill > Unclassified | place...
ACTTCGACTCCTGGCAGAACGAGGGTAAGCACTTCGTCTGCCGTATCAGGGAAGCATCACTGAAGACGACCATTCACGAAAACACCATCGTTCCCGGCGGCCCGGTGTTCTACGATGCGAAGGTGTTCCTCGGCGCGAAAGGCATCAACCAGACCCAGCTGCCCGTTCGGGTCATCGGCTACCGGATAGACGGGAAACGTTACTGGCTGGCGACCGACCGGTTCGATCTCACTGCCGAAAACCTCATGGCCGTGTATAAGCTGCGGTGGAATATCGAGACCTTCTTCAGCTGGTGGAAACAGTATCTGAATGTCTATCACCGCCTCACCCGAAGCTCATACGGTATGATGGTGCAACTGCTATCCGGCCTCATAACCTGTTTGTTGCTCGCCATTTACTGTCATGACGAATTCAAGGAACCAGTCTCCTTGAAACGTGTCCGCCAACTACGCAACGCGTTCAGAACTGAATCGCTGCTTCCGGACTTCGATCCGGTTGAATGCCTCTTGGGGCGGTCAAACTTGAAAAATCATGCATTCGCAAATTCCTAACCGGAAATTGCTGATTGGAAATCGGGATACCGCGACAATATCTATCAATCACCTGCCAACAGGGAAAACTGAAACGGGTTGGCCGAGGACTCTAGTATCAAGCACCATCTCCAACACAACACGGCAACGTTGGTTCCCCTTTACAAAATATTGATGCCCCTGCCTTTCATCTTTACATCTTCTTGACATTTTTCATCACATATTTGATCAACTGCAAGTATTACAGGAATAACACGTTCCATGAAAGATTGGAGAAATCATGGATTTTTTGAGAATTCTCCTTTACAGTATCATCATAATAATCTGTCTATTTGTTATTATTGAGGCAATTTATATTGTATACACCTATCGCAAAAATGGTCCCAAATGATGATTTTGGAAAGTGTACACAAACATGATGACCTCAGCAAATAGAACAAAGAACAGGGATCTAACACCTCAAAGCGCTCAATTTTGGCAAACTACAGGAGCCTTGCTTGTTTGTGTTGGCCCAAGTCCATCATCGGCAAGGGTGGTGAGAGCGGCGAAACGTATGGCAGATGCTCTCGGATGTCCATGGATGGCTGTTCATGTTGAACATTCCCATGAAAGCGGTGAAGATCACCTTAGAAGCGCTGATATATTAAAGTATGCCGAGAACCAGGGAGCTGAAATTGTTGCCATCTCCGGAGAAGATATTTCCGAAAGCATAATCGAATATGCCAAATATCACGGCGTTTCGAAGATAATGATAGGAAAAACGGGGAGAGGAAGGATTTCACAGTCGTTCCGGTCATCTCTTGTTGATCGTCTGATACGTCAAAGCGGCGATATCGATGTATTCGTGGTCAAAGGTGAAGGTGATATGGAATCCTCCAAAGAAAAACGGATGCTGCCAAGGTTGACATTTAATCGTATCTCTGGCACTGCAATAGTGTTGATAGTCTGCACCATCGTTTCAATTCTTTTTCAGTTTTTGGGATTGGCCGATGCAAATATCGTGATGGTCTTCCTTTCAGGAGTGGTATTCACTGCCGGGAAATATGGGCGTTGGCCGGGTGTTGCTGTGTCAGTTGGGAGTGTTTTCATATTTGATGTCCTCTTTGTCGAGCCATACTTCACGCTGAGTGTCCATGATACTCAATATTTTATCATGTTCGGGGTCATGTTGGTAATTGCCTTGCTGATCAGCGATTTGACCGCACGGATAAAACGTCAGGCTGATATCGCCGAAAGGCATGAGCGGAGAACCGAAATACTGTATTCGTTGAGTAGGCATCTCGCCGCCGCTTCAGGGATTGATGCGTTGGTGGAAACTGTGTCAAAACAACTTTCCAGCATCTTCAATGCGGAAGTAGCTGTTTTCCTTCCCGATTCCCAGGGTAAGCTCACTGCTCACGATTTTGGGAATGTGCCCTTTGTACAGGAAAGCAGGGAAATGGAAGCAGCTTCATGGGTATATGCCCATAATCAACCGGCGGGATATGGGATCGATACTGGTCATGATGTCTCGGGCCTTTATATTCCCCTTCGCGGTGCTGACAACGTTCGCGGTGTTCTCGGTTTGCTTTCCAGGGAAGGTGAAATATTCTCTCATGAACGCAAACAGATGCTGGAATCCTCTGTGACACAGATATCAGTGGCATTGGAACGGGAGCACCTTGCTGAAGAATCACGAAAAGCATTACTCCAGGTGGAAGCCGAACAATGGCGGAATGCCCTGCTCAGTTCTGTATCCCACAATCTCAGAACACCTCTCGCCGGTATTGCCGGGACAGCAAGCGTTTTACTGGAAGTTGGCGAAAACGAAAAACCGGAGTACCGGCAGCTTCTGGAAAACATATCCACCGAGGCCAATCGTTTATCACGGCTCGTTGAAAACTTATTGAGCATGGTGCGGATCGAGTCTGGACGGGCATCGCTGAAAAAAGAGTGGCTGCCAGTTGAGGAGGTGATCGGCTCGACACTGCAGGCAATGCGTCATCAGCTTGCTGGACGGGTACTAAAGACTCATCTTTCTGGTGAACTTCCGCTCGTATATATCGATGGTGTTCTTGTCGAGCAAGCAATAATAAATCTTCTTGAAAATGCCGCCAAATATACACCGAAAGAAAGATTAATCGAAGTAAGCGCTCGCGTCAATGGCGATGATATTGTTATTGAAGTGCAGGATGATGGAAACGGAATATCTCCTGATGAAATGCCCCGGCTTTTTGATAAATTTTTCAGTGGCGGTCATAAGACTGCGGGCAGTGGATTGGGATTAACGATTGTAAAAGCGATTGTGGAAGCTCATGACGGCCATGTCGAGGCTGAGAATGCAGTTAATGGCGGTGCCTTGTTCAGGATAATTATGCCCATAGGTGGTCAGCCGCCTGTCTTTGACGAAACTGGTAATGATTCACCCGAAATGACGGGGCAATGATGGAAACGCCTGCTGCATCCGTGTTGATCATTGAGGATGAAAAGACCATTAGTTCGTTTCTCAAGGTCATTCTTGAAAACAAGGGATACCACATAATTGTAACCGAGACTGCCCGTGAGGGACTTGCAGCCTTGTCATCCATGCCGGACATCATCATACTCGATCTGGGATTGCCGGATCGTGATGGTATGGAAATCATTCCTGAAATCAGGGAATGGTCACATGTCCCGATCATAGTCGTTTCCGCGCGTGGGCGTGAGGAAAACAAGGTTGCTGCACTAGATATCGGAGCTGACGATTACCTTACCAAGCCGTTCGGAGCGGAGGAGTTACTTGCCAGGATGAGGGTCGCCATTCGCCATTCCGAACGCCTCAAAGGTAGCAATACTTATGAGTCCGCTCACTATACCAATGGTTGTCTGCAAATCGATTTTACATCGCGGCGAGTGTTCGTGGATGATCGTGAGGTGCATTTGACACCTTTGGAATATCGTTTGTTGAAAGTCCTTGTTCAAAATACGGGGAAAGTACTCACTCACCAGTTCCTGCTCAAGGAAGTGTGGGGAGTGGGGTACATTGGCCAGAATCATTACGTTCGGGTGTTCATGGCGAACCTCAGGGGAAAAATCGAAACCGATCCGGCGAATCCGAAATATCTCCTGACCGAGCAGGGAATTGGTTACCGCCTCGTCGATCACATCGAGGAATGATGATGAATTGGACAATGAAGAAGAAAATTTTCATCGGATACGGCATCGTCCTTGTACTGTTGCTCATGGTTCTGATACGTTCTCTCGTGCATATCGGCAGACTGGGCCGTGCAAGCGAAGGGATTCTGAGCGAGAATTATAAAAGCATACTTGCCGCCGAAAACATGATCGATGCCCTTGAACGCCAGGATAGCGCCGTCCTGCTCCTTCTGCACGGCAGAGGGGAGGAAGGCGTATCCCAATTCAGGGAACATGAAATGATGTTTATGGAATGGTTCGGTCGCGCGAAGGACAACATAACCATTGCCGGTGAAGATTCCATCATTCTCAATATTGGAGAAGAGTACAGAAATTATCTGGCGCAATTCACGATACTCGACAATTCATATGAAAGCCGAAATGCGATCACCGATGAAATGATGAATCTGCTTTATGACAGGGCGTTGCTTCGCACTTTCCATACCCTGTATGATTTGTGTATCAGCCTGCGGGAATTGAATCAGACCACAATGTATCAGGCAAGTGACAATGCCACGGGACTTGCCCGCCATTCAATGATATCAATGTCGATAATCGGTTTGTTGACAATCGCTGTCGGAATAGGATTTAGTTTGTTTCTCTCCAGTTTCATCACACAACCGATTCGCCAACTGATTGAAGCGACACAGGAAATTACGAAGGGAAATTACTCTGTAAGCATTCCAAAACGATCAAGTGATGAATTCGGCCTGTTAGCGGGCGATTTCAACTCCATGGCCCAGAAGCTCAACACATATCATGAGTTAAATATTGAGCGTCTCATGTCTGAACGCAGAAAGAGCGATGCCATTATTTCCAGCATTGATGAAGGGCTTGTGTTTGTGGATGAGGATCTCAATATTGTCAACATCAATCCCGCCGCATCGAAGATATTCGATGTGGATCCAAACACTGCGGAAAATCGACATTTTCTTGAGATTATAAATCAGTCAGTTCTATTCAAGTACATGAAGGTAGCGACGGAAACGGGAAAACGCCCGGATTTAGAACAGGATAAAAGCATCCTGACGATAAGACATGACGACGACAGCAAATACTATCAGTTTCTCATCACTCCTGTCCGCACTAAAGAAGGTATCAGCAAGGGTGTTGTACTGCTCCTGCGGGACATCACCCGCCTGAAGGAATTGGATCAGTTAAAAAGCCAATTTATAATGACAGCCTCTCATGAACTCAGGACGCCTCTTACCAGCAGCATCATGAGCATAGACCTGTTGGTTGAGCGATCAATCAACGAAATGACGGAAAAAGACCGTTCGCTCCTGAAAGCAGCCCAGGAGGAAATGCATCGCCTGCGTGTGTTGGTAAATGATCTTCTCGAACTGTCCAGAATTGAATCCGGGAAAATCGATCTCGCTTTTGACACCATTGTCCTTGCCGATCTGATCGGAAAAGCTTTGTCAGTATTGAAGACACAGGCCGAAGAAAAAGGTATCGATTTGTTTGCAGAACTTCCCGAGCATCTGCCCGAAGTAAGGATTGATCCGAACAAGATCACCTGGGTAATCACCAATTTGGTATCCAATGCCTTCAGGTACACAAATAGCGGAGGTCATATCAGAATCATCGCCGAACCGGTTGGCAATCAGGTGCAGGTCTCAGTCACTGATAACGGAGAAGGCATCCCATATGAGTTTCAGTCGAGAATTTTTGACAAATTCGTTCAGGTAAGAACAAGCCATGAAGCTGGGGGGAGCGGGCTCGGGCTGGCAATTTGCAAGGAAATTGTCCGCGCCCATGGAGGAACAATCTGGGTCGATTCAGTGCCCAACGAGGGCAGCACGTTCAGCTTTACCCTGCCTGTTGCAGACCCGCATTTTACATAGGAGGAATATGCATGCCAGATAATAAAATGAAACTTCTGATAGTCGATGATGAGAAGAATATCCGGCTTACACTCACTCAAACGCTCGAATCTGCTGAAATGGAGATTGATTCAGCGGTCAATGGCGAAGAAGCACTGCAGAAAATGGAATCTCAAGACTTCCGGATTATTCTGCTCGATCTCAAAATGCCGGGGATGGATGGCATGGAAGTGTTGAAGAAGATAAACGAAACCCGCCCCGACATCAGGGTTATTATTATAACCGCTCATGGAACAATAGATTCGGCGGTTGAAGCGATGAAACTGGGTGCGGTTGATTTCATTCAGAAACCCTTTGCGCCTGAGGAAATCAGATCGATGGTGAAATCCGTTATCGAGCGTGAAGTCTTGAGTGATGAAAACGCGAATACATACGCATCATATTTGGAACTTGCGAAGAAAGCAGTCACCGACCGTCACTTCGCAGCTGCGAAGGAATTTACCGGAAAAGCAATTTCCATTGATAATGGCCGTCCCGAGGCCATGAATCTCATGGGTGCACTGTATGAAATCGACAATGATTTCCCCGAGGCTCAGAAGTTCTATCGTGCAGCACTGTCTCTCGATCCCACCTATAAACCAGCCAAAAACAATCTGTCCCGTACAACCAGTTGGTCGCGGGAAGGGCAGATCATAATCGACACCGGCAAACCTGAAGGTGAGAAACAGGATTCTTCGGATGCAAAAGAATAAACGCCTGTATATCATCATAGTCGGATGCGGAAGACTGGGAGCCTATCTGGCAAACAGATTCAGTCGCGCCGGTCACAGCGTGGTGGTTATCGATGGCGATGCTGAATCCTTCGAAAAATTATCGCTTCATTTCAGCGGTTTTAAAATCGAGGGGGATGCCACCGAATTGCAGGTGCTGAAGCAGGCTAAAATCGATCAGGCCGATCTCCTGCTTGCCACAACGGATGATGACAATATCAATCTCATGGTCGCCCAGGTCGCCCGGAAGATATTCGCCGTGCCACGAGTCATGGCCAGAGTCTATACCCCTGACCGAGAGAACATATATGCGGATTTAGGAATTGAGACGATATGCCCCACAACCATTGTCGGTGATCTTCTAGCAGATATGTATATCGAGGGATTCGGGGAAAATGAGACAGACGGGAATCCTGACAATGGATAAAATCCTCATAGTGGGTGGCGGAAAACTCGTGTATTTCCTGACACGAATATTCCTTGCCAAAGGATCGCGGGTCACCATTATCAATAAAAACAAAGCCGAATGCACCCATCTTGCACGCGCTCTCAAAGCCACCGTTGTCTATGGCAACGGAAGCGATCCCTCAATTCTCGAAGAAGCGGGTGCGGGTATGGTAGACGCGATCATCGCGGTTACCCCGAACGATCAGGACAATCTTGTCATCAGCCAAGTTGCCACCTTGCGTTTCGGAGTAAAAAGAACTCTCGCGCTTGTAAATGATCCCGACAACGAGGAGGTATTCAGGGAACTTGGGATTTCGGCATTCTCAACCACCCGCATCATATCGAACCTCATTGAACAGAAAGCAGGATTCGAAGAAATATCGAACCTTATCCCGGTCGGTGAAGGTAAAGTCACTCTCGCTGAAATCATCATTGAAGACGATTCACCAGTCGTGAGTAAGCGTTTACGGGATATCCCCATGCCACCGCAGTCCCTCATCGGTTATATAGTACGGGAAGGGAACCCTATTGTACCTCGAGGCGACACGTTCCTCAATGCTGGTGACCGAATAATCGTAATCGCCATGCCTGATCAGTATGGCCAGGTACTGTCGCTCCTGACACGATCCCGAAAGTAACCGATGCGATATTCCCAAGTCCTGAAACTGCGATACCGTTCGATACTGGCGTATACCGGCCTGATTTTCCTTATGAATGCGTGCGTTTTGTTGTTGCCGATGTTCGCATTTACTGCGTTTCCCGGAGAAACGGAACTCTTCACCGGATTTCTTGTTCCCGCAACAACATCTGCATTTTTCGGCTTTGTTATCTGGAAAATATTCCGGCCACGAGCCTATGCCACCCTGAATGTCCAGGAAGGCGGTGTTATCGTTCTATTTAGCTGGCTCGGGATTTTCGGATTTTCCGCATTACCATTCATGATGATCGATCATCTCACGTTTTCACAAGCAATCTTCGAATCGGTGAGTGGCTGGACAACCACGGGGCTCTCGGTGATAGACGTCACCACCACACCCCGGTGTATTCTGCTGTTCCGCAGTATCATTCAGCTTTTCGGCGGCGCAGGTCTTGCGGTAATTATGCTGGCCTCACTCACTGAACCTGCTGGTGCTGGTCATTCCATCGCTGAAGGACGGGGCGAGCAGCTTGTACCCCATGTAAAGGAATCCGCAAAACTGGTCATGATGATTTATTCTGGCTACGCAGTTGCCGGTATTATTGGTTATCTGCTGGCAGGGATGCCCTCCTTCGATGCCGTGAACCATACATTCGCTGCGATCTCAACAGGCGGATTTTCCACAAGACCGGACAGCATTGGAGCATGGGATTCTCTTTCGATTGAATCGGTTACAATAGTACTGATGATTCTCGGGAATCTGAATTTTCTGACTGCATACCTTTTACTTCAAGGGAAATTACGCTCAGTGCTCCGGAATGGAGAAATCCACGTCCTCGGCATTCTCATTCCCATCGGGGTTGTGTTGTTATTTTTCAAGGTTTCGGGTGTTCTTTATGCATCTCTCGGTAAAGCGGTTCGGGTGGCGATCTTCGAAACGGTGACATCCCTGACCACAACAGGGTTTTCCACTGTCGGTTACGGTGACTGGAACGCCATCGGTTTTCTGGTGATCATCACGTTCATGGTAATCGGCGGTGGGACATGTTCAACTGCGGGAGGAATCAAGCAGTTTCGCATTCATCTGCTTTTCAAATCCTTGTGGTTGGAGATAAGAAGTTATTTCCTTCCCCGAAACACAGTCCATACGCCGTATACGTGGCAGGGTGAAACCAAGGAATTTATTTATGACAAGAAAGTCCGGGAAGTAGCGGTGTTTGTTTTTCTCTACTGCATGACGCTTATTATCGGGACAGTGATAGTGGCATATCACGGCTATTCTTTCAGGGATTCATTGTTCGAATTCGCATCGGCACTCGGAACTGTGGGATTGTCAGTCGGAGTGACTACGCCTGATGCACCTCTAGGAGTTCTCTGGGCTGAGATAATCGGAATGTTCCTCGGGAGGCTTGAATTCTTTGTGATTATCGTGAGTGTTGCAAAAGTGATAAGAGACCTATTTTACAGAGGTTATTGATGCCAGATAATACCAGAATCCCCAAGCGCCATTTTTTATACATGCGCCAGTTTGTGCAAATATGTGCTAAAATTCGTCTGCGATACAGATGACAGCAACCTGTCGAATTTCACGAAAATATAGGTTGTTACCGTTGACATTTTGGGGTGTCAATTTTGTGTCAGAAACGTGTGAAAACGGGAGAACCGCTGCAATTATAATAATATAGCCATAATACGTAATATGCAGAGGTCATACGCAGTTGCATGGTTAATCAGTAGTTTAGAATAAATCCAGAATCAATGCTTTTTTCGACTTTGGCACTAAACGGCATCGAATAATTGCACGAATCCATTCCACGGGTGCAATCTCACTCGTCTTTCACCTGCGAAATATTTTTAAATCCTTTCCTCCTGTATGGTGCATGAATACGGGAAAAAGAGGGAAGAAAGTACGATTGTGTATCACGGTGGCATTATTTGTGGTATGCATGAGCCGACTGATTCTTGCGGCATCACTCATCGAATTTGCTGAACCAACCCTGCCGGATGGGATTGAGACAACAAACAGAAGTATTGAGATAAATGTCTCCATTACAGAAGCAAACATAAACGAATTGAAATTTTCATGGAACAATTTTAATCATTCTTTCTATGACAGCAGTTTAGTATTGATGATGAATTTTAACAATGTTTCTGCTTTGGGAGAAAATGCAACACGAGTTGTGGATGTAAGTAAGTATTCTAATAATGGGATTGTTTTTGGAGGAGCCTCCTGGACTCCATCAGGGAAATACGGAGGAGCTTATGGGGTTGATGGTAATGGTTATATCGATGCTGGTAAAAATGCGAGTTTAAATTTTACAACAAACGGATTTACTATCAGCGGGTGGGCTTATGTAAAAGGAGAAGGTAATGGAGCTTTTCCGGCATTTATTGAGAAATCCAATGGTGATTTCACCGGTTCGCCGTCAAACCAGATTGGTTTTTATTTAGCAATCGGGTACTACAGCAATCCTGTGCGTTATATTAAGTTCGGAGTTGGGAACGGGTCAGGAGATAATCACCTGGTATATTCTATGTCAAATTCACGTTTAATTAATAAATGGGTTCATGTTGTTGCTATTGCTGACGACCAATCATTATCAAATCCTCAGTTGAAATTATATGTAGATGGAATATTAGTCGCCAATACTAGTAGAACATATACTGGCTCAATTGATTCTAATACCAATTTAAATATAGGCAGATGGAGAGCTAATAACAGAATATTCAATGGCACGATTGATGAGGTAAGAATTTGGAATAGAAGCTTAACTTCGAACGAGATTGAGCAAGAATATTATGGAAATGTATATAAGTATGATACAGACAAATGGACATTTCATACAAATATAACACTTGGTATTTCAAGTAATACATATTCTGCAAATGCAATTGATTCAAGTGAAACTCAAAACTCAACAGAAACAAGAACTGCGACATTGTTATATAAAACAACTCAGTACTATGATGACAGAAAAGCGGCTGTCGTATGGACTGGAGATGACCTTGGATATACTAGTGCAAACATTCAAAAATTTATAAACGCAAGCAACTATGCTAAAGAAAAGAAAGTTATACTCTCGCCGGGGATCATTACTAGAGCAATGAATTCAACATTCTGGCAAGCATTACAAGCTGAAATAGATGAAGGATTTGTTTCACCTGTATCCCATTCTGCAAGTCATATAGCTCCTCCTTATGATAATGCTACCTCAGGAACGACCACTGAGAATGAAGTCTGTGGTTCTCAACGCGCAATTATTGGTAATTTAACATTTCCTTGGCAAAATCGTTATAATGGTTCACAATACATGGTGGCATGGGTAGAGCCGTATGGACAGTCTGATAGCATAATCAGAGGAAATTTATCCGCATGTAATTATTTAAGTGATAGAAGTGTTCATATTGAGCGTTCGGAATTAACTTGGGCTGACTGGAATACTTCAGATGAATTATTCAACCGTGATTATGCAACTACGCAGGGAGAATCTGATTCTTTAGATGCGCTTAACAGTGTCTTTACCGCAGCGTATAGTGTTGGAGGTATTTATCATTTATATATGCACCCTGCAACCGCTGACCATAATTGGACAGTAAATGAGAAGATCCCACAACATCTCAGTTACATAGGAAACAGGTCAGATGTATGGTATGTGGGGTATGGCGATCTTTATTCATACCACTATCTTGAGGATCGAATTAAACCAGAAACAAATATAACAACACGAAATAATCAAATAATAACAGCAAGAATAAACACTTCAGATTCAGAGCGAAATAAATACGGATTGTCATATCCAATTACATACGCTTTTGCAATCCCCGCTCATTGGAACAATACGTTCGTGTTTTTCAAGAATACTTCAGAAGATGTCTTTGAAATGATGGAAGAAAAAACGAACGATACATGGTGGAACGGAATCGATGCTTATCGAAATGATTATAGCCAGCACGGAGTATATGTATCAAAAGGATTTCCAGAGTATTCCTGCGAGTTTTATTTGAAGATTGTTCCCATATTGGCGACCAATTATGACGGTTCGACAACAGACTTCACAGCGGAAGATTTGTCAAACATAACAAATCTTATTATCGAAAAGACCGCACATGGGAGGATTAATTATTCTGAGGCGGTGGATTTATCTTCCGGAGCAAACTTGAATTCCCTGGTGACGATATCTCAGAATTACATTTCAGTTGATTCGGAAAACCTGCCTGCGTTGAATACATCGGCAACCCTGACTTTGTACAATCTTGATGTAACCAATCCCAGGATAATGAAAGATGGAAGCGTATGCCCTTCTGATAGCTGCACAATCATCAGTTATGCTGGCGGTAATTTAACTTTTACGGTAACGCAATTCTCATCGTATTATGTAGAAGACACCCCGACAACCTCTCCTCCTGGAAGCAGCGGGGGAGGGGGCATATTCCCGCAGACATGGACCAGGACTATTGGTCTATCAGATGAAGAACTGCGCCAAGGGATTGCAATAGATTTGAAAGCAAAAGAACGGGTAGCGCTGAATATCAGTGGTGAAGTGCATTACATTGGAGTGAAAAAACTAACGAAAGCGAATGCAACAATCAGCATCTCTTCGGCTGAAATTATCCATATACTGAAAATTGGAGAAGAAATCACTTCAGATGTCAACAGCGATGGCGTCTACGATGTGCGTGTCAGGTTGAATTCAATTGCCGACACAAAAGTAAATGTAACTATTCAAATGGTCGTGGCGGAAACTTCTGGCGTTGAAGTAGAAGATACTTTTGCAAAAGCGGAAAGAAAAATTTCTGAATTATACAGATGGATAAGTGCTGAAAAATGGAGCGTATACGGAATCGCTGTTGTTGTCATTCTGCTTCTCATTCTTGTAATTGTGCTGAAACGGGATCATATCAAGTATTTCTTTTATACGAGAGTATATAATAATCCATAATAATAGTCATCAAAGATTATGGATTTTATCAGCGATACACAACTCCAATTGTTCGACAATATAAGAAAAATTGCTTATCGAGTTAACTCCGCATAAGAAAGAGTTGAAGTATTCAGACAAGCAGTTAAGAGTCTATCCGTGATCTGGAATTCGTTGAAACGGCGATTGAACCTATAACAAAATTCATTGAGATAGGATTGCAGGTGTTTATGACTGACACCATGATAGGTGCCACGGATAAAGCTTTTTGCATTCCCGATCAGGATATGAACCCAAGGAAGTTTTTTCATCGCTTCTTGAGGTCTTACTATTTCGCCGATATGGTTAAACATAGCATCGAACGCATGATACGAAGAATATCCGTCAGTTTTGATGATATGCTCATCATCGATATGGCGGCAGACAAAATCTTTGAGATGCTTGGACTCCATGCTTTCAACAACTTCCATAACAGCAAACCGCGGAGCGGATCCGCGATTCTCTACCGCAACGACGACCTTCGATTTATTTGCCGCTCCACGGCCGCGTTTGCCGGAAGATGCCCCTCCGAAATAGGAGTCGTCCATCTCAATAAGATCGCAAAGGTGGTACAGTGCATCACGATCTCCCATGGCTTTCCGTATCT
>Ga0265297_10009138_pt1 | contig 12927 bp, 11 predicted proteins | sample Munlanlwell13791_FD_192502 | JGI IMG/M metagenome (GOLD analysis project Ga0265297, IMG submission 192502) | Leachate microbial communities from a municipal landfill in Southern Ontario, Canada - Leachate well 137-91 | ecosystem: Engineered > Solid waste > Landfill > Unclassified | place...
TTGATAATCAAAGGTCTGGGACTAAGCCGAGGAATAATTTTATCAACCCCGGCATAGGCTAAATCCCCGGAATCAAAAACTATTGCTAAATCGTAATTTTCCTTAATCAATTCCTCACCGTCAGTTAAAAGCGATTCAAAATCGATTAACCAGCTTAAATTTTTCGCCGGCTGGGTCAGGCAAAATCTAGTGTAATTTTTATTCAAATTTATAAGCCATTGCTCAAAAGAAGCCAGACTGCCTAGGGCGTCGGCATCAGGGGTTTGATGGGTAATGAGCAAAATATTTTTTGCCGCAAAAACCTGAGAATAAATTTTTTGGCTAAGCGTGGAAATTTCCATAGCCAATCATTCTAGCTTGTTTCTTTGATCCGGTCAAGTAGTTCCTCAATCTCGGCGGCCTTCTTCTCGGTTTCATCAACAGCGAAATAAAGGCGCGGCAAGGGCTTCATGGTTAATTTTTTATTGAGCAAAAACTGGAGATGGCCGACATTAGCCTTTAAAATATCGAGAATTTTTTTGGTGTAATAAACGGGCATGATGGAAAGCCAGACTTTGGCATAATGTAGGTCTTTGGAAGTTTCCACCCGCATGATAGTAACTAAGCAACCTTTGGGAAACTCGACTTCCGTCAAAAACAGAATACTCAGCTCTTGCCTGATCAGTTCGTTTATTTGAGCAATACGATGAGACATATTTAAACTAGACTGTGTTAGACAGCCTAAGCTAATTTTTTAACTTTGATTTCTTCCTGGTAAACTTCCAAAATATCACCGACGGCAACTATTGGCTTACCTTCGTATTTAATGCCGCATTCTTTGCCCTGTTCGGCTTCATTGACATCAACTTTATTCACCTGAAGTTGAGTGATAATACCTTTGGCAATTTTTATTTTATCCCGGATGACATCAACTTTAGCTTTGGGTAAAATTTTTCCTTTGGTGACGCTGCCGCCTAAAACCATTGAATTATCTTCTTTGCGGAAAATGGCCAAAATCTTCATCCGACCAAAATCGGTTCGGATTACCTCCGGACTTAATAATTTTTCCAGGCGGTCTTTGGTTTCTTCAAGGAGTTTATAAATAATATCATAGAGCTTGATTTCAATCTTTTTTTCTCTGGCTAAATTAGCCCCGTCCTGCGTCGGTTTGACCCGAAAACCAATTAATAACGCTTGACCCGATTCCGCCCGCTTAATATCATTTTCATTAATATTACCCAGGCCTTTACTGATGATATTGACTGAAACTTCCGGATATTCAAATTTGGTCAGGGAAGCAATTATTGCTTCCAAAGAACCTAAGACATCAGCTTTCAAAACTATATTTAAAGATTTTACTTCTTCTTTATTTTTTTCTTTTTTTACTTCCAAAAGCTTGGAAAAATCAACCGACTGCTGATTAAGCTGATATTTTTTTAATTTGTTCTTTTTATCAATTTCGGGAATAACTTCCAAAATATCACCAACGCTCGGAGTCGCTTTTAAACCGATGATTTTAACCGGCACGGATGGAAGGGCTTGATCTAAATCTTCGCCCCGGAAATCTTTCATTGCCCGGATTTTACCGTAAAAAGTCCCGGTCACTTCCACTAAGTCTCCCCGGTTCAAGGTGCCATTTTGAATTAAAACTGTGGCCACCGGACCTTCGCCTTTATCAATATGAGATTCAACAATCGTACCGGCCGCCAGCCGATTGGGATTAGCGACAATTGAATCTTTTTCAGTTTCCGCCACCAATAAAATCATTTCCAATAGCTCTTCAATACCCGTGCCTTGTTTGGCGGAAATCGGCACACAAATCGTCTGGCCGCCCCATTCTTCCGGGGTTAAATTTAAAGTAGCCAAATCCTGTTTGACTTTGTCCGGATTGGCGTCGGGTTTATCAATTTTATTAATTGCCACAATCATCGGCAGATCAGCCGATTTAATAATTTTAATTGATTCTTTAGTCTGCGGCTGAATACTGTCATCAGCGGCAATCACCAAAATGGCAATATCCGCCACTCTTGCCCCGCGAGAACGCATGGTAGTAAAAGCTTCATGTCCCGGCGTATCGATAAAGGTGATGATGCGGCCATTTTTTTCCGCCTGATAAGCGCCAATATGCTGGGTAATGCCGCCGCTTTCCCCGGCAACTACATTGGTTTTTCGAATGGCATCTAATAATTTGGTTTTGCCGTGATCAACATGACCCATCACAACAACAACCGGCGGCCGAGGCAAAAGTTTTGATTTATCCTCTTCAGCCAAAAGGCTTTCTAATTTTTCCGTTGTCGTTTTTTCTTTAACTGATCCGGCAGTGGTATCAGGCGCAATTTCAAAACCCAGTTCTGCCCCGACAATGGCGGCGGTGTCAAAATCAATTTCTTCGTTCATGGAAGATAAAACCCCGTTCTTCATTAATTCCGCCATCAGTTTTGACAGCGGCATTTTCAGCTTCTGAGCAAAATCTTTAACCCGGATGGTTGAAGAAATATTGATTTGTTTTTTATCTTCAATAACAGCAGCTTGCACCTCTGCCTCTGGCTCTTCGGCTTTTTTGGTCTCTGCTTTATAGCGAGCCAAAAGATGAGGCCATTGCTCGACTATTTTTTGAGCAGTCCGGTCATCAATTTTAATTGCTCGTTTGCCAATATCAAAACCGACTACCGGCAATATTTCCAGTAGTTCTTTGCTTGGAATTTTTAATTTTCTCGCTAATTCAGTAACATTCATACTTAGGTTATAGGTTCTTAAGGCCAGGACGGGAGTTGCACCCGTGCATAGCAGTTTTGCAGACTGCTGCCTTACTACTTGGCTACCTGGCCAAACTAGCTTTTAACAGTTAACAATTAACTAATGGCTCTGGACTCAGGGGCTAATTGTTAAATGTTATTATTAGACTAAATTAGTCTAACAAAAAATGGCTTAAATTGCAAGCCATTTTTGTTGTTCTATTAAATTAAAAATTTTATTTTTATAAATTAATTACTCAATTACTTCTAGCTTAGTATATTGCAAACCAAATTCCGAAGCGGCTTTCCGGGTTTTCATCCAGATATCAGCCCGATAATAATAGCGGGCATTCATCCGGTCCTGGACGGTAAAAATCCGGTCGCCGAAAAGCTCCGGGATCCTGACTTTGGTGCCAAAAGGTAAAAAATTGGCGGCAATCACGTCTTCCTGATTATGGGCGCATAAATCAAAACCATTGGCCGTGATACAAGGGGTGCTATCGCACTGATCAACAGTGCTGGAATAAGCCGTAATTGCTAGTTTGTAGGTATCTAAAACCTTTACCTCTTGAATCGGGGCGACTAAAGAGATTTCCTGGTTTTCTGAGGTTTTGGCCAAGGCTGCCTTAATGGTAAAATCAGGCAACATAACGCTTTTTTCAAGCTCAATTGGGTCAAAAGCTAAGCTGTAATGAGGGCAGGAAAACTCAAAAATTAGGGCTAAAAGCACTATAATTTCGACTTTTCGTTCACGAATTTTCATTAATATTTCCATAAGTTTGGTCTAATAAAAAACTTCCCATCTTCAGGAAAGTCTATCATCTTAGCACAGGGCGGGATTTTTGTCAATGTTGAAACTGGAACAAAAAAACTCCTTCCAGGGGACTGGAAGGAGGTATCCAATGAACCGCTTATAACCTAGTTTGACCTAGGCAACCACTTGCCAGGCGAGCCGTTTACCAGCCAGAAACGGCACGACATTACCGCAGGTCCTTGGCACTTGCCATGGCTCTTTACGCAGAGTGATCGTGCCTTGATTAAGAGGCAGACCATAGAACTCGGCGCCAAATCGCGCCACAAAATCTTCAAGCCGATTCAGGGCATCAGCCGCCTCAAAGATTGTGGCTAAAACCGGCAAGGCTACCGGAGCGCTGAAAACTCCCGCTGCTGGCTTCGGCGTAACGCGTTCCTTATTTTCTTTGGGGTGAGGCGCGGTATCCGAGCCAAACCAGAATCGGGGATCACCGGAAATTGCCAGTCGGATCAGGCGCTTTTGGTCAGCTTCAGTTTTGGCCACTGGTTTGCAGTAGTGATGCGGCCAGCAGATCGTTTTGCCCAGGTAAACCTGGGAATAGATCAGCACCAGATGCTGTGCGGTGATGGTAGCACCAACCGTCCTTGGCGCCTCAAGTAGAAAATCAACCATGGCGCTACTGCTGACATGTTCGACCACGATTTTGAGTTTCGGGAAACTGTCAACCAAGTCAACCAAAATCGGAATGAACGCCGCTTCGGCGTCCATTTCGTTGACCCCAGGCAGTTCACAATGGATCGAAAGCACCATCTTTAGTTTTTCCATCATGGCAAAAACCGGATAAAGCGCTTTGAAGTCCGAGACACCGCCGCTTGAACCGGTCGTGACTCCGTCCGGATAAAGCTTACCGGCGATGACCCCGGCGGCTTTGGCCTGCTCAATTATCTCTGGCGTTGTCTCCGGCACAATCCGGATTGTCATCAATGGCTCAAACTGATCGGGCAAGCCAAGCCGATGGCACACGCCCTTGATGGCATGATAGTAGTCACCAGCATGGCAGGCATTCAAGACCATGCCCTGGTCGGCTAGATTCGGCATCACCATCGCTCGGCCAAAAACCTGGGCCGTGTAAGGTAATGCCAATTCAAGCATCTGGTCCCAGCGCAGATGAACATGCCAGTCATCCGGCCTTCTGATTTCCAATGTTTGATTTCTCAAGGTCCAATCCTCCTCTGACTTTATGGTTTCGATTTTTCACTCTTTCTGATACCCAGTTTTTCAGCTTATTACAGCTTAAACAGATTGTCAATTTATAAAAACGAGGAAAACTGGTATCATTAAATTATGAATTTAAATAAAAAAATCTGCCTATCTTTAGGCCTGAGCCTTTGCCTTTTTATCTGGCCGAGAGTTTCATCGGCCCAAGAAAGGATTATTGAATTTGACAGCCTGATAACCGTAAACCAAGACGGGTCTTTAATAGTTGAGGAAAAAATAACGGCTGAAGCTTTAGGCCAGGAAATCAAACGGGGAATTTACCGCGATTTTCCCACCCGCTACAAAGACCGGCTTGGCAATAATTATAAAGTTGGTTTTGAAATTTTGGAAGTTCTGCGCGACGGGCAAATGGAAAGTTATCATACGGAAAACCTAAGCAATGGCATCCGGATTTATTTTGGTAAAAGCGACTACTATTTGCCCCAAGGACAATATACTTATACGTTCAAATATAAAACAACGAGGCAGCTGGGATTTTTTGCTGACCACGACGAGCTCTATTGGAATGTGACTGGCCAGGGCTGGATTTTTCCAATTGAAAAAGCTTCAGCTGCTATAACCCTGCCCCAAGGCATTACTGCCGACCAGATTAAACTAGATGGCTATACCGGACCAGCTGATTCACAAGCTAAAGATTTTACTTCCAAGGTCATTAGCAACCAGCCTTATTTTGAGACCACTGGAACTCTTAATCCTTATGAAGGCTTAACCATTGTCGTTAGTTGGCCCAAAGGATTTATTGAAGAGCCGACGCAAAATGACAAAATAATTTATTGGCTAAAAGATAATGCCAGTTTAATAATTGGTCTTTTAGGCTTGATTGTTATGATTTTATACTACTTGATAATCTGGTCCAAGGTGGGCAAAGATCCAAAAAAAGGGACGATTATCCCGCAATATGAGCCGCCAACTGAAATGTCAGCCGCCGGCATGCGCTATTTGAAAAAAATGAGCTTTGATAACAAAGCCTTTGTCGCTCAAATAATTGACCTGGCAATCAAAGGCCAAATTTTGATTGAAAAAGAAAAAGCTTTTTTAGGCAGTAAACACGCCCTGCATAAAAATAAAAAGGTGGGAAATCTCAATGCAGTCGAAACAGAAATATTGGCCGCTTTATTTTCGGCCGGGGACAAAATCGAATTGGACAATAAAAACTATAAAGATATCCAAGCCGCCAAAAAAGTTTTATCTGACAGTCTTAAAAAAGAAATCAAAAATAAACTCTTTAAAATCAATCTGAAATACTTTTTTATCGGCTTGGGCTTAACTTTGCTGACCCTATTTTTGATTTTTTCCCTCGGTGCAAAATCTTTATCACCAATAACTGTCTTCATTATTGTTTTACTGTTTGTCATTAATCTCATCTTCCTTTGGCTGCTTAAAACTCCAACGCCGGAAGGCCGAAAAATTTTAGATCACATCGAAGGCTTCAAATGGTTTTTAACGGTGACGGAAAAAGACCGGATGAATTTTCATAATCCGCCCCAAAAAACGCCCGAGCTGTTTGAAAAATTTCTGCCTTATGCTTTGGCCCTGGGCGTAGAAAACAAATGGGCTGAACAATTCAGCAAAGTCTTTGCCCAACTGGAACAAGCCGGCCAGCCTTATAGCCCGGCCTGGTACCCGGGCAATGTTTTCAAAGCCGCCAGTCTTGGCAGTTTTACTAATTCCTTAGGCAGTTCCTTTGCTCATGCCGTCAGCTCGGCCAGCACCCCGCCTGGTTCAAGCTCTGGTTCTGGTGGCGGAGCCGGTGGCGGAGGCGGAGGAGGCGGTGGTGGTGGTTGGTAGAGATATGACGGAATATTACGATGTTATTATTATCGGCGCCGGGCCAGCCGGCCTGGCCTGTGCCGCGGAATTAAAAGATTCCGCTTTGTCGGTTTTAATTTTGGAAAAAAATGAAATCATCGGCGAAAAAATCTGCGCCGGCGGCCTGACTTTCATTGATGAGTCGTTGAATTTGCCGCCGGAAAAAATCCGGATATTTAAAACCCAATTCATCTGCCTGAGAGATAAAAAATACGAAATACCGCTTTCCCGAGGGCTAGTAGTTGCTGACCGGTTGGTTTTGGGTGAACAACAAGAAAGAAATATCAAAGATAGTAAAAATATTAAAATTTTAAAAAATACCCGGGTGGAATCAATCGAAGATAACCAGGTTAAAACCAGCGCCGGTATTTTTCATTTTAAATATTTAGTCGGCGCCGATGGCACTAATTCAATCACGCGTCGCTATTTGAAATTATCCAATGAATATTCTTTCGCTCTTCATTACGAAATTCCGCTTTCAACCAATGAGGCGATTTTTTATCTTGATCCAAAAATTTTAAAAAGCGGCTACATCTGGGAATTTCCCCACAAAAATTTCACCAGCGTCGGCATCTATTTCAAAGAAAAACATTTTACTGCCGAGGCGGCCAAAAAAATTCTGACTGATTATCTTAAAAATAAATCATATCCGTTTGCAAAAGCCAATTTTTTTGGTGCCCCGATTAATCATTCCTTCAAAGGCTTTGCCTTCAAAAATATTTTTTTAATCGGGGAAGCGGCGGGGCTAGTCTCGAGCACAACCGGCGAAGGTATTTATTTTGCCTTAGTCAGCGGCAAAGAAATCGGCAAAAAAATAATTAATTCAAGCTATTCAATGCCAAAATTAAAAAAAATAATTAAAACTAAAAACCGGCAGGATGCTGCCATGAGATTAGCGGGGCTACTGAATACGCCTTTGCCAATCCAAAATTTTATCATCAAAATATTTATCCATCTGGCCAGACGAACTTGGTTTCAAAAATACGTTCAATAATTATTAGGTTGCCAAAAAAACCACCTTGAACAAAGTCGAAAGGTGATTTTTTGGTAACTATTATCGGCTATTAAAACTGAAATTATTCTAAATTATCGCCAAACTTCAAGCCCATTGATCCTAAATCATCAAATTCTTTAATAATCTGATTCCAAACCGGACCAAAATACTTTTCCGCCGCCGCTTCATTAATAACCCACCTCAGCTCCATATTGGAATCAACATAAAAAACTTCATTGTATTTTTTATTTTTGACCAGCCAACCCGGCTGAATCTCTGAATTTGTTTCTGACTGTACAATATGGCTTTGGTTGATAATGGCCCTGGTTGCGGAACCAAAGTAACCATTTGCCGGCAAGATACCATGGGCCTGCTGAAATTTGATTAAAGCGGCTTGAGTCGCTGGACCAAAATAACTGGTTTCATTGCCCAGTGAACCCGAGCCAGAAGCCGCAACCGTAAAGCCGGCTTGATTAAGATATCTCTGTAATTCCTGAACATCCTGGCCGGTAGAGCCTAAACTCAAATCTTGACTGAATAAAAAAGTAGCCACTGACTTTCCCGATTGAAGAGCTGCCATCAGACTGGGATACGAATTAATGGAATTACCATCAGGTGTCCAGATTTCAAAATGCAGATGCGGTCCTACATTCTCAGCATTGCCGCTGTCACCAACCCAGCCAATTAACTGGCCGGCCGCCACTCTCACGCCCCGTTTGATAGTCGGCGCAAAAGCATATTCCAGGCCGCCAGAGCCATCGTCGGTGCCGGGAGTGTCATTATTAATATGTAGATAACGATAGGAATAATTATCACTATCGTTAATATAAATAGCATAGCCCCAATCTGGCTCAGTTTGGGTTAAATATCTGACATAGCCGTCAACCGCTGAAACTATTGGCGTCATCTTTTTGGCCATAATATCAGTACCTAAATGGACTCGGCCGCCAGACCGCGGATCGCCATAGCTGTCCGAGAAACTGTATTCACCATACACCGGAAAAACGATTTGCCGGATTTCTTCAGCCCCTGCTTGCAATGGCAGTAATATGGTACAGATGCTAATTGCTAAAATTATTTTTTTCATACATATATTATACCAAAAAACCGCCCTTTAGGGGCAGCTCTTTGTCAAAGCACCTTATTGGATGACGTTAGAACTAGCTTACAAATCAAGTCCAATCAATTTTTAATGTAAATACCTTAGCTCAGGTATTTAACAGCTATTCTTATTCGTTTCTTAAAATCTATCTCCGTATTAATTATTTTAATATTATACTTTTTACTTTCTCTAATAAAATATTGGGAATAATTTTTAATCATTAGCCCCATTTTTTTGTAGGTTTCATGATTTTTAGTATTTTTGATAAACCAATCTTTTTTAAATTTATTTTTTAAAGCACCAGAAATAATAGCTTCCAGATCATTTCTTACTACTATAATTCCTTTAACTTCCACAAGCTCTTTTTTTAGTTGTGAAATTAGCTGGGGATGGATTTGATGGCCTTCAATTATTAAATCGTGTTCTTCTTGAATTGCACATTGCGCCATAACCCTAATCGCCCTCCAGCTAGTCTTTGATTGCCTTATATATACATCGGTTATCTTTTTTGTTGAGTATTGCTCATACATTAAATCATTACTCAGTTTTGTTTTTTTGCGAATAATACCCTTTGGAAAAAGTTTTGGCAAATCATTTTTACTTGTATAAGAAGCTATAACGCTTTCAATCATATCGGCAGAAAGCCAAGAACTTTTTAATTCTTTTGACAATTGTTTTGCAATTGTGGTTTTACCACATCGGGGAGCACCACCAATAAGATATATCATATAAGTTTATTATACCCCGCCAAAGGCGGGCAAGCAAAAAACCGCCCTATTTGGCGATCTTTTTAATAAAAATAAATTGATAAATTATTACACATATACTTATACTAACTTGCAGTATTGACAAATCGGGGAAATATGATAATATACTTTAATCTCATAAACCTACCTGCTCGTTACCTGGCGTAAAGAGCAAGATGAGATTATGAAAAGCAAAGGAAAGGGTAATGGCAATGAAGTTTGAATACAAACTCCTGGCGATTCTGACTATGCTTGGCGTCGGCTTTTGCCTGTGGCAGCTAATTGCAAACCACACTGCAGAAGTGGGGATGTTCTTTATCTCCTTGTTTCTGGGCGTCCTTGCCTATGCGCTCAGGACAAGCACCCATCAACAAAGCGACCACCGCGCTGAATAAACCATGACATTGAGCTTAGCATCTCAAAAAAAACTGCTATCTTTTTTTATACCAAAAAACCGCCCTTTAGGGGCAGCTTTTTGACAAGCACCTTATTGGATGACGTTAGAACTGAAATTTGTACCTTAATTTAGCTAATTTTTAGAATTGATTATCACAATCAGTTGACGTAAATTTAAATATATGCTACAATTTTATGTCCAAGCAACCGCTTAGAGTTCAAACCAGGAGGAGCAGATATGAGAGGAAAAGAATTTCGAAAATTCATACCGGGTTCAGCCTGGTATGTATTGACTCATGCGATTTGGGCCAAGAGACGAGGGCGAGGGCCATCAATGCCCTACAAGGATGTGCACAATCCACGAGAAGCTCTCAGGCTTGCGACTCTTGATGCCTGCCCCATTGACTTCGAACACAAGCCGAAGTTCAAACCAGGCGATGTCGTTTACTCGTATGGTGCTGCGGAGAATGGAAATCTTGTGCAGGTGAAAATCGTTCGAATCCCTCCTGTAGAGGACAGATCTTCTCCGATCATCTATGAAGTGGACGACCCAAGGGGTGCGGATTACGGTGGTGTGCAAGAACAGGCTCACCTTCTTACTCGTAAGGAGGTAAAGAAGTCGTATCCCCACCTCATCGCAAGCTAGGTCAATCGAGAAACACGGTTGACCAACATACATTTGTTAGAGGAGTTCTTCGGAGCTCCTCTTTTTCTTTACCAAAAAACCGCCCTTTAGGGGCAGCTCTTTGACAAAGCGGGTAAGGGGAGTCGAACCCCTGTCAACAGGTTGGAAACCTGTGGTAATACCGTTATACGATACCCGCAGAAAGTAAAATCCTAAATTCTAAATCCTAAATTCGAAACAATATCAAATTACCAAAATTCAAAGCAGTTTTGAATATTTAAAAATTTGGATTTGGAATTTGTTTAGTGCTTAGGATTTAGAATTTTGGATTTCCCACTAAAGGTGGGCTGGTCGGGGTGACAGGACTTGAACCTGCGACCTCCTGCTCCCAAAGCAGGCGCACTAGCCAACTGTGCTACACCCCGTAAATTTTAACTCTGAAAATATATCATTAATAAAGCCGAAAGTCAATTAAACTTGTTGATTAATACCTTCAATCCAGCCTAAAATCGTATTAATTAGTTTTTTATTATAAACCCGTAGCTGGATTGTCCCATAGGGTAATCGATTTTTTCTTTTACCTTGGCTAGAAATATTTTTATAAAAATTTACTTTATAAAAATTTTGGCTCGGAATCCCAGTTATTTTTTGCCAAAATTTTTTTGCTTCTCTGGTACGAGCATTGTCATGTAAGTTTAATTGAACCTTCACTGAATTAGGTTTAACTAAACAGATTATCTTCAAAAATTTCATTATTATTTTTATCATTAGGGGATCAGAATTAGTAAATTCAAAACGACCGCCTCTTCTGCCGCCTTCCGCCCAATACAGAGAAGTGCCAATCAATTTTAGTTCATGGACAGATATACTTCTAATATCTTTTGCAGATTTGACTATCGCCTCGGTATTTTGTAGCCTAATTTTTTTGGAACGAAGTTTATTATAATTAGTTATATTTCTCGCCCAAACTTCAGCTGATTTTTTGATTAATTTATGTTTAATATTAGAAGAAAATTCTTGTTTACTAAACCAATACGATAAGGTACTTTTGGGCACATCTAACTGCTTACTTATTTCATTATAAGACTTATTTTGACGGCGCAGTTTTAAGGCTTGTATTCTTTTACTTATTGGCATAAGGATATACAATATTATACCATCGGTTCAAAAACAAAACAAGACTTGTTTTACAAATCTTGTTTTGATGGTGCCGGGTCCCAGAATTGAACTGGGGACGCAAGGATTTTCCTTTTTTACCCCTAAATTTCTACAGGGTTTGGACTATCTCTTCATCCTTATTTTTATTAGGATGTTGGGCGCTGATGCAAGATTATTGTTGGGCTCACTTGCTAGTCTCTACACCTTCTTCGAATTTGCTGCCCATTCGAAGCTTGGCTCGGGATTGCCATATCTCGCTAAAGCGGGATTTAGGTTTCCCCGAATTCACCCAATTTTTAATTCCACATTACTGTGGAATGGACCGAAAATTTCAGTCCTTCGCTCTACCACTGAGCTAACCCGGCGTAATAAGTACTGTCTCTCGATTCGCTTCGCTCGGCGACCTTGACCTTTCAGTTTCATTCAAGGTCACTTCGAGCGAGTCGAGAAGTGAGCGAAGTCGAAATGGTCGAGACATTCGACTCGGTTTCTTTATCAAACTGGTTGAAGTCTCGAACGAAGTAAGAGACAAAAACCATGAGCGAGGCTGCCAAAGGCAGCCGAGTCGAATGGTGGGCGACCGTGGAATCGAACCACGGACCTCGTCATTATCAGTGACGCGCTCTAACCAACTGAGCTAGTCGCCCTTAATCAAAATTGATTTCAAATTTTACTATCATAATATAACAAAAAAAGATTAGTCCGTCAACGGTCTAATCTTCTTCATTATATTGACAACTGGAAAGTGACAAAAACCTAGCGTTAACTCTTCCCGACGTAAAGCCTGCCTATCGGCAGACAGGTCGGGATCGACTGTGAATGAAAGGCTGAACCCGCCTACCGGTCAGGCAGGTTCAGACCTTCCATTCAATTTTTCTCCCTAGAAAGGAGGTGATCCATCCACAGCTTCCGCTACGGATGCCTTGTTACGACTTCGTCCCTGTCATCTCCCTTACCTTTTGCCGTCCTACGACGACATTTGGGTACTGAAGACTCCCTTGACGTGACGGGCGGTGTGTACAAGACCCGAGAACGTATTCAACGCGCCGTGGCTGATACGCGTTTACTAGCGATTCCGACTTCATGAGGTCGAGTTTCAGACCTCAATCCGAACTGGGACCGGTTTTGATGGGATTAGCTCCGTCTTATGACTTGGCAACCCTTTGTACCGGCCATTGTAGCACGTGTGTCGCCCAGGGCGTAAGAGCCATGCTGATTTGACGTCGTCCCCGCCTTCCTCCTGCGATAAGCAGGCAGTTTGTTGTGAGTGATTTAACACAACATAGGGGTTGCGCTCGTTGCCCGACTTAACGGTACATCTCACGACACGAGCTGACGACAACCATGCAGC
>Ga0265297_10009139_pt1 | contig 12926 bp, 9 predicted proteins | sample Munlanlwell13791_FD_192502 | JGI IMG/M metagenome (GOLD analysis project Ga0265297, IMG submission 192502) | Leachate microbial communities from a municipal landfill in Southern Ontario, Canada - Leachate well 137-91 | ecosystem: Engineered > Solid waste > Landfill > Unclassified | place...
CTGCTGGCGAACCCGTATCAATAGTAGCCGGATCTCCTAAAATATTTGACGAGAGATAAGCCCAAGCCTCAAGAGTAACGGCGCTGGTAATGTCTAAGACAGCGTCATCCGAAACACTCACATAATCATCCACCCCGTCAAAATCCAAAGCAGTGTCGAATTTGCCGGTAACCCAAGTTGGATCGTTATCATCAGCCCCTGCTGTGGAACCAAGGATGCCAGCATTATTATTTATACTTAGATCAGTAGTAGTATTATTATCGAAAGACCACCAACCAACTAAGCCCTCTTCTATCGGCCCTCTGACATCAAGCGTGGCTAAAGGACTCGCCGTCCCGATACCGACATTACCAGATTCTGTTATATTAAATATGGGAGTTGAAGTAGCAACAGAGAAAAGAGTGGCGGCAGTAGAAGTTCCTATGCCTACATAACCAGTGCTGGAAACTATCCGCATCCTTTCTGCTCCGTTGGTCACTAAGATAATATCGTTTGTAGAAGAAGCATATATGGTAGCTGCAGATTGGATGGTCACATCATTAGCACTGGGATTCCAAGCAGTTAAAGCTCCACTAACAAAATTAAGACTGTTGGCGGCAGAAATCGTACCTGTAGCTGTAAGGGCTAAAGGATTATTAATTTGAAACCTGTCATTTGCAGCAGACCAGCTGATTACGGCTGCGTCCAAAGAACCTCCTCTATAGAATTCAACGTTAGATAACTCATCTCCTCCAGCATCACTATTTATGGTAAAGGTTTCCGCCATAGTCCCGCTAATGGTCGTAGAGGCGGCCGTAATATTTAAAGCGTTCAATTCTCCGACGTAAGCATAATCCCATCTAACATCAGGAGATCCTGTTCCTAAATAGTAGATTCCAGCAGAATTATAAGGAACTATGTTTCCGTTGACAATTACGTCTGCCAAAACAGTGGTTGTGGCTACCTGTAAAGTTCCTTCAAACACAGCATTACCAGAACCATATATATTTCCCTGTATTGATAAGGCTTGAGCTGGAGTCGTAGTTCCTACGCCAACATATCCCGTAGTAGAAGCAACATATAAACTAGGAATAGTACCTGTCCCCACCGCGAAACCACCATATACGTCCAATGCATACCTCGGGTTGCTTGTGGCAATACCCACATATCCTGATTCGTCTATCACAAATATATCTCCATCTGCGTTATCAGACACCATAAAATAGCCATCTGTGGAGCTGGCCTGCAAAGATAAACCGACAGAAGAAGTAGTTGTGCCAATGCCAATATTCCCAGTAGAAGAAGCTATCCGCATCCTTTCTGTGCCAGCGGTCACTAAAATAATATTGTCTGTCGAAGAAGCGTATATGTTAGCTGCAGACTGAATAGTCAAATTTCCGGATGTTGTTTTCCAGGTGGAAGCTGCGGCCCCTGTCAGGTTTAAGGCTCCAGAACCTGTAATGTCAGTGGAGTTTATGGTTATGGTTCCTCCGAAGGTTCCAGTGGCTGTATAGATGTTTGCCCATTTGGCTGAAGCAGAACCTAAATTATATATAGCGGTAGTAGAAGGTAATAAATCGCCCGTAATTGTAGTCGTAGCAAGAGAAGTGCTGGCTGCTGTCAAACTGCCTCCAAAGATTGCATTTCCTGACCCATAGACATTGCCGACAACAGAAAAAGTATAACCAGGACTGCTTGTACCTACCCCGACATAGCCAGCTGAAGTAACATTAAAGATATTTGTTGAAGTGGCAACCGTAAATAAAGTGGCTGGTGTTGTCGTCCCGATGCCAACAATGCCAGTTGTTATTATCCCCCCAGCAGGAGCGGTAATACCATACTCTCCCGCAGAAAAAGAAGCTCCAATTACATTGCCGCCTGAATCAACTTGGAATTGATCCGCGGTTCCAGCATGAAATTGGCCAATAACATTTACAAATGCGGTGCTGGAAGCTATTCGCATTCTTTCTATACCATTGGCAACCAAGATTATGTCGCCAGTTGAGCTAGCGTAGAGATTACTCGCAGATTCAATAGTCAGATTTCCGGAACTCGTTTTCCAAATTGAGGCTGAGTTTGCTGTGATATTCAAAGCTGCGCCGCTACCAGAATCTATGGCTAAAGCGCTTGAAGCTGTAATTGATTGACCATTCAAAGTAAGAACATGATCTCCAGTGCCGATAGTGCCAGTAGCAGTATAAATATTTGCCCACTTATACGTGTCTGATCCCAAATTGTAAACAGTAGTAGTGGAGGGTAAAATATTTCCTTCTATTACTAAATCTCCGGTGAACCTGCTAGTGGTAGTAGACACAGAAAGGGTTCCTCCTATTACGGTATTGCCCGAACCGTCAATATAGAAAAGACTTGTGCCGTCCTGTTGGATATCAATAATCCTCCCGTTAAAAGAAGAAGTGGCTAAAATACCCAAGTAAGTGGAAGAGGCTTCAGCCCAGGTGGAACCTGAATCCTTAATGACAAAAGAGGGGGTAGTGGAGGCGTCAACCGCCAGAGTAGCATATCCTCCATCAGCCAAGGTAAAGACAGCAGTCCCTCCGTCCTTAAATTCTGCAATATTGCCAGTACCTGATTGGTTAACGGTTAAAGCAGTCAGAGAAGAGGTGGTAGAAATTATAAAAACTCCAGTTTGAGTAAGAGTGCCAGTTATTGTAAAATCTCCAACCAAAGTAGCGTCTCCAGAAGAATCCACTTTGAACTTTGTAGATCCATCTACCTTGGCGTCTATAATATTTTCAGCAGAGCTGGAGGCAACGGCCAATGTTATTCTTTGGGCGGTGATAGGACCACCTATATCAACCTGTCCTTCGATTGCAGTGTCTGCTGCAATTCTTGTTTTATCTGCTATATATACCAAAGGATTCAAAACGCTGGTTGAGTCTATCACTACTTGCTGACCGGATATTTGCATTCCGGTGCCGGCCGAAAGAATAACGTTACCAGAACCTGCCGCCTGCAAAACGATGTCTGCGTTTTCCTGATAAAATTTTGGAGAGGCTACGGGCTCTGTAACGTAAATCTGCTGGGTTATTACTCCACCTGGAGCGTAAAGACGTTTTGCAATTTCTGTTTGGAGTTCTGAGATTTGACTATCAATTAAGGCGAGAGAAACACTGTCTATGGTATTAACTACCGTTTGCTTTGTAACCTCTTTTACCGGCTCAACGACCTTGCTGACTTCTATTATTGTTTCTTTGGCCGTTATCCCTTCTTCCTTCAGTTGCTTTACTTCTTCCTTCAAATCCTCCAATTCTTTTTTAGTTGTTTCATCAACTGCTATCTTTTCAGGCTCGGATTTCCCCCAAAGTGATGTAACAAAATTATAAAAATCTTTAAAAGGTGATGTAACTAAATTTATTCCTTGGTATAATTTGTTTTCTACAAATTCATTAGCAGATTTATAAATATCAATAATATCTTTGATCCATACCTCCACTAATTTGTTGGCCGAAACGTAACTATTCACAAAAGCATCTCTCATTTCAACAAACTGGTCAGAAATCCATTGGCCGTACTCAGTAAACAATTCTCCGGCGTCTGCCGTTTGCAAAGCCATATCGGAAAAACCTTTTCCAAAAGACAAAGCTATCGCTGAGAAGGTGTCTTTTGTAAACTTCGCAAGCTCATTGTGCCCATCGACAACGCTAAAAGTTAAGGACCTTAACCCTCTGTCAAAATTACTGTTGAATCCCGCTACTAAAGAGGAAACATCTCCGAAAACATTTTGAAAGCTTCCTTCGCCGGAAGATAAAGTAATTACCAAGAAGGCACCCTTCACGGATTTTGTAAACTCGTTGTATCTACCGCTAATACTGGAAACTAATGACTTTAACCCTCCATTAAGATTTTTGCTAAATTCTGTTACGAAAGAAGAAGTGCTTTCCGAAACGTTTTCAAAACTTTCTTTGCCAAAAAACAAAGCGACTTTTGAAAAAGTATTTTTGCTAAGAACTAAAGATTCTAATCCTTTATCAAAACCACTGTTGAATTCTGCAACAAAGCGAGAAGCGTCTTCTGAAACATTTTTAAAACTATCTTTTCCGAAAGCTATCCCAGAGACCATCAAAACAAAAACCAGCGCCAAAGAAACAGCAAAATTTAATTTTGGCGTTGGTTTGAATTTTGAAAAAAAAGTCCCAGTCGGTAAATTTCTAGGAGGTCTTGCGGTTAAAAACGTTGCATTATGATTTCCGTTTAAACCGTTATTTTTATATTCTTCCGCATGGCTCAAATATTCATTCAACCATTCTTCTTTGGTAACCCAGTTTCTCCCAAATTTTATCGCTTTTAATTTTCCTTGTCTTGCTCTTAACGATAAATACTCCTGTGAATAATTACAGTATTGAGTAGCTGTATCAAGCGATATATATTCTCTTTTTGAACCCTCCATTTTCGATAACCGATACAATAAAGAAATATTATTGTATTTTCCCTTAAAGACACCACCTAGTCAAGCAAAAACTGTGGATAAATAAAGGGACTATCGGGTATCGATAATTAACCTAAATTAAGGGCTGTTTTTAATGTTCTGTAATATACCTAAAGCTGCCAAAGTAGCTATCAAACCGCTTCCTCCGTAGCTTACAAGGGGCAAAGATATACCTATTATGGGTAAAAGGCCTAAATCCATACCGATATGGATGAAAATTTGGGAAATTAATATCGCTAGAAAGCCCGTAGCGAATAAACGGGGAAAATTACTTTGGCTGGAAAATATAATTTTGAATATTCTCCAGAATAAAACAAAATAGAGAAGAAATAAGATAAAAACTCCTACCAAACCGGTCTCTTCAGCAATGGCAGCAAAAATAAAATCTGTTTGGGGCTCTGGCAAAAATCCATATTGCGTCTGAGACCCTGAACCTATACCTTCGCCAAAAATTCCACCGGACCCGATGGCGATTCTTGATTGGATCTGGCTCCAACCAGATCCTAAAGGATCGGTCGGAGAAACAAAAGATATCAATCTATCTTTCTGATAATCTTTTAGTAAAAAGATCCAGGCAGAACCCATAAATAAAACACCTATTAGAAGTAGAACTAAGAAATGGCGCAACTTGATACCGGAAATTATAAGTACTCCCACCCAAAGAGCAACTAAAATTATTACGGATCCTAAATCCGGCTGGAGAAAAATTAGAAGAGCCGGGATAAACACATAAAATCCGGAAAGAAGTATGTGCCTTATTTGATATAATTCAACGTGTCTGGTTGAAAAATATTTAGCCAGTAAGATTATTAAAACAATTTTTATAAATTCCATTGGATCTATGGAAAAATTTCCAACTTTATACCAGCTCTTTACCCCCCTGATTTCTGGAGCAAAGAAAAAAAGACCGATCAACAAAACTAAGCAGGTAAAATAAAGAATTAAAATCAAATATGAGTTCTCCCTGAATATTCTCCAGTTGATAGAAGATAAAATAAACATCAAAACAAGGCCAATAATAAAAAAAAGAATCTGTTTTTGGAAATTTGTAAAGTCTTCTCTCCCTAGGGAAGAACTGTATATTGAAAGTAAACCGAAGCTGCAAAGCAAAACGATCGATCCAATTAACATCCAGTCGAATTTTTTAAAATAATTTAAAAATACCATAGAGTTTTTCAATCGGACAGGTTTAAAAATTCTTTCTCTTCTATGATTTTTACACCTAATTTCTTAGCTTCTTTCAGCTTCAAACCGGGTTTTTCTCCCAATACGACATAATCCGTCCGCTTTGATACAGAACTGGAAATTTCACCCCCTAAAAGCCGTATTCTCTTCTCGGCTTCGGATCTCGTAATGGTTTCCAAGGAACCTGTCAGGACAAAAGTTTTGCCTTCTAGTTTTTTTCCCGTCTTTTGAGGAGGAATAATTTTTATACCAACTCTCCGTAGGTTATCAAGTAATTGGGTGCTCTTCTCAAGTTTTAACCAATCGTATACGCTTTCGGCAACTTTTTCCCCGATACCGGAAATTCCTTTTAGCTCTTCCTCCCCGCTTTTTTTTAGATTATCTATAGTACCAAAATGATCAGCCAAATCATGTGCTGTTTCTTCTCCTATATGTCGGATGCCCAAAGAAAAAATAAATCTGGCCAATGGTATCTCTTTACTTTTCTGGATGGCTTCAATTAAATTATTGGCTGATTTTTCGGCGAACCTTTCAAGGGGCATCAAATCCCCCTCCTCCAGTTCAAAGATGTCGGCCGGATTAGAAATCAAGTTCTGATCGGCCAGCTGATTAATTATTTTTGGGCCCAAACCTTCAATATCAAAAGCTTTTCTTGAAACAAAATGATAAAGATTCTCCCTTTTCCTTGATGGGCAGTTTATGTTGGGACACCTCCAAATAGCTTCTGAGGCGTCTTTCTTAAGTTTTGTTTTACAGGTAGGGCAAACTCTCGGAAAGATAATTTCTTTTTCTTCACCGGTTCTAAGGTCTGGTATTGTTTTAGAAACGGCTGGTATCACGTCTCCCGCTCGTTCAACGATTACCGTATCTCCTATCTTTACCGCTAATCTTTTGATCTCATCTTCGTTATGCAACGTTGCACGAGTAATAGTAACTCCTTCTATTTGGACGGGTAATAATACGGCTACGGGCGTTATAGCCCCAGTTCTGCCAATTTGGAATTTTACGTCCAAAATCTTTGTCGTATTCTGCTTTGGAGAGAACTTTAAGGCTCTTATCCCTCTCGGACTCTTGCCGGCTACGCCTAATTTCTGGAAAATAGCATTGTCGTTCATAGATATAACAATCCCATCTATCTGGAACGGCAAATTAGTCCTCTTTTTCGCAATATTTTTCCAAAAATCAACTATATCGGATAATTTGCTGTATACCTTGCCAGTCGCAGATTTAAATCCCAATGAGGCCAAAATCTGATGTTCTTCGGAATGTTTGGTTTGACCCATATCGGAAACTATATCGTATCCAAGGAATTTTAAGGGTCGGGAGGCTGCCAGCTTAGGATTTAGCTGCCTTATTGATCCAGCTGCCAGATTTCTTGGGTTAGCGTAAGGGGCTACCCCTTTTTTCACCATTCTTTTGTTGAAATCAGCAAAATCAGCCTTTTCCATGTATACTTCCCCCCTTATTTCTATTTTTCCTTTATTCATCAGTTCTTTTACCTTTTTTTCTATCCTGTCATTCGGGAATTTCCCCCTAATTTCTAACCTTAAAGGAATGCTGGATATTGTTCTAAGATTTATAGTCACGTCTTCTCCGATAAGACCTGAACCTCTAGTAGCTCCGGTCGAAAAAACTCCATTTTTATATAACAAAGTGATAGCGAAACCATCAATCTTCGGCTCAACAAAGTATTCAAACTCATTGCTTTTCTCCAATCTTTTTAAATAGTTTTCCCAATCTTCCAGCTCCTTTTCGGAAAATATATCTTCTATAGAAAGCATGGGGGCTGAATGCTCCACTTTTTTGAATTTGTCTAATGGTTTACCACCCACTCTTTGAGTCGGAGAGTCAGACGTAACTAATTCTGGGTATTCAGTCTCAAGTTTTAGCAGTTCGTGTTTTAACGAATCAAAAGCCTCGTCGGGAATTTCCTGTTTATCTAAAACGTGATAGAGATATCTGTGACGGTTAATAAGTTTCTTCAATTTCTCTATTCTCTTTTTGGCCTCTTCTTTTGTCATATATTCATTATACCAAAATAAAAATCCTCTGACACCCCAGTACGAAAAATAGGTCAGAGGACTAATACACTATCTCAATTGCTCTTTTCGCCTCTTCAAAAGTCCCGATCGATTTTACGCAAAGAATCGCAGTAGCAGGACAACCATCTTCTCCCCCGTCTCTAACATCTACTCTGAATTTTGCCAGACCTAAATCCGTTTCAGCTATACCATCTAACGGTTTTGTTAATAAAAATTCTTCAAGCCCGGTATCTGCGGCAAAAAAGGCCACTACTGAATTTCCAACTCCTTTTAACGCTTTTGCCTGCTTAACTAAAATACCGCTTACCCCGAAAGCGATGTTCAAAATAACGCTAACCAATAAAACAACAAAGACAAGCGATACCCCTTTTTGTTTAATATCTGACATCTAGGTTTCTCTGGGAGATAGAGGTCTGCACCAAAATTTCAGGCTGCATATCCTGGCTTTGGCCTCTTGATCCTTTTGCCTTAATAAACAAAGTGACCTTTGGTTGTTCATCGTCTGACTGATCCCAAGAATCAGAAGGACCTAAGACAAAAAATTCTATTTCTATGTTTTCTGGAGTTAAAAAATTCAAGCTTTCAACCTCACCAACTTTTTTCCATTCCTTTAACCTTCCGTCCTCAACATAAAAATCAATACATTCGTTCTTATAACTTCTAAATTTTATACCCTGGCCGGAATGGCTGATCTCATAATTTACTTTGGTTTGGCTCAAACAATTTACCTCTCCCATCTCGCCCTTTGCCACTACATCATCCTTCCTAGCCATACGCAATGATCTGCTGATGTATTCCAAAGAAAAAGAAACGCTATCAATCAATTCCTGATTGGCTAAATTGTTATTTTGGCTTTTTAAAGCACCCATAAAAAAACCCGTTAAAGAAGAAAGAACCAAAGAGAATATGGCCACTGCCGTCATTACCTCTACTAAAGTATAGCCTCTGTTTTTCATATTCATCTCCAGTTGGATAATTGGCTGATAACTTCTACTTCGTGGCTTCTTTCTTTCTCTTCCCAGCTTATTGTTGCGGAAACTTCTATAAGGTCTTCTGAAAGTTTGGTTACGGTAATCTCCTTCTGGAACTCTGCTTTTGTACCACAAATAGGAAAAGATATTGTTCCGCAGTTATTAACATAATCGGCAATCATCCCAAAATCGCTTATATCAATGTGGCCGCTTCCGTCAAGGTCGCAACGAACGCATAAACCTTCCGCGGCTTGATTAAAACAGGATTGAAAAAGAGTGGAAGCAACGTCTTCCTCGGTAACAAGACCATCAAAATTGGTATCTCCATAAGAATCGCAGGGAGAAATTCGAGGAGTCATACAATCGCCAGTAAGGCCGTTGTCCCATGCGAGATCTTTGTCTGTTCTTTGTTTTAACCAATTATTGTCCCTAATGTTTCTGACCACCTCCAGGCTCTCTTGAGCTAGATAATAAGCTGTCAATTTCTGTTTATTCAGAGAAGTGGAAATAACCGTACTTTGGATTAAGTAAAAACTGCCAAAAGCAGACAAGCTCAGGACAAAAATGGCCATGATGACTTCTAACAAAGTAAACCCTCCACTATTTTTTGCGTTCTTTTTTCGGTTATGATTATTTGCTGAAAAACAGTAAAGAATCATTTTATTTCAATTAAGCCGGCCTTATTCACTTCAATAGTTTGATGTGGACCAGGAATAACGGTTTCTTGTCTTTGATATATACGAGAACCCCAGTACCACCAACCCGACGTAAACCAATCATAATAAACAAGCGTAGGATCTGAGGCTGAGCCCGGAAAGGGATTTGAGCAATCGGGAGGGAAAGATAAAGATGTATCGCAACTAGCTCTATAATTCATAAATTGCCAAGAGATGAGACCCGTATAATAATAATTATATTGGGAGGAGCTTTCCCTTCCTTCAATTCCAAGGCTGATTAGGACGTAGTCATCGTCTGGATAAAACGTTACCGTTGGATCGGGCGGAGTAAATAAGATTGACAAACTACCGTCGGTATTTGGAGTGACATCAGATAAATAAACCCCGGTTTCCAAAGAAATTGTTTCAACTGTTTCCGAATATTGCTCCGCAATGCAAGGATCAGCCATACAGTCTGAGCAAACAAGAGATGCTCCACTGAAATAACCGTTGCCGTCGCAATCGACGAACAGTATATAATTTTCTTCATTATCAGTAAGATAAATGCCGTACCCCCCCTGAAAAGCGCCTTTAAACTCCTGGGTGGCAGTAGATTTTCCTTGGACTCCTCTTATATCAAGCGCAAGCTGGTGTATGGATCTCTTTAAAGCGAACTCTTCTTCCCCACCCCTAAAATTAATAAAAAAACTAAGCGTTAAAACACTTACTATAGAAATAACGACCATCATCTCAACTAAAGTAAACCCTCGTATCTTCATTCTTTTATTTTATCAAAAAAAAGCTCAGATACCAATTTATTATATCCTCCCCCAAGAAAAGAGAAATAAAAGTTCCAAAAACTAAGAAAGGCCCGAAAGGAATTTCAGACGATATCTTTTTCCTGCCGCTAAAAACAAAACTCAGCCCAACTAAAGCTCCGGAAAAGAAAGCCAAGAAAAGGGCAGCTAATATCCCTGGCCATCCGAGAAAGAGACCCATTAAAAAACCAAGTTTTATATCTCCTATCCCCATCCACTTCCCTTTCGAGATTAAAACAAGAAAAAGAAAGAATCCGGCCGCTAAAACAGCTGAATAAAAATAGCCTATGATATTTTCGCCGAAAAGAACTAACCAAAATCCGGATAATATTATGGCGGGGTAGACTACCTTATCTGGGATAAGATAATGTTTTAGGTCGTAAACAAAAATGACAATCAGAAAACAAGAGATTACCATCCTATAAACAATCTCTTCTGGCCGGTTAACACTAAAATAGAAACTGAGAAAAAACAAAAATCCAGTAGCTATCTCCACCAAAGGATACTGCCAAGATATTGGTTTTTTACAGTATCTACATTTCCTTTCTAAAAGGAAAAAGCTTATGACTGGAATCAAATCAGACCAGGCTAATACATGTTTACAACCAGGACAGAAAGACCGTCCTTTCAAAGCACTACCTCCGATCTCTAAACGATAAATAAAACAATTCAAAAAAGACCCTAAAATCAGTCCGAAAATAAAAATGACAGAATAGAGTAATGCCGACATTATACTTAATATTACTCCCAAAACAGCCTTCCTTCAATAAAAAAGGAGCAGTTACGCTCCAAATGTGGTTTAGGAAATATAAAAAAGGCTGATGAGGGCTAATCCTTCGATAAAAACAACTGCGCCACTCACGGGAGAACTCTCCAGATCACGATAAGGAAGCTTTTTTACCTTCCTTATCAAAGACCAGAATCCGTAAAAAAGATAGAAAGGTGACTGGAAAATCCAGTGAACCAGAAGAACGACAAGACGGGCCAACTGTTTTAGGTACCATATTATAGCATAAAGAACAACCATGATATATTCCTCCCTAACGCTAATACTTTATATTTAAATATCTAACATTAAAAAAGGGAAAAATCAAGTAACCGAGCCCACTTAAAGTGGGCGATGGTTGGAGATGAAATTCTATTTCATCGACTTAATTAGGTTGGAATAAATACTCCTGCTGAATAGTATTGAGTAAAATAGATGAGGATAGAAAGGAGCAATACTAACCAAGCCGTGACGACTGCTACAAATTGCATATAATAGATTACATTCCTATCAATTCCCTGATCACTGAAACAGGGATAGTAACGACCTTTCCACCGAAAATTGTGTTAATTCCTAGAATTTCCCCTGCGATATTAAATAAAATACTCCCTTTTATTCCGTCTTCTTCTGCAATATTGGTTTCAATTATGTCTGGACTAATATATCTGATAATCCCTTCGTCCGCTATCTTTGGCGCAGAGGAGGTTGATTTACCAAAGTCCACTCCGACAAGAAAAACCCTCTCCCCCAACCCAGTTTTGGCCAAGTCACCGAAACCGACTGTAGGAAGATTGTTCTCCTCCGCTTTTAATAAAGCTAAATTATTTTTAATATCCCTTTTCAAAAGACGCAAAGGGATAGTCTTACCATCAATAAACATGGTTGATGTCGAATAATTCAAGATTAAGTCAGAAAGAGTTATAACAAAACCATCTGAAGTGACTATCAGTCCAGACCCTTCCAGAATTATTTTGGAAGAATTCTGGCTTTTTATCCCGACCACCGCTTCTTCCACTTTTTCTATCGATTTTTCCAGAGCCATGTTCTCTCTTATAGTTATTTCTTGTACCTCGGTCACCTGAATCGGATTTTGCTCTAAACCATATTCAAAAAAGAGAGGCTTTTCAACAAAATACGGCCAGAAAATCTGGTCTGCGAATATTCCTCCAACCATTCCAACTATAAAAAAACAAACTAATTTTATTATATCTTTTGACATTGGTTAAATAGCGACTTTCTCTTTTCTTTTCTTTACTAAATCTTTGGGAGTTTTAAAAATAATCTTCCCGTTTTCTTCTTCGACAGAAACTCTTTCTCCTTCCAAAATTTTCCCAGCCACTATCTGAATAGCTAAAGGATCTAACACCTGTTTCTGGATAACCCTCTTTAACGGCCTGGCGCCGAGATTCGGATCGTAACCCTTTTCAGCTAGTACTTCCTTCACCTTATCGGAAATGAAGAGATTTATCTTCTTTTCCCCCAGACGCTTGGCCACTTTTTCTAGCTCCAAGTCGACTATCTTTCTTATTTCGGGCTTGTTGAGATAATCAAAAATTATTATTTCATCAATCCTGTTTAAAAATTCCGGCCTGAACTCTTCTTTCAAAGCCTCCATTACCTTGTCCTTTAAGTCTCTTTTTTCTTCCCCATCTTTTGAAGCCAAAAAGCCCAAGGAGCTCATCCTGGCGATATGCTCGGAACCAATATTGGAAGTCATTATCAAAATGGCATTCTTAAAAGAAGCTACCCTCCCCTTAGCGTCCGTCAGCCTACCGTCTTCTAAAATCTGAAGGAGAATGTTAAAGACGTCGGGGTGGGCTTTTTCAATCTCGTCCAACAGAATTACGCTATATGGCCTTCTCCTGATCTTGTCTGTCAGCTGGCCTCCTTCCTCGTATCCAACATATCCTGGAGGTGAACCTATCATTTTGGAAACCGTATGCTTTTCCATATACTCTGACATGTCCAACCTAACTAAAGCATTCTCGTCATTAAAAAGAAAACTGGCTAAAGCTTTGGCTGTTTCCGTCTTTCCTACGCCCGTTGGGCCAAGAAACATGAA
>Ga0265297_10009140_pt1 | contig 12924 bp, 12 predicted proteins | sample Munlanlwell13791_FD_192502 | JGI IMG/M metagenome (GOLD analysis project Ga0265297, IMG submission 192502) | Leachate microbial communities from a municipal landfill in Southern Ontario, Canada - Leachate well 137-91 | ecosystem: Engineered > Solid waste > Landfill > Unclassified | place...
AGAGTAAATAAATATTAAATGCTGTTATTTTTGGGCATTAGCTTTTAAAAGTAACAGCATTTTTTATTTCTTAAAAGAATAATTACTTTCAGATTCCAACTTTTGAGTTATCCACAAAAGGACTTGACATTAATCATATCTTTGCTATACTAAGAATGCTGTCATTTTTGGCTTGCCAGAAGTGGCAGCATTTTTTTATACAATTTTTTGATAATTTTTGAACACCTGGCATCGCCATTTTAAAACTTGACAAAATAATAATAAAGATATATAATCTAATTACTAAATTATGTAGCTTGAAAATTTAAAAATTAGAAAGGAGGTGAAAAAATGAGAAAGATACTGATAGTTTTTATTGCTGTAACACTAACTTTGTTTTTTGTTGCTGGATGTACAACTCCACCAGTAGAAGAAATTCAAAACATTGAAGCTTGGGTAACAGGATTTGAGCAAGAAGTTCGTTGTGATAATACAAAGGACGTAATGAGGTCTTTGAATGGAGAATTACCGATAGAATTATTAAAGTGCTGTCCTCCTCCATGTCCTCCATGCCCACCATGTGACAGTTGTTGTGAAGAATGTGAAGAATGTGAGGAATGTGAAGAATGTGAAGAATGTGAAGAATGTGAGGAATGTGAAGAATGTGAGGAATGTGAAGAATGTGAGGAATGTGAAGAATGTGAGATTTGCCCAACTTGTTCCCCTTGTTGCTGTTATTTAAAATGGGGGAAGAATATTTTGGTAGATTTTGAGATGAGAAATTTTGGGGCAGTAGATTTAACAGTTCAAAAAATTTGCTTCAAGATTAATTTTGAGGATGATACTGAAATTAAAAAATGTATTGAACTCGAAGAAATGCTTCTAGCTGGGGACGACAAAGAATGCCAAGCAGAAATTCTTTTAGATTCAGCAAAAAGAGTTGTGTATGTAGAGATTAGTGAGATTGGGTATTATTAAAATTACAGAAGAGGGATTATGCTAAAATGCATAGTCCCTCCTTTATTTTATTTCTTTATTGTTTTGTTATGTCCCAAAATTCTATTGAATAGAAATATATAGGGTTTTTAAAAACTTGACAAATAATTTCTATTTGCTATACTAAGGATGCTGTTGTTTTTGAGCTTGCTCAGGAACGGCAGCATTTTTTATTCTAATTAACGACGCGCGACGTCGTTTTTTATATAATTTTCTAACTTTTTTCTAACTTGACAGGATAATTATAAAGATTTATAATAGCAGTGGTTAGCAAATGTAACTTGAAAATTTAAATAATTAGAAAGGAGGTAAGAATAATGTACAAAACATTAAGTGCACCGCTTGTTGTTCAGATAGAAATAGAGAGCGCGTGTCAAAATTCCTGTATCCATTGTTATAATTTCTGGAGGCAAGATAGTATAAATAATTCTGATAAAAGTCGTTTGTCAGTAAAAGAGATAAAAACTATTATACATAAACTTGCTAAAGCAAAGGTATTTGAAATTGTTTTTACAGGTGGCGAGCCCCTTCTTAATAAATCTTCTCTTTTTTATGGAATGGAATTAGCGCAAAAACTTGGAATTGGAGTATCTTTAAATTCTAATCTTATTTCTTTAACGAAGAAAGATGTTATATTTTTGGAAGAATTAGGAGTTGATTCTGTGCTTACATCTATAATGGGACCAAGTGCTGATATACATGATTCTATTGCTTCTAGGAATGGATCTTTTAATGATACATTGCGAGGTATAAAGCACTTAAAAGAAAAAGGATTTGCCCCTGTGGTGAATATTGTAATTTCTAAAAAAAATAAAGATTATGTAAAAGATACAATTAATTTTCTTGCGTCATTAGGAATTAAGCATATTACTTCTACTCGTGCAGGTTGTCCCGGAAATTGTTCAGATTTTTCTGAAATGTCCCTTTCATTTAAAGAATTTCAAAAATACCTCGATGATTTATATGTTGCGGGTCAAGAAGCTGGTGTGTCGGTTGGTGTGCTAGAAAGTTATCCTTATTGTGGCATGAAGTATTTGTTGCGTTATCAGCAATTCCTTAACAGGAGATGTTCCGCAGGAATTACTACAATAACAGTTGGTTCTAATGGCTCAGTTCGTCCATGCTCTCATCTTGATATTCAATACGGGAATCTTTTGAAAGAAGATTTAGACAAAATTTGGTCTCGGATGAAAAAATGGCGAGATGGAAGTATGATTCCGTTAGAATGTAAAAACTGTAAATTATTTTATTTTTGTGGTAGTGGATGTCGAATGGAAGCAAAGATGCGTGGCGGAGCACTTAATGCAATGGATCCTTATAGTTGTCCGGATGATATAGATATTGTCTTACAGCAATTTTATAAATTGCCTAAAAAAGAAAACAAAATCATATCATCTTTTTCTCTTTCTAAAAAAATACGTTGGAGAAAAGAAAAATTTGGATCGGCAGTATTTTTGGCCCATAATTTTAAGGTTTTTCTTAATAAAAAAGCAACAGATTTTTTAAATAAACTTGATTCTGAAAAAAATTATACCATAGAGGAGATTATTAAGTGGGGTGATTATAGCTCAAAAGAATTACAAGTATTTCTATCTAAACTTGCTGATAAAAAGATTATTTTGGAAAGGCCAAGAAAGACAATGGGAGGTGAAGAAAAATGAGACCAGAAAGACTTGATTTAGAAACAATCTTTGATAAAGAAAGTCTGGGTAATCAATTAAGTTACATCGAGTTAAATGAATGCCAAAATTGTTATAACTGCGTAGATTGTTATGACTGTGACTTCAATTGTGAAGAATGTGATGCAAATTGTTGAAATAAGCTCTTTCTTAGGCAAAAGGAGCAGTGGTTAATCCCTGCTCCTTTTTATATTTTTATAGGTTTACTATATATGTTTATGATTTTTGGATCTTTTAATGTCTGTTGACCGTATTTATTCCAAATACTGCGTTTTTTAGAGAATTCTGGTGTTAATGGCATTAAAATACCTATGATCTTTTCTAAAAAATCAATAAAAGACTTTTTATTTTTTAATTTAATATTAATATAATAATTGTTGAGAAACTCGGTAATTTTCTTAATACTCTTGTTTTCCTCTTGGATTTTAAGGTTCTGGATTTCTGGATTGCCTTTATAATCTTTTAATTTTAAAATAGTACAAAGTGGCTCCTGATTTAATATAACTGTAGTTAAAGCCTCTTTAATGTAAGCCTTTAAATCTTCTGACAAAACAATGCCTTTTTTATTTTCTATATTTTTTAGTTGTTCAAGAAATATAAAATGAGATATTTCATGAATTCCAATGGTAAGGATATTTTTATCAGTTTTATTTTTTATTTCACCTAATATTGAAAAATAAAATGTTTTATCTCCAAATGGTGAAAAAGGAAGAATTGTAGGAACGGCCTGATAAGTAATTGGTTGGTTGTAATGATAATCCATTATTTCTAAAAGAGCTTTTAATGAGGGCTCGGATTTTTTATTTAACAGATTTTTATTTTTTTTGATAATTTTTTGTATTTTTTCCTTATTGTTTTTATAAAAATTAGAAATAAATAATTTTATATTGTGTTTTTCGTTTTCTTGAACCAATTTCTCTAATTCAGGAAAAGCTCTTAAAATAGAGATTTTATTTTGTACATAATAAGGATGATGTAAAAAACTAAAAAATAAATCTACCTCTCGATTCAAATTAATATCTTCTTCTAGTATAATTTTTGGTAAATTTCTCATATCTTTATTATACCTTAAAACTATATTGAATTGAAATACATGGATTTTTGAAAAACTTGACAAATAATTTCCATTTGCTATACTAAGGATGCTGTCGTTTTTGGGCTTGCTCAGAAATGGCAGCATTTTTTTTATGCAATTTTTTAATAATTTTTGAACATTTGGTATTGTTATTCTGAACTTGACAAAATAATAATAAAGATATATAATCTAATTACTAAATTATGTAGCTTGAAAATTTAAAAATTAGAAAGGAGGTTAAGAAGAGATGGGTAAAGACGAGCAATGTTCTAAAAATGATGTAAAAGTGGAAGGTCGTCTTAGTAAAGAGCATGTTCATAAAGACGGAACTAAAGGACGCGATGCGTATGCTACTAAAGTTTCTTATCGTGACGGGAAAAAGGTTGATGAAAGAAACGCAGGTTGGGGCCATGCGCATTATGATAAAGAAAAAGAAGAGGATAATTAATTTGATTAACTAGAAAGGGGGTCATTTGACCCCCTAATTTTTTAATAATATAATTACAATAAAGAGTAAGTTTATGAATTATATTAAGAAAATAGATTCATTTAATAATTTTTACTATATTAAATTACCAAAGAAAACATCTAGGGTTTATTTTGATATTAATATTAAAAGCGGATATATCAATGAAAATGACAAAGAGTTTGGCGTTGGCCATTTATTAGAGCATTATCTTATAGGTATGTTTAGAAAATTAAATGATTCCAATCAGGTTAAAGTTGGTGGTTCAATAGGACAAGAAAGTATGAATTATTTCCTGGATTCTTCTAAATCAAAGATTATAGATGAAGCTCGGGTTTTTATAAAATCTATTTTAGAGCCAGAATTCTCAGATGAAAGACTTTTCCAGCTAGAAAAAGAAGCATTAATCAATGAACTATATATCAAACTAGATGCTCCTCATAATTTCTTAAAAGAGGCAATTTTAGATCAGAGGGTGAATAAAAAATGCAGATATGCGAGGGATACGGAAAGCTGTATTAAAAATATAAGAAAGATTAATTTAAAAAACTTGGAAAAGTATCATCGCAAATTTTTTTTAAAAAAGAATGTTGTCATTACAATTAGCGCTTATCAATTAAAACCGCAAGTTATACAAAAAATATGTTCTTTTATTAAGGAACGTAAGATGCCAGCGAGATTATTAAGCTATTGCTCTATTAAATGTTCTTATAGCGGGTTTAAAATTAAAGAAATTAAACAGAATATTGGAAAAAATTTTAGCAAAGTCGTAGTTACATTTCCTGCTTATAGTAGTAAAGTAAAACCTGCTCAAAGGATAAGTTTGGATATATTGGGTCGTTTATTGTCTGATTCTCCTGATGGCCTATCAAGTCAGTTAAGAGGAATAGGAATCTATAGCTTAGATAATACAATAATTACTTGGAGAAATATGGGATTAATATATTTTTCCACTTCTATTATGAATCAAAAATTATTGGTTTTTTTAAAACTTATTAATGGAGCAATAAAAGAATTAAAAAATAAAGAGATATCAAGAAATAAATTAAATCTTTTTTTAAGGCAAATTAAGCAATCTGAGAAAAGGGCTTTTAATGATAATTTAGAAAGAATAAACTGGATTAATTATGATTTAATTCATTATGATAGATTAATGCCCATTGAAGAAGATCTAAAAATCATAGATCAAATTACAACCAGGGGCCTTAAAGCTATTGCTAGAAAGGTTTTTAAAAAGGATTTAGTTAATATAATTATTATTGGAGAGAATGTAGAAAAAATAGAAAAAGATAAGATTAAAAAAGCATTAGATTTTTAGATTGCTTGATTTAATTTTATTTCTTTATTGTTTTTAAATTCAGATTTTATTGTAAAAATACGGAGAACTGTTCCCCGTATTTTTTAGGAGGTTGACAAATAATTCTTATTTGCTATAATAGGAGTGCTGTCGTTTTTGGGCTTGCTCAGAAATGGCAGCATTTTTTTTATTCAATTCCTGATAATTTATTAAATAACCCAATAATGTCTGAATTATTTCTATTTTTCAAATATGATTTTGAGAAATTTGTCCTTTTGATAAGGGGTTGACAGGGGTTTATTAAAGGAGTATCGTATTCTTAATGGTGGGGATAAAATTTCTACAAATAAATTATAAAGTTTATTTGTCCAAAAAAAAATATATATTGGAGATTGGCGTTTATCGTCAATTTTTTAATATTTAATGCTCTGGTCAAGCATTAAATTTAATAAAGTGATTTAGGTCGATAAAAATAAACAATAAAATAAAAAAATGAAAAAAATATTATTAAGCATTTTAATGCTTGGTGTATTGTTAGCTAGTTTTGGTGCTGTTAGTGCTTATTCTCCTGCTAGTACGAATGATCTAAATCGTGATAATAATTGGGCACATGTAAATGAGATTGGAGTGGATGTCGGAGAAGTAACCCTTGAGTTCGTTCAACCCCGAAGTTTTTATTCTTGTTTTGAATATAGAACAGATGGAGATACAGGCCAAGTAATAGATGAGGAACATTTTCTTGAATATTATGGCGTGCCCGGATCAGAGGGTTTACAACAATATCCTTACTTTTGTTTGAGTACTCCAAGTACTCAGGTTGAAACCTTTCTAGCCAATGAATATGTAGAAATCAGATTATTTGCTGGAGCAGAAGGAGATGAACGTTTTGATTGGACAAGATTTGATGTTTTGCCAGCTCCATTAAGTGAGCCCGAAATAACAGGGTTTATTAATCCATCATTGCCTTGTGGTGCTATAGCAAATATTCATTCAACCACTGTAGATTGGACTGATTCTGTTGGTGGAGTAGGTGGGGTTGTTGGATATCAATATACTATTAATTACCCATTAGCAGATGGCTCTGGCCAAGGAAATTGGTCTACTTTTGTGACATCTTCTCAATATACTGGATCACTAAATGAAGGAGTTCATACAATTAAAGTTAGGGCTAAAGATGCAGAAGGTAATTTTTCGGAATGGTCTAATGAATGCCAGATTACAGCTGATTGGACGGCACCAGATGTGGAAATCATAAATCCTGCAGAAGGAATAGTATCTGGTTCAGTAGATATTCGTGGAAGCGTAATTGATTTTAATCCTCATCATTATTGGTTGGCTATTTATGATTCTTCTAACATAAATATAGTAGGACCTGGAACTGTAAATGAAAATGAATCGTTTACAGATAAATCTTTGATGTTATGGGAGACAACTTCTGTTCCTGATGGAGAATATATTATTAAGTTAGAGGCACGAGATGCGGCAGGAAATAAAGACAGTGGATCAATTGATTGGGTTGAAGTTACTGTTAAAAATATTCCAGATCCTGTAGGTCCTCCAACTGATAAAAGTCAATGCATGAAAGATGGCTGGAAATTATTTGATAATCCTGTGTTTAGAAATCAAGGAGATTGTATAAGTTATATTCAAAGCAATCAGAATGCGAAAGGAAATAGAAAAGATAATTAAATTTTATGATTTGCGGATTTCCAAAACAGCTCTTCGGGGCTGTTTTTGAAATTTTAATACGGTATTGACAAAAATAAATTTATAGAGTATTATGTTCTAAACGATAAGGGTTCTGGTGGGGCCCTTCTCGAAGTCTAAAAAGGCTTAAAAAATTTAAAATGGTGGGATTCCTATTTTTACAAATAAACATTAGGACCTATTTGTCTCAAACAGGTTATTTAAATTGACGTTTTTTACGTCATTTTTTAATAGTTGAACCTAAATCAAAATTAAGTAATAAAAACTAACAGGTCGATCTTTGGTAAAAAACCAAAGTAAAAGTAAAAAATTAAATTAAAAATAAACTAAAACAATAATTAAAAAAACATGAAAAAGATAATAATTAGTTTAGCAATTATTGGTGTTGTTACTGCAATCACTCTAGGAATTACTAGTGCTTGGTTTACTGATGAAGAGTCAATTGCTGGTAATAACTTTCAATCAGGGATATTGGACATTAAGCAGGGAATTAATGATTTGCCAGTTACTTTAACTGGTCTTATGCCTGGTGTTGTAACTGATCCACAAAAACTCCAAATGGGTAATAATGGTACATTAGGAGCTATTATTGATAAGATTTCAGTAACAAGTTGGAGTGATAGTGATATTGGCGATTCCAAAGTTTCTGCCGCTGATTACGCTAAAAAAGTAAATGTAACTATTTCAGATGAAGTCGGCAGACCACTTTGGAAAGATACGCTTTTCAATCTTTATGGCAACGGTTCCGGTAATGCTATAGATGGCACAGATAAAGTTTTCTTAGCTAAACAAGGTAGTGGTATAAATTACACGACACGGGACTATTGGTTTACATTTCAATTAGATTCATCTGTTGATAATAATTACCAAGGAGAAGGTATCAGCGCTACTTTAAATGTTAATGCTACTCAACTTAAGGACAACAAATTTGATGCCGCAGAGAGATTGGTAATGAATCAAAATGATGATGATGGTTGGGATTGGACAGAAGATGGTGATAAAACTACAGAATCTAGTGCAAATCAGTTTGGTGTTGTAGCTACTGGTTTGTTAAAGGCGTATGAGACAACTGGTAATTCTGATTATTTTGATGTAGCAGAAGATGTTGCCTATTCTATCTATAAGGGTGAGCGCGGAAATTCAAGTTGGGAAGGTAGCAATTTATACAATGAGGATCTTGTGTTCTTACAACAAATAGGCAAGTATTATGATGATGGCAACGCATTTAGTAGTGCGGCGGAAGATGCGATTATTGCTAGATGGAATTCTTATGACAATAATGCTCAGGAGATTTATAACTTTATAAAAGACAAAAGATCTGGATCTCCTGATTTATTTTATTGGGATTTAGAGCCATTTATGGAAGCTACCATTGATGCTGCCAATACTATTTCTGACAGTAATGAAGCAATAATTCTCCGGAATAATGCCTTAGATTTAGCTAATTTAGTGGCTAATGATCAATGGGGAGCAGGTTACTTTATTGAATCTTGGACTAATAAAGATTCTCATCTTGGTCAAGCATCTGCTATCCGGATTTTGCAATTAGCTGATGATATGACTTTTGATGTAGATTATGGCACAGCGATTGCTAACGGAATAACTGTTCTTTTGGATCAACAACAATCAGATGGTTCTTTTAAGTTTGGTGATAAAAAATCCATTCAGGCTACTGCTTATTCTGCTTTAGCTTTAGAAACAGCTGGTTATCATTCAGGTGCCAAAAATGCTGTTAGCTACATAGAATCCCAACAGCTTTCTAATGGTGGTTGGTATGAAGAAGAAGGAGAATCAGTTGAATATCCAGAAATAAATAGCGAAGCCCTTAGGGCTATGATTGTTGTAAATGAATAGATATATCTTATTGAATTCTTTTAGGTTGCCTTAAGACTTTCCTTGCAGTAATTATGGCAACCAATAAAGATTTTAATTGATAATTATGGATATTAAGAGAATTGATATCAAAAAAGTAAAAAAGATTTCTTACTGGTTAATTTTCGGATTTTTGTTTACAGTTTTAATTTTTGTTTTAATTCCTCTTTTACCGATTGAAAATAATTATTCTTTAAAAATGGTTTTGTCTGGTTCAATGAGTCCAGCAATTAAAACTGGCAGCATTGTAGCTGTAAAGCCAGCATTGTCTTATAAAATAGGAGATGTAATAACTTTTAAAACTGGTAAAACAGAAAGAGATATAGTTACTCATAGAATAATAAATCAAACAGAGCAAGGTTTTATTGTTCAAGGGGATGCAAATAATGTAGCTGATATAAGACCTGTCGAGGAAAGACAAATTATAGGAAAAGTAATTTTAACTATCCCTTATGCTGCTTATGTTATTAATGCTGTGCGTTCTAAAATAGGGCTCGTTTTATTAATCGTCATCCCGGCTCTATTAATTATTGGAGATGAAGTGCGAAAAATTTTTCAAGAAGCTCAAAAAATACAACAAAAGAAAACAGAAGTATGATTAAAAAATCTATTTCAAGGATTTTAATAGTTCTGATATTTATTGGCTTTAGCTGGGCTGGATTTTCAGCTATTGATAAAACTTTTTCTTATTTTAGTGATACTGAAAATTCCAATGGTAACATCTATCAAGCTGGAATTTTAGATTTATCTTTAAGATCTAGTCAGGGCAATTTCGTTCCAAATGCTCAAAATATACAGTCAGGGAATCAGGTTAATAGGGATATCTATATAGGTAAGACCTCTGTTAGTTCTCCTTTGCAATATAAAGTTAGTTATGAATTAATCGGAGGAAACGAAGATTTTTGTAATCAGCTACAATTAAAGATTTGGTACGACCATTATAATGGTCCAGTAAGTGGGGGATATGATAATCGTGATATGAAATTAAAATATAATGGACAATTAACTTCTTTAGCAGATTTAATAGACGAAGATTTTATTATTCCTCATCCAGATGATCAATTTGATGTAGACTCAAGTGATGGCACAGAGCAATGGTTTTATTATAGTATTGTGCTACCAAGTTCAATTGCTGAGATTTATCAAGGGCAGGTTTGTAACTTTAACTTTGTCGTTAAGGCTTGGCAAGATAATATTGGTAATTATGGAGACGGAGGATTTACTGATATTGAAAGGCTGGAAAACACTATTAAAGTCGGCTATTGGAATCCTTCAGTTGTTTTAAATGAATTTTTGCCAAATGCCGTAAATTATCCAGAATTTATTGAGATTTATAATAATACAAGCTCGCCAATTGATTTAAGTGGGTTTTATATAAAAGCGAATGATAAGATTATTCCTATAAATACCACCACTACTAATGCCTATTCAGGCGGTTCTACGACGATACTACCAAATGGTTGGTTAGTAGTAACTACAGGTGAAGACAAGATTAATAATAGTTCAGGTACTATTACTCTTTATAATGGCAATGATATTGTAGTTGATTCTTATCCTTATGGAAATCCTGATACTAATGTTGATAATACTCCTGGTTCGGCTAATAGTTTTTCTTCTGGTTCAGTCCCAGCAGATAAATCATATGCTCGTATTCCAGATGGTTCTTCTAACTGGGTTGATCCAATACCAACTCCTGGAGCTCCAAATAAATTAGATGAGGAGGACATCGAAGAATTACAATTAGAAGAAATAATAGAAGAAATACCATTGGTTATTACAACAACTGCCACATCAACAATTCCCGATGGTGATATTTTAGAGAATAGCACTAGTACAAGCATAACTATCACTGAACAAACAACAACTACCACAACTATTCCAGAAACTACTACAACAACAACTACTATACTTCCAACAACTTCTATCATCACTTCTACAATTTCTGAAATCCCTGAAGAGCCAATCACTCCTACGACTACGACTGAACCACCAATAGAAGAACCTACCACGACCACAACTATAATTCCTGAAAATCCAACTATTACAACTACCACTACTACTCAACCTCCTGTGGAAGAACTTGCAATTACCACAACGACAATTCCAGGGCCACCAGTGGTAGAATCAACCACAACAACGACAAATATTCCTGAGGAACCAATTAATATGACTACAACTACTACAACTATAATTTCTGAACAAACAACAACTACCACAACTATTTCAGAAACTACTACGACAACTCAACCTCCAATGTCTACAGATAGTGAACCCGATGATTTAACTGTAATCAATCTAATTAATATTTACTTTGTTTAAGAAACTCTATGATGAAAAATTTTAGAAAAATCATGTTGTTCACTTTATTAGCTTTATTTGGGGTGGGTTTTTTGTGTGTTAATTCTGTACAAGCAGAGGTTGTTAAGTTTGGAGATAAAAATATTTTTGCGGATTTTAATGGACTTCCTTTTAACCTAAATAATTGGGTTCCTGGAGCGAGCACTCCTTTAAAAACTATTCAAATTATTAATGATGAAAATTTTGATATTAATGTTTATTTTAAGGCAACCACAATATCTGATAATATTTTAGCTAATGCTTTAATTGTTACCATTGACAACAAATCTAATTATTTATCATATTTGTTTGATAATAATATATCCCTTACTCCAGTTAATTCTGGGAAATTTCAGGACTATGATATTATTATAAAGTTTAATGAAAATGCTGGAAATAAATATCAAGGTAAATTTATAAATTTTGATTTTATTATTACTGTTGAGGAAATAGGAGGAGGTAATGGAGGAATACTACCAGTAATTATTCCAGGTGGCTGGGGAGGAGATTATTCCACAACTACTACTGTATCTCTCACTACTACTACAACTATTCCCGGAGAAGTTGCTGGGGAAGCTATAGAAAGAGAGTTTCTTGGAGAGGGAGAAAGAGAAGAGGAAGGCTTTTTAACAACTACTACAACTATTCCTACTACTCTCCCAGGATTAGTTTTTGGAGAATTTACAAGAAGGGAACCCTCTTGTCCAACGGATTTAATAATGGCAGGCGTTAATCCTTTATTAGCTTCCTTGCTGTGTTTTGGGGAAAATATTTGTGATGATTGCATAAGTCCTTGGTTGGTTTTGTTAACAGGATTGGTAATTACGTTTGGCAGCGCTATTTTAGTGAAAAAACATTATGAATAATTTTCTTAATTCTAAAAGAGTCTTGATTATTGGATCAATTGCTACAGCAATATTGGTTTATTTGACAATGAAAATATGTTTTGGGAACTGGTTGATTGTTTTATTGGGAACTTGTAGTGCAATTGTTATTCTTTACTTATCCAGAGCTAAGCATCTTAATAATTGGATTGCTTTTATTTTTATTTTAGCAATAATTATTTATTTATTATTGCTTATTTTAGGAGCTTGCTTAAATCCTTGGTTATTGCTTACTGGCGGATTTTTAATCGCTGGAAGCACAATTTATTTATTTTTCAAAGGAAAAACAGCATAAAAAAGAGACTAAACAAAAACAGGGCTAATAATCAGCTCTGTTTTTTATTATATTGACTTAAGAGTAATATCCTGGTATTATATAAAATAAGAAAGATAAATGATTTTATTTTTCGTTGTAATTTGAAAATTAGGAGGTGGAATTTAATGAATATTGGAAAGAAAGAGGTGATTTTAGTTTGGGGTGTTATAATTTTGTTTCTTAGTGCATTGACAAAATTAGCGTACAATCTATATCTGGCTCAAATATTTCAATATGTTTCAAGGTATACAGGGAATTCTTTAGCTTTAATGTTGTTTTTCATTGGATGGGCAATATTTATAATCCTTGTATTAAA
>Ga0265297_10009141_pt1 | contig 12924 bp, 18 predicted proteins | sample Munlanlwell13791_FD_192502 | JGI IMG/M metagenome (GOLD analysis project Ga0265297, IMG submission 192502) | Leachate microbial communities from a municipal landfill in Southern Ontario, Canada - Leachate well 137-91 | ecosystem: Engineered > Solid waste > Landfill > Unclassified | place...
CTGCGTTGTACTGTTCGAACGCCGAATTGCCCTGATGAGCGATCAGAAACTCAGCGCCGAACAGGGAGAACCACTTGCCTTCCACTTCAGCCTTGATGTCGGTTTCAAACACTTTGAAAATGTCCACTGCCCCCCCCTTTAAGCTGCTGCAAACTTGCAGATCTGGCACATTGCGTTGCGATCGGTATCATCGAAAGCTTCCATGGTCGCGCTGATTCGGCAGATTTCGTTAGCAGAATCAGGAATGCTGGCTGCTGGTAGCAGCGTGTTGAAGATGGAAAGAGCGTAGTAATTGTCATCTTCATCCTTGAACACTGCATCGACTTCAAGTGCTGTCTGCGCCGTGAAATAGTCGTGAATTGCCTCGCTCTCAAAAAGAAGCTCTGCTACGAGTGTATGGGTGCGCTTGCCGAGTCCTACAGCAGTCGGATTTTCTTCGCCCACTTCTTCGACCGGGTGCAATTCACGCGCCCAGTTGAAGGCCAGGCTGATGTCAGCCACACCGGAAGCGGCATTATTAATGAAAAACTTTTCCACTCCGGCTCCAGAAAGCATGGGCTTGTTTGTGCTGGCTGCTGTCTCGGACCCTGTGCCGATCGTGGCCTGAACCAGGCTATGAGCCTTGCCGTAGAAATCAACGGCTCCTGTGATCTTGCCCTTGTTCGGAATGTTGATATCCAGGCTGCGGATTGTGAGACCTGTAGCAGTAGAAAACTGGGTGATCTTGGTGTATTCATCCTCTCCGGAGAACGACTTGACTGTGCTGCCATCGCGGATGTAGTCACCAGCGATAGTTACTTCATCTCCGGCAGGCTCAACACTTAGATCCAGCCAAGCTGATGAGAGAGTGGCTTTATTCGCTGTCAGTGCCGTGATCTTGGCCAGACCTTGATTTGCGGCCAGCTGATCACCAGTCACATTGATGATCACGCCGATCGTCATGTTGTTCGAAATGAAGTTCGTCGAAGTGCTGGAAAGTGCGTTGTCTGTGGCGTTGAACGCAATATCTGTAGCGGCTGAAATGCTGACAGAGGTCCAGGCAGACGCGCCCAGGGCGTGCTTGAAAATGTCGTGCATCAGCTCACAAAAGCGCACATTAAAATTCAGGTTGCTTTTAGCCGACTGAAACACGATCTGCTGATCTTTTTTCCGCCCGTGAGAGTTTATTTCATCGTCCTGGGCGAATTCGATTTCAGGTTCAAAAGATCCGCCTGTTACCTTGAATTTCTCCAGCGCCGATGCAGGAGTGGATCCCCAGGTAGATTCCTCGACCAGCTTGATTTCCCGTTCAAAACCCAGATTGATAGTCATGTTTCAGTTTCCTCCTGAAATTTATTTATCATTCATATCTGACAAAGGGAAAGCTCAAATCCGCCTTCATCCAGCCTGTTTCCGCTTCATAGGGTCCGCGCAGAGAATGATCATCAAAGTGATGACCACCTGTGACCAGGTCCTTGTAGAAGCCGATGATCGTGTCGATCAGAGTGGTGATGTCATTCTCGCCCTTCATGTTGGCAGGGCTGAAGATCTCGACACTGACGAAACCCGATCGCTCTTCCTGCCCGCCGGCGCCGAGCTCGATCCGCTTGCCGCCGGCTCCGAAGATGATGAACCGCACCCAGGTTGAATCGCTGGGCTTCGAGAACTGCTCGTTCGGAAAAGTGATGATGTCCCCGGAGTATCCAGCGGCCACCCAAGCATCATAAAAATGCTTCTGCAGGTCGATTTTAGCTTGTTTATAGCTCATCCGGACCACCCGAAAGCAGATTTCATTTCGGCGATGGCCAGGCGCACCATGCCGTGCGGTGATTTCTCTTTGCTGTGCCCGTATTCGATCGGCAGGGCATATTCCATATTGTTGTAGATCGTGATGATCTCGGGGAACCTGGCACGCATAGCCTTACTGTCCATCTTGGCCATTTCGCGCTGAGCTGCGTTGATCGCTTCGTTCTGACAGGCGTTCTTGTGGTTGTAACCTTCGCCTGGTTTGTATGGTGTGCTCTCATCCAGAGATACCGACCAGGCCCTGGCCAGACGGCCGGTGTCGATCGGCGTCCCCATGACGATCATGGAAAACAGGTCCAGCACGAAGATTTTGAGGTTTTCCATACAGCGCTCTTCCACGGAGACCAGGAACTTGTCAATCTGCAGGTCGAACGAGTCCTGGCCGGCTGATCCAATGCTTGCTAATCGCGGGTCATATGCCATTTACCGCCTCACTTGCAGTTCGTAGTATGCGATATCCTCGCCAGAATAGGACGGAGAGACAGTTACGACATTCCACACCACGGACGAGACGGTGATAGTGTAGAGGCTGGAAGATGCATCCATCGTGGTCGGTAGTCCTTGCGCATAGATCAGCACTTTCTTGTCGCCGAACATCACGGACTTGCCGTCGATCTCCTTGGCGATGTAGTCCATGATCAGGCCCTTGATCGAGTATGTGGTCGTAGTGCCATCTGCTGTGACGCCGGAGGTGTAATTCTTGGCACCACGAGCCACTTGATTGAGAGTAAGGGCCTTGCCGTACTTCTGCAGCAGCTTGTATACCAGCGGGACAAAGATGGAATCCAGTCTGGTGCTCATCCGCGTTCGATTCTCCCGCAGCCTGCCGGCTCGATCAGGCCGAGCAGAAGCCGCTCCACAAAGGCGTAAAGAGTGTCACGCCTGGCGTAAGCATCATATTCAACAGCCATGGAGCCGACCTTGACGGCGTTTTCCTGCCGCTCCTGATCGCCCATGACTTCAGCGCTGCGGATCCTGTATGCCAGTTCTGCAGTCGCTTGCTTCACCGGCTCAGGGATCACATCGGAATCGAACATACGGCCTTCCCGGTCAACGGCTCCAGCCCTGGGCCAGCTCAGCGCCTGATCATCGTTGATGATGGATCCGGACGCCCACCGGAAAGTATTGATATAGGCTGTTGCCTCAATCAATGCCGCCTGTCTCTGAGCATCAGTTAATGCGGTCCATGCGGCAGCACTGCGCCGATCATCGTGATAGGTCTTCGCGTCGGCCAGGCTGATAAAGCTGTTTGCACCGGCAACTATGGAGCCATCTTCCGGGATGAAGGCCATTGTTTATCTCCCCTGTTTCTTCGCGATCTTGGCTTTGACTTCGTCCATGGTTCCATCGTTCGGAATGCCCAGTTTTTTGGCCAGGTCCAGGACATCCTTTTTCTTCATTGAATCCAGATCTTCGGGCATTCCTGTTTCCACATTGCCCTCGTGGATCCTGATGCTGCCCCCTGCTGGCGTGTTCGGTTCGTCAGAGCGAATCCAGCCTTTAGAAGCCAGATCCAGGCGCTTCTGATCGTCTCTGGCTGAGACCTTGATCACTGTGCCCTTGTGATCCGGATGCGTGTACAGAACAACCGGGCAGCGGAACAGGTGCTGCTCAGATTCCATCTTTTTCAGCATTTCCTTGCTGTACCTGGGCGGCGGCGGCTTGCGGTACAGGGCCATGGAAGCGTTAAATTCGTCCTGAAGTTCGTCTCTGGTCGGCTCTTTCTTGAAAAAGTCACTCATGGAATCCCTCCTGTGATAGTGTTAAGGGCGGGAGTATCTCACCCCCGCCCGGTTTCAGTTCGTTTAACCTGCGATTCTGCAGGCCCTCTCGGCCTGAATGAGCGCAGCTCCGTACAGGATGTCCAGTTCCCAGACCACGCGCTTGTTCTGGCGTTTGAGTTCCAGCCTCAGAACAATTCCTGTCAGAGGATCGGCCATCTGTGTCATGATCGCGCCGGATTCCTTCATCCACTTGTCATCCATTGGTGCGGATGCAAAGGCGATAGCGTTGCGGTTGAAAGCCATGTTCACCACATGGCTTGACTTGATCGTGATGGCTTCATCGCCCGAGGTAGCGACCTTCAGTCCAGGGCTGACCACGACAGTGCCGGTGTTGCCGCTGGTGATGGACACATTGGCATACACTGCATAAGTCTGAGTGTCTCCGGCGATGGTGATGATGTCACCGGCCAGCAGTGCCAGGGTGCCGCCGACAGCCTTGACGCTCAGCGAGGTTTCTCCCACAGGCTCGACAGTGGAAGTGTTGATGGTCGCGGCTCCTGCGTCAGATCCTGCGGTGTGGCTTACCACCTGGTTGTCTTCGAAGAAGTTGAAGCCGTACTTCCGGCCCATTTCGCCCTCGATCTTGACCTTGTTCTCACCGGTCTGAGATGCGTCAGCGAACGAGCTCAGGTTCAGAACTTCTTCGGCTGCGGAATTGTCCAGCACTGCGAAACGCTCGGCATTCGGGCATTTCTGCTGGTTCAGGACTTTCTTGGCCGATGTGATGGCTCTGGCATTGGTCTGGAAGGGCGTGGTTCCGGCTGTGCCAACATAGCCATAGATGCCAGGATACAGGCCCAGGATGTAGCTGTTCACATCGTTGGCCAGGGCTGCGATTCCCTCTTCCAGTTCGCTGGGGATGAAATTCTGATCCGCGTCAACTTCCTCCAGTTCCTTGTCGGTTGCGTAGAAATTGACATTCCTCCACTTGTTCAGCGTCAGGTTGACACTGGTCGGAGTAAGAGCGCTCGGATCAGGACCGTACTGCGAAGGGCTGACATCACCGACGGTCAGCGCAGCAGACAGCGGAATGGTAACAGTCTGCCCTTTCTGCTTCTTGTCGCGTTCGTGACCTTTGTAGACCAGGTTCGGCATTACGCACTGATTGCGCAGCACCGGCAGAACCCTGGCGAGGATTTTGGGCATCAGGACGGTAAGTGTATTGGTCATTGTTTGCTCCTCTCTTTTTTGAGCTGCTTAGTATTTCAGGATTCTGGCGCGCAGGCTGATGTCATCCCCTGCATTTCCGGACAGAGCGGTGAACCAGACATATTCACCCGCCGCAAGCGGCATGTTGAGCCTGAGCTGGTTGATGCCGTCCTTGAGCATGAACGGGCCAACTACATTGGAAGCGGCGCCGGATTTCTTGTTCCTGACATACAGTGAGTAAGGGCCAGTGCCGGAACAGCCGACAACCATGTCAACCAGCACAGCAGTATTACCAGCTGGCACCTGGTACTTGCCTGTGCTGCAGGAACCGTATCCGATGGGGATCTTCAGGAAGATCTGAGACCCTACTGCAGGAACGCCAGACGACACAGAAGCGTCTTTGTGCACATAAATGTCGCCTACCTGGCCGGATGTGCCTTCGGACATGACCTGAGCGCTGAACAGTTTTGAAAACGGAATGGTTGTTTCTTCTGTGGTCTGGCCTTCCAGGTTGATTGTTTCCTGGGTGTCATTTCCAAAAGCATCGATGCCGACTAGTTTGATTGTCTTCGCGCCTGTGCTGTCCTTGTCGTCTGTTGCGCTGGAGCTCGACACATACAGCGTAGCCGCTATGGCCAAGTTGACCTCGGGACTATCTGCCGGATTGATCAATTCCTGGGCGGAGCTCAGCGCATCGTGCATGGTGTTGATGGAAATGAGCGATACTCCCAAGATGTTCCCGCGTTCAACCTCCGTAAGGAAAGACTCAGAAAGATAATCGATGTCGATGGTACCGGCTGCGATGTTGGACACGCTTGCAACTGTGCTGACATTGGCAACCACAGTCACTGTATCAACAGTGTCCACACTGGTTACATTGGCCACCTCGGTTACATCTGTGACGGTTGCCACTGTGGTCACGGTGTTGACAATGTCAACAACAGAGACGGTGTCCACCACATCCAGGCTCGGAATGTTGGTGATTGACGCAACTGAATCGATTCTCAGCAATCCGTTGCTGTCCACATATGGGGCATAATAGGTCGATCCGGAACCGGGATATCCGAAGATGATAGCTTTGCTTTCCGGAAGACCGATGCTGGCGTATGTGGCAGCGAAACAAGGCGCCATCAACGCCACGAGAGTGATCAGAATCAAGGCTGTTTTGTGCATTTTCTTCTCCTTCTTAGTTTTGGACAACTACTTCACCGGAAGCGATTTTCTCAGCGTTTCTGCCGAGTTCGTAAGGATCTGACGAGTTCAAGACCTGCGGATTACCGCCGTTGAAAGTTTCGCCCTTCGAGCCTGAGCCCTTCGTGCCTGTGCCATCGAACGCGAACGCAAAATCCGGGCTGGCCTTCATCTCGTTGACCAGGTCCACCAGGTTCATGTTCTTGGCATCCTTGCCGATGCGTGGATTTCCTGCCTCGTCAACGACTTGTACAGCCCAGTTCCCCTGGGCGTCTTCGACCATTTTAACGGCGTTTTTGATGTGCGGTAGGAGAACTTTGATCGACTTGCACTTGTGCTCTGCCAGGAGCTTTGTCGCGTGACTGTCGATCTTCTCGTTCGACAGCTGCGCAGTAAGCGACTGGTTTTTGGCCTTCAGCTCTTTTGACTCCTTGCCAGCCTGTTCGGCCAGCTGCGAGCGGATTAGGTTGATTTTCTGCTCGGCGATTTTCTCAGCTTCCTTTTTCGGATCCAGTCTCGAGAGTTCTTCGACCTGGCCAAGTAAATCCCTCACTTTACCCGGGTCGTCGATTCCGGCTTCCTTCCAGGCCTTCAGGTCCTTCTCGTACCCGTTGGCCCGGCTGCGTTCTTTGGTCAGTGCTGATTTGAGCGCTTCATCATCTTCATACCCGTCAAGCTGATACGTCCCGTCATCAAGCTTGCGGTAGAATTCTTTCAGCGCTTCGCCCAGTGCTCCAGGCAGTTCCTTCAGGTCCTTGATCATGAGCGGCAACTTTGGCATCATCCCTCCCGGATGTTTCTACGGAATCTCTCCGTGTAATTGTTCTTCACTAAGGGAGGAATTCACCGACAGACTGTCGGTATGACTTTTTTGAAGGTGAGATTTAATCTTCCTGGAAAACGGTCTTCCACTCTGATGCGTAGCGACTGCGCAGTGCTTCGGCAGTCATGGACTTGCCATCGCCGTTGACCAGGTCCCGAAGTGACAATCCGGTCCCGCGCCAGAGACGAGCCTTGTCGGTGCCCAGGACGCGATCGGCGAACCCAGGACGCTTCTGATCCTGCTCTTTCAGCCAGGCTTCATACCTGACATTGCGCTTGACATAGCCGAACTGCGAAGACCTTACACCAGCGTTTCTGATGGCTTCCTGCTTGGCCTTGGACATGCCTTTGTAATCCTTGAGTGCCGGCATGGATCTGGATCTGCAATTCCAGTGAATGGCACCCGGGCCTTCCAGCCAGGGGATTGAATGACCAATCGGCTCATAGTTGAGATCGTACTGGAGCCCGTCGCGCACCATGCAGATCTCGGTCGTGCGATCATCGAGCGTGGAAATCCAGATGTAACCCTGGATCACATCGTCATTTTCGCGATAGAATTCCTCTGCCGCACGATTGGCAACAGTCTGCACGGAAGTCCGGATCAGCGCCTCAGCGTCCCTGGTGCTGCTAACCATAATTCCGTCGGTGTAATTGTTCTCCCTGGTGCCGCGTATAGCACGGACGATGTCATTCAATGTGCTGGATCTGAGCATATGCATGCGGATCGTGTCGGCGAACCTGTTCTGCAGAGCACCGCTCTGGCGCTTCCACCACATTCTGGACGCTGCGCCCTGGATGACCGTATCCTTGACGATCTCGTTAAGCGTCGCTGCCGGCACTGCGACAGTGGCCAGCTCGATTCCGACAGATCGGTTGATGGCCTGCTGGGCGAATCCAGTTTCGAACACTGCAGCGTCCTTCATCTCGACACCTGCCCGCTTCTGGATCTCGGCGTAACCCTGGGCGATGATGATGTTCGATTGCTGCAGGAGCTTTTCGGTGCGCTGATTTCTGGCTGACTGCCTGAGCGGATCGGTCGGATCGATCTTGGCGATCTCAGCCACCAGGTCATCCCGCAGCCGCTTGTAAAGCTTCATCACTTCCCGAATGGACGACAGCTTTAGCTTTTCCAGGTTGACTGAGTGCAGAGTGTGGTAATACTGCAGTTTCTCGCTGATTGTCATTTCAGAAATCCTATCTGCTTCTCGTCACCATCGCTTGATTCATCGTTTCCCTGGTCGAGCCAGTTGCCCGCCTGCTCGATCTTGATGCGTTCGAGCTCGTCATCGATGTCAACATCATCGGCAAGGAGATTGCGCCGTTTCAGTTCGGACAGGTAGGTCCTGGTGGACAGCTTGCCGCCCTGGGCTGAAGACAGCAGCAGAGTGTTGTTGCCAGGGTCAGATTCGAGGATCCCGAAATCAGTGTTGACGATCACGGAACAGGGCTTGTCACCTGAATTCTGCCATTCCTCGTTCAGCACGAAGCAATTTTCTAAGGCATCCTTCAGGCTCTTCCCGTGCGCTTGCAGCTCACTCTGGGCCTGCGCTGAGGTAATGCTCGACTCTGTCGCAGTGATGCTTCCAGACTTGCGCAGAGCCATGCTCTTGCCGATCTGAGCCATATGCCGTTCGAGGTTGTCCAGATCGGTCTGGCCGGCACCGATCGCAGCTCCGGAATGCTCCACCCACCACATCTTTGCGTCCGGCTTCGATGATCCCTGATGAGTGTTCGGGCTGATTTCGATCGTTGCAGCCGGATCCGCAAGAAATCCTGCATGAGCCAGAATCGGGCACCTGGTCACGCGCAGAATGTTGCGCTGATCGCTTGAGCTCTGCCAGTGCGTGACATTCAGCCTGGCGCAGTGCTCAAGCCGCCAGCGGCCGCGCATGAACCCGTCCTGTTCAGTGTACACAGGCACCAGCGGGATCCGCTTCATGGGAAACAAGCGCCCAGGGCGGATCATGTTGTATTTGCCCTTGTCCTTTTCGTCTTGCTGCCAGAGCTCCCAAGAAACGCCCGAGGGTTTGCCGTCCGTGATCTCCTGGATGAATCTGCGGATGGTTTTGGTCTCGGTTTGTTCGTACTCGTTGACTGTGACCGTCTGTTCGAAAAAGCGAATCTCCAGTGGCATTTCCTGACCTGCTACAGTACCAACATGCAGGAAAAACAGGCTGGGCGCTGTGATCATGCGCCAGTATGGCCTGGAGTTCATCGAGCGTTCGTCTGCGAGAGAAAGCCCTTCCGGCAGATCAGGGTAATCAACCAGCACATAGCTGATAGCGTGTTTTTCGGCGCTGCGGAAAACCTTACGAGCGAACACGCTCAGATTGTTTCCGTGCAGATCCACATTCTCAGAAAATTCCTGCTGTGCCTGCGATGCATCAGGCCCGAGCATGACATCACGCCTGAACAGAGCCGCTGTCAAGTAATCCAGGCAGTCGCTGAAGCCAGGGTAAAAGGGTGTCCTTTTCAGCCTGATATCATAAGCCTTGTCGGATTCTTTAACTTCTTTCGGCAAGTAAGTCTGTGCTTTGTCGATCATTGCCTCTTGCCCGGCGTCCAGATCTTCCGCAAGCGTAAACCTGCTTGAATTGCGTGAAAAGTAAAGGTCCGAGTCCTGAATTTTCTTGCCCATGCTGTTCCCCTCTCTGAGTTAATACATCTCTCCGCTGCAGGTGCCTGCGCGTTTGTGCAGCAGCCGGTAGCGTGTCTCGTCATATGCGTGATCTTCAGTGTCCGTGTCCACATCGTCCTGGTCCTTTTCGCTCCTGGGCAACGCTGGCACGGTGCGGATCCAGTCGCGGCAGGTGTCAAAGACATAAAATCCTGGCTTCTCCAGCGGAGCCTTAACTGCGTTCTCCAGCAGTGTTCTCAGCTTCTGCGCTCCGGCTTTGCGCGATCCAGGAGACTTGTCACAGGCCTGCCAGAAACAGCCGGCCTTTTCCATGTCCTCGCCGATCGAATTCTGATCCGACCTGGTGCGGGCATAGATCGAGCTGTCAGCAGCTCCGGGCCTGATGATCAACCCTTTCAGATTTCCGCTCTTTTCGCGCTCCAGGATCCCCGCGGCGATCGCGTCAGGAGAAAGCTTGATCCCCTCGTTATCGCGCCCGGAACAGCCCCCGTACCATTCGCTGATCCGAAAGACTGTTCCCGGCGGAAACGAGCGCCTGGTGCCATCATGCAGCGTGACCTCTTCACCGTTAGACTCGGCCCACCAGCCGACACTGAAGGGATGCGAACTGCCCCAGTCGAAAGACCGATCGATGTACCAGGATGCAGGAATTTCGAACAGCTGTAATACATGCGCCTGGCTCCAGAGATCGTCAAACATGCCACCGGCCGTGATGTCCCAGCAGCCTTCAGCCCAGGCTTTCCTGAGATACTCAGGCAATCCGTCCGTGATGCGAATGATGTAAGTCGGATCCTGAGCAGCCAGGATTTTGTTGTTTTCAAAACGAGACGGTATAAAACAGCGCGTAATCGGCACCTGAATGCCGTGCAACTCAGCGATAACCTGATGGATCTGAAAGGGCGGAGCTGGAGCGATAAATCTGCGTTTAATCCAGTTGTGGCCTTTGCCACCTGGATTACCGGCACCTACCCAGCGGAGAGCGTATCCGGGAATATGTGAAGAGCGTAAGCAGGACTTTAGCTTGTCAATCGGTGCAGGAGACGGCCAGGCGTCCAGCTCGTCGTACCCCTGCCAGGTGTATTCGTGACCTTTGTACGCATCAGCATCGCTGTCCTTGTCGAGATAGCGCAGTTTTAACGATGATCCATTTCGAAAGAACCAGCACGGCTTCTGCTGCCTGAACCTGGCTCCGAAGTGCGTGAAAATCTCTTTCGACTTTTCAACCAGATCCTCGAACTCAGGCATTGTGCGCCGAAAGACGATCCCTTTTGTGTATCGGCCCCATTTTTCCGAGTGTGCCAGCCAGTCCAGGAGAAGACCGTATGACTTCCCGCCGGCGCGAGCTCCGCCGTAGAACCTCTCCTGAGCCGGGCAGGCCAGGAGCTTCCACTGAGGGCCAGGCTGTGGCCTTATGACTTTGATGTCAGTTTGACCCATGCTTCCTCATCAGCCATGTCCGGAGCTACGAACACGGTTTTACTTTCGACCTTCTCACCCTCGAATTTGTCGGAGAACAGCTTCAGGTATTCACCCAACATCTTCAGGGAGCTTTCCTTGCTGTGCAGTTTGATCTTGATGCCGTTCGGAGTGTCGGAGATTTCGGAGATCGCGCCCAGCAGTTCCTTGGGGATCTGGGTCATTGATTTGACCGTGATTGATTTCGTAGTCCACTTCACAAAATCGCCGATATTGCTGAAAGCCAGCTTCTGAAGTTCCTTGATCACCATCCAGCCCTTGAGGTCGGCTTTTTCCAGCATGCGGTCCATTTCAGCCTTGATGGCGTTCTGGATGACAGGTTTTGACAGGTGCTCGGCACCGGATTGCCTTGCCGTCTTTTTTGAGTATCCAGCTCTGATTGCAGCTTGGGTTGCATTGAGATCGATCAGATATTCACGGATGAAACGGGCCTGCTTGGGAGTCAGGCCCTGTTTGTGCTGCTTTTGCTTTGATTTCGGTTTCCCCATATACAGGGGCTGAAACACCGACAGTCTGTCGGTATCATCTTCGAATTGCTTTTCTGACTTTGACCTTGATCTTCCTGATCATCCGCTCTACACGCCGCTGACAGACTCCCAGGAGTATGGCGATCTCTGACTGGCTGAGGCAGAGCTTAGCCGTTCCCCGGATGACGATCAGTTCCTCGAAGGTCAGCGTGTTGTCCATCTTCTGACGCTCCTGCTCCAGGAACTGATCAAGCAGTGCCTGACCTCTGGGATCCACTGATTCCTTGCCTCTCCATGCTTTGTCGTGATCAAATACGGGCATGTTGATCGATCTCCCCTATGATGTCGTTGATTTCCTTCTGCAGCGTGCTCTTTCCCGTGATCTCCGTGTGCTGTGCTGCCCAGGACAAGCGCAGAGCCGGCTCCCTGGTGCGACTGAAAACAGCATCCGCGGCCAGGATGAAGCGCTTGTATATCTCGCTGCATTCGTCCTTGACCAGGTTCTGCTGCTCCGGAGTGAGCTGAAAGCGGTAAAGCTCATGCACGAACCAGTTGAAATGAAAATCCCTGAAATCCTGCCAGGTCCGGTTCACAGCACCCCCCTGCGCTTCAGTTCTCGCTCGATCGCCGCTTTTTCCAGGTTGTTGCAGTTGTTCTGCAGGTAGAATATCCGTAACTGCTCCCAGATCTGCTCGTGTTTGAACATGTTAAATCTGAGAATATCCTGCTCGCTGAAAATATTTCTCTTACCCTGCTTCAGAGTTTTCCTGCGCTGCTGCCTGTTCATACCCATAGCTCTATCCTCACTCCGTATTCCCGGGTCTTCCCCCGCTCCTGGTCATACTCGTACCTGACCCGCGGATCCCGGTCATCAATGCCGATCTTCCTGGCGATCGCGTCCCGAACGGCCTTGAATGCTCCGCGCAGATTATCATCATCGAACATTCTGGGCGCGATACGAATGAGTTTCACGGTCCCGCGCTCGAACACCAGACCCTTGCAGTTCAGCTTGCTCTGCACGAACAGCCCGGCCATGGCGTTATTCTGGTTGCGCTTGTAGCGTGCAGACCAGTGCCCGCGCATATTGGGCTCTGAGTACAGCCTGAGAGGAAGATCGATCGTAGCGATAAGGGTCATCACTCACCGCCTTTCAGTGCATCAAGAACATGCTTATACCAGTCGCAAAAAACGCACTCGCATTTATCGTTGAACTCATGCGGGTTTCGGATACCGTGAATTTTAACGCACACCGCAGCAAGCCTTTAAGCTGGTCTATTTTCTGAGCTTCCTTCATCTTCACACCCCCGCCACAAGCAAACACACGAGTATCACGAGCACCCAGGCTGACAGCATTGTGATCACTGTTCCCTGCTTAATTTCCTGCTTATGCTTCAACACTGGACTCCCCCTTTTTGTTTTCGGTGATGTTCGCCTTGTACCACGCACAGGTTTTTTCACACCCCAGAACCACGCATTCTTTGCGCTCAGTACAGTAATTCGCCCAGATGAAAGCGTTCTTGCCTTCAATGCGCTTCTTGACGCTGTTGCTCGAAAACTTCGGGCAGACAGGGTTAAGTATCGGTTTGCTAAATTCTGTTAATTTGCTCCCGAT
>Ga0265297_10009142_pt1 | contig 12924 bp, 17 predicted proteins | sample Munlanlwell13791_FD_192502 | JGI IMG/M metagenome (GOLD analysis project Ga0265297, IMG submission 192502) | Leachate microbial communities from a municipal landfill in Southern Ontario, Canada - Leachate well 137-91 | ecosystem: Engineered > Solid waste > Landfill > Unclassified | place...
TGATTGATTTAAGGTTAGAGATTCTTTTGGTATCTCTGGTTTGTTTCAATAGTTCTGAGGGGTTTAAGGTAATGATGATGATACTCATTAAGAGAGCTAGGATGGCTATGACGATGAGGAGTTCTATGAGGGTGAAACTCTTTTGGTGGTTATGAAGTTGTTTGAAAGATGAGAACATATATAATTTCTTCAACGGCTCACACACTATTATGGCTTGAGCCGTTGGTTGCGACATTCTCAAGAATGTGAGAATGTCATTAATTTGTACTTTTTACTGTTTACTTTGTATTTTTCTATTATATCAAAAAATGGACACCTTACCATATTCTCCATCATAGCCAGGTTGAATATTAATATTTCCTTTTCGCATTCTATCAATAGCCTCGGCTAATTTTTGTGAGCCTTTATTTTTTATTTCCTCTATGGATGCATCAATTAAAATTTCTAGTTCCGTACCAAAAATTTCAATTAAACGTTCGTATTCAACTTTTATTTTTTTAGAAACTTTAGAAACCCCCAAAACCTCACTAATAATTTCTGATAAAGGAACAACTTTTTTAAAAGGCACGCGATTTTTAGCAATAAAATTATTAGGTCTATCTGCTAATTCATCAACACGATACATCACGCCCACAGTCATAGATTTTTTACATTTAGGACAAATCTTATTATTCTTTTTTGTTTCCTCCGGCGACATTACTACATTACATAAACGATGACCATCATAATGATATTTCCCCTCTTCCGGAAAAAATTCAATAGTATATAAAAATTTTTTAGGATCACGACTTTTAATCGCATCCATAATACCGATAAAAGAAAACTCTGTATCAAAAACATTGGCTTCTCTGCCAATTTTTTCCGCTGAATGAGCATCGGAATTAGAAATCAAAGAAATTTTATCTAATTTAGATAAACGCCAATTCATAGCCGGGTCAGAAGAAAGCCCGGTTTCAATGGCAAAAATTCTATCAGCATATTCACCAAAACATTCTTCAATAGTATCAAAACCGGACATAGAGCCAAAAACAGAAAACCACGGTGTCCAAGCATGAGCCGGAATAATCACTGCTTCTTCGGAAATGCCGAAAACTAATTCAGCTAATTCAATAGAAGAAAGGCCAAGAATCGGACGACCATCAGATTTGATATTACCCCGTAAACCTAATGCTGTATTTATTTTTTCCGCTATTTCCACATTGGGCACAAAAATTAAATTATGCACCCGTCTAGTTTTTCCTCCTTGCGAATAAATACTGGAAATTTCTACTGAAAGCAAAAATCTAGTGCCCGTTTTACTACCTTTTAATTTATATAATCCTGCTTCTGCCGGTTCTAATTTTTCTTTAATTTCTTGAAACCAAGCCGGATGCGTAAAATCACCGGTACCCATCACCTTAATGCCTTTTATTTTCGCCCACCTATCTAAGGATTCTAAATTCATCTCTTTGGAAGTGGCGCGAGAATATTTAGAATGAATATGTAAGTCAGCAACAAATTTCATTAAAATTGGTAAAAATATAAACTTTCTAAGACTATTGGCGACTCTATAGATTTAAATGGTTGTTTTTTAGAAAATTTAAAAGAGTTAGAGATTACAATAGCTCCAGGTTTTAATTCTTTTTCTAATTTCGGTAAAAGTTTATCCATCAATTCCGGAAAAAGAAAAAGAAAAATGTAGTCAGCATTATTTACATTAACTTTGTAAAAATTTCCACGCTGATATTGAATATTGGGCAATTTCCTAAAAATTTTAGCTATCCAAATTAAAGATGGGTTTAATTCATAACCACTAAATTTAGCTTGAGGGTTATTCTTGGCCAAACTAAAAATAACTTTTCCATCCCCACAACCCAAATCATAAAGAATTCTACCGGGCTCTATTTTTATTTCTTTAACTAAAAAATTGATAATTTTCTTCCGGGAATTAACAAAAGGAACGCCAGTAACTAACCAGTAAAAAGCCTGCAAGGACATATAAAGCCCTAAAGAAGCAAGAAGTAAAATAAGAATAAGGAGAATTAAAAAAACAATAACAGACATTATCTCCATTATATCAAATCGCACCCTTTTCTTCAAAAGATAAAAAAGCGGTCGCCTTTGGCGACCGCTTTAAAGAAATTCTACGCTTTAAATCTCTCTCCTAGAAAATTCTTCAAATCTTTTAAATTTTGATCTGTTAATTGCACAGAACTACCAAAATCATCTTTAATTTCCAAACCAGATTGGCCACTTACTTCCGCTTCTATGGCTATTGGGCAATTTGCACAATTACTACAAAATTCATAAACTTTTCCTAATTGTTTTTGCATATTTTTTATCATTAATTATTCGACTCTTTTAATCTTAAAACTTGTAAATATCTCCGAAGCTAATATTTGCTCTTTAGTGATTTTATTGGAATCATAATAAACATCAAAGAAATCCGGCGTCCTATAAATTACTTCTGAAATGCCCTGATTTTTCTTTAATTCCATAATAATTAGATAAGAATGACCAGAACAAGGAATATCAACTTCCAAAGATAGTTTGGAATTGGTTTGATTAATTACCGCAAGAGATGCAGCGTCGCCTAATCCAATACGCCAATTAGCCATAGCTGGAAATATCACTAAAAATAAAATTAGATTTACCGCAATGGTTGTTCCATAAAGAGTAGCTAAATATTTCCATTTTCTTTTTATTCCCAACCAAGACAATAACCTCGCTTTATTCAAATAAATAACGGCAGAGATAGTTGTTAAAATAAAAGACAGAATAATTAAAAAATAAAAAGAAAATTTACTGGCCAAAAATGGTTTAAAAAACGCAGATAAGGTAGTAACGCCCAAAATTGTAAAAACAATAAAAAGAATACAACCGGAATGCGCGATTAATCCCATCAATAAGCCAGACCAAAATCCTTTTTGAGTATTATTTGTATCGCACGATTGGCAACAATCTTTTGTTTCTTTGTTTTGATTATCCATAAATAATAAAATGATTAACCTTCAGACCTTTTAAAAATATCCATTATTTCCTTTAGAATTCTTTCACGCTCTTTACGGGAACCAAATTTGATAGCTTGACTGACACAAGTTTCAAAATGATTCTTCAATATTTTTTCATTGACTTTCCGTAAAGCGGAAATCACACCGAGATTTTGCTGAATGATATCAATGCAATAGCGATCTTTCTCCATCATTTTCTTCACGCCTTGCAAATGACCAATTAAATAATTTAAACGTTTTAATGATTCCTTTTTTGTTATATTATCCATATTGTTTTTATTAGACCCTCCCCCTAGAGGGTATAAAGAAAGGATAACGTATAAATATAACAATTGCAAGTCCTTGGTGGATAACTTTCATTTTTTGACTAAAACTCATAAATAAATTAATATCTATAAAAGGGCCAGTATTGTTCCCTATTTGTCTATTTTGACCACTAGCAAAATAGCAACAAATAGCAATCCCGCCGAAGGCGGGAAAAACTTTCTTTTCAAAGCGGTGAGGTGGCCGAGTGGTTTAAGGCGGCAGTATTGTTCCCCATTTGTTTATTTTTAGCAACAAAAAAATAATAACAAATGGCAATCCCGCCGAAGGCAGGAAAAACTTGTTATTGCGGAGGCGTGCCTGAGTGGTTGAAAGGGCCAGTCTTGAAAACTGGTATATCTGAAAAGGTATCAGAGGTTCGAATCCTCTCGCCTCCGCAATGATCGGTTTTCGTGAGTTCTCCGCCAGCTGGCGGGTCACCCTCACCGCTTTGGACGGAATATTTAAAATGAATCTTCTATTATTAATACTTTGGATCATCGGCATTACCAGCTTTACCCTATTAGGCAGTTGGTATGCCAGAAAATATAATCGCTCTGATTTATTAATTGGGCTTTATGTCACTTTTATTTTAGTAGCGCAAATTTTAGCTGCTAAGGTGGCGACTTTTGATTTAGGGTTTAAAACTTTTACCGGACCAGCCGGTATGATTGTTTTTTCCGTTACTTTTTTACTGACTGATATTATTAATGAAAAATTTGGAAGAAAAGAAACGCATAAAATGATTTTTATCGCTTTTATCTCTCAGGTAGCCATGGTTTTCTTTTTCTGGTTAGGCACTAAATTGCCAGCTGCTTCATTTTGGACTATTCAGGGAGCTTGGCAACAAATTTTTGGATTAGTGCCACGCATTACCTTAGCGAGTTGGATTGCTTTTCTTATCAGTGAAAATACTGATGCTTATATGTTTGCTTGGTTTAAAAAAATAACCAAAGGCAAACACCTTTGGATGAGAAACGCCTTTAGCACCATCCCCGCTTTACTTTTGGATACTTTAATTTTTATTCCTATCGCTTTCTTGGGTATAATGCCAATTCTACCATTAATTATCGGGCAAACCGCCGTGAAATGGCTGATTGGTATCATCAATATTCCTTTTATGTATTTAAACAGAATGGTTTTAGGAAAAGATACGCAAAATATTTTATAGGTTAAAAAATAAATCCCGACCACCTACCAGGTGATCGGGATTTTTGTTTCTTCAATTTTGTCGATAATGTTTCCAAAGGGATATATAGCTGTAAAAAAGCCACTAATCACAGCATCGGTAGTTCCTTTCGGAAAAACATGTCTCAATGCATACTTGGCATGAATAGTCACCACTGCTCCGTCGGTGGGAATCAGAGTTTCATAATCGTTAATTCTCACGCCTTCACCATTAATTTTCCAATACTCATCAATAATCACAACGTCAACTGAGGAATTAGAATATTCAAAGGTAGGACGAAATAAAACATCAACCCTCCCGTCCGACATCCGCACGACGTCTAAGATTGTGATACTCACAACCCGAAACGTTTCGGGGCGTTCTTGCTTCATACACCCGAAAGACATCAAAACCAAAATAACAATACCAATCATTATTATTTTTTTCATTTTCCACCTCCATGGAATACTATACATATTATATCACGTATAAATAAAAAAATCAAGTAATAGAGGGTGTAATTGCCTTTCCAATTAGTAAGTGATAAAATGTTATTATTCTATGAAATTATTATCATCAATTAATTATTTTATCTGGTTATTATTTTCCATTGTATTCTTTGGAATTGGAGAATTTTTATCTAAAAAATTTGCCCTTAATCCAAAATGGTTTTACGTTGTCGGAGTTGTCATGGCTTATTCCATTGGCACGCTTCTTTGGTTGCCGGCTATCTTACAAAAAAACCATCTTTCTATTGTTGGCGCTATGTGGTCAATATTAAGTTTAATTACTACTGTCTTTATAGGAATCTTAATTTTCGGCGAAAAACTAAATACCCTAGGAATCATCGGCATAATTTTAGGTTTTTCTTCAATAATCATTCTATCATTAGCATAAAATATATTATGACCCAAAATAAAATCTATTTTTATAATACTTTAGGCAGGAAATTGGAAGAATTTAAGCCGATTAAACCCGGCGAAGTTTCTATTTATTCCTGCGGACCAACGGTTTATTCTTATCAACACATCGGCAATTTACGTAGTTATATTTTCGCTGACATTTTAAAGAAAACCTTAATTTTCAATGATTATAAAGTAAAACATGTAATTAATATTACTGATGTTGGGCATCTTACTAGCGATGCTGATGAAGGAGAAGATAAAATGGAAAAAGCCAGTGCCAAAGAAGGAAAAACAGCCAAAGAAATCGGTGATTATTATTTTGATATATTTGAAAAAGATTTAGAAAAATTAAACATTTCCAAACCAAATGAATGGCCCAAAGCCAGCGAACACATTAAAGAACAGATTGAATTAATTGAAAAATTAGAAAAAAATGAATTTACCTATAAAACTGCTGACGGCATTTACTTTGATACCTCCAAATTCTCTGAATATGGAAAATTATCAGGACAAAACTTAGAAGAAATTAAAGCTGGCTCACGCGTTGACTTACGCGACAAAAAAAATCCCACTGATTTTGCTTTATGGAAATTTTCTGAAAACCCCGGCCAGCGTCAACAAGAATGGGAAAGCCCTTGGGGTATTGGTTTCCCAGGATGGCATCTAGAGTGTTCTGCTATGTCTATGAAATATCTCGGGGAAACCATTGATATTCACACTGGAGGCGAAGATCATGTTAATATTCATCACACTAATGAAATCGCTCAATCAGAAGGAGCTACAAGAAAAACTTTTGTTCATTATTGGTTACATGGAGCATTTTTAACTTTTAAAGGAGAGAAGGTATCTAAGTCTAAAGGCGGACTTTACACCTTGGATGAATTGGAAAAATTGGGATATAAGCCAATGTATTTTCGTTATTTAGTTTTGGGAACACATTATCGCAAACCCTTAGACTTCTCCTTGGACTCTCTAGATGGTGCTAAAAATGCTTATGAAAGAATGACTAATATTACCGGAGGGATTCAAGATGACGGAGAAATAAATGAAAAATATTTATCTGAATTCCAAGAAAAGATAAATAATGATTTAGATACACCAGGAGCATTAGCTGTTTTATGGAGCCTATTACGTGATGATGAGGCAAAGGGTAAAATCCAAGCCATTACCCAAATGGACGAAATTTTAGGATTAGAATTGCTAAAAAAAGAAATTATGGAAATACCAGGGGAAGTAAAAGATCTAATCAAACAACGAGAACAAGCCAGAAAAGATAAAGACTGGAAACTTTCCGATGAATTACGGGATAAAATAAAAAAACAAGGATATTTAGTAGAAGATAAACCAGAAGGACAAAAAATTAAAAAAATAGAGTAAAAAAATCCGGTCGCCTTAAGCGACCGGATTTTTAATATACAATTTATTGAACCTTAGTATAGGCTATAATTACAAAAATCTGACCTTCCATTTCCTGAGAAATACTTATATTCAAAGACGCAGAATCTTTAGTGGCAAAAATAAAATAATTATTTCCTTCCTCTTGTTTATTAACAACTACCCAATCATTAGCAGAAACATAATCCGAATATTCAGTAAATATTTTTCTCAAAGATTGACTAGAAGCATAAGAAACCGATTGTACAGCCCCTCCTTCAAATTGAGTTTCTTGAGATTGTAAAATAGCTCCTGATTCAATTGGCAAACCACTTGGAAATCCTTCTGGTAATCCCCCGCCAATAACAACTTGTGTATTAGAGTCAACTACCCCAGGATTCTTATCAGCAATTTTCCAAAAATAATAAAAGACTCCGGCAGCAATAATGATTATTAAAATAATCATTAATATCCAAAGCCATTTTTTTGATTTTTTTGGACTTTCAATAATAATTTCAGCCATAACTAATTATATTTATCAGTACTATATAACTTTTAGTACCAACAATAAAACAACGACGACAACAATAACTACAATAACACCAATGATTAAACCCATTTTGGATTTCTTTGGAGCTACTGGCATTTGTTGATTTGGGGTTACCGGCGCTTGTTGATTTGGAGTAAATTGATCCATGGTTTTTTAAAAAATTAACGCGACTTTATTTATTATTTATAATGCGCAAACCTCAAAAATAAAGATCTACCCTTCTATTATACATCCTAAAGATAAAGCAAACAATGCCTTGTGTGGATAAGGCCTTTTTTATTGATTAAAAATAGGTTAAAATATAAGCATGAAGAGCAATAAAGTATCTGGTTTTACAATTATTGAAATGCTAGTAACTGTAGGAGTTTTAACTCTCTTAAGCGGCATTTTAATTATGTATTCTAAAAGTGGAGAAAATGCTTCTGTTCTGCTTCGCCAAGGAGCTAAAGTGGTGACTGATGTCAATCGCGCTAAAAATTTAGCAGTTACCACTGCTACTTATACTAATGCTGACGGGGAAACATTCCATCCTTGCGGATATGGAGTCTATTTTGATAGTACATCAACACCTAATCGTTATATTATTTATGCTGATATTTCTAATGATTGTAGAAATTCAGACCACACAAGACAATCCGATGCATCATCTGATGTAGAATCAATTGATTTGGCCACATCTATTGTTATTGATACGAAAAATATCGAAAGTGTCTTTTTCCTACCACCGGATCCAACCACATATTTTAATCCATCAGACACAACTGAAGCGGCTATTACTATTAAAAATGTAACGGGAGCCAAAATAGAAATAAAAATGAGTAAAGCCGGACAAGTATCTACATTCTAGAATCCCTCCTTCGTTAAAACTTCGGAGGGTAAGTAAAAATGCAAATATCAAAAATTAAAAATAAAAATGCTGGGTTTACCTTAATCGAATCAATGATTGCGATTGCTTTAATCGTCTCTGGTATTACCGGATTAATGGTTTTAGTTAACCGCAGTATGGGTTTTGCTAATTTAGCATTTAACCAACTTACTGCTGCCAATCTGGCACAAGAAGGAATTGAGCTAGTAAGAAATATCCGAGATAATAATTGGATGAATAACAGGGGTTGGCTTATTGGTTTAGATAATGGAGATTATCAAATTGATTATCTTGATGGTAAATTAATTGACTTTGCAGAAAGAGTAGAACAACCATTATTCTTTGATGAAGATAATGGCTATAGTTACGTCTACGCCAGTGGTGGTGAAACTTTTTATTACAGGAAAATAGTTTTAAATTCAATTGACAATAACGAATTAGTTGTTAAGTCAATTATTACTTGGTCAGCCAAGGGCGGAAAAAACTTTGAAACTATAGCTGAAGATCATTTATTTAATTGGTTGTAAAAAATACAAAACTTTAAGTACGGAGTACAAAATAATGAAAAATGAACAACTAGTCAAACAACAAAACAAGATGATACGTGGCTTCACTATGCCGGAAGTTTTAATTTCTATCGGTCTTTTTACTACTATCATGGCCGTAACTTCCGCTGTATTTTTAACAGGACTAAGAAGTCAACGTCAAACCATTGCCTCATTAAACGCTAATGATAACCTCGCCTACGCCTTAGAAATGATGGCCAGAGACATTAGAATGGGGACTATGTTTTTCGCACCACTAGAAGACCAATTAAGCTTTTTAAGTTATGATAACAAAGCAATTGTTTATCGCTTAAATAATGAAACCATTGAACGATCCAAAGATGGAGGAGACTTTGAACCAATGACCGCTCAAAGCATTAGAATCAAACAATTGGCCTTTATTTTAGCCGGAGAAAAAAGATATGACGAACAACAAATAAAAATAACTATTAGATTAAAAATCTCCAGTAAGTTCAGTAGTCAAGAAGTAATCAGGGACTTACAAACAACTATCAGCCCTAGAAATTTAGAAACTAGCGCGATTTAATAAAAATTAAAAGTTAAAAAATCAAAAATAAAAATTTTAACATTTTACACTTTGATATTTACATTTTAAATTTATGACAATACGTCCATTCCATAAAAAAATAAAAAATAAAGAGGCGGGTCAAGTGTTGCTTATTACCGTCCTAATTATGATGAGTACTTTTGCTTTAGCCATTGCCATTGGAGGAATGGTACTTTATGAATTACGTTCTATGGTCAACACTAATGAATCGGTAAAGGCTATTTATGCTGCGGAATCAGGAATTGAATGGGGTTTGTATAAAACAAATAAAGATCCCTATGCTCTAAAACCAGAAATGAAAAATGGTACTGAGTTTGAATGTCCCGATACTTGTACTAATTGTATTCACTGTAGTGGCAAGGCGGGCAGAGTCAACCGCGCCATAGAAATAAGTTTCTAAAAAATGATTTCCGATATTCTCACTCTGCTAAGGCGGGATGAGAATATCTTTTAAATGGCCATGAATAAAAATGAAGCTAAAGATAGGATTGAAAAACTAAAAAAAGAGATAAACCAACATCGTTATCTTTATCACGTTTTGGATAAACCGGACATTTCCGACGCTATTTTTGATTGCCTTAAAAATGAATTGGAAGAATTAGAATATAAATTCCCAGATTTAATCATGCCTGATTCCCCCACTCAACGCGTAGGAGGAGAGCCCTTAAAAGAATTTAAAAAAGTAAATCATCTCACACCCATGGTTTCCTTTAACGACGCTTTTTCAGAACAGGAAATGAGTGAGTGGGAGGAAAGATATCTTAATTTTTTGGATAATAGACTAGAAAATGCTGATTTTCGATACTATTGCGAATTAAAAATTGATGGCTTAGCTATTGAGTTGGAGTATGAAAATGGCTCATTTAAAACAGGTTCTACACGCGGAAACGGAAAAATCGGTGAAGATGTTACACAAAACTTAAAAACCGTACAATCCATCCCCTTACATCTATTAGAAAAAGACGAAATTATCAAAAATATCAAAAAAACAGGTTTAAATAAAATAGCCGAAGAAATAAAAAATAATTTTCCAAAAAACATCATTATTAGGGGGGAGGTTTTTCTTAATAAAAAGGACTTTGAAAGACTTAATAAAGAACAGGAAAAATCCGGAGAAAAAATGTATGCTAACCCAAGAAATGTAGCGGCTGGATCAATCCGACAATTAGATCCTAAAGTGACCGCCAATAGGAACTTAGATTTTTTTGCCTATTCTTTGATTACAGATTTTGGTCAAACCACTCATGAACAAGAACATCTTATTTTAAAATCACTGGGTTTTAAAATTAATCCTTACAATGAATCGGTAAAAGATTTAGACGGAATTTTTAATTTTCACAAAAAAACAGATGCCTTGCGTGAATCTTTACCTTATGAAATAGATGGCATAGTAGTCATTCTTAATTCTGAATTTGATTTTAAAAAAGCCGGAATTATCGGTAAGGCCCCCCGCGCAGCTATCGCTTATAAATTTTCTGCTCGCGAGGCCACTACCAAAATATTAGATATCCAAATACAAATCGGCAGAACCGGTGCTTTAACTCCGGTAGCCATCATGGAGCCGGTAGGCATTGGCGGTATTACTGTTTCCCGTGCTACTCTTCATAACTACGATGAAATACAAAGATTAGGGGTAAAAATTGGAGATACGGTTTCCATCAGTAGGGCCGGGGATGTTATTCCTCAAGTTAATGAAGTTTTCAAAAATCTAAGGACAGGGAAGGAGAGGGAGTTTAAAATGCCCAATCATTGCCCCATTTGCGATTCACCCATTAAAAAAGATGAAAATGGCGTTATTTATCGTTGTTTAAATAAAAATTGCTTCGCCCGCTCTAAAGAAAATCTTTATCACTTTGTCTCAAAAACCGCTTTTGATATTAAAGGTGTGGGGCCAAAAGTTATTGATCGCCTCTTAGATGAAAATTTAATCCATGATGCTTCTGATTTATTCGTATTAAAAGAGGGCGATCTAGCGGTTTTAGAAAGATTTGGAGAAAAATCAGCCTCTAATATCATTAATTCCATTGATGAAAAAAAACTAATTGAATTGCATCGTTTTATTTATGCCTTGGGTATCATACACGTAGGAGAAGAAACAGCTATTTTGCTTGCGCAAAAAATAAACAATAACCAATCATCAATAACCAAGCCAACAGAAATTTTGAAAATAATAGAAAAGATTTCCATAGAAGAATTACAAGAAATTCCTGATGTAGGGCCAAAAGTAGCAGAAAGCATTTATCACTGGTTTAAAGAAGAAAAAAACAAAAAATTTATCAAAGAATTAGAAGAAAATGGAATTATTTTCAAAAAAGCAGAAAAAGGTGCTATCAGTAAAAAACTAGAAGGATTAGCTTTTGTTTTAACCGGCGGACTAGAAAATATGTCTCGTGATGAAGCCAAAGAAAAAATCCGCGATTTAGGCGGAAAAATATCCTCTGATGTTTCCAAAGAAACTGATTATGTTATTGCCGGCTCTGACCCCGGCTCCAAATATGATAAAGCTCAAAAATTAAATGTAAAAATAATTAGTGAAAAGGAATTTATAGAGATTATAAAATAAAATCCGCCTCATCGGCGGATTTTTTAAATACATTATTCTTCATCATTATCATCTTCTTCCTTTTCGTTCTCATAATCATCTTTCATAAATTCTTCGGTGGCTTTATCTATGTCTTTATCGGCTTCTTCTAGGGTTGCTTCCAAATCTTTATCAATTTCTTCTGATTCTTTTTCTACGTCATCAAGATCTCTATCGATTTCCTCACTTAAAACATCCATTTTATCCAAATCTTCTCCTATTTTTTTTGCATCCTCTAACAATTGTCGAGCTTTTTCTTCCAAATCTATGTCTTGATTTGTCTTTTGATTATTATCTTGATCCATATTTTTATAAATAATTCCTCAGAGTTTCTAGACTTTTTTTCAAATCCCTCTCCGAAAAACCACGTGGAACGTCGCCGACTTTTTTCATAATCTTATATTGCATCCTTAATTCATTCTCCAAAAAAACTATTTCCTTTTCTTGAAGAATATCCCTAGTTTTTATTTTATTTATATCAAGTAAAAGTTTATGGCCAAAAAGCTTATTCCAAAGAGATATGTATTCCTTAAAGGATAAAGCTTTTTCTTCTCTATTCTCCTTATTTTTCTCTTCGTTGTCGCTACTTTCTTCGCTCTTTTTTTCCTTAAGATAATTTCTTAATTTAGAGATTAAATCACCAGGTCTACTATTACTAATTTCTTCTCTATCAAAATCACAAGCTAGTAGCACTCTCTTCAAATTTTGAGAAACAAATCCTGGAACCCCCCCCTTATCAACGCTCTCTATAATCTGGCGCGCCTCTTCTTCAATATCATCCTTTTGTTTCGATGCATTTTTTTCCTTTCTTTCCGGTTTTTTTACCTCAATATCCCGCCAATTTAAATCTGGCTCTTCCTTAACCTTATTCACATCATAATGATCTCCTTTTTTAACAAGGCCTGTAAATTGTTTACGGACATCAATCCATTTATTCGTCTTAATTTCTACTTTATTATATTTTTCTTGTTTTTTAATTCTCTCATTGGAACGTTCAATAATTCTTTTGTCGTTCTTTTTTATTTGATCCCTTGTTTCATCCATTAACTTAACAATTGCTTTCCTCAAAACCTTC
>Ga0265297_10009143_pt1 | contig 12922 bp, 10 predicted proteins | sample Munlanlwell13791_FD_192502 | JGI IMG/M metagenome (GOLD analysis project Ga0265297, IMG submission 192502) | Leachate microbial communities from a municipal landfill in Southern Ontario, Canada - Leachate well 137-91 | ecosystem: Engineered > Solid waste > Landfill > Unclassified | place...
CATCAATATAGAAACCATCGTGGTCTTTCTGAAAATCATAAAATTAGTTACTTAAAATGGTTTTGCTACTTCAAAACTATCAAAAATAGCAACACTTTTTGAGTATTATGCCCATCCCGATGAGCGAAGTGAGGAGAGATCTTAAATCAACAGCAAAATACCTCCCAGCCCTTGGTGAGGTCGGTATGACAAACAAAAAAAGTGTCTGTCATTCCCTAGTGCCTAAATCTGGGATCTAAAACGGTTTTATTAATTTTAAATACTATGTTCCGTGGAATGCGGAATGTCCGCCTCGCTCTTAGCGGGCGAGACCTCGCCCAAAGGGCGGGCGACATTGGGGATAATTGTATGATTAAACTTGAAAGTGGCCGTTACACAATAGATGGAAAAGCGTTTTACATATATTCAGGTGAAATACACTATTTCCGTATAGACTCCAAGCTCTGGCAAAAACATTTAAACGCCGCAAAAGATGCCGGCTTAAACACAGTAAGCTCTTACATTCCATGGTCGTTGCACGAATATGCTCAGGGTAAGTTTGATTTTGAAGGCAAAACCAACCCCCATTTAAACCTGATAAAATTTATTGAACTTGTAAAGAATAGCGGCCTAAAATTTATTGCGCGCATTGGTCCGGTTTCAAATGCTGAGCTTGTTAATGAAGGTGTCCCCGACTGGGTTTTAAAAAATTATCCAGAGGTATTCGTGCGTGGCAAGGAAATAACAAACCTTCCGCATGTTACCTTACTTGCATATCTTAACTCAACATTTCAAAAGCTTGTTGGCAGCTGGTATGATGAAGTTGTGCCAATAATAGAGCATAACCAGCACCCAAGTGGGCCAATAATTCTTGTACAACTTTGTAACGAAATAGGCATGGTGCACTGGTTAAACAAAGCCGCCGATTATAGTGATGACACTGAAAACCTTTACAGGCAGTTTTTGCTTGAGAAGTACCCAAAAATATCTGTGCTTAATTCTGCTTACAACACCAAACATTCCGATTTCTCGGAAATTAAACAACCTGCCGATGGCTCAGATACTCAAAACAGGGTAATGCTCTGGGATTGGATGAATTTTTATCAGCGTTATTACGCGCAGTATTTTCATAAGCTTCACACTCTTTTGCGTGCTGGAAAAGTACACTTGCCTGTGCTTGCAAACATACCTCAATTTTATGATTTTGATGTGCGCGGCCGCGGTGTTTTTTCGCCTATGACTACTATGATGTTCCGTGATTTTAAAGATTATGTCCCAGAAGTTATATTTGGCGGTGCTTACCAAATGCGTCGCCTTGATTACGAGAACTTCCATGATATTTCTATAACATCCGAAGTGGTTAAAATGATTACAACAAAAGGAATTCCATCTGTATGCGCGGAACTTCAGACAGGCATAATGCGTGACAGGCCAAAACTCTATGCGCAGGATGTTGAGTTAAACCTTAAAACATCAACAGCGCATGGTTTAAATGCTGTTAATTGTTATATGTTTTCAGGTGGTAAAAACGAGCTTTCATTTGGCGCTTTCGGTACCTACCATGGTTGGCAGGCGCCGGTAAACAAAGAAGGCAAAAAACAAGAACACTTTGGCGCATTGCAGGAGTTTGGCGACATAATAAAACTTTTCGGCACACAAATTGGCAACACCCAAAAACATTACGACACGACAATAGGTTTTTATGCCCCATATTACACTACGGAATATCTCTCAGGTGAGTATATTGAACTTCTTGAATGGAAAAAAATGCAGTTGTTTTATGACGGGCTTGGCCGTTTGTTGCAAGTTGCCAACATAAATTACAATTTTGTTGACCTGCAAAAAGCCACACTTAAAGAGTTGCTAAAAAAACCGTCGCTTGTGGTTTTCTCGCTTGAGTTTATGGATGAACAAACGCAACAAAAACTCGCTGATTATGTGCAAGCTGGCGGCAAGCTAATGCTAAACCCCGCAATGCTAGAGTACGACTTAGCGTTTAAAAAATGCTCAGTACTATCCGATGCGCTTGGTGTTGAAGTTGAGAAAAAAACAGTAAAACATCTGCTCTTTTTTATTGGCAAAGAGGACTATCTTGCGCAAGGTGAGCTGAGTACATTTGAATTAAATAAAAATGCAAAATCAATTGTCACTTATAGCGACTCAAAACCATGCGGTGCGCTTGTAAAATATGGTAAAGGTGAAGCATTGGTGCTTGGTTTTGGTTTAAACCATATGTTTGACTATCATATAGATCTGGTTAAAAAGTTTGCAGATTTAGTAGGCATAAAACCGTATGTTGATTGCACAGAGAAAGAAATTGCAGTTGTTTTAAGGGAAAATGAACAGTTTGGTTTTCTATTTGTTGCCAATTTTCACGATGCTATAAAAACCACAAAACTTTCCTTGGTATTACCAGGCGAAAAAGCCAAAACGACATTTCCTAAAAAGGGCGTTATAAAACTGCATAACAGAACTTCACTTGTTTTGCCTCTTAATGTAACACTTTCAAATGGCGATATAATTCGTTACTCAAGTGCTCAAGTATTAAAGTTTTCTGAAAGCAAAAAAGAAAGAAAGTTTACGGTTAATGGTGCAAAAGGTTCAATATGCGAAATGGAATTGATAACCAAAGCCAAAAAGGTTTTAGTAAATGGTAAAAAGATAACCGTAAGTTCAAAAAAGAATGGCATTGTTTTTGATTTTGAGCTTAGCGGTGGTAAAGACAACATAGTTGTTAGCTAAGATTTAACTTGGTAATTTCGCCCTGTTTGTGGGGTGGTTACCAAATCATTCCTTCTCCCCTGTGTTGGCGGGAGAAGGTTAGGATGAGGGGGTCAAATGAGAGTTATTATCGAATGCACACCCTCACCTCAATCCTCTCCCGTCAAGGGAGAGGATGAAAATGGCAGTTGCGACATATCCTTAAAAAAATGAATTTGGAATTGAGGGTAATAATTTGAAGAGAACACATTATTGTGGGAATGTTGTAGAAAAATTCATAAGTGAAAACGTAATAGTTTTTGGCTGGGTGCATTCACGGCGCGACCATGGTGGAGTAATATTTATTGACTTGCGTGATAGAACTGGTGTTGTGCAGGTTGTTTTCGGGCCGGATCAAAAAGAAATATTCGCCAATGCTGAAAAAATAAGAAGCGAGTTTGTTTTAAAAGTTTGTGGTGTTGTGCGCCAAAGGCCTGCTGGGACAATAAACCCAAACATACCAAGCGGTTCTGTTGAAATTGTCTGTAGTGAACTTGAAGTTATAAATACCTGCCCCTCTTTGCCGTTTGAAATATCAGATTATACCGAGACATCAGAAGAATTGCGCCTTAAATACCGTTACTTAGATCTAAGGCGGCCGGCTGTGCAAAAAAACTTTATTTTAAGACATAAAATTACCCATGCGGCAAGGAATTTTTTAAACGAGAATGGTTTTATAGAAATAGAAACTCCGATGTTAACCAAATCAACACCTGAAGGAGCGCGCGATTTTTTGGTGCCAGCCCGTCAAAGCCCGGGTATGTATTTTGCGCTACCTCAGTCGCCTCAATTGTATAAACAAATACTAATGGTTTCTGGTTTTGATAGATATTACCAGGTAGCTCGTTGTTTCCGCGATGAAGACCTTCGTGCTGACCGTCAGCCGGAGTTTACTCAAATAGATTTAGAGCTTTCTTTTGCAGATGAAAAAGATATTATGAAAATTATAGAGGGAATGCTAAAGGTAATTTTTGATGTTGTCGGTATTTCTATTACAACTCCATTTCCTTTAATGCCGTATGCGCACGCAATGCTTCGTTATGGCAGTGACAAGCCCGATATTCGTTTTGATATGGAAATAGAAGATTTTACTCAAGATTTAGCCAATTGTGGCTTTAAGGTTTTTTCTTCTGTTGTGCAAAGTGGCGGTGTGGTGCGTGGTATTTGTTTTGAAGGTGGCGCTAAAGCATCGCGTTCTGACATTGAAGAGCTAACAAAATTTGTTGCAAACTTTGGAGCCAGAGGGCTTGCCTGGATAAAACATACCGAGGCAGGTTATGAGTCAAGCATCGTAAAATTTTTTACTCCGGATGATTTAGTGAGAATATCAAATAAATTTAACTCAAAGCCGGGTTCTTTGTGGCTTTTCCTTGCGGACAATCAATCAATAGTTGCACAAGGGCTTGGGGCTTTGCGTATAAAAATTGCAAAAGAAAATGCAATGATACCTCCTGGGCGTTTTGATTTCTTGTGGGTAACCGATTTTCCGCTTCTAGAATGGGACAGTGAAGAAAAAAGGTGGAATGCTATGCACCATCCTTTTACTTCGCCAAAAGAAGAAGATTTTGCGCTATTAGATGATACTTCAAAAGGTGCTGACCTTAGAGCAAGAGCATATGATGTTGTTTTAAATGGTGTTGAGCTTGGCGGCGGTTCAATAAGAATACACCGTAAAGAAATACAAGAAAAAATGTTTTCATTAATAAATACAACCCCACAGCAAGCTAAAGAAAAGTTTGGTTTCTTGCTTGATGCTCTAAGTTATGGTGCGCCTCCTCACGGCGGTATAGCACTTGGCTTAGACCGCCTTTGTGCCTTAATTGCGGGAGAAGAATCAATTAGAGAAGTTATTGCGTTTCCAAAAACGCAAAAGGGTTCTTGCCCACTCTCGGGCGCTCCAGCTTTAGTAAGCGAAAAGCAGCTTAAAGAGTTAGGCATAAAGCCCGTATCAATAATTAAAAATAATGGAAGTTAAATAGTAATTGCAAAAAGTGGTTACCAAAAAAATATATCTTAAAAGTTCTGCTCAGGCAATCTCACTTATGGGTCAGCAGGATGAAAATATCAGAAAGATAGAACGAGATTTTGGTGTGCAGATTTTTGTGCGCCAGAGCGCTCAGAGCGGAGAATTTTCACTTGTTGTTCGCGGTCCCGATAAAAAAGTTGAAAGAGCTCTTGGTGAGTTAGACGAAATGCGCAATCAAAATGAAACCTTGCCAAATAGTATTTTAGGCAATAAAAAAAATACCGCGGTTTCTTGCAACACCAAAGAAGAAATATTTATAACCTTCCAAGGCAGAAAAATACTACCCAGAAGTAATAATCAAAAAAAATATGTAGATGCAATAGCTTCTTATGATATGGTTTTTGGCATTGGTCCGGCCGGAAGCGGTAAAACCTATCTTGCGGTTGCCTGTGCGTTAAGGGCACTTGCAGTCGGAAGTGTTTCGCGCATTGTGCTTACAAAGCCTGTGGTGGAAGCCGGGGAACGGCTTGGGTTTTTGCCGGGTGATTTGTACGATAAAATCAACCCTTATTTAAAACCGCTTTACGATGCTTTTCTTTCAATGATTGGCAGTGAACGGTTTAGGTTTTACAGGGAAGAAGAAACCGTAGAGATAGTACCGCTTGCCTATATGCGCGGGCGGACATTAGATAACGCCTTTCTTATTTTAGATGAGGCACAAAACACCACTTTAGAACAAATGAAAATGTTTTTAACCAGAATGGGCACTGGCAGCAAAATAATAGTTACCGGCGATATAACCCAAATAGATTTAGAGAACAAAAACAATTGCGGCCTTGTTGAAGCGCAAAAATTATTTTCTAAAATTAACGATATAAAGTTTATACATTTCCAACAAGATGATATTGTGCGCCACCCGTTAGTTAAAAAAATAATTATGGCTTATGGGTCAGATAACAAAAATATAGGCGGTAAAAATGTTCAATAAATACTTTAGAACACCGCTTAAAAAAATTCTTAGTGCCTTTTTGCACACTCTTGAAAAAACTGAGAGCTCTCAAACACTGCGCGGTCAAGAAAAAAGTATTTGGAATAAAGAAATAAACCTACCTCCCGCACTTGTGGCATTTTTATGTATTCTTGTTTTCTTTATTGTGCTTTTATTTGCCGTTGGTTTTTCTTTTGCAAAAATAGCCGCGCTTGTTATACTGCTTACACTGATAGTTTCGTTTATTCTTTTTTATCTATTTGCAGACAATAGAGATTTTCTTGCTGACGCCGATGGGGTAATGCTGCTGGGTTTTTTGTTTATTGTGGCGGCACTTTTAATGCAGTTATTTAAAAATTGGAATGCCTCGCTTGCTACGCCAATTGCTGGTTTTGCTGTACTTTTTGGAATGTTACTTTCCAGGCGTATTGCATTGCTTTCTGCCGCGCTTTTAAGCATAGTTATGGGCATAATAAACTCTTTTAGCATGGAGTACTTTTTGGTGAGCATTTTCGGCTCGCTGGCAGGAATTGTTTTTGTTGATAAAATAAGATCAAGAAATGATATTACAAAGCTTGGTATAAAAATAGCTTCAGTAAATATTGTTGCCATAACAGCAATTCACCTGTTTTTTCTTTGGCCAATACACACTTACGAAATGAACTGTCTTTGGGGTGCTCTAAACGGTTTTGCTTCTGCAATAATGGTGCTTGCGTTCCTGCCGTATCTTGAGAGTTTTTTTTCAAAAACAACAAAGATAAAACTATTAGAGTTAGCTGATTTTAATCACCCACTTCTTCGTCGTTTAATGCTTGAGGCCCCCGGCACATATCATCACTCATTAATGGTTGCATCAATTGCGGAACAGGCGGCAGAGGCAATAGGGGCAAACTCGTTGCTTGCAAGGGTTGGTTCATATTATCACGATATAGGAAAACTCGCAAAGCCAGAGTACTTTATTGAAAATGCAAATAAATCGCAAAATCCGCACGACTCGCTAAGTGCTGCTATGTCAAGTCTGGTTATAATCGCACATATAAAAGACGGTTTTGCCCTTGCGCAAAAACACAAGCTTGATAAAGTTATAACTGACCTAATTGTGCAGCATCATGGTACATCGCTTGTTAGATTTTTTTATCACAGGGCACTTGAACAAGACGAGCAGGCAAACATAGAAAACTTTCGTTATAAGGGCATAAAACCTCAAACAAAAGTTGCTGCTATTTTAATGCTTGCCGACTCTGTTGAAGCCGCAAGCAGATCGCTTGAAGATTACTCAGCAGGGAAACTAAAAGATATTGTAGAAACCATAGTCAATAATAAATTTACCGATGGCCAATTTTCACAATGCCCGATAACTTTGCAAGACCTGCACAATATTTCGCAAAGTATGCTTGTATCGTTAAGCGGCATATACCACACAAGAATTTCTTATGAAAAAGATTAACTTAATAATTCCTTCTCCCAAACTCACCCTCACCTCAATCCTCTCCCATCGAAGGAGAGGAAGAAAAGACAATTGCAACACAATCTGCAAGGGAGAGGAAGAAAGAATTAGAACCGCTGATACCACTCAGCTTGGTGGGCGGAGATTCATTAATAAATTTTTGTTTGCTAACTTCCCAAAAGAGCATCTAAAAATATTGCGTTTTGCATCAGTGCTTGCGGTAAATGCCTGCGGTATAAAAGCAAACGATATTTGTTTTGTGCTTGTAGATGACAAAAAAATAAAATCACTCAATAAAAAATACATCAAATCAAACAAAATAACGGATGTAATTTCTTTTTCTTATAATACAGAGGCAATAGAAGGTGATATTTACATAGCAAGTGGCAGGTCAAAAAAACAAGCACAGTGGCAAGCTCACAGCTGGCGCAATGAACTAATTTATTTGGTGTTGCATGGTGTATTGCACCTTGCGGGTTACACCGATTATTCACCAAGCCAAAAGAAAAAAATGTTTACATTACAAGACAAACTCTTCGCAAAAATAGTAAAATAACAACATATGCTTTCACCTTTAATTTCAGTTCTTATCTTTGTTTTTCTGCTTTTTCTTTTTGCGGCGTCTGCTTTTTGGTCGGCTGCGGAAACGGCGCTTGCAAGCTTATCAAAGTACAGAATAAAAAAACTCATCGCCTTAAATAAAATCCTTGCAGGCCCATTAAGCCAGTGGCTAAAATCACCCTATTACATACTTACAACTGTTCTTGTGGGTAATACGGTAAATGACCTGGTGCTTAGCTATATGGCAACAATTCTTGCCATCAATATGCTTCTTTCTGTTTCAGGTGGTCTAAAACGCGAGGTGTTAGAGTTTTTTGTTTGGCTTTTGGTAACATTTTTACTTTTGATTATTGGCGAAATAGCTCCAAAAATATATGGGCGCAGAAACCCCGAAAAAGTTACACTCTCTGTTTTGCCGGTGCTTGCAAGGTTAGTAGCATTATTTAGACCGGTGTTTGACCCACTAATAGCTTGTGCAAGAAAGTTCTTTCCTAAGTTAAACATAATGCCATTTAGCAAGTTTAATTTTTTAAGTATTGAAGAGATAAGAGGGTTGATAAAACAGACAGATACAACAAAAGCATTAGGCAATGAAGCAAGCACGATGTTAGATAGAGCACTATTGCTTGGTGATATGGCGGTAGCTGTTATAATGACACCATTGGAAAAAATTGAGTCGGTAAAGGCAGATCTGCCGGAAGAGCGGTTTATAGATTTAGTTGTAGAAACAGGCAGGAGCAGGATACCTGTTTATAAAGGAACACCTGATAAAATAATTGGTTTTATACACTCAAAAGATATGCTCGCAGAGTGTCGCTTAAACAAAAAAGGCAGTTGTATAGATGAGCTTTTGCGCCCGCCATATTTTATCACAGCAGAAAAAAAAGTTTACGACCTGCTTAATGACTTTCAAACCGGCAAAACTCATATTGCTTTTGTAAAAGATGTTTTTGGCGTTGTTTGCGGTATGGTTACACTTGAAGATGTTTTAGAAGAGATAGTTGGCGACATATTAGATGAAGCTGAGTTGGGGAGAAGAAACAGTGGAAATACTGCTGTTAGTAAAAATTAAACTTATACTATTTGTTTTATCTATTTTATCCATTGCATACTTTGCAGGTGCTGAAATCGCGCTTACCAGCACGAACGCGCTTACTTTTTCCGCGCTTAAAAATAAACATCCTCGCAATAAACGCTGGATATTATTATGGGAAGAACACCCAAATGAAATACTTGCATCAATACTTATCGGTACAAACCTTTCTATGGTTGGGGCCGCGGTTGTGGGTTCATCCATTGCATTAGATTTAAGCGCCCCAGGTGGTTTAAAGCTGTCTTACGAAGTTATTGCTTTTATTGCATCTATAGTTGTTATTACTATCACACTATTTTTTGGTGAGCTTATACCTAAAATTGCAAGCCGTTACTTTCCCGAAAGAGTTTCACTTTTAGTGCTTCCGATTTTAGGCCCGATGAACCGCGTGGTGTACCCAATAAGCCGATTCCTCATTAGAATTTCTGAAAAGTTAATCTGGTTATTTGACAGAAAAAAATCGCACGAAACACCTTTTATCAGGCCTGAAGAGCTAAAAGTATTGTTGCTTAATGACGAAACATTACCGCTTTCAAACCCTGCAAGAAATATAATCAGCAATATTATAGATTTTCGCCAAACACGCATAAGTAAAATAATGGTTCCGCGTACAGAAATTCAAGCAGTAGATTTAAACCAAAGCGCAGAAAATGTAATTGAACAAATAATAGAAAAAGGTTTCTCGCGCATACCGGTTTATCGTGGTTCCATAGATAACATAGTTGGTATAATCTACAGCAAAGATGTAATACTTGCATGGCGCGACGGCACATTGTTTTTGCTTGAAGACCTTCTTAGGCCGGTGTATTTTGTGCCTTCATCTGCCAAAATTGACCATGTATTAAGAGAGTTTAAAAAAGGGCACCAGCATATGGCAATTGTGGTAGATGAGTTTGGCTCAACAGTCGGGCTTGCTACAATTGAAGATATTGTAGAAGAAATTGTAGGTGAAATTTGGGATGAGTCAGATGATGTGCGCGCAAAGGGCATTTTTTCTATGCCAGATAACTCTTACCTTATAAAAGCCACAGAAACCTTAAGTAAGGTAAATCGTGAGCTAAAACTCTCTTTGCCGTCGCAGGAGTTTGCCACAATGAGTGGGTGGGTGCTAGACCTATTTGGTAAAATTCCTCACCCGGGTGAGAAAGTTATCTGGGGCGAGTTGGAAGTAGAAATAATAGATGCCGATAAAAGAAAGGTGCGGGAAATACAAATAAAAAAAATAGAAAATAAAAACAGTAAAATAATTTAAAAGATCTCTTTACCGACATAACTTTTATGTATTATAATATAAACGCATTGGTTTTAAATACAAAAACTGCCGCAGAGGCCGACAAGCACGCAGTACTTTATACAGCCGAACTTGGTAAAATATCCGCCATTTTCCCGGGTGCAAAGAAAATAAAAGCAAAGTTTGCTGCTGCAAGTGAGCCGATAACCCAAAGTCGCCTTATGGTTTATATGGCAAGGCCAAATGCAAGGCCAAAAGTTACAGCGGCAAAAATATCAAATGGGTTTTTAACTTTGCGCTTAAACTGGAAAAACTTTGCAGCCGCGCAGGCGTGCAGTGAGTTATTAGACGCATTAACACCGTACGATTCTCAAAACGAACAAAAATATGAACTGCTATTGCGTGCATGGACGCTTTTAGAAACCGCGCAAAACCCATGGAGAATATTTTCTTCATTCGCATTAAGGTTTTTAAAGCTATCGGGTTATAACTTTGTAGAGTTTATTAAAACTGGCAACTTAAAAATGAATAATCATGAGTTCAATGCTATTTGTACAATGGCAACTAAGTGCGGGCAAGATATAGATTGTTTGATAGATATTGATATATCGCTTGAGAACAAGGTTTTAGAGCACATAGATAGATATCTTGAGTTTCATGTATCGCGTCGTTTATCTTATAGAATGTTTGCAAACTTGTAAAACTAAACAAATTAGCCGTCATACCGGCGAAAGCCGGTATCCAGAAAATAGAATCAGTAATTAGTCGTCGTACAGGCAAAAGTCGGTATACAGAAAACAGAATCAGTAATTAGCCGTCATACCGGCGAAAGCCGGTATCCAGAAAATGGAATCAGTGTTGAGCTGGATTGCGGTTTTCACCGCAATGACATCAAATAATTATTTTATGCTTAATCAATAATAAATGAAAAAGGAATAAAAAAATGAATTTTCAAGAAATAGTTATGACGCTAAATGTGTTTTGGGCAAAAAGGGGATGTTTGCTTTGGCAACCATATGATTTAGAAAAAGGTGCCGGCACATTTAACCCTGGCACATTTTTAAAATGCCTTGGCCCAAAGCCATGGTCAGCCGCTTATGTGGAACCGTCTCGCAGGCCTACCGATGGCAGATACGGTGAAAACCCAAACCGTCTTCAGCATTACTATCAATATCAGGTAATTATAAAACCAGCACCGAAAGATATACAAAAACTTTATTTGGCAAGTTTAAAAGCAATTGGTTTAGACCCAAAAAAACACGACATTCGTTTTGTAGAGGACGATTGGGAGTCACCTACCCTTGGTGCAGGGGGGCTTGGCTGGGAAGTGTGGCTTGACGGAATGGAAGTAACACAGTTTACATACTTTCAGCAACTTGGCGGCATTGACTTAAACCCAATATCAGTTGAAATAACCTACGGCCTTGAACGCCTTGCGATGTACGCGCAAAAAAAAGACAGTGTTTACAATATTCTTTGGAACAATAAAATTACATACGGCCAAGTACATTTAGAAGATGAAAAACAGTGGTCTCGTTATAACTTTGAAGAAGCGTCTGTTCCAATGCTTAAAACTCATTTTACCGATTGGGAAAATGAGGCAGTTAAACTTTTAGATAAAAACCTTCCTCGTCCTGCGTACGATGCCGTAATGAAGTGTTCACATTTATTTAATTTGCTTGATGCTCGTGGCGCTATATCAGTAACTGAGAGAACCTCTTATGTTTTGCGCGTAAGAACGCTTGCCAAAGCAGTTGCCGAAAAGTATCTTGCGCAGGAGGTTTCTGCAAATGTTTAAACCTGCTTTGCTTGAAATTGGTTTTGAAGAAATACCGGCCGCATATATCCAACCGGCAATGGCGCAGGCAAAAACCCTGTGTGAAAAACTTTTAGCTGAAAACGCACTTAACGCGCAAGAAATTGAAATATTCGCAACAGCTCGCAGAATTACACTGTTAATTAGCGGCCTTGCGGAAAAGAGTGCTGAGCGTACAGAAGAGTTTGTAGGTCCCTCTCTAAAAGCAGGAATTGATGCAAATGGTGGCTTTACTGGCGCCGCAAAGGGTTTTGCATCAAAGCACGGTATTAAGCCAGAAGCATTGCTTAAAGTGCAAACAGAAAAAGGGGAGTATCTGGCTGTAAAAAAAGTAATCCCTGGTGAAAAAACTCAGAATTTACTCTCAGTTATTTTCACCGCAATAATCAGCCAGTTGTATTTTCCAAAAACAATGGTTTGGGAAGGTAGTGGTTTTCGCTTTGCAAGGCCGCTAAGAAATATAGTTGCCCTCTTTGGTGACAAAACAGTTAAGTTGCAGCTTGCAGGCGTAAAGGCGTCAAATACAACATTTGGCCTGCACACCAGTGGTACAAAAAGTATAGCCATAAAAAGCCCTGAAAAATATCTCTCTACCCTTAGAAATAATTGCATAATTGCATCAACAATAGAGCGTCGCACTGCTTTGGTAAAGGCGGTAAGTTCTGCTGCTAAAAGGTTAAAATGCATTGCTATCCCGGACGAAGATTTGTTTGACGAAGTTAATTTTCTTGTAGAGCACCCTGTGGCAGTAGTTGGCAATTTTGATGAAAAATATTTAAGTATCCCAAAAGAAGTGTTAATAAACTGTATGCGTAAAAAGCAAAAGTTTTTTGCTTTGGAAAATGAACAAGGGGAACTAACAAACAACTTTATTGGAATAAGAAATGGAATATCAGAGTATCAAGATGTGGTGCGCGATGGCTATGAAAGAGTTCTTAAAGCGCGCCTTGCCGACGCGGAATTCTTTTTTAATAAAGATACGGCAACCCCATTATTTAATAAAGTTGAAAAATTAAACGGTGTGGTATTTCAAAAAGAACTTGGCACCGTATATGAAAAAATGCAGAGGGTTATAAAAATC
>Ga0265297_10009144_pt1 | contig 12920 bp, 11 predicted proteins | sample Munlanlwell13791_FD_192502 | JGI IMG/M metagenome (GOLD analysis project Ga0265297, IMG submission 192502) | Leachate microbial communities from a municipal landfill in Southern Ontario, Canada - Leachate well 137-91 | ecosystem: Engineered > Solid waste > Landfill > Unclassified | place...
CAGATGAGAAGATCGGCGCCATTCATGCTACGACACTTCCTTTACCGTTCGTCCAGATAATAATCCCGATACAACAGACCAGTGAGATAACGATGGTTGCATCGAGAATGAAGAGGGCGCCCATGCTGATGGTGAGCAGGAGGCCTGCGGCAGATCCAAACGTGATCGTCAGCAGTGCCGCGAGGATCCGGTCGTGCTGTCCGGATGCCCGGAGCAGGCGGATGAGTGCTCCCACGGTAATGAGCGCGAACAGAACGGCAGCAGTTAGCCAGGTGTCAATCATGTGTACAATACCTGTGGGAATGATGGATATTTATCAATACTCCATCAGTCACTGCAACGTCTGAACCGCGCCGGTGAGGGTCTCATGACAATCGTCCCGCTCTATAACATGCCCGCGCCCGCGTGTTTTTATTTTTCCGGCGCATAGTATGGAGAAGATGCGTCCCACCTATCTTGGCCGGATCCTGCTGCGCTGGTGTGACACCTGCCACGCGCCGGTCCTCTCGAAACGTTGTGCCTGCGGGGCAGAGACCCGTGAAGTTCCGGTCACTCCCCCGGGCGATGCCCGGCCGGCATTTCCTGCCGATATCGCGCTTATCAATGCGATCTATACAGAGCATTTCGGCGCTCCGCTGATTCCGGAAGGCCACCTTGTGCTCCTCAATAAAGTACCGGATGACGATCGCATGGAAGAGGTGATCGTGGGTGGCGGCAATGCCGGGATCATCCGGTACTTCCCGGCCCGGCGGGCATGGGAACCGGTGCCCCGGCCGGAAGCCTGCAAACTCTTTACGCCAACCAAGCGGGTTGTGGTCGTGAGCGAGGATGCCGTCCCGTTCATCCGGGACCAGGGCATGAGCGTGCTTGCCCCCGGGCTTGTCCGCATTGATGACGCGGTCCGGGCGGGTGATGAGGTCTTTATCCTGGCCCCGGATGGGTCATGTATCGGAGTCGGTCGGGCCAAGGTGGATGCAGAGACTGCACGCGGGATGAAGAAAGGTTCCCTTGTGCGGACAAGGCGCAATATTCCTTCGCAGATCGTGCCGGCACCGGCATCCTGGGACGATGCGATCCGGGCCAACGCAATCGTGATGGAGAATGCTGAGGCTGAAGCGGTGGCGTTTGTGCAAGCCGTTGCGGGACGGAACCCGGATCTTGTTGCGAATGTCTCTTATTCCGGGGGCAAAGACAGTCTCGCAACCCTGCTCGTGGTGAAAAAAGCGATTGGTAATGTCCCGCTGCTCTTTGCCGACACCGGCCTGGAATTTCCCGAGACCTATGCAAACGTGAACGAAATCTCAAAGGAATTTGGACTTGAGGTGCTCCGCACTGATGGCAACAATACATTCTGGGAGACGTTTGCAAAAGAGGGGCCGCCTGCGGTGAACGCCCGCTGGTGCTGCGGGGTCTGCAAGCTTGTGCCGGTCGGCAATCTCATCCGCGAACGCTGGGGTGAATGCCTCTCCTTTATCGGGCAGCGGCGCTATGAGTCGGCAGCCCGGGCCGAGAGCGATCGGGTCTGGCGGAACCGGAATGTGAAGTGCCAGCTTTCGGCAGCTCCTATCCAGAACTGGACCGCGCTGCATGTCTGGCTTTATATCTTCGCGAGCAAGGCGCCGTACAATACTCTGTACGAACACCGTCTCGACCGGATCGGTTGTTTCATGTGCCCCTCAAGCGATATGGCATTGATACACATGATCGAAGAGGACTACCCGGATCTCTGGCAGAGCTGGATAGGGAAGTTGTCGGCCTGGCAGGAGGCACATGCGCTGCCTTCCGCATGGGTAACTGAAGGAAAGTGGCGCTTGAAAGAAGGAGGGACCGATGACGCAGATAGCCATTATTGATTACGGTCTTGGCAACCTGCGCAGCGTGATGCGGGGACTTGAGAAGGCCGGGGCACGGACGCTTATCACAAGCCAGCCGGAGGAGATTGCCGCAGCCGACGGGCTTGTTCTCCCTGGCGTTGGCGCATTCCATGAAGGCATGGACCAGCTCGGACCCCTGCAGGAGGCAGTCACCCGTGCCACAAAGGATGTGCCGCTCTTGGGGATCTGCCTTGGCATGCAGATGCTCCTGGAGACAAGCGAAGAGCATGGGATTCATCAGGGTCTCGGGCTGGTCCCGGGAAGTGTTAAAAAGTTCCCGAAGATGCCCGGGTTCAAGGTGCCGCAGATGGGATGGAACTCGCTCGATCTTGATCAGCCGGACCACCCGCTCCTGGCCGGGATCCGTTCAGGGGAATTTTTCTACTTTGTCCACTCCTACTACGCTGACACAACACCGGCCTATACCCTTGCGTCCACGGAATATATCTCCCGGTTCGCCTCCATTGTCTGCAACGGCAATGTCTGTGGAACCCAGTTTCACCCGGAGAAGAGCGGGGCAGCCGGTCTCCGGATGCTCAGGAATTTTATCGGTATGATCTGAACCAATCGTGCATTCGGACTCATACAGATACACTTTTAATGCCGTAAAATGACCCTGTAGGCATGAAGAAGATCCTGCTTATTGCAATTCTCCTGCTCGGTCTGGCAGTTCCTGTCTCGGCATATGGGGTCTACCTGAGTTGCCCAGCGTCCGTGCAGGCCGGCATGGCCTTAAAATGCACGGTGGACAGTGATTTCCCCCCGGGAACAACATTCAACCTTGTCCTGTACCAGTCCGGTTATACTGCAACACAGATCAACAAGATGCCGATCACTATCCAGGCGGATCACAAGACCCAGAATATTAATTATGATACAACGGGTCTTCCCGGTGGTTCCTATAAGGCAGAACTCCAGGCGGTCAGCGATGATGACGAGAGTTACCGGTCAGACTCCAAGACCATGCAGCTGGTCACGATCATCGACCGGTCCGGTGACATCGAGATTACCTCCCCGGTAACCCAGGATCTTGCAGATGCACTCCGGATCGAAGGAACTCTCAAGAAGGGTGGCAGTGATGGCATTGAGATCGAGGTAAACGGACCTGACGGGAGGATATTTGGTCCCCAGTGGATTGGGACTACGAAAGTGGTCAGTAACGGCGCAGGCAAATTCACTCAGAAAGTGACGGTGAAAACCGGTGGGGAATATACGGTAGATTTCAGCGATGCAAGCGGATACGTTGGCACCAAGACGTTTATGGTTGCTGCTCCGACCGTCCAGACAACGGCAAACCCCGTCACAACGGTGACCGCGGTCCGGACGAAAACAGCCGTCACCACTGCCCCGACTCCCTGGCCGACCACTACCGCGCAGTCTCCCCTTTCACCCATGTCGGCGATCTGCGGTCTTGGTTGTGCAGCTGTTATAGCGTTCCTGATTGCACGACGCGATCAGTAACTCCCCAAAAATTTTAGCAAAAAAATTTAAAAAAAATCAGTTATCTTCTCTTTTTCCAGAGCCAGGCTTCATAGCAGAGCAGGACGAGGACAACCATGAGACCCCCACAAAAAAATGCAAAGGCCGGATCGATCCCGACAGATGACATCCCGCCAAACGTATCCGACGTTGTCTTCATGGATTGCAGGACCACACCCTGACCTGCTTCAATAGATCTATCGGAAACTGCTGGAGCGGCAGCAGTCCACATCTCTTCATTGGTGTTTCTCATTGAGATCTGGGAAAGGATAGACCAGATGCCAAGGGAGGTTACCGCAACAATCCCAAAGAGGGCTGCATATTTCGTGAGCATCGACCGGATATCGGACCTTCGCGGGGCAACGATCAGGAGCTGGTCGGTAAGTGAGTAGATCTTGATGGTCCGGCCCTTGACGCTGTACCGGGTATCGGCAACCGCTATAACGCCGGCGTCAACGAGGTTCTCGACATGATACTTTACTGTATTCATGGGAAGCGAGAGTCGTTCCGTGATATCGGAGAGGCTCTGGGGTTTTTCTGCCAACAACTGGAGAATGTCCCCGGCGGTCGGGCTGCCCATTGCCTTTGCGATCTTCTGTGCCCGGATATCGCCTGGTTCCAGTACTACGACATTATCAGCCATGGAGTGATGCAATGATTCGTTCGCGTCCGACATTCAGTGCAAGATCGATCTGGGCCACGTTCGGACCGCCGCCTTGTGCCAGCGTTGGTTTGCCCCCGCCTTTTCCGCCCAGCAGTTCGCAGACCTGGCCGATGATCTCACCGGCATTGACCTTCGGGTTGCCGGATGCGAGAACCACGCGGGCCGTATCACCGGCGCCGGCAATCAGGGCCACGCCGCCTTTCTCAGCAATAGAAGCCGCGATTGCCGAAAGTTCTTTCTGCGGCAGGTCGATGCGGCGCACTACCACATCAATGCCATCCACGGATTCTGCGACAAGAGACTGCATCTCCAGGTCTACCATCTGGGCGCTCATCCGCTCGATCTCCTTCTTCTGGTCTTTCCATTCGGTGAAGAATCGTGTCACGGTGGCGGGCAGGTTCTCGAACTGGACCGAAAGAGTATCGGCAGACGATGCAAGGATCCCTTCAAGGTGTTGCATATAATAGATCGCAGCCACACCCGCAGAAAACTCGATACGTTCGATCCCGTCCTGAATATGCTCGACCCGGATGATCTTGATCATCCCCACTTCACCGGTGTTCCGGCAATGGGTGCCGGCACAGGCTTCGATATCCCCGGCCACCTTGACAATCCGGATATCCTTGCCCGGCGGAACGCCGCCCTGGTAGAGCGAGAACCCGTATTTCTGTTCAGCTTTCGTCCGGTCCTCAATGGAGATCTCGATCGGCTGGCTTGCCATGATCATGCGATTCGCTGCAATCTCGATCCGGTGCAGTTCATCCTGCGTGATATGCTTGAAGTGGCGGATATCAACCCGTGAACTTTCAGGACCTTTCTGTGCTCCGGACTGGTGGATGTGGGCGCCGAGTACCTCCTTTGCTGCATGAAGAAGGATATGGGTTGCCGTGTGGTGGCGCATCAGCGACAAGCGCCGTTCTTCGTCAACCATACCTTTGACCCGGTCCCCGCGCCGGAGGATTCCCCCGGCAACGTGGTGGAGGACGACTTCGCCGACCTTGACAACATCGTCCACCCGTACCATCGCTTCTGCACTGACGAGCGTCCCGGTATCGGCTGGCTGACCGCCGCCCTCCGGGTAGAAGAGGGTCTGGTCCAGCACAGTGTAATCGTCAAAGAAGTCCAGGACAACTGCCTCGAACTCAATAGCCGACGGCTGCTCATAATAGGATTTCTTGGTGGGCGGCAGGATGCGCATCCTCTCGGCGTATCGCGCAGTCTTGTCTTCCACAACCTCCTTCTTGGACTCGGAGTGCATGTCGGCAACGATCGAATAGAAGTTGTCCGGCAGGTCAACAACGGCCCCCTCTTTAGCGGCAATATCTTTTACCATCTCGGGCTGGATGCCATGGGAGTCATAGAGGGTCATGATCTCAGAGAGCGGGACCCGCTGGCTTTTTGCTTTGTAGGTTTTTGCCACTTTCTGGACAATCCGGGTGCCCCGTTCCAGGGTCTGGGCATATTTTTCCGTTTCGCGGTCCACGATCTCGCGGACAACAGTAATGTCCTGCTCAAACTTCCGGTTGCCGAGGATCCTGAACTGCTGCTCGATCAGGTCGGCAAGGGGTTCTTCGATCTTCAGATCGTTCATCAGGCGCAGGGTGCGGCGGATAACAAGCCGGGCAAGGTAGCCCTCGCGGACATTGGAGGGGACGATGCAGTCCCCGAGCATGAATGCAAGGCAGCGGGTGTGGTCAACGATCGCATATACCTTCTCGACGGGTGTGATCATCTTGTCGAGTTTCTCGGGCGAGATATCGATTGCTGCTGCCACTTTCTTGCGGAGATTGAAGAGATTCGTGCCCGAGATGTCCATGAGTCCGGCGAATTTTGCATTGAGGGCAAGGATCTTGGTGTACTCCTTGTTGTCAAGCATATGGGTGAGCCCGGCGGCGTTCATCACATGGCTGACCATCTCCGGAAAGACCGCGTCATAAATAGTGGGCGAGCCCTTTGAAGCCCAGACCAGTCGTTCGAGGCCGTAGCCGGTATCAACGATCCGGAGCTTCATCGGGTAGTACATTTCGCCCTTGAGATCATAGCCCGGCCCATCGGTCTTCTGCCGGCCAAGGCTCATAAAGACGAGGGTGGCGATCTCGAGGCCGCCAATGAGAACTTCCACGCTCGGGCCGGCATTGCCGCCGCCGATCCACGGGTTCTCCTTGTAGGTGACCTGATTAATGTCGCCACCGATGGAAGCGATGAACTGGTCGCAGAGTTCTACGGTCCGGTCCTTCCAGTAGATCTCTTCGCCCGGGGTGTTGAAGGCGTGGTGCGCCATCATCTCGAAGGTGGTCAGGTGCCGGCCGGATTTTCCCACGGAGTCCAGATCGTTTAAGCGGATACAGGGCTGGGAGATGGTAAGCGGGTTGGCCGGTGGGGGAACAATGCCGCCGGTCACGAATGGCTGGAAGTCCGCGATGGAGGCGATGGTTAAGTAGATATCATCACGCCACCGTGCCACGACCGGGTATCGTTCGATCCGTGTGTGCCCCTGTGTCTCAAAAAACGAGAGATATGCCTCGCGCATGGTGTCGAGAGTATGGGGCCTGAAGATCGGGTTGCCGATGAACGTATAGGGTTCGCAGGGTGCGTCCCCGCAGATCTCCCGTGAGGGATCGCGGGTCCAGAAGGCTGAGCCGCACGCCTTGCAGACCTTGCGGGTGAACCCCTGCGTCTTGAAATAATCGAGCTGGTATTCCTCTTCGAGCATTGGAATCACGTATCGTCAGTACTATTGACTACAAACGCTAATCTAGGTTTTGCTCGCGGCTTTTTTGTTGGAGATCTGAATATCCATAATTAAACGGCCGTAAATGCTACCGGATTATATGGACCCTGGAACATTCAAGTGAATTGGGCACGTGGTGCTCAAAAAAAAGAAAATTTTTCTCAATACGAATTCAGAATACGTGTTTAGTGCTGATCGTTGAAACGGTATGCCGGTTTTGGAACCGCGATCTCAAACCGCACACCTGAACCTGCCTGCCCTGTCTCGGCAATGGTCATGGTGGTGATTGCCAGGATCTCCCGGGCGAGGAACAGGCCGAACCCGGAATTCCTCCGGTATTCCCGTTCGAAGATCAATTCTTTTTCATCATCGGGAATTCCCACGCCATTGTCCTCATAAATAATGATCAGGTGATCCCCTTTCTCAACAGTGGATATCCGGATCTCCGTGACCGGGCCCCCGTGACGCAATGAATTTTCGATCAGGTTGGTGAAGACTTTCCTAATCAGGGGATCTGCAAAAATCTGGAGATTTCCGACATTTACCAGAAGGGAAACCGGCTCTAACTTCATGGTTTTTTGGAGCGCCGCGACAGTATCAGCAACGTCAATCCATTCCGGCGGGGCGATGCCGACAAACTTGAAATCCCGGGTAAAATTGATGAGGTTTGCAATCATGACTGCAAGATCCTCCTCTTTCTGGATTATTTCTATCAGGGAGGTATCGTGTGTCTGTTTTCTCATGTACCGGATGTACCCGCGGAGAGCGGTCAGTTTATTCAGGATATCGTGCCGGGTGATGCTTGTCAATATGGCAACCTGGTTATTTGCCCGCTTGAGCGCTTCTTCAGATCTCTTGCGTTCCGTGATATCCACGATGGTTGCCGTTACACCGGTGTCCGGGTTATCCGTATCGAACGGGCTCAGGTTGAGCATAACATCGATGATTGAACCATCTTTCTTACGGAACCGGGATTCCAGCATCTCGACCGTGTGGCCCGTTTGTGATTTATAAAGATCCTGGCCAATGCGGAGATATTCACTATCGTCAATAAAGAGTATCCGGGTATCGTGGCCCGTCAGTTCTTCGGCCGAATACCCGGTAATGTCACAGAGGGAATTGTTCACCTTCTTGAATTCACGGTTCACGAGAAGCGCAACCCCTACCGGTGTGGCGTCAAGCATACTTCGGAGGACCGCGTCGTTCTTGCGGAGGGCATCTTCTGCCTGTTTGTGCTGCCTGACTTCATTCTCCAGTTTGATGGTTCTTTCATGTATCCGCTCTTCCAGTTCGATCTGGTAGCGCTTCATCTCGGAAATGTCTTCCAGGATTATTCCGGCTGCATGGTTGCCGCCATCGAATACAAGCGGAATGAATTTCATGCGGAAGTACCGGTCATCACCTTCAATTTCAATATGGGCATCATAGGAAACTTCCGATCCGTCAAGTGCCTGTTCAAGAGATTCAAGATCGTTTTTTGTGAAATGAGGTGCAATGCCGGAATGTTCGATCCGTTTTCCTTTCAGCTCATCCTTGGTCTGGTGAAAGAAGGAAAGGAATCGTTCGTTCACTTCCTGTATGAAGTGATCGCGATCAAGTACCAGGATGAGATCTGAGGAGAGGCTCAGAAGGTTGATTAAAGGAAGGCGCTGCGAGAGATAGAAGATCTTTGCCCGGCCCAGTTCACGCAGTTCTGCCTGCCCGGACATCATCATTGAATTGAGATATTTTGCCGCTGTTGCCCGGTTGAGCGAGAGCTTTTGTGAGACCTCTTCGATGGTCAGCCCTTTCGGGTTGTCTTTTAAGAGATCCCGTATCCGGGTCTGCTCGGTCTCCTGCCCCATGATGCTCCGAAATGCTATCAAATAGTGTGCAACCATCAATATTTATCATTATTGGTAATCACCAATAACTGGCATTGATAATCATCATTGAAGAAAATATTTAAATATTATTTGAGCGAAAGTGATGATTACAACAAATTAAGGTGTAAAAAATGGTAGACTTGAGAACCTATGATATGATTTTTGAAGAAACACCGCTTGCCCTGTTACTCGTTGACAAGCAACTGAAGAATGTTAAAACAAACAACGACTTCTGTAAAATGGTCGGAATTTCACGGGATCAGATTCTTGGCATGAAACTGACCGATTTCAAGGATCGGGGCATCATAAAATATCTCAACGACTCAGGGGAATCCTTTGAAGATGCGGTATCCCAGAAACGCATTGTTCACGGCAAGTCAACGCTTGAAACACCGGCGGGGAGATTAGAAGTATTGCGGACCATGCTTCCCCTGTTTGATGAAAAAGGAGAACTTGAGTATGTCTACATAACCTACAATGACATCACGAAGATGACCAAGGTCCATGAGTATATCGCACACGAGGTGGACGAGATGGCTAGGATCTATGGCATCATGGCCACGGGCGACCTGACACAAAGGTACACAATCAGCGAACCCGATAACGATACAAAAGAAAACTACGATATCCTGTGCAAGCTCCGTGATGCGGTCCGGGGCATTATCATCAGCTTGGAAACGAACATCGGAGACGTCAACAAGCGGATGCAGGACCTGACAACAACTTCAGATGGTGCAACCCGAAGTGTAGAAGATGCCTCCAAGAGCGTGAACCAGATCGCGAAGAATGCCGGCATGGTATCAGAGAATGCCCAGAAGGCAACCGAAGGAATCGAACAGATGGCCAAGGCCATGCAGGACATGAGCGCTGCAGTAGAAGAGATTACTTCAAGCATGGAGAGCGTCTCGTCCCAGGCCAACAATGCCAATAATTCAGCAAAGAGCGGTGCCATCCTTGCAGGAAATGTCAACAAGGACATGACCGAGATCACGAACTCGACAAATAATGTGTACGGAATTGTAACCGATATCGGAAAACAGATGAGCGATATCGGCAAGATCATCGTCCTCATCCGCGATCTCGCCAGCCAGACCAACCTTCTTGCCCTTAATGCGGCCATCGAAGCGGCCCGGGCCGGCGAACATGGCCGGGGTTTTGCGGTCGTGGCCTCCGAGGTCAAATCCCTTGCCCAGGAATCCCGCTCCAGTGCCGAGAAGATCGAAGAGATGATCACCCAGCTCAACCTGGCCACCAAGAAAGCCACCGATGCGATGGAGTTATCAAAGACCCTTGTGAACAAGGGATTCGAGGAGTCGTCCCTGGCGCTCGATGCGTTCAAGACCATCCAGAAGGCGGCTGAGACTGTGGCAAACAGTGCCTCTGAAGTGGCAGCCGCATCCCAGGAGCAGGCCGCAACCACCGAAGAGATCACGGCAAGCGTCACCGAAGTGGCAAATCTCATCGAACACACAGCAAAAGAAGCCGGCGATGCAGCAGCCGCAACCGAAGAGTCGGCAGCAGCCATCGATGAGATCTCCCGCATGATCCACACGGTCAATGAGGTAGCCGTGGGTGCCATGGAAGCGAACAAGAGATTCAAGGTTGACTAAAAATTGGGGGAGGAATTATCCATGAGTGCCAAGGCAAGCCCGCCGGTGGCATCACCGAACAGTGATGCGCCTGCACAAAAACAACAGGAATCGGACTCGATCCAGATCGTGGAGTTCGTTCTCGGAAACGAACACTTCGCTATCGATCTCTTTGATGTGAAGGAGGTCGTGGAATATACGACCATCACAAAACTGCCCAATGTCCCATCTCATGTCCGGGGCATCATCGATCTCCGCGGGGAGATCACGATGATCATCGATCTCAAGCAGCGGATGAATATTACGGAAGCAAGTAAAACTTCGCTAGAAACATCGAGGATCATTGTTCTTGATGACAAAATTGCTGCATCAAAGATGGGGATCCTTGTCGATGATGTGACTTCGGTCACAACCTTTGAGGGAAACCAGGTGGATTACACCTCCGCATCGGTCAATAAGGAAGACTCATCCATCATTGGCATCATCAAACGCAAGGTGAAGGTAAAGGATAAGGAGAAGAATGAACTGATCATATGGATCGATCTCAAACAGCTGCTCACCAATATTGAGTCAGTCTCATGAATTGCACGATCCGGTAATCCCATAGGAATCGTATAAGATCTACCATTTTTTTAAAAATTTTCCCCATTACAAAATCAGAAAACCCGCCCTGGCAGGATCGCTGGAAAAAATTACAGGATTATTGTTCTGTACAATGATCTCAAACGCTGCACGCGTGAATAATCACTTGCTGTTCTTCATCAGGTCCTGGTACCAGCTGTCCACTGTTTCAAAATTACCGGTTTCTGCTGCAATTTTTACCGCGAGCAGGTGCCAGCAGGTCCGGTTCCGGTACAGGAAATCCCCGCAAGTGCAGAAATCTTCATCCACAATGTACCGGGCAGTCTTTCCTTCCACCACAAAAAAGTCAAGATATTTTTTTATTTTGCGTTCATCGATTGCAGTGAGGGCATTTTTCCCCCGGGTGCCAAAGACCGTCTCGATCTCTGTGCGGAGCTCCGCGTCAAGATTCTTCCGTTCTGCAAGGCGCTGCCAGATATCGGAATCGCTCATGAGATTGTGCGAAGGGTGGGCGTATCTTCGATATAATGCCAGCCTTTCCGCGCAGCAAGCCGCCGCATGGCCGGGGCTTCAAGGGCATAGTGCGTGGCTTCGATACAAGGAATCGGGGAGGACCGGTACACAGAATGTTTCAGTTCGGCCGAGAGGAATGCATCTGCTCCCAATTGTTGTGCTTCCGCAAGCAGTGCGGGATCGAACCCGCTGCCACCCACGACCGCAAGACGATGAATCTTTTTCATCGTTCCCCACAACCTGACCGGGCAGGAGAGTTTTTCGGCCATCTCATCGGGCGAGAGGGGGCAGTCGCCCACGAGCCCGAGACTCATGGGTTGTATACCGGATAGGGAGAGCAGTTCCGCGAGCGCATCGTTCACGCCTTCCTCTGCACGATCGAAATTGGTATGCATTACCCAGATATTCAGGCCGGCCGAGAGCACGTCCCGCATGAGGCCGGCAGTCGGGCCGGTGAGCGCGGTCAACGGAGTCCAGAGCGGCGTGTGGTGGACCACCAGCATACCGGCCTTCAGCCGTATTGCCTCGTGGACCCCTTTCGGGGTCGCGTCCAGCGCACAGCAGACGGTCTTGAACTCGGGGAATCCCTCAACAATGAGGCCAATCCTTCCGGTATCGAAGTCCTCTGCAAGATCGGCCGGGGCCAGCCGCTCCATCTCGAGAGCGAAGGTCTTCACATCCATACAGGATCATCGCTCTTTGCGATTAAAAACCATTTATTACCGATGGTAATAGCAATTAGTTTAAATATGCATCAAAGCATATTTTTGAATATGCACAAGACTATCGGCCAGATCAATGAACGCATCCGCGAGGGGAGTGCCCGCGTTGTCACCGCAGAGGAGATGCCCGCACTCGTAGCAGAACTCGGGGAAGAAGGGGCACTGAAGGAGGTTGACGTTGTCACAACGGGGACCTTTGGCGCCATGTGTTCCTCCGGCGCGTTCTTGAACTTCGGCCATGCCGAACCGCCCATCCGGATGGAGCGGATCTGGCTGAACAATGTCGAGGCCTATGGCGGTCTTGCCGCAGTCGATACCTACATCGGCGCCACCCAGCAGTCAGATACGCAGGAAGCAGAGTATGGCGGAGCGCACGTGATTGAGGATCTTGTTGCGGGTAAATCGGTGGAACTCCGGGCCAGCTCCCGCGGCACGGACTGTTACCCGCGCCGGACGATCACGACCGACCTGCTCTTAGAGACCCTCAACCAGGCGATCATGTGCAACCCGCGTAATGCGTACCAGCGGTACAACGCGGCCACCAATACCACCGACCGTGTTCTCAATACCTACATGGGAACACTGCTTCCCGGCACAGGCAATGTCACGTACTCCGGTGCCGGCGTCTTAAATCCCATCTCCAATGATCCGAAACTCCGGCTGATCGGCAGCGGTGTTCCGATCTTCCTGTGCGGTGCCCCGGGCATGGTGATCGGGGAAGGTACCCAGCATTCCCCGGGCGGTGGCTTCGGGACGCTGATGGTAACGGGCGACATGAAACAGATGTCGCAGGATTATCTCCGGGCCGCAACCATGACCGGGTACGGTGTCACAATGTACATTGGCCTTGGCGTGCCGCTCCCGGTGCTCGATCTCGATGTGGTCCGGGCAACTGCCGTCC
>Ga0265297_10009145_pt1 | contig 12919 bp, 10 predicted proteins | sample Munlanlwell13791_FD_192502 | JGI IMG/M metagenome (GOLD analysis project Ga0265297, IMG submission 192502) | Leachate microbial communities from a municipal landfill in Southern Ontario, Canada - Leachate well 137-91 | ecosystem: Engineered > Solid waste > Landfill > Unclassified | place...
GGGAGGTTTCCCCGCGGGATCACTAACTATGAATATCGCGACCCTGACAAACCCTGCCTTTCACCCGAAGAGGTGGCGGAGATCGCAGCATCAATGTCCATGGATCAATTCGGATCTTTCTGGCCTGACTGCTCTGACTGGATGCACCTTACGTACGATCAGAAAGCGCTCTGCGAGAAGATCGGCTGCTCGAAGGCGGACTGGCCGAGCGGGCCATACGGATCTCCTGAGCATGAGCTGGCGCTGCAGTGCGTAAGCGGCTTCAACTGCCCGTCCGGCCCGGGGGGCATGTTCGGGCTGACGGAGGGGCAAAGAAAGGCTTGCGAGGAGTACGAGGCCTGGGTGAATAAAAACAAGAAGACGATTGAGTTGCAGGGCGCGCCGCGCTACCTCTGCAAGTGGACGCATGATCCTACTTGGCGCAAGGAAGGCGTGGAGGTGCCGAAGAATATACATAAGACGAAATACGGCGTGCATCCTTCCGAGAATTGGGAGTGGGATCCGCCGAGGAGATACGGGACATGGTCGCCCGAGCAGTCTTATTCGACGGACGGGGATACGATAACTTTCATCACGGACAACGAGTTCGATGGGCCGCTGCCGGTGAACAGGTCCGCATACGCCCCTGACGGCGACTATCGATGGGGAAAGCCGTCGATAGAGCGCGTGACCTTCATCGTGACCGACTCCTGCCCAGTCGCTCCGCTGGCGGACGGCGATACCATCGTTGTCAAGCGCATCGGCACTGCGTCCCTGGATGTCGCTCTCGATCATCCCGACGCTCCGATCACCGATTTCAAAGTCGGGTTCACATACGAAGGTATGAATCTTGAATGCGATAAGGATGATGTGGATGGGGAATGCCCTGCTGAGGATTATCAGATGCAATTATTGTTCATGGACTCGGCGGCCATGGCGATGAAAGAAGGCGGACACGATGCTTATTCGAGTTGGCTCGAAAATGTCGGCGTCTGGGCGCGATTCTTTCTTTTGGACCTGGAATGGGCCGGTGATAATGAAACGGATGTTGTAATATCCGACAGGGCCGACGAGAGCAATGTGACAGTGCCGAACAACAAGGATGTAGCGGGTATCGATCTGCGTCTTTTTACAGGGTGGGATTGGAGATTGGAGCAAAAATTGGGGGACGGCGTGGTCGGCTGGCATGAGTATACGAAATACGGCGATATGGACATAAGGCATATCTACATAACCAACCGCTATTGGCAGGCGCAATATGATGACGCCAGGGCAGGAGACATCTTCAATAAGGATGTGGGGGACGCTGAGCGCATGCTCTCCGACTTGGAGGGATGGGAGGATATGAACAATAAGGCGGCACCCTTCGGTTTCTACAAACGCGACGTCATACCCGGCAAATTCATGCACTGAGGTCTATATGAACATCAATGTGCTGATCTCAAAGGCGCCCTCCTGGGCGCCTTTTTTTCGGATGTTTGCAGACTGTTGCAAAGCCCGGCGGGGCATGACAGTATGCGCCCCATGTCGAAGAAGCCGGTGAAGAAGGTCAATGCTAAGGTTAAGATCAAGGCCAAGGCCCGGCCCAAATCCAAGGTGAAACCTGCAAAAGTCTCCGTTGATTTCGAGGGAATGCCGGTGAAGCAGATCGCGGCTCTGATAAGCGACCACCTTGCGCAGGCTGGCTACGACCCCGTGCTGACCGGCCGAGGGTGCGCGGCCGCCTACATAGGGGCCAAGCTCAGGGCCGACGCCCTCGATTTCGTGCTCACCGAGCACGAGGTGCCTGAACTCGCGGACGCGATGAAGGCCATCGGTTTCTCGCGCACCGGGATCTATACGTTCGAGAGCCGAAAGTGCCCTGTGGACGTGATCTTCTCGCCCCCGCCGCTCGCCGTCGGAGACGACCTCGTGAAAGAAATCGCCACGATGAAGATAAAGGGATGCAAGGTGAGGCTCCTCAACCCCACCGACTGCGTGCGCCAACGGCTCGCCATGTACTATCGCTGGGGCGACAGAGAGGCGTTCGAGGACGCCGTGGAGATGGCGCAGAGCTACGAGATCGACATGGAGCTGGTGAAGAAGTGGTCCGATTGGGAGTGGTGCGGCGATGGATATGGGGAGTTTGTGCGGGAACTGACGGAGAGAAAAAAACAATGAACGACACCAAGCAAAAGGAGATAATCATGGAAAAAGTGCTCAAGTACATAAAGGAAAACGAGAAGAACCACCTGGACCAGATGTTCGACTGCGTGCGCATGGAAACGATCTCGGCGCTGCCGGAGAAGGAGCCGGAGATCCGCAAGTGCGGCGAGTGGCTCGTGAAGAAACTCAAGTCCATAGGCTTCGACAACGCCTCTCTCAAGGAGACCGGCGGGTTTCCGGCGGTCTACGGCGAGTGGCTCAAGGCAGGCAAGGACAAACCCACGATCATGGTCTACGGACACTACGACGTGCAGCCGGTCGACCCGATCGACAAGTGGAAGACCCCTCCGTTCGAGCCCACGATCAAGGGCGACTACGTCTACGGAAGGGGCACCTGCGACGACAAGACGCAGTTGCTCACCCACGTCTTCGCGATCGAATCGATCATGAAGACCGAGGGTAAGCTCCCGGTGAACATCAAGTTCTTCCTCGAGAGCGAGGAGGAGGGCGGCAGCGGCAGCACGCCCAAGTTCGTGGAGGAGCACAAGGACCTGCTGGCCTGCGACGCGGTCTCCCTCTCCGATACTTCGTGGCCTTCACCGGAACTGCCTACCATCATCTACGCATTGCGAGGCATTGCCTACTTCCAGGTGAAGGTGTGCGGCCCGAACCGCGACCTGCACTCCGGCGTCTACGGCGGCAAGGTCCAGAACCCGCTTACGGCCATGGCGCGCATAATCGCGAAGCTGCACGATGACGACGGCCGTATCGCGATCCCGGGCATATACGACGACGTGCTGCCGCTCACCGATGCGGAGCGCAAGGAGTTCGCAAAGGTGAGCGAACCCGACGCTGCCTTGATGAAGGACCTGGGCGTGAATGCGCTCTGGGGTGAGAAAGGCTACACCGCTACCGAGCGCAACTGGGCGAGGCCGGCGCTGGACGTCAACGGCATCTGGGGCGGCTACATGGCCGAGGGCTCCAAAACCGTCATTGCCTCGGAGGGGGGCTTCAAGATCAGCATGAGGCTCGTGGCCAACCAGAAGATCGAGCGCGTGCGCAAATTGCTTTCGGACTACATCAACAAGATCTGCCCGCCGGGAGCGACCGCAGAGGTCACCTTCATGCACGGCGGCGAACCGGTAATGGTCCCCATCGACAATCCGTTCATCGGCTGCGCCAAGGAAGCGGTCGAAAAGGCCTTCGGCAAGAGGCCGGTGCTGGTGCGCGAGGGCGCGTCCGTGCCTATCACCGCGACCTTCCTCTCCGCGCTCAAGGCGCCTTCGATCTTCATGGGCTTCGGCCTCGTGGACGACGACATCCACTCGCCCAACGAGAAATTCAAACTGAGCCACTTCTACAAGGGCATAGTGGCCTGCGCGCATTTCTACGAGAGCGCCGCTTCCGTGAAGGTCAAGTGAGGCGATGACCCAGGGGGACGTCAATCGAGAATATTACGCGAGCAAGTCGCCGGGCCGCACCGACTATTGGCGGCTGATGGCTGCGCCGCGATTCCGCATGAGGACCTTCCTCGGTCTGCTCGCGGACGTCAGGCCGGAGAGCATCGTGGAGCTCGGCTGCGGCAGCGGTCTTTTGCTCGAAGAGATCAAAAAGACCTTTCCTGCCGCCCGCCTCTGCGGCATGGATTTCTCCGAGAGCCTGATCGAGTCCGACAGGGTTGCCGACCCCTCCATCGACTGGAGGGTGGCGGACCTCGATGATGAGCGCGAATTTCCCCACGGCGTGGCCGCATCCTTCGATGCGGTGATCGCCTCGGAGATCATCGAGCATCTGGATCATCCTCAAGCGCTGCTCCACAACGCATTGCAGCTGGCCAAGCCGGGCGGCGGGGTGCTCATGCTATCGACCCAGAGCGGGAAGGTATATGAGACCGAGAGGTCGGTGGGCCACAAGCGGCACTTTTCCGCGGCCGAGATGCGGGATGCGCTCGCCTCTTCCGGCTGGGAACCGATCCGCGTCTGGAACGCCGGTTTCCCTTTTCACGATATGGCCAAGTTTTTCGCGAACATCTCGCCTGAGCGCACGATGCGCGCATATAGCGAAAGGCCTTACGCTGCTTCGCAGCGGCTGGTCTGCGCGATACTCAGGGCGGCGTACATGTTAAATTCGAAAACCAGGGGCGCACAGCTCTTCGCGATCGCCCGGAGGGCATAGGCGGGAAGGCATGATAAAAGGGACGGAGAAACAATTCGGCTACGAGTGGGAATTCTACAATGAGATTATCCCTCTGCACGAGCGCCAGTTCGAACAGTGGATACAGCCCGTGCCGCTATCCTTCTTTCGCGGCAAGCGATTCCTCGATGCGGGCTGCGGCATCGGCCGCAACAGCCTCTGGCCGCTCAAGGCCGGCGCCGCCTCGGGCTACGCGTTCGACTACGATCCGCGGACCGTGGGCGTTGCGAAGGAAAATCTCAAAGAGTATCCCAACTGCGGCGTGGGCTTCGAGTCTATCTACGATATCGCCTATGAGAGCGAATTCGACGCGGCATTCTGCATCGGGGTGATCCATCATCTGGCGCAGCCCAGGGAGGCGGTGGAGAGGCTCGTTCGCGCGCTCAAGCCCGGCGGCACCCTCATCATCTGGGTCTATGCGCGCGAGGGAAACGAGCGCTATCTCGCGTTCGAGGAGCCGCTCAGGAAATATTTCACGTCGAGGGTGCATCCATGCATCACCAGGTACATCTCCATCATCCTCACGGCCTTGCTCAAGACATACCTGGCTTTGCCCAGCCCCAATCCATATCTTCGCGAGCTCAAGGAGCGTTCCTTCAGGCACGTGGAGGCCATGGTCTTCGATCAGCTCATCCCCCGCATCTCGCGCTACTTCACGCAGGATGAGGTGAGGGCGCTCATAGAGGGACTGCCGATCAGGATCCGGCACCTCACGCACACCAATGCGATGTCCTGGACGCTCGTCGCGGAGAAGTTGTAAAAAATAGAGATAGACCCCCTTTTTCTTGCTATCGGTCTTCAAAATAGCTAATTTGACCCATCTTTTCTGCTGTTTTCAGTCTTTTTTTATGCGAGGATGGCGGAACTGGCAGACGCGCCAGACTTAGGATCTGGTGGAGAAATCCATGGGGGTTCAAATCCCCCTCCTCGCACATTAACACACCTGATTGCAGGGGGTTCCGATGAAAGAGAAGACGGATAAGACGGACAAACCGGAAATGGTCGAGGTCATCGACTCCATCCGCCGCTCGCTCGCCATCCATGTCTCCGCTGCGGCGGTGGACAAGGCGTTTGGCGAGGCGCTGGAGAAGGTGGGGCAAGAGGCCAAACTCCCCGGCTTTCGCAAGGGCAAGGTGCCGGAAAGCGTGGTGATGCAGAAGTTCGGCCACGAGGTCGAGGCCGAGGCCCTGCAGATCGCGATCCGTTCGAGCTATCCGGACGCCCTGAAGGAATCCGGCGTAATACCGCTCTCCGATCCTCGCGTCGAGGGCGCGGGCAAGTTTGAGAAGGGCAAGCCGTTCGAGTACAAGGCCGTCGTCGAGATATATCCTGACGTGAAGGTGAAAAAATACGACGGTCTCTCCCTCACGACTGAGAAGATCGAGGTGACGGACGAGGACGTGGAGGCCGAGCTCAGGGGCCTCCAGCGACAGATGACGCAGCTCGAGCCCAACCCCTCCGGCGCGATCGGCGAGGGCATGGTCGCCATGATCGATTTCAAGGGCACTGCCGGCGGAAAGGTTTTCGAGGGGAGCCAGGCCGAGAATTACGTGGTGGATTTCGGCGCAGGCCACCTGCTCGAGCAGTTCGAATCCCAGATCGTGGGCATGAAGGCGGGCGAGGAACGAAACATCTCGTTCCACTATCCGACCGATTTCTTCAGGCGCGAGATCGCGGGCAAGAAGGGCGAGTTCAACGTGAAGGTGAAGGAGGTCCGCCGCAAGGTCGTGCCGAAGCTGGACGACGATTTCGCCAAGGAGCTTGGCGACCACAAGACCCTGGGGGACGTGCGGGTCGAGATAAAGAGGCGCATCGCGGAGTATCGCGAGGGCATGGCGCAGGCCGCGCTTCGCGAGCAGGCGATCCGCGCGATCATCTCGGAGCACAAGGACCTCGCGGTCCCCACCGCGCTCATCGACGCCGAGCTGGGCAACATGCTCGAGCAGCTCAAACGCAACGCGCAGTCGCGCGGCCAGAAGTTCGACGCCTCCAAAATCGATTCGCGCGAGTTCGTGAAGCACAACATCAAGGAGGCCACGGACAGGGCTCGCGGCTACATGCTCACGAGGGCCATATCTGAGGCAGAGAAACTCAGCGTATCTGAGGAGGAGATGGAGGAGAGGATCAAGCGCATGGCCTCTGATTCGCGCAACCAGTTGGCGAAGGTTAAGGAATATCTAAATAAGAACAATATGATAGAGAGTCTTCGCTCCCAAATCCTCTTCGAGAAAACCCTTGATTTAGTGGTGAGCAAGGCTAAGATCAAAACGGAAAAGCCAAAAAAAGAGAAAAAATAACGATTTTTGACGAATTTTTCAGAAAAATGAGGGGATATGATCAAAAATGAACTGATCCCAATGGTTATTGAACAGAGCCAACGGGGGGAACGCGCCTATGACATATACTCCCGGCTCCTCAAGGATCGTATAATATTCCTCGGGTCGCCTATAAACGATGAGATAGCCAATGTGATCATCGCCCAGCTGCTCTTCCTGGAATCAGAGGACCCTGACAAGGACATACACCTCTACGTGAACTCGCCGGGCGGGAGCGTCACCGCGGGTCTCGCGATCTACGACACCATACAATATGTGCGCCCCGAGATCTCCACGCTCTGCATGGGCCAGGCCGCCAGCATGGGCGCGCTCCTTCTGGCTGCCGGCGCCAAGGGAAAACGGTTCGCGCTTCCCAACTCCAGGATCATGATCCACCAGCCCATGGGCGGCTTTCAGGGGCAGGCCTCGGACATCGCGATCCACGCCAGGGAGATCCTGCGCGTGCGCGAGGACGTGAACAAGATACTGGCCAAGCACACGGGCCGGGATATCAAGAAGGTGGAGACGGACACGGACCGCGACTACTTCATGACGTGCCAGGAGGCGAAGGACTACGGGCTGATCGACGAGATTGTGACCTACAGGCCGGCTAAGGTAGAGGCCGTCGAGGTGAAAAAATGATCAAACCGCCAATCGAAGATCCGGTGAACCTCTGTTGCTCGTTCTGCGGCAAGAGCCAGCGCGAGGTGAGGAAGCTCATCGCGGGCCCGACCGTCTACATCTGTGACGAGTGCATCGAGCTGTGCAACGACATCATCGCCGAGGAGAACGTGCGCACGCGCACCGGCGAGCGCATCGGCGTGCCTAAGCCCTCTGAGATCAAGGACGTGCTCGACGGCTACGTGATCGGTCAGGACCACGCGAAGAAGGTGCTCTCGGTCGCGGTCCACAACCATTACAAGCGGATCGAATCGCGCGTGCGCAAACAGTCCGATGACGTCGAGATAGAGAAATCCAACATTCTGCTCATCGGCCCCACCGGCACGGGAAAGACGCTGCTGGCGCAGACGCTGGCCAGGCTCCTCAAGGTTCCGTTCGCCATAGCGGATGCGACGACCTTGACCGAGGCGGGTTATGTCGGCGAGGACGTCGAGAACATCATCCTCTACCTCCTGCAGTCCGCGGACTTCGATCGCGCGCGCGCGGAACGAGGCATCGTCTACATCGACGAGATAGACAAGATCAGCCGCAAGTCCGAGAACCCCTCGATCACGCGCGACGTCTCGGGCGAGGGGGTGCAGCAGGCGCTGCTCAAGATCATGGAGGGGACTGTGGCCTCGGTCCCGCCCAAGGGGGGACGAAAGCATCCGCAGCAGGAGTTCATCCCGGTCGACACGAGCGACATACTCTTCATCTGCGGCGGCACCTTCGTGGGCCTCGAGGACATAGTCGAGCGCAGGATAGGCCAGAAGAAGATGGGTTTCGGAGCCGAGATCAAGGGCAAGACCGACAAGCGGATCGGCGAGCTCCTGAAGGACGTGCAGGTCGAGGACCTGATCAAGTACGGAATGATACCCGAATTCCTGGGCAGGGTGCCGGTGCTCGCCACGCTCGACGAGTTGGACGAGGGGGCGCTGGTCAGGGTGCTCACCGAGCCCAAGAACGCGCTGTCGAAGCAATACCAGAGGCTCTTCGAGATGGAGAAGGTGAAGCTCGAGTTCAATAAGAGCGCGCTTGAGGCGATCGCCAAGGAGGCGGTGCGCCGGAAGTCGGGCGCCAGGGGCCTGCGCGCGATACTCGAATCGGTGATGCTGGAGATCATGTACGACGTCCCGTCCAAGGAAAACATACGCGAGGTTCACATCGACGCGGACGTGATACTCAAGAAGAAACCCCCGCTCGTGGTCTATGACAGCGAGAAGAAGGCGGAAGGAGCGTAAAAGATGAGCGACGAGATGCATCAGAACCACGAGATGGGCGAGCGCACGCTCGTCCCGCTGCTTCCCCTCAGGGACATAGTGGTGTTCCCGCACATGGTCGTGCCGCTGTTCGTGGGCAGGGAGAAGTCCATCGCGGCCCTCGAGGAGGCGATGAACAAGGAGAAGGACATCCTCCTCTCGGCGCAGATCAACCCCAAGACCAACGACCCGAAGCCCGAGGACATATTCAAGATCGGGACGCTGGCCTCCATAATACAGCTGCTCAGACTCCCCGACGGCACCGTGAAGGTCCTGGTGGAGGGCAAGAGGCGGGCGCGCATCGCCCAGTATGTGAGCAGCCCCAACTTCTTCATGGTCGAGGCCGAGCCTCTGGGCGAGGGCGAGGACGTGGGCGTGGAGGTGGAGGCGCTGATGCGCGGCGTCAAATCTACGTTCGAGCAATACGTGAAGCTCAACAAGCGCATTCCCCCTGAGATGCTGGCGTCGGTTTCCACCATCGACGATGCATCTAGGCTCGCGGACACCATAGTCGCCCACCTCACGCTCAAGCTCCCGGACAAGCAGAGCATACTCGAGATCGTCTCCGCCGGAGAGAGGCTCGAGAAGCTCATGAGCCTGATGCAGTCCGAGATCGAGATACTGCAGGTCGAGCGCCGCATACGCTCGCGCGTCAAGAAGCAGATGGAGAAGACGCAGCGCGAGTACTACCTCAACGAGCAGATGCAGGCGATACAGAAGGAGCTGGGGGAGCGCGACGACTTCAAGAACGAGATACAGGAGCTGGAGGAGAAGGCGAAGAAGAAGAAGTTCTCCGCCGAGGCCGCCGATCGCGTACAGAAGGAGATAAAGAAACTCAAGATGATGAGCCCGATGTCCGCCGAGGCCACGGTCGTGCGCAACTACATCGACTGGGCGCTGGCGCTCCCGTGGAACGAAAACACCAAGGACAAGCTCGACATCAAGGAGGCGGAGGTCATCCTCAACGAGGATCACTACGGGCTGGAGCAGCCGAAGGAGCGCATACTCGAGTATCTGGCGGTCCGCTCGCTGGTGGACAAGATGAAGGGTCCGATACTCTGCTTCGTGGGCCCCCCGGGAGTCGGCAAGACCTCGCTCGGCCGCTCGATCGCCCGCTCCATGGGCCGCAAGTTCATACGCGTGAGCCTGGGCGGAGTGCGCGACGAGGCCGAGATCCGCGGGCACCGCAGGACCTACATAGGCGCGCTCCCCGGAAAGGTGCTGCAGAGCATGAAGAAGGCCGGCTCCTCCAATCCGGTCTTCCTGCTCGACGAGATCGACAAGATGAGCATGGACTTCCGCGGCGATCCCTCCGCGGCCCTGCTCGAGGTGCTGGACCCGGAGCAGAACAGCTCCTTCAACGACCACTACATGGACCTGGACTTCGATCTCTCCAACGTCATGTTCATCACCACGGCGAACACCCTTCCTGCGATCCCGGCGCCGCTGCAGGACCGCATGGAGATAATACGCCTCCCCGGATACACCGAGCTCGAGAAACTCAAGATCGCGCAGCTGTACCTCATCAAGAAACAGCGCGAGGCCAACGGCCTCACCGAGAAGAACATCAACTTCACCGAGGCCGCGATCAAGCTCGTCATCCGTCGCTACACCAGGGAAGCCGGCGTGAGAAACTTAGAGCGCGAGATCGCCTCCATATGCCGCAAGGTGGCGCGCGACGTGGTCAAGTCCGGCAACCGCGACAAGAAGATCAACATCACCCAAAAAAGTGCAGCAGTTCCTGGGCGTGCCGAAGTTTCACTTCGGCCTGGCCGAGGAGATGGACCAGGTTGGGATCGCGACCGGGCTGGCCTGGACCGAGGTCGGCGGCGAGCTGCTCACGACAGAGGTCTCGGTCATGCCTGGCAGGGGAAAGCTCATCGTCACCGGCAAGCTCGGCGACGTGATGCAGGAGTCTGCGCAGGCCGCCATGAGCTACGTGCGATCGCGGGCCGAGGATCTTGGGCTGGGCCGCGACTTCTACAGCAAGCTCGACATACACGTCCATCTCCCCGAGGGCGCGATACCGAAGGATGGGCCGTCCGCCGGCATCACCATGGCTACGGCGATCTCGTCGGCGCTGCTCAAGATCCCCTCGCGCAAGGACGTGGCCATGACCGGCGAGATAACCCTGCGCGGCAGGGTGCTGCCGATCGGCGGCCTGAAGGAGAAGCTGCTCGCCGCCCACAGGGGCAAGATAAAGACGATCATCATCCCGAAGGAGAACGAGAAGGACTTGAAGGAGATACCGGCCAAGATCCTGAAAGAGATCGACGTCGTCACGGTGGAGCACATGGACGAGGTCCTCAAATTCGCCCTCAAGCTGGACGATCCGGAAAGCCTGTTCAAACGAGGAGGTTCTTCCAAGGGGATGCTCAAGATCAAGCAGAGATCCCATGCCCATCCCGAGGTTGAGATCGAGGAGGAGGCTGAGGCCGAGATCGGGATCAAGACCCACTGAAGTCAGCCCGCATATGGACAAGAGACTAATCGTCAATGCCGACGACTTCGGCATGACCATCGACGTCAGCCGCGGCATCATCGCCTCGGCCAGCGCAGGCCTTGTGCGCTCCACAAGCGTCATGGCCAACACGCCTGATTTTGGAAGCTCGCTTTCCGAGCTCGAATCATCGGGCGTTCCTCTGGATGTGGGGCTGCACGCGAACCTCACGTGGGGTAGGCCGGTCTCGGATCCGACGGAGATTCCGTCGCTGGTCGATTCAAACGGTATTTTCCTGCCGAGGGCAAGGTTGCTCGCGAAATCGATGGTGAAGGCCCTTTCGCCGGAGGAGGCGTACCGCGAGATATGGGCCCAGTGCGCGAAGCTCGCCTCGCGCAGGAAGAGCATCAGCCACATCGACGGACATCACCACGTGCACGCCTTCCCGGGCGTCGCCGCCGCGGCGGAGAGGGTGGCGCGTGAATTCAGGATTCCGTATGTGCGCGCGCCGAGGGAGGGATCATGGTCTCCCTGGAGGCGCAACGCGGTGCGAAGGCTGGCCGTCTTCATGCTCGCCGCCTCCTCTCCGCGGTACTGGAGCGCGAGGGGTTTCAGGACTTCGGATCACTTCGGCGGATTTTCTCTCGGCTCGTGCCCCGATCTCAAGCGGAGGTGGATCGATACGTTGAAGATGATCCCCGAGGGCCTCTGCGAGATCATGGTCCATCCGGGCTATTGCAGCTGCAAACTCGATTCCTACAGCGAAAGGCGCACGGAAGAGATACCGATCCTCACGGACCTCGATCTCATGCGCGAGATAACGGAGCAGGGAATCAAGCTGGAGTCCCCATCCTCGGTCCTGTGACTCGTCAATATATATCCCTTATCGCATAGACGCGTCGGTGGGTCGCGGCGTGATATGTGCGGCTGGAGACCTCGAGCGAGAGCCCCAGCGCGCCGAGCTGGATGCCCAGCACCATCGCCAACAGCGCGAACATCAGGTTCCCCAGGTGCTCCGTTATTATCAGGTCGTCGAAGTAATAGAGGATGCTGATGATCAGGGCCACCGTGAATCCGATCGTGAAGAGGACGAGGCCGATCAGCCCGAAGAAGTGCAGGGGTCTTGCGATGTAGCTGATCATGAACTTCACCGTGAGAAGGTCCATCAGCACCCTGAAGGTGCGCGACAGGCCGTAGTTGGACTTGCCCTTCTGCCTCTCGATGTTCTTGATCGGGACCTCGGCTATGGATACGCCCTTCCAGCTGACCAGCGCCGGGATGAAACGGTGGAGCTCCCCGTAGAGGTCCACGTCCTCGAGCACCTCGCGGCGGTAGGCCTTGAAGACGCTGCCGAAATCGTGCAGGCTCACCCCCGAGAGCCAGGCCATGAGTTTGTTCGCGATCAGCGAGGGCAATCTCCTCAGAAAGAAACTGTCCACCCTCTCTTTGCGCCAGGAGCTTGCCACGTCGTAGCCCTCGTCTATCTTCGCCAGCAGGAGCGGTATGTCCTCGGGGAAGTGCTGCAGGTCGCCGTCCATCGTGATCACGATTTCCCCGGACGAGCGTTCTATGCCGGCTGCGAGCCCCGCGGTCTGTCCGAAGCTGCGCCTCAACCTTATTATGGTGAGATTGGGGTCCGTCTTCTGCGCCTGGCGCGCGAGTTCGAAGGTCCGGTCCTTGCTGCCGTCGTCCACGAATATGATTTCGTAGCTGCGGCCCAGGCCGTCCATGACCTTCTTGAGGCGCGCGTGCAGCTCGGAGACGTTATCCTCCTCGTTGTAGAGGGGGATAACGATCGAGGTCTTGAGTTTTTTCTCCTCCATGTCAGTTTCTCCTCTTCCTCAAATAGATATCGGCCCCATCCATGCTCGACTCGAGCTCGTAATTCTGCCTTACGAAATCCGACAGCGCGGGATAGCCGCTGATCG
>Ga0265297_10009146_pt1 | contig 12919 bp, 10 predicted proteins | sample Munlanlwell13791_FD_192502 | JGI IMG/M metagenome (GOLD analysis project Ga0265297, IMG submission 192502) | Leachate microbial communities from a municipal landfill in Southern Ontario, Canada - Leachate well 137-91 | ecosystem: Engineered > Solid waste > Landfill > Unclassified | place...
CGGCTCGGCTGGCTGACTCCGCTGGAAGTATTTTCAAAAGAATTAAACAGGTTTAACATAAGTATTAACATGCCGAGTGTTGCGCTTGCAGGTTGAATTCACAGGTAAGGGATTTGACAATTTAGGCAGGATATGCTTAAATAGGAATATCTATGGAATTTAACATTCAAACAATTTGCCATAGCACCTTGCTTCGAGGATTACCCTCCAGGACCGAAGATGTCCTGGCAAGGCGTTTTGGTTTAAAGGGAGAGAGGGAAACACTTGAAGAAATCGGCGAACACTACGGCATTACCAGGGAAAGAATCCGCCAAATTCAAGACGATGGGTTGAGAATCCTGGAAAAAAGAGCCCAAGCTCCGGAATGCCAGACGGTTTTTAAGGCCTTTGCTCAAAAATTGAAAAACTCCGGTTCCTTGAAGAAAGAAGACATGCTGCTTGCCGATTTGGGCGCGGGCAAGGAAAACTATGTCTATTTTTTCTTAACCATCGGCAATCAATTTCAGAGATTCAGCGAAACCGAGGATTTTCACGCCTTTTGGGTTGTTGATGAAAATGCTTTCAAGAACGCGAAGAAATCTTTGGGTTCTTTCATTGTAGAACTGCAAAAAAAGCGGCAGCCTTTGTCTTTGCCTAAAACCGTTCTGGCTTCATACGCGGAGATTTCCAAAAAAGTTTTAAAGAGCTCTGAGGGGCTTTATGGTTTGAAAGAATGGCCCGAAATTAACCCGCGGGGCATTAAAGACAAGGCTTTTATTGTGCTCAAAAAAGAACAAAAACCGCTCCATTTCAGCGAGGTTGCGACTCTTATCGGCCACGGCGCTTTGCGCCAGACCGTCCATAACGAACTGATTAAAGATCAAAGGTTTGTTTTGGTAGGCAGGGGCCTTTATGCCTTAAAAGAATGGGGTTATGAATCCGGCGTTGTCCGAGAGGTGATTGCAAACGTTCTTAGGGAAGCGAAAAGGCCCATGGAAAAAGAGATCTTGGTCAATAAGGTTTTGACCCAGCGTTTGGTGAAGCCGAACACGATTTTGCTCAATCTCCAAAACAAGAAATATTTCATGAAAACGACAGAGGGCAAATACACCGTAAGAGAAGTTTAACAAAAAAGTTCCACTTTAAAATGGATTTAGCAATTGTTGTTTATTATTTAAACATTCTTTGGGACATCATAAAGAATTGGTGGTGGATTTGTTTTCCATTCGTTCTTTGGCGTCCCTTTTTGTTTTGGTGGCTTTGGCGGCGTCAGGAAGTTTGGATGTTCTCCCAGAAATCAGTGCTTTTGGAGATTAAAATGCCCCAAGATGTTTTAAAACCCATTCGGGCTATGGAACAGGCGTTCAGCGCTATTTGGGCCAACACCTTCGATCCGCCCGATTGGTGGGAAAAATGGTTTGAGGGCAAAACCCTGCTTAGTGTCCAATTGGAAATGGTCAGCGAAGGCGGCGACCCGCATTTTTACATTAGATGCCACGAAAGCCGGCGCAATGCCATCGAATCTTCCATTTATTCCCAATATCCCGACGCGGAAATTTCACTAGTCGACGATTATACAAAAAGAGTTCCCCAGAATATTCCCAATAAAGAATGGGATCTTTGGGGCACCGATTACATTCTAAATAAGTCGGACGTCTATCCCATCCTGACTTACCCCAAATTTTTTGAAGAAAGCGAGGCGACTAAAGAAGAAAAAAGAATTGACCCAATAGTGAATCTTTTAGAAGGCATGGCCCAGTTTAAACCGGGCGAAAATCTTTGGGTGCAAATCGCTTTCTCGCCCATCACCGATTCTAAAAATCCGATGGAAGGCGATGAATTTCTAAAACGCGGCCGAGCAGTGGCCGATAAATTAGCTAAGAGAACCGAAAAAGCCAAATCCAAATCAATTTTACAGGAAGCAGCCGACGAGTTGTTTGCCGGGACGCCGCCGGGCGCCACGGAAGAAAAAAAAGAGATGTTTCCTGCGGAAATGAGGATGACTCCTGGCGAAAAAGATATGGTCCAGGGCGTGGAAAATAAAATCGCAAAAAGAATGGCTCGCACCTATATCAGATTTATTTATCTCGCCAAAAGAGATGTTTATTTCGGCGGAGCCAAAGCCATTCCTTTCGGTTTTTTCAATCAATTTTCCACGGAAAACCTAAATCAGTTAAGACCTTATCCCAGAACTTTAACGAAGATTAAAAAATACATTACTTTTTTTAAGGTGCCGATTCCTACTTCCGAACTTTTCAGGGCCCGGAGAACTTTTATTAAAAAAAGAAGATTATTTTTTCGCTATATTAACAGATTTCCTCCGCTGTTTCCTAAACCCTCACAGCATCCCAAATCTTCAGAATCAAGCGTGTTTCTTTTGAATATTGAAGAGCTGGCTACTCTTTTCCACTTTCCCGGCCGAGCCGTGGCTCCTTCTCCAACTGTGCCTCGTGTTGGAGCGAAGCGCGGCGGCGCTCCTGCCGACCTGCCTTTTGAAGAGGAGTAATCTAAACCTATGAGCGACATTACACTTATCGCTGAAACAACCTTTCGCAATGCCCGCCGGAAATTCGGCATTAAAACTGACGATCGCCGCCGGCATGTTTATACGGTGGGAAAAACCGGCATGGGCAAAACAGCCATGCTGGAAAATATGGCTATTCAGGATATTCAGAACGGCAACGGCATGGGCTTTGTCGATCCTCACGGCGATGCGGCAGAGAGGCTGCTTTATTTTGTGCCGCCTAGCCGCATTAACGATGTTGTTTATATCAATCCGGCCGACTTAGATTTTCCGATCGCCTTTAATATTATGGAGCAGGTTGATGTTGAGCACCGCAATCTGGTGGCCGGGGGATTGATGGGTGTTTTCAAAAAGATTTGGCCCGATGTCTGGTCGGCCCGCATGGAATATATTTTAAATAACTGCATTTTAGCGCTTTTGGAATATCCGGGAGCGACTCTTCTCGGCGTTAACCGGATGTTATCTGATGTTGAGTACCGGAAAAAGGTGGTGGATAAAATTACCGATCCGGTGGTAAAAGCCTTCTGGGTCCAGGAATATGCGAGGTACACCCAAAGATACGAGGTGGAAGCGACGGCCGCTATCCAAAATAAAGTCGGCCAATTTATTTCATCGCCCTTAATCCGCAATATTATCGGCCAAGTGACGTCGACAATCGATATGCGGAAGATAATGGACGAAAAAAAGATTTTGATTATGAACTTGTCCAAAGGCAGAGTGGGCGAGGACAGCTCCCGGCTTTTAGGGGCTTTGTTAATCACCAAGCTTCAACTGGCGGCTATGTCCCGGGTTGATATAAGCGAAGAAAAAAGAAATGATTTTTATTTATATATCGATGAATTCCAAAATTTTGCCACACAATCTTTTATTGGCATTTTATCTGAAGCGAGAAAATACCGTTTGGCTTTAATCTTGGGCCATCAATACATCACTCAGATGGAAGAAGAGGTAAGGGACGCCGTGTTTGGAAACGTGGGCACGCTTATCTCTTTTCGAGTAGGGGCCGAAGACGCTGAATGGCTGGAAAAAGAATTTACCCCGGAATTTCTGGCGACCGACATCGTCAATTTAGGTAAATACAATATTTATTTGAAATTAATGATTGACGGTTTGGCTGGCCGTCCATTTTCCGCCCAAACCATGCCGCCTTTTCCTGTTCCTAAGGAGTTTTTTGTTGATAAAATTATCCAGGCTTCCCGCGAAAGATATACTATTGCGCGGCAAATTGTTGAAGAAAAAATCAGCATTTGGACGGGCGATTTAAGTACGACTTCAATCAGTGCCGCTCCGCAGCAAAGCGCGGGACCTACGCTTTTTGACGCCCGTTGCTCCATGTGCGGAAAAGACACCAAGGTTGTTTTTCAGCCCGACGGCAAAAGACCGGTTTATTGCAAACCCTGCCGTAAAAAATTGATGGAGCCGGCGCAGCCATCGGCCGAAACTCCACAGAATAATCCATTACCGCCCTCTCCTCCCGCTTTTGTGCCTTTTTCCACGCCGAGACGTTCTCAAGACGAGCCGATTGACCGGCCCAAGAGGAAAGAGATAAATTTAAGCGAATTAAAGCAGGCTATCGAAGATTCGCGGGATAAGAAAGATAAGGGTGGCACGATCGAGCCCGGTCAGACCGTCCAATTTTAATCATAGCGGGCATATTGCCCGATATATTGAGTATTCTACTCACCATGAAAACATTAAAAGATTTTGATTTTAAGAATAAGAGAGTTTTAGTCAGAGCAGATTTCAATGTTCCCCTCTCCCAGCAAGGGGAAGTTTTAGATGATTTCAGAATCAAAGAAACCTTGCCGACGATCCGGTATTTATTAAAGAACGGGGCAAAGGTGATTTTGATGTCGCACCTGGGTAATCCCGGAGGAAAATTTGTTAAAGAGTTGCAGCTAAAACCAGTTGCCGAGAGATTGGTAGAGCTTTTAGGTGAAAAGGTAGAGTTGTTAGAAAACCTTAGGTTTAATCCTGGCGAGGAGGGCAATGATGAGAATTTTGCTCGGGGACTGGCCCAAAAGGGCGATATATATATTAACGATGCTTTCGGAGCTTGCCATCGGGCTCATGCTTCAATTGTCGGCGTGCCGAAGTTTTTGCCCTCGGGCGCCGGATTTTTGCTGGAAAAAGAAGTTATATGCCTGACTCGGTTAAATATAAATCCCGAAAAGCCGTTGGTGGCTATCGTTGGCGGAGCCAAGGTGGAAACAAAAGTCGTTATGATTGATAAAATTTCTGAAAAAGCTGATTTCGTTTTAATTAGCGGTCTTATCGGCAAAGGAGTGGTTGGCCAAAAGATTAAATTAAAACATCCGGAAAAAATTGTATTTCCCGTTGACGAAATCGGCGGCGGAAAAGATGTGGGTCCTGAAACAATAGAAATCTTTAAACAAAAGATTTCTCAGGCTAAAACGATATTTTGGAACGGGCCGTTGGGGAAAATTGAAAATGAAGAATTTGCCGTGGGTACCCGAGAGCTTGCCCAAGCTATTGTTGACAGCAACGCTTTTTCGGTTGTCGGAGGAGGGGAGACGGTGGAGTTTATTACGAAACTCGGTTTGGGCAAAAAATTCAGCCATGTTTCCAGCGGCGGAGGAGCAATGCTAGCTTTCTTGTCGGGCGAAAAACTCCCAGGCCTGGAAGCATTAAAATAAGAACCTGCCTTCGGCAGAACCTTGATTATTTCATAATTAAATGGCAGAAATAAAAAATATAAAAAAAGCGGCTGAAAGAATTAAGAAGGCGATTGGAAAGAAAGAAAAAATAATTCTCTACGGCGACGCTGATATGGACGGGATCGGGGCAACGATTATTCTCGAGGAATCAATTAAAACCTTAGGTGGTAAAACCACCGCTATTTATTTTCCCGATAGAGAAATCGAGGGCTACGGCCTCAACAAAGACGCTTTGCTTTTTCTCCGCAAGCACGTGCCGGCTTTATTAATTCTTGTGGATTGCGGCATCAGTAATCTTAATGAGGCAAAAATTGCCAAGAAAATGGGCTTTGAGGTAATGATTGTCGATCATCATAAAACGCTTCATAAACTGCCGCAAGCTTCCATTATCGTCAATCCCAAACAGAAAGGAGATAAGTATCCTTTCAAGGAATTCGCCGCCGCCGGCGTCGTTTTTAAATTAATCGAAGTTTTACTGGCCAAAAAAATGACGGCTGTTCTGCGTAATAATTTTTTAGAATTGGTGGCCCTAGCCACCATTGCCGATATGATGCCGCAAACCGATGATAATTTAGAGATTATTAAAGATGGCTTGCAGTCGCTAAAAAATACTGCCCGGCCGTCTTTGCAGGCTTTTTTGGAAATCGACCCGGTCATTAAGGACAACATCAACCAGTTTTCCCAGAAAATTATTTTAGCCTGCAATGCCAGCGGCGGTAAAGATCATTCCAATGAAGCTTATTCGCTTTTAACCGCCAAATCCATGAAAGAGGCCGAAAGTATGGCCAAGTATCTTTTAGAAAAGGCGTTTGATCGCCATTTGCAAATTAAAGAGATTGTCGAGAGTTTAGAGAAGAGAGTTTTGCGCCGGCTGAAGGATAATATTATTTTTGAAGGAGAAGATTGGTGGCCCGTTTTAATGCTGGGTCCGGTCGCTTCAAAGATTGTCAGAACTTACAAAAAACCGGTTTTTCTTTACAACCAAAAAGACGGCGTTTGCCAGGGAGCGGTCAGAACTCCAAAGGGTGTGGATGGCGTGAAAGCCATGATGAAATGCTCAAAAATGCTCGAAACTTACGGCGGGCATCCTCAAGCCGCCGGTTTCCGCATAAAACAAAAAGACTTGGAAAAATTCAAGGGTTGTTTGATAGACTATTTTAGTAAGGCTTAAAATTTATCTCATTTGCGCTTGACGGGTCGTCAAAATAATATTATATTGATTCGTTGTAGTACACTTAAAACAAAGGAGGATGTCATGGCAACAGAAGGATTAATCATCGATCCGCAGGAGGTTGAGAAAGCGTTTCTTGATTGTTTTTACAAGGAAGAGGAAATTAAGGACGTAAAGGGCACACCACAAGGAGCTATATTCGTTGAGGGAATTCAGTATCAATTATCATTCCATCCTGGCCGATTGGAAGAAAAAAGAGCCATGGTGGCAGAATGGTTAAAGGCGCTTCCGCACCAATTCCGTAAAAATAACGGCGGCGGTTGGTCTTTCCTGAACGCCTGCAACCAGGAGAATGGTGTGCAATGGACAGGTCTCCATCAGCGCATGGATCAGCTTTTCTGCCTAGGCATAGGCTTGAAACTAGTCAGGTGCCAGTTGCCCCGTGAAGCATGGAGGATACTCCATGGAGGGATGCCATATTACGTAATCGATATCGATTAAAGAAATAAGTAAAAGGTTTGGACATCGCAGTCTAAGCCTTTTTGTTTAAAAGCGCGATGTTGACTTTTTGATGAAATAATATATAGTATACTATGCTTTTTAACAACTTTATATACAGAAAGAGAGGTGTGTTATGAATGGTAAAAAAGTTGATAATGTGCTTATTGTTTGCGATAAATCCAATCCGAGAGCCGTAGCCTATCTCGACGAATTAAAGTCATGTCTTGAATTGGCGAAGATAGGTTTTATAGAAAAATTACATGTCTGTTTGATGGAATCGGTGGATATGATCGTGGTGTTGGGCGGCGATGGATTCATGTCGAAAACGATAAACGGATATTACATTTATCGTAAGCCGTTTCTCGGCATCAATTTCGGCACCAGAAGAGGATTCTTATTAAACGATTGCCGGCCGGATATGGCGGGTTTGTTGGCGCAGGGTAGGTACGAAGTTTTTGAATTTCCTCTTTTGCGCATTGATGCGACGAAGTCTGACGGCACTACTGCCGTCCATAATGACGTAAATAATATCTATGTGGAAAGGACAACGCCTCAATGTGTGAAACTCAACGTTAATATGAATGGCGTTAATTTTGGCAGAGAGATTATGGCCGATGGTCTATTGGTGAGCTCAGCCCTAGGATCCAGTGCCTATTTTCTTTCTGCGGGCGGCGCGGCCATCCATCCATTATTGCCGGTCATGGGCATAAGATCTCTTCATGAGCTTTGGCCGCCAGTAATACCGCCTTTAGTGCTTTCATTGGATACCAAGATTGAAATAGAGATTCTTGAGTCACAAAAAAGAAAAGCTCGGGCGACTTCTGGCGAACTGTTTTCCTGCGAAAATATTGTGCGGGCAGTGATCCAAAAATCCCAAGACAGATTTTATCTGGTTTTGCCGGAGGGAGAGAGTTTCCTTAAAAATATCAGTAACAAAATACTAAGAATCGAGGAGAAGAATGCCTAAATATAATCCGCAGAAAGATCTTATGACTGGTATCCAGGGGATGGAACCGCTGGAAATGTTTCCTTGGGATGACTACTATGCGCAAATGGCGCAAACTGATTTTCTTTGCGGCCAGGCTGATGTGCCAGCGGTAAAAACAGCTTTCAACAGAACGGCGCCGTTCGGCGGGGCTTTCACGATTTTCGGCGGATTAACCGCTTTCTTGCGTCAACTTCACGATTATCGTTTTGATGAAGATGTGTGTGAGGGGTTGAGAGACATGGGCTTCAAGAAAGAATGGATCGAGTTTGTAAAGCGGCGAGAACGCATTCGCGTCAAGGTTTATGCGAATGCCGAAGGTTCAATCTTCTTGGGCAACGAACCCGTGGTTTCTTTAGTTGGTTCTTCGCACGACTTGCGTATTGCCGAAGGTATGTTGCTCAAATATACCAATTTTGCTAGCTTGTTGGTGACCAAATGGGAAAGAATTGTTCGGGCAGCGCTTCCAGCCGGAGTGATCGAATTTGGCAGGCGGCGCGCACAGCATGACCTTCGCGTTACGCTTTATTCCTATTTGGCTGGTACTTCGGGTACGAGCAACGACGAGATTAGGCGCTGGTTTGCGATTCCGAAAACCGGCACCATGGGTCATGAGTGGGTCCAAACGTTTGGCGATGATTTTGTCGCTTTTGATACGTGGTTGAAATACAATCCCGACAGGGCCACTCTTTTGCTTGATACGATCAATACGCTCGAGTCCGGAGTTCCGGCGGCGATCAAGGCTTTCCAAAAACATCGAAACGCAATAATAAGAGCGGGTGGTAAACCGGCAGGCCGAAATGATTCGGGAGACCTCGCTTATTTATCCAGCGCAGAGGCGCAGCAATACAACGCCGCCGGCCTTGGTGATGTGGGTGTGATGAACACTAACGATCTGGATGAATATTCAATCACAAGCATCAAGGAACAAATCAAACGTCATTGCATCGAGCTTGGAGCGCCGCCCGATCACACGATGATGCGATTGGGTTGGGCTGTCGGCACAAAAGGCGGGACTTGTTATGATCAGCCGGCGTTGGGCGGAGTGATGAAGTTACAGGAAGTTGACGGGGTTGCTCGCATTAAGATTTCCGATCAGCTCGTAAAAACCAGCATTCCGGGATTCAATAAATCGGTTTTCATTTGGAAGGGCAAGGAATTGGTGTGCTGTCTGGTTTATCCGGTGAAAGATTACAGCGTTTTTGAGGATGAATTATTGAGAGGCGGCCGGCGAGTAACCGAATTGACCGCTATTCATCCAGACGATATTTCAAAACGTTTGACGATCACCGATTTTCGGGCCGAAGAACGCCAGCAGTTTGTTTACGACGGCAATGATTTTTCCGCCGATTACGAACGGCCGACGCTCGACAGTGTTCGGAGCCGGGTAGCTGGAGAAATTGGAAGGCTTCATTGGAGCCACACGAGGTTGGAAAAGCCTCACACTATCAAACTTTCGCTGGTTCCGGAATTGTTCGAACTGCGGCAGAAGATGATCCAGCAAAGGGTTTTGAGAGCAGATTGGTTAAAGTAAAAATATAAGAAGAAAGCCGTTGGCGACAGCCAGCGGCTTTTATGATAAAATCAAATTATGAAAAAGATAATTATTTGTACCGACGGCGGATCGCGAGGCAACCCCGGCCCCGCGGCTTTTGGAGTGGTGATCTGCGACGAAACGGGCAAGGTGCTTAAAGAGTATGGAGAAACGATTGGCGTGCGCACCAACAACGAAGCCGAATATGAAGGAGTTGTTTCCGGTCTGAAAAAAGCGAAAGCGCTTTACGGCAAAGATGTCTTAAAAAACAATGAAGTCGAGGTCAGGTCCGATTCCGAGCTTCTGGTCAAGCAGATGAACGGGGAATATAAAATCATGGAACCGAAAATCCAGGAACTGTTTTTGAAAGTTTGGAATCTGAAAACGGAATTCAAAAAGCTCAAGTTTGTCGCGGTCAGCCGCGAAAAAAATACAGAAGCCGACAAGCTCGTCAATGCCGCTCTGGATAATAAAACTTCAACCCAAACCCTGTTTTGACCCTTGACAGGTTTTTAGGGTTTGCTAGAATTCACTTGCTTATGAGAAAACTATTAACCACCTTGAATAAAACCAGCGGTTAATCAACCTGTGTTTTTCGTCACAGTGTAACCGCTTAACCAAGGCGGTTTTTCATTTATTTTCTCGTAATGAACTTTGAAAATTAAATCAATAGCGATTAGTAATAAGCGATTATTAATTGCTAGCTAATACAGGTATATATAGCATTTTAAATGTAATTTTTATGGGCAGGCGGTGGATGCCTTGGAATATCGAGGCGATGAAGGACGTGGGGAGTCTGCGATAAGTCTCGGGGAGGTGACTCTCAACCTTTGATCCGGGAATTTCCGAATGGGCAAACCCACCCCGCCGTTGAGGCGGGGTACCGAGCATATCATTGATATGTCCGGAGCGAACCTAGGGAAGTGAAACATCCCAGTACCTAGAGGAAAAGAAAACAATAGTTTATTCCCTTAGTAGCGGCGAGCGAAGAGGGAAGAGTCTAAACCTATTTTTTGCGCAAGCAAAGAACGGGGGTTGTAAGGGGGTAACGTCGGGAGCATTTCTGGGATTAATATTCCAGAAATACTCTTGAGGGAGAATATTAGACGAAGTCTGGTTAGAAGAAGTACCCTGGAAAGGGACGCCATAGAGGGTAATAGCCCCGTATCCGAAAATCACTTCGCGCTCCTTGTTATCTTACTTAAGTACCTCGAGGAAAGAACGCCTTGAGGGAAGCAGGCCGGACTAACCGGCCAAGACTGAATACTACGATATTTCCGATAGTGAACCAGTACCGCGAGGGAAAGGTGAAAAGTAGGCCGTTGAGGCCGATGAAATAGATCCTGAAACCGTCTTGCTCACAACGAGTCAGAGTCCCGCTTCGGCGGGATGATGGCGTGCTTTTTGAAGAACGAACCAACGAGTCCCGATAGTTTCTTTGTTTAAGTCCCTCTGGGGCGTAAGCCAAGCGAAAGCGAGCGTTAAAAGCGCATAATTTCAAGAAATTATTGGGGACCCGAAGCCAAAGCGAGCTTACCATGAACAGGATGAATTCTGACGAAAGTCGGAAGGAAGTCCGAACCCGTGAGCCGTTCAACACTCTGGGATGATTTGTGGTAAGTAGTGAAAAGCTAATCGAGCTTGGTAATAGCTGGTTCTCTCCGAAATAGCTTTCGGGCTAGCTCCTCAATCAATACTTGGAGGTAGAGCACTGAATGGACTGCCTTGAGCTTTGCTCAGGTAATTCAATCAAACTCCGAATGCCGAGTTTAAAATAGTTGAGGAAGTTGGACTACGGGGGCTAAGCTTCGTAGTCAAAAGGGGAAAAGCCCAAACCTTAATCTAAGGTCCCTAAACTGAACTAAGTGTTTAAGGAAGTGAAATTCCACTGATAGTTAGGAGGTTAGCTTAGAAGCAGCTATCCTTTAAAAAGTGCGTAACAGCTTACTAACTAAGGAGTTTCGCGCCAAAGATTCACGGGACTAAGTTCAGTACCGAAGGTAAGGATGTCAGCCAATTTATTGGCTGACGTGGTAGGAGAGCGTTCTTAGCGCTGCGAAGCCGAAGGGTGACCGACGGTGGAGTGCTAAGAAGTGAGAATGTTGGTATGAGTAACCGCAATCAGGGTGAGACTCCCTGACACCGAAAGTCTGAGGTTTCCTTGGCAATGGTGATCATCCAAGGGTTAGGCGGAGCTAAGTCTTGTCCCGAAAGGGTCAGATGATGTACAGCCGGTTAATATTCCGGCCCTCCAGTACTTTTCTGAAGAGTGACGCAGTTTTGTAGGTCGGGCGAATTATTGGATTTTCGTCTCTGAGGCGAGTAGCCTCGGGAAAATGCTTCCCCTCGGGGAGGCAGATCCGGCCGAAAAAATTGACAAGAAAAACTCGTAGGGTTAAAAGTATTGGATCCGTACCGTAAACCGACACAGGTAGACCGGCACAAGTGTGCCCAGGTGAACGGATGAAACTTCGTTAAGGAACTAGGCAATAAAGCGTCCGTAAGTTCGCAATAAGGACTGCCCCGCCATTGGCGGGGTTGCAACAAACGTATCCCCGAGCGACTGTTTACCAAAAACACAAGTCCCTGCTAAACTCGCAAGAGGATGTATAGGGGCTGAAGCCTGACCAGCACTGGAATGTCAAAGTTGTCGGTCTTAGCCGCAAGGTTAAGGCCGAACGACCAAAGCACCAGTAAGCGTCCGCGGTAACTATAACCGTGTTAAAGTAGAAAAATACGCACTGCTTTAGTAAAATCTGGCTATATGCTGGAAAATCTGTCGTATCCGGCGCTACTCTGGTATAATAAAGTAAGGAATAATAATACCTTATCATTATGCCGAGTAAAAAAGCGTCCGGTGCAGACAATCAGCAGGAAAGGCTTAAGTTTATTGGATGGATTGTTGGATTTGTTGACGGAGAAGGATGTTTTACAGTAAGTTTCTTTAAACATCCTAAATCGCGTTTACGACTAAAATGGGAAGTATTTCCTGAATTCGTCATTACGCAAGAGATAAAAAGCAAAATCGCGCTTAAAAGAATTAAAGATTTTTTTGACTGCGGATCTATTTATCTCAATAAGCGATATGACAATCATCACGAATACCTTCTTAAATATGTAGTTCGTAATCGCGTAGATCTGTTAACAAAAATTATTCCATTCTTCGAGAAAAACTCTTTGCAATCAGCGAAGAAAGAAGATTTCATCATTTTCGCAAGAATTGTTCGGCTGATGAATAAGAAAAAACATCTCGAAGAAAAAGGATTAGAAAGAATACGATTGATGGTAAGAAAGATGAATACGCGCAAATATCGATAAACTTAAGAATCCTCAGAGACTATACGCCAGACCCCGTTAACCGGGGAAGATATAGTCCGAACTTCATGGCGACATGAAGAATTCCATTAAATTAAATGGATCTAACAAATTGAGCGTAATCCCTTGCCGGGTAAGTTCCGGCCCGCATGAAAGGCTTAACGACTTGGGGACTGTCTCGACGAAGCGTCCGGTGAAAATGCTATGGGGGTGAAGATGCCTCCTACCTGCA
>Ga0265297_10009147_pt1 | contig 12917 bp, 19 predicted proteins | sample Munlanlwell13791_FD_192502 | JGI IMG/M metagenome (GOLD analysis project Ga0265297, IMG submission 192502) | Leachate microbial communities from a municipal landfill in Southern Ontario, Canada - Leachate well 137-91 | ecosystem: Engineered > Solid waste > Landfill > Unclassified | place...
GCCAAAAGGACGAATGGGTACAAACCTATAGCGGCCGGGTGTTTTGGCCGCTTGACCCAAAAGTCGAAGAAATCGATATTGAGGACATTGCACACTCGCTTTCGAATCAATGTCGGTTTAGCGGGCACTGTCTAAAATTTTACTGTCCAACACCCGATCAAAGAATTCTGACTGCTGATCTTCAGTGGGTTCCTGCGGGGGAAATTGAAGTTGGGACAAAAGTTTTGGGGTTTGATGAGTACCCCACTGAGGTCGGCTCAACGGGAAAAAAGAGGAGAAGGTTTAGACCCGCTGTTGTAACGCACACACAGCCCGTTAAGCGCGAAGTAATTAAGCTTACAATCGCTAATGGGGATGTTGTTCGGTGCTCAGAAGAACACCCTTGGTTGATTGCTACAAAAATGTCTAGAAACCAGAAGTGGGGGACAGCAAAAGAAATAGCTAAAGCGTTATCTGAGGGGAGAAAGCGCTATTTGCATAAGTTTGTTTCTCCGTGGAAATATGATAATTCTCATGAGGCGGGCTGGTTGGCGGGAATGTATGATGGGGAGGGTTTTGTTTCAATTAAGGATAGGCGGGGAGTTCTTATGGGCGTGAGTCAGCTTCCCGGCAGTGTAATGGACAAACTTGTTGAGTTGCATAAAATGTTAGGTTATGAAGTTGGTTATTCTGTTTCATTGAAAAGTGGGGTTGCTGTTTTGCAAACACTTGGTGGTTGGAGAGGAGTAATTAAACTTCTTGGTGCTATTCGTCCTGTGCGCCTTCTTGAAAAGTTTGCGTTGGCGCTAGAGGGGGGTCAATTTAATAAACAGATGGACGGTATTAAATATCCTTTTGAAATTGTAAGTGCAGTTTATGAGGGAAAGCGCTGGTGCTCTGGAATAGAAACAAGTACGCATACCTATATTTGTGAGGGGTTTGGGGCGCATAACAGTGTAGCACAGCACAGCGTTCTAGTTAGTGATCGCTGCGGGAAAAATGCCTTATGGGGTTTGTTGCACGATGCTTCGGAAGCCTATTTGGTAGATATGCCAAGGCCCATTAAACAGGCTTCTCGATTGGGTTCTGAGTACCGGCGGATTGAGAAGCTGGTTATGAAAGCCGTTTGTGAGCGGTATGGTTTGCCTATTGAGGAGCCACAAGATGTAATTGATGCCGATAATTTGATGCTGTCTTGGGAACAGCGGGATTTGATGGCTCCTGCGCCAATGCCTTGGCACACTACGGTTCCTGTTCCTAATATCACCAAGATTATCCCTTACGGACCAGAAGAGGCCAAGACTCTGTTTTTGACCCGATTCCGAGAATTAACGAGGAAGCATTAATGAAGAAGCCCAAGCAGCCAGAGTCGGGAACTGATCGGATTGTAGAAATTCTTAAGGAGATGGAAAAAGACAAGCTTCGTAATGAGCTTCAGTGGATGAAGGGAGACGGGGCTGTTTCTGACATTACGGCTTCTTCTAGTGGCATTCTTTCTCTGGATATTGCTCTGGGCATTGGCGGATATCCTCATGGAAGAATTGTAGAAGTTTATGGGGAAAATGCCACAGGAAAATCGACAATAACGCTGCAAGCTATTGCGGAAATTCAAAGATGCGGGGGTATCGCTGCTCTAGTGGACGCGGAGTTTGCGAGCGATATGAGCTATTCTGCACATCTGGGTGTGGATGTAGAAAATCTTCTTATCAATCAGCCTTCTTGTGGTGAACAAGCATTAGAGGTTATGCTGTCTTTAGCGGGTAAGTTAACTAAGGGTGACATTATTGTTGTTGATTCTGTTGCCGCATTAGTTCCACAGGCCGAGCTTGATGGAGAGATGACCGATCATCACATGGGGCTTCAGGCGCGTATGATGGGCCAAGCACTGAGAAAGTTGATGGGTATTGCTGCACGATCAGGGGTCATTGTGTTTTTCACAAATCAGACTCGTGTTAAATTAAATGTTACATATGGAGATCCTACTGAAACTCCGGGAGGAAAAGCCCTAAAATTTGCTTCGTCTGTTCGGTTGGAGGTGCAGAAAAAGGCGCACATCAAAGAGGGAGATACAATTTTTGGAAATATCACTGAAATCCGGGTTGTCAAGAACAAGTGTGCTCCACCTTATCGAACAGCCAAAACAGAAATCCGCTATGGTGAGGGTGTTCCAAGGTCTTTGGATGTTCTGTTGCTGGGAATGTCCAGTGGGGTTGTTGAGAAATCCGGGGCTTGGCTGACCTTTGGTGGCAACAGTCTTGGGCAAGGCAAGGACAAGTCTTGGCAATATTTGAAAGACAACCTTGAAGTGCTGGACAAACTTGAGCAAGCAGTTAGAGAGAAGTTTGGGCTGACAGGGAGGTAAGAATGGCGTCAAAAGAAGCAAGAGAGTTGGCCGCACAGGCTTGGTGTACAGAAGAGACAAGCAGTATTGAGATGGACGTAAGGCTGGCTGAGGCATTTGCGGATATTTTGGACAAGTATTTGTTAAACTCAAAGCCGATGCAAGACGCAAAGAAGTAATGCACTTCAAATACATAGCGTATGCCGACATTCACTATGATCGGCTCGCGGCTCAATGTGTGACATTTGAGGATTGCGAAGAGGTTGAGCGAGCAGTTCATAAGCGGGTTGTGGAAGGCGGCTTTGATTTTTCCGTGTTTCTTGGTGACAGGTTTTTGAAGAGGAATCCGGAAGACGAGATTAAGACCAAGGCTGATCAGGCGCTTATGGGTGCTCTCAACGATCCAGCTAGGCACAGGAATTGTGGGCATTTTAGTCTAATTGGGAATCATGATTGGGTGACAAATTCTAGGCGGTGGCATACCTCTGAGTCGTTGAAGCTGCTGAATTGGGAAGGCAAGCTAGAGGTTATGGATACGGCCCGCACTTATTCTGTTCTTAGTGCGCCTGTTGTTATCCATGCTTTGCCAGCGGGATTTACGTTTGATTTTTCCAAGTATTCGGTAAATCCGAACTGTTTCAATTTGTTTGTGTTCCATGACATGCTGAAAGGCTCGTTCATGGATGACACATACACGATGAAATTTGAGTCTGGTATTAATGTGGCTGATATTGACAGGCCAGAGTTCGATTTCATTTGGGCAGGGGACATACACGTTCCACAAAGGTTTCCTCTCGTACATACTCAGGGGGGTTACGCTGGTTCTGTTATCCAGAGAACCAAGGCTGATGCAGATCGTGAGCGTGGTTGGATAGAAATCGAGGTTTCTGGGGAACCCGGAGCTTTTGAAGTAAAGACGCATTTTGTTCCGACTAAGCCGCTGTTTTCTTGTTTCACTTTTGAAGTCGGTCCAGAAACTCAATTTGAAAACCTGAAAATCTTGGATGAGGCAGTTGGAAATAAGCGAATCGAGGTTAAGTTGGTTGGGCGGAAGGTTGACGTTGACCGAGTAGCAGATGATCCACGCTGGGCTAACTATACGGAGCTGCTTGGTGCTCGTAAACTAGACTTGGCTAGAGATTACGCATCTGAGTCCAAAGACGCTGTGGTGGACCTGTCAATGTCTAACAGCGCTACGAATGATTTGAGTTTGTACTTGGACAGCGGGTTCGGTTCTTTAGGCACATTGAGTAAGGAAAAAATGTTCGAAACATTGGCTCAGGTAGAGGGAGATTAGAGATGGAAGAAACAGATATGGGCTTTATGAAAAAGTTGTCAGCACTAATCAATGAGTACAGTTTGGAGAATGCATCAGATACCCCAGATTACATCCTAGCGCGATACTTGAGTGGGTGTTTGCTTGTTTTCAGTGAGGCAGTATCGGCCCGTGATAAGTGGTATGAGGAGCACGAATAATGCGGTTGGAAGCATATTTTTGTGATGCTTGCGGGCACGAGGAAGAAGAGTATTTCAACGATACGGAAGAGCGGCCTGAGACGCTGGATAACCCGTGCCCTAAGTGTGGCGGGAAGTTGGTCAAGCGTCCGTTTAAGGCCAACTCTCACCGTGTTTATATCCAAGACCGAAGCGTTAAGTGAGGTAGGTATGCTTTTATCTCATTATGTCTGGCGGCGTGTTGCACGTATTCTAATGCTGATTTTATATATTCCCAGCATGTTGGTCCTAATTGGGTTAAGCATGTGGTGGTTTCAAGGGACGGAAAGTGACATTACTTGGAATCCCGTGGTTTTATTGTTGTGGTATTTCATTTGTATGATTCCCGGACTTATTGGTTTTTGTGGTCTTGCTTTAGGCCCTATACTGATGTCTGAGTGATTGGGAGGAAGTAAAAATGAATAGGTTTTTTCGTTGGCTGAAAAAGTTGGTTGGCAAGAAGTCGGTTTATCCATATTTCGTGACGCTTGACTCTACTAGCTCAGTTTTTAGCCCAGAAAGTGCGGTTGTCCTTGATGCGGCGATTGCTTCAGATACACGAGAAGCCGTGAACCCTATTGATGTAATGCACGAGTTGGAACGTCCGGTTGTGCTGCCCGTTGAGGATTTGAAAGAGATTGAGAAGAAGCTGGAAGAGCGAGTTGCTGCGTTTAAAGACTCTGGTGCTTCTATCGACAGCGAAACCTCCCGTGCGTTGTCTATTTGCAGGGCGAGGATGAAGTATTCCAAGGTTGCAACTTATTTTCGTTGGAAGACAACAGTAGACAGCAAAATCAAGGTTCTTACATCAAAGTACAAGTTAGAACACAGAGGTATCAGCGACTTCATTAAGAAGATTCCCACAGAAGCAATCAGATTGATGGGCGAGTACACCAACTACTACAAGAAGGTTGCTGAAGGTTCTCCAACTTTCAGTATTATTGCTCCGCCCAGTTACTTTGTTTCCAGAGATCCTATTTTATTGGCTAAGTCGCCTTTTGGACAGTATTACTACATTCTTTGTGCTTGGGACAAGGAAGTTGAGTATGTCTCTGACCTTCTCAGTGAAGAGAAGCTAAATTTCGGGTAATTCAGATGCCAAGTAAGAACAAAGAGCTAATCAAACTTTTCAACGGTTTTCCAATTGGTACTCCCGTTATTGTTAGCTATAAAATGGTAGATATGCGCGGAAAGGGGGAACACAAGTGGACACATACACCTGTTCGTCCATTCAGTGCTTGGGTGTGTGGTGCAACTTACGTGTGTAACGGCACGGTTGTTCATGGTAGTGGTGGTTCTTCTTTTGACGGCGAGTATGACTACCAACCGGGATATTTGGAAAATGTTACTAAGATTCCTGTTTTGTTGGTAAGGGAATACATGTTTGGAAAAGTGTATAAGGTTCCTGTTACCGGTGTTAGGAAGTCGATTAGTAATAATCGTAAGGAGTTTCCGGATGGCAGCGGTTTTCAATTTCCAGAGTCCGAGCACGACACAGTTTTGAAGCTGTGCAAATCCCCGCTGTTTTCAATGAGAATGACGGAACCGCCTCCCCTTAGTGACGAGTTGAGAAAAGTGTACCGGGATGACGCTGCAAGACAACCAAGGGACGAAAGGGGCCGGTTCAAGAAGTCACATGCTTAAATTTCTTTCTATCTGTCCAAGCGGTCTTTTCAGTTATGGTGTGTCCGATACAATTTTGTTGGACAATCTGGGCTTGGTGCATCTTTTGGGTGTCAATGAGGACAAGGACTCTGACTCCAACGGGGCCGGAAAGTCTTCTCTTTTCAACGCTCTTTGCGAGATCGTTTGGGGGGAGAACCCTACCGGTGTAAGCGGTGCCGGGTGTATCAACAGCCAGTTAAACAAGGGTTTTTGTGGCCGGGTTGAGTTCTTGGCTGACAACAAGAAACAGTACAGAATTACCTACAGCAGAAACTGGAAAGACGACCTGTACCCGGTTGATACAGACAACGGGGTAATCTATGGAGGCACTTCAGTATACTTTGAGGTTCTTCAGGATGGCTTGTGGCGGGATTTGCGTGGGGCTTCGATGGCAGAGACTAGGCAAGCCATTCAAGAGGCTCTGGGGCTTACCTACGAGCGTTTTATGGCGTCCTCCTATTTGTCTCCCAGAACGGGTAATTTGCTGTTGAAGGGTGCCAACAAGGACCGGATGGCTATTATGTCGGGTATTGTTGGTTTGTCTGGATGGGACAAGATTCTGGACGCGAGCAGAGAATCCAAGAGGGGCATTCAGGCAAGAGTTACTGAGATCGAGAAGAAGCTGTCGTTCGTTGAAGGAATTTACTCAGAAGTCGTAAGTGAGAGAGATAAGTTAGCCAGTACGGATTGGCTAAGTGCTTCTAATCAGCACGAAGAGTATGCAAAGACCCTTCAAGTTCAGGAAGGGCAGTTAGTTATTCAGCAAGCCGCAGTTTTCAAGCAGATTCAGGAAGAGTCAGCGCGGCGTTCTCAAGGTTCTACCCCCATAAGAAACAAAATTTCTGACCTAAATCGAGAAAGTAACATTCTCGAATCGAGAAGTCGTGAACCGGTATCCGATACTTCAGAGATGAGGACGTTGGGTTTGGAGATCCGGTCTTTGGAGGGCGAGGTAAGTGTAGTAGAGGGTAAGTTAAGGTCGTATAAGGCCAGAGATGGCTCAACGTTGGCCCTTGATTCTTGTCCCACATGTAAGTCAAAGGAAAACTGGGACAAAATCAAGCATTCAATTGTTGATCAGCAGTCAGCACTTGAGGCGGAAATTGCTGAGTTTCGTAATCAGATTAGCGAAAAGAAGGCTTCGCTCAGTCAACTTACGGAGATTCAGCATCAGGCTAGAGAAGGGTACATAAAAGAGGGGTTGGAGCAAGCGGAAAAGTTGAGGTCTGAGGTTAAGAGCCTTGAAAACTTGATGGCGGGAATTGAGGCGGCGGCTTCAGAAATTGAGCTGAAGATTGTTAACTTGAACGTACAGAACAGGGACTTGAACGCACAGATATTGAAGGTCCGTGGGGAAATTTCTCAGGCATTGTCCAGAGCAGAGACTTACCGTGCCCAAGTTGCTAAATTGGATGAGCTAAACAGTAAGGTAGCTTCCAAAGCCGTAGAAATGGCTGAGTTACAGAAGACGGTTGATGTTGCTGTTGATGAGGGTGGGTATTTCGATTGGCTAATTAAGCACGCGCCTTTTATCAAGTTACACAAGCTTTCTGTCTCGCTGGTTGAACTTTCTGGCCTTGTAAACAGGTATTTGAGCGATATTGGTGACTCCATTCGTGTGAGCATTTCTTCGTTCTCAGAAAAGAAGAAAGCCAAGGGGTCGTTGGCGGACAGCTTGAAGAGCGAGATTGAGATCATGATTACGGATGAGGACAAGGTAATTGACCCACATTTGTATTCGGACGGGGAGATTAGCCGGGTTTCGCTAGCTATTGCCAGAGCGCTTCATGACATGGCTACAAAAGGTGGCAGCGGGTGTAATCTCATGTTCTTGGACGAGGTGTTTTCGTATGTTGACCATGCGAGTAGCCAGAAGATGGCTAACCTGTTCAAGTTCGTTGGGGATACCGTTGTAGTAACTGATAATTCCGGTAGGGCGACTGATTTGCTGAGTTTTGATGTGGTTTGGTCTGCTAGGAAGAAGAATGGAATAACGCAACTTTCTGTTAGCTGAAAGGTAACTGAAGATGGAAAATGACGAAAAGAAGCCTGAAGACGATCTGGACGAGGAAGACGGGTGTGAGTGTAACTGTGGCCGGTGTGCTGATGGGGATACGGCACAGCAGGGGGAGGATCTGTTTCTGGCTACGTTGTTTAATGGTTGTGTCCTGATGCACACATCGGGCGGTGACAACATTCCGCTTGTTTTGGCGGCATGTGAGGGAGCAATCTATCTTGGCGGCTTGCTGACGTTCCATGACGACGGTTCTGTGGGTCTTCTGAATCCGCTTCGCTATATGGAGGTGATTGACCAGAAGACGCGGACGGTGGTTGGGGGTCTAGTACGGCCCTACTCTCAGTTAGGTCTTCCACAAACCATGTATTGCATGTCTTCTTCACTAACTACGCTCAAGGCGGATAACAAGAAGGACGTTTCTGTGGCGGAGCTGTACTATGACATGTATCAGCGTTTTACAGCAGAAGACGTAGGAATTACGCTGCCTCCTTCTGGGACGGTTATTGGCAGGGCTTAGTTCATGAAGAACCGAAATGTAATGGTTCGCCGGGAGCAAGCTGGTCAGGAAGTCAAGAAGCAGCGAAAGAAGCTTGATCAGATTTCGTACGAGGTCAAAGACGGGGACATTATTGTTTTGAGTGGGCCTTATTTGGGAAAGTCCGTAAAAGATATGTGGAGCGTTGGCCCAATCGAAAGAGACTACATAGTTAAGCACTTATGGTTTACTAACGATTTTGAAGTAGTGAAAATAATCAATCATCTTTGTGTTTAGCCTTTTCGTATTATAGTATTCATGGAACGAAAAGGAAAATCAGTAAATCGCACGACAATCACAAAAGTAGGGCAAATTCCTGAGTATGTACCTTATCAGCAAAAGGTAATCGATGAGGGGATTGCCCGTAGGTTTGAGTTTTCTTTCAACGGTAGGCCACTATCTCAAAAGAATAACTTACAAATCCGGTTCAAGGCTCCGGGAAGATACAAGGGGGGGATTCCGTTTGTCGGGCACAGCGCTGAGATGCTGAAAACAAGGCAGGAAATTTCCACACAGCTTTATACCCAGTTTTTAGCCCAAAAGGGGCAACTGATTGATTGGTTGTTTGAGCTGGACTTCAAGTTCTACATCGGTGAGAAGTGGGAAACCGACTTGGACAACATGCCCGCTATTTGTCTGGACGCGATGCAGGGGTTCCGGATTGCCAAGGGAAAATCGATGACTGTTTGTCAGATAATCAAGAACGACAAACTTCTTCGTAGAATGACTGCGGAAAAATTCTACCCGTATGACCCAAGGTACACGGGAGAGATGCGAACGGAAATCATTCTGACTCCGTATGCTTTGTAAAGGAGAGGGAAATTATGCATTTTAGTTTCAACGGTTTCAAAGAAGAACACTATCTGGTCAGGTGCAGCGATACCCGGCTAGACGTTGAGTGTATTACTATTCATGCCGATGATATTTCGGGATATTTAGTAATTACTGGGGATGTCTATTTGCGGGACGGGGGGAAGATCCCGAAGGACTTGCTGGAAGACGAGATTGCCCCAGTTGATGTGTCAGTTGCTACGAACGGGAAGACAATTGAGGTGTTTGGCTTGAAGTTCTTGACAAACAGGGGTGAGTATCTGGCTAAGAGGATTATCTTTTAATGGAAACGGAAGGAACAAAGATGACAAATTTTCATGAAGAATCCTTGGCAATTCCTTATCGAGTGGAATTTACGCTTCCTTATGAAGAGGTCAAGCAGGAAATTGATGCATACTGGGAAAAGAACTCCGCAGCCTTAATCCGGCATTTCAAGCCCCAAGTGAAGAAGTCAAAGGGCGGGGAGATTCCAAAGGACAAGGCTAGGAAGATGATTGAGTCTCATGTTCCGACTCAGCGTCTTTATCAGGATGCGCTGGCCAAGGTTCTCATTGATTGTCTACAGAAAGAGGGTAGGGATCTCTTCCATATCGATGCACTCAATGTGTTCGATTATGAGAAGGACAAGGAAACCATTCTCATCGGGCGCGTTTATTATTGGCCGGAAATGAAACTGAAGGAAAATGCGGAGCTAAAGTTTGAAGCCAAGTTCCCATTCAAGCCGGATTTTGAGAAGGCTTGGGAAGGAAAGAAGACGGAGCTTTGGCACAAGCACCGGAAAGTGTCGGAAACGGAAATTGACAACGGCCCGGTTCTCATCAACCATGACCTTCTCTTGGACGTTATTGCCAGTTGTGAAGACAAGCCTTACGAAAAAGGAACACGGCGTGGTACTTGGTTTGAGTTGAGAACGCTTAACCAAGATATTCGAGAAGCTTGCCTAGCGCATAACGTTGGCGATCTTTTCGAGACTTCTTTTGTAATGACGAACATGGACCCCGAAATCGAAGGAAAGAAGGTCCGATCCACCATCAAGATTTTCAAGGCCAGAGAAATTATCTACCGTGAGGTTGATGATTCCTTAGCGGTTGACGAAGGGTTTGCTAATCTTGAGGCACTGAAAGAGGGATTTTCTCAACAGTACCAGCAGCACATTCAGGAAACGAAGCGTGGGGTTGCTGTTGACGCAATTTTGAGCGGTCTGATGGCGCATGTTGAGGTTCCCGCTATTCCGGATAACTGGATGGAGCGTTCTGTCAAGCGGGTTATGCAGAGCCACGTTGCTCAATTCAAGGGGGATGAGGCACGGGCAAAGGCTGTTGTGGGGGCCAAGGATGAGGCGCATTTCCAGCAGCTTTTCCAAGGCGAGGTAATGCGGGATATACTACAGCAGCTGGTCATACGGCTCTATAGGAAGCTGTACGACCTGAAAGACGCTACCATTGAGTCACTGTATGACGATATGGTGAGGCGTTGTAACTGGAGTGACGAAAATGGCTAAGAAGAAGGCATGGAAGGAGTGGGCACATTCTTGGGTAAGGAAGACCGGAAAGTGTCCCGGAGAAGACCCAGCATTTGGGCTTCCTACAGCATTGGTTACGGAAGAAGAGTTTGCCGAATCCATGCGGGTGGCAGATTTTCATAAGTGGATTAACTGCCACTTTGGTTCCGGTAAGGACGTAGTTGACCCAATTGAGGCTCCACCAGCAGGAGCCAAAAAGCTCGTTGTCAAGGATACAAGCAAGGCCGCTGATGTCAAAGAGATGGTTCCCTATCTTGAAGAGGTGATGGATAGCCAACGTGTGGTAACTCTTAAAAAGCACCTTCACTCATTTGTCGAAAGAATTGCCTTGAAGGATAACGGAAACTTAGTAATTCCGGAGCCGTTACTAAACATTCGTGAGTATGTTGGCAAGTTTTTCGAAGTGAAGTAAGCCGATGCGCCTAACGCTTAAATGTCGTACCCCTTATTGTAAGAATCTGCTTTATGTCAGTTCCCGACCTAAACCCAAGGACTATCTGTTTTGTGACGCCTGTAAGAAGGAGCACTCGTATTCTGTTCTGGTTGTACAAGCGGATTTGAAAATGCCTATCAAGGAAGCGCTGATGGAGGCTAGGGTTTTCAAGAACGCTTCCGGAATAGGTGATTTTTTAGGCGTTAGTTTCGTTTCGGTATATCACTGGATTCGAAAATATTACGGAATGAGTTTTCAGGAATTCCGGCGGCAGTACATTTGTCGTAGCCGGAAGTGTTACTTGCTGAATATCGAGAATTCCTCATACAGCAGAAACGATTACGTACTTAAGAAGATTCGTGCGAGACATTTCTGCGCTTGTATTAATGCGTTGCAGAAGAACTTCATAATGACTAACGCTCCTTCCAGCGTTGTTTCATCGATTCTTCGCGGTTCTCCAAAAGTTGTTAGGCTGTCTGATGAGATTTTTTCGATTACCCCAAAACCTATAAGGTTTAAGATGGTTTGTCCTGTTTATTTTCGCCAGTATCTTTAAAAAACACAAACTTTTTATCGTAATATATACTTGTGATGGAAGATAAAATTGAGCACCTACTTCTAGAGATTGCAAAAGCCTACGGCCAAGATGCGCTTGTGCGTGAAGCGCTAAAGAAACAAGCAGAAAATTTATCCAGTAAGACCGCTGATCAAAACCCCCTTGAAAATGGTATGTGGGAGAATATGATTGACGGCGCTCTTAAGGGGCTAGAAATTGTTGCTGTAGCTAGTCTGGATTGGCGTCTCATGGGAATTGTTAAGCTCCTACAAAGCTGGCTTGCAGAAAAGCGGGACGAGAAGCGCAAGAGGCAAATGGATCTTACTAAGGGTGTGAACTATACAATCACGCACCCGCAGTTTGAAATAACAACCCAAGACCCATATGGTGGGCGATACACATATTAGGGGAATACCATGACGACAGCAAAACAAGCTCTCAGAGAAAAAAGAGAAGCACACCATCTTTGGAATGCAGAAAAAGCAGACGGTAAAATCCGCATTCAGAGAACAAAAGCGGAAAAGGAAGATTGGGAAGAAAACATGGAAAAGGCATCATTGCCGAAAATGTCATCCAAGGTTGCTTCGGTGGACAAGGATGCTGCCAAAGCAACGGCACATTCTTTCTGGGGTCTTTTTGGTGCAAGCCTTATTGACGACCCTTCACTGACCAACGAGATTCCCAAGCGCATTGCACAGCAGTTCAACGCTTGTGCAAATATGCAGGAAGCCCCATCCGTAAAGACTTGGGATGAGCTTCGTACCGCTTTTGGTAATGAGTTGGTACAAGAGGCTAGGGAAGCAATTGCTGAGGGTATGCGGCTCCGTATGGCTTCAAAGGAGCTTGATCTTCCTCTAGTTGTTACTGCGGATATTTGTAATGAGCTGCCTAATGTTGGCAGGACACATATTCGGGCGATGGTAGATGGAATCAAGGCCGGTAAAGTTGCTGAGGTGGTTCGTACGTATGGTGAGGACGGTAAGAAGGTTGCCAAGTTGTATAACGCAGCTAAGAAGACCGGCATGTATCATATTGCGATTGATTCAAAAGCCAAGAAGGTGATTGAAGACTACTTTGGTCCTTTTGGGACGGAGCTTGTTCGGGAAATTCGCCGGAAGGTACGGGCGGATCTTGCGGAACGTTGGCTCAGGAAAAACGGAGTTGATGCTTCTGCTGCTTCTTACTGGAGTGCATATTTCGGCACGTACGGCGAAAAGTGGGTTTCAGTTGTTCCCGCTCTTCTCAGGCCGAAGAAGTAGTTCAGCCTTTCGTATCTTCCTTGTATGACTAACTCCCCCTTCACAAAACTTCCAGCGCTTACAGAAGATGCTCCACAAATGGTTAAGCAATTCATGAAGTTGGTTACGGAGGACTGCAAAGAGCCGGATTGCGACGAAGTTCTCTCTCCCTGCTGCCGATCAGAAATGTCTACGGTTTTTGGATCTTTGCCGCTTGAGGTGTCTTGCAAATCCTGTAAGAAGACTTATCTATTAAGGGACTTGCTGAAAAACTTATAAAAGCGAGTTAAAAATACCTAATGCCTT
>Ga0265297_10009148_pt1 | contig 12916 bp, 11 predicted proteins | sample Munlanlwell13791_FD_192502 | JGI IMG/M metagenome (GOLD analysis project Ga0265297, IMG submission 192502) | Leachate microbial communities from a municipal landfill in Southern Ontario, Canada - Leachate well 137-91 | ecosystem: Engineered > Solid waste > Landfill > Unclassified | place...
AATACGGAGAAACTCTATAATTCCTATTTACTAGTTCTTTATCCCATAATTGTTTTAAAACCCACCAAACTGATTCAATATAGTTATTTTCAAGAGTGGAATAAGCAGTATCGTAATCAGCCCATCTACCTACTCTCTGTAATGTTTTTTGAAAATCATCAACACAAGCAAAAACAGAATTTCGGCAGGCGTCATTGAATTTTTGAATGCCCATTTCTTCAATCTGTTTCTTGTTTTTAATTCCTAATTCTTTTTCAATTAAGTTTTCTACCGGTAAACCGTGACAATCCCAGCCCACTCTTCTCGGCACCTGATATCCTTTCATCGTCCAATATCTTAAAACCGCATCTTTAATGGTAGTTGCTAAGATGTGACCGTAGTGAGGTTTTCCAGTCGCAAAAGGAGGACCGTCATAAAAACTGAAATACGGAGAACCCTTTCTGTTCTCGATTGATTTATGGAAGATATCGTTATCTTCCCAGAATTTTAATATTTCTTCTTCTTTATTCATGTATTTCTTTTACTTCTCCTGTATTTGGTAATATTTCTTTTCTTTTTTCTAGTAAGGTCTGATTATCTAATCCTCTAATGTATCCTTCTAAAAGCCATAAAGGATCACCGTGAGAAACGATCAGGATATTCTTGCCTTCAAATTCTTCTTCAATTTCATTTAAAAGCTTTATCATCCTTTCTTGGCATTGATTCCATGATTCTCCGCCAGGAATAGCTATATCAAAGGCTTTCATTCGGTCATTGTTATAGAAATTCCAATACTCTTCCTTAGTTTTACCACCAAAAGCTCCCCAATTCAAATCCCTGAGCCTTACATCATAGATAATCTTAGCAATATCGTAATTAATAATTTCAGCTACTATTTTAGCTGTTTCCCGACAACGCAAAATATCTGAAGAGAAAAGACAGTCAATTTTGTCTTTTTTTAATGTTTCTCCAGCCTTTTTAGCTTCCTCTTTTCCTTGTTCGGTTAAATAATATGGAGGATTGCCGTCAGGCCAATTATATATTATTCCATTATTTTCGGCCTGATGATTATTCTGGCCGTGTCTTAAGAAAAAATACCTGTTTTTGAGATTAGGCTTCATACGTTAAAAATAGCAGATTTTAATGCTTTGAGCAATTTTAACACCCTCGCTTGGCAGGACAGCTTTCGAACCTTTGATTGGATAGAGGCGGTTGGAGATTTAGAGACTACAAACAAAGAAATTGCTCACCTGCTACTGCTAGCTTAATTATAACCTACTTTTTTTATTATAAATTACTGGTTTTTGCTTTTTAAAAACAAGAAACTACGCTAACGCTTAGAACTTGATCACTATCTAGAACTTTATAATATAAAAAGAGAGTTATTTCTTTTTTATTTTATCAACAATTGATTTTATCCCCAATAAATCATAAAGAATATCTTCATTTTTTTCTAAAATGTTTCCAACAAGCAATGATATTTGTTCTCCATTTTTTATTGCTATTTTAGTCCATTCATTTTTGGCTTTTTCGAAAGATTCTTTTTCTTTACTCTTAAAATACTTCTCATTAAAATTAAGCCCTAATTCTTTCCCATTCTCAAGCATCACACTAGCTAATTGGGATTCAATTATATTGCTATCAATAAATTTAAGTCCTTTGTGATGATGAGGATTTCGTGCTTTTGCTATTTTGATAAAATTATCTTCTACTTTTTTAATTAAAAAAGTATATGACCCTTCCATTTCTTTTTTATCTTTTACTCTTTTTTTAAGATCGTTTTTGAGTGAGCTTAAAAAAACTACTATCTTATTGCAAAGAATAGTAAGATCCTCCAAATAAGCATGTATATGATGTTCAAGAGCTTCGTTTTCTTTAATTATTGTTTTGTCTGGATAAAATTTATCAAAATAGACTCCATAACGTAAAACTTTCTTATGAGCAAAACTAATACCAGAAAGTAAAGTATAATACTTTTTTAATTTTTTCTCATCAAAAGATTCTGTTTTTATCCCAGAAATAGTTTCTCTTAGTATCTTCGGCTGTAGACATACTAGTATATCAAAAATAATTTTATCTAGAATGCTTTCTTTTAATGTTTTCATAAAGTTCGAGTTGCTATTTATATGCTTTTAAAATCTTTTTTAAATTAAGATATAGCATTCAAAATTTGAAGTAATGATTTATCGAAAATTAGAATTGAACCCATATTTAATAAAATTTAAAAAATACAATTAAAAACGCCTGAGAAGAAGATCTTCTTGATCTTTCCTAATAACATCGACTGATGGTTTGTGCCAACCAAATCTTTCACATATATAAATAATAACATCAAATGCAAGATCTTTAGGTTTGGTTATTAGTTCATCTTTTGTGTATTTTTTTTCATATTTAATATCATCACCAGCCTTATAATCACTAAGAAAGTCCATTCTCATTGGATCCATAACTTTTAATTTTCTGCCCTTTGTATTATTAAGAGATATTGATACTAAAACTCCGTCATCATAAATTCCGTTTATTGCTAACCTAGAAAGAAATTCGAAAACCTCTGTTATGTGATAAGTAATGCTTCCGGTTATCCCAATAATTTCTCCAGGTTTAATTTCTTTTTTATTTCCCCAAGAATCTTCTTCTTTCCAATCTTCATTTAAGCCTAAATAATGTAAAAATTGTCCACTTTGATACATTCTCCAGTATTCATTAAAACTCGACCAACTAACCCATCCTTCATAAAAATTATTGCAAGGAGTTAATCCAACATCGTCTCCTGTTCTTTCGGTAACAAAAGGATAATCCCATCCCCTAAGAGAAACTTTATTTTTTTGAACAATATCTAAACATTCTCCTAATTTTAATTTTTCTTCTTTATAGATGAGTGGTTGAAAATTAATACGCCAATATCCTCTTGATTTAATTTTTTCTATAATTTCTTTATTCATAGTCCTTCTAATTCTTTACTAAATTTCTTAAAACTACTTTCTCTTTCTGATGGAGATAATATAAATCCAGCCTCTATTCTTCGTTTCATCATTTTGATTGTTGCTGTTTCTATTATGTCTCTCATGTCATAGGAGTTAGAAACTGAACCACTGTTAACTCTCGTATCTTTGTTCCTATAATAGATAGCTCCTTTTTTTGTATCCCTACTATCTTTTTTGCAAATAACAGGAATCTCTTCAAATGGTAAAACTTTAATTACGGCATACTCTTTGCTGTTTTCATCTTTTAAGTACTCAACCGTAAAATTAACATATGGATCGGCATAAGGAGCCATCTGGTCTCTCATTATGTCTATATTATAAGTTTCTTTTTGTTCTGGTGTAATTCCCTGACGATTAAAAGTATTATCTTCAACTCCAATGATTATATAACCACCATCTTTCAAATTAGACATAGCTAAAATATCTTTAGCTAACGAATCAACACTCCAATCACAAGCACATTTCACATCTAAAGACGTTGTTTCTATTCCTCCTTCAAGTTTTGATTCTAATTCTTCAATGTTCATCTTTAATTCCAATTATTTTTCTAAATTCATTTTCTATTTCTTTTTTAATTATGGGAGTTTCTTTACTAATTGTCTCCCAGGCATTTTTATAACCCTCAAAATATGGCTGTTTAAGTTTCTCACCAAATCTATACGTTTCAAATTCACCCCAAACTTTTCTAAATACATCTGATAGTTTATCTATTTTTTGAGCAAGATCTTCATCTATAAAAATTCTATTTTCTTCGTAATAATCAGAAAAATCATTAGCGATTTTAGCCACCTCACCACCCTTAGCTTCTTGAGATTCTTTTGATGATTGCATCGGGTGCACATAGGAACGAAAAGCTCTATATGTTTTAACCATCCTTCTGTATATTTCTTCTATCGCTTCGGCACGCCTTAAATGCATTTTTTCATATCTAACACGATAACTAAAAGCTTCTTTTTCTAAATTATTCTTAAATTTTTCTAAATCTTTAGAAAATAAATTAGATATTAAAATTTTTGAAAGATAAACTATAACTATGCTAACTGAGGTTACCGATATAAAGTTATTTATGATTTCTTGCCACATAAAAATAAATTATTCATTTGAACCTAAAAAATACATCTTATATAATGGTAGCCTATTTTTATCTTCATCCGTTAATTTATCATAAAATTCTTGCCATAAAGTTATAAATTTCTCAAAGCCTATTAGTTCTATATGCTTATGAGATGATCTTGAGAAATTTTCTGCTTCCGAGGTAAACCTTCCAGAGGTAACAAATAATCCCACATCTCCATTGTCATTTAATAATCCTACTAATTGTCTTATTTCATCAACTGCTATAGTTGCCTCAGGCCTATGCTTTACTTGAACTTTAATTCTTGGAGTTTTAGTTCCTAATGGGTCTTGATACGCAATAACATCTATCCCACCATCTCTTCCTTTTGGAGAGACAAATGGAGTATAATAGCCCATTGCACGTAATAATGCAGCTACTATATCTTGAAATTCATAAGGATTTTTACTTATAATATATTTTCTTAATCCATCAATAGATTTTTCTTCTAATTGTTCTAAGTTTGCTTTTTGTAATTGATCTGGCTCAGTATCTAATTCTAAGTCTTCTTGATTAACATCTTCTTTATCTTTTCTATTCGCGTCCCATTCTCTAAATAATTTGGTTGCTTTATTTAACAACTCTATAGATCCTAATTTTATTGCTTCCTCTCCTTCTTTTGTTAATATCCAAACTCCCTTTTCTTTCTCCAAAAACCCTGCTTTAATACAATCAATTGTATAGAAGTGAAGAATGGACTGCCATCTTATATTCCCAGTTTTTTCATATGTTTCCTTTGCCCAATCGTCTAAGGATATCGTTTTTTCTATTTTTTCCACTACTTCTTTTCCACGAAGCTCACCACCAGCATCCTTTAAGATTTTAAATGCTTCGAAAATAATTGTTGCTGCTAAATCTCTAGTTTTTGACATATTCTTATAATTAAATTTTTAATTTAAAATACATTAATTTGATAATATGCTTAAAAATATAATAAATCAATTTTTGCCATATTTTTTATAAGATAACTTGAATTGATAAAATAAAAATCTTCTACCTAATGATTATCCGTATCGTCAAAAGTTTGATCATACTCTTTTGCATTTATAACAGTATCATAAAGACCAACATCTTCGCCTTCGTGTCTATTTATACCTGTATACCTTAGACTCGCATCTTCATATCTCTTAAATTTATAAACCGCATCATTCATAAGTGCACTATTAAAAACGCCTAGACTAACTAATAATTCAAAGTCCTTTACTAAAAGACCTGTTACTTTTTTAAATAACCCTGGTTCAAGCTGTGTAATAACGTCCTTTAAACTCCTTTCTCTGTAGTCGGTAAGATACATAAACACTGGAATGCGAGTTGCGAACTTAATAAGCTTTTCTTGAATTTGCTTTCTTATGCCTTTATATTCTTTTTCCTCCCTTGTTAATTCTTTCTTTTCTTTCGGTGTTAATTTTCTATCATTAGCTTCTTTCTTAGTCTTTTGTACTGATTCAGATTTGTTAATAATAGTTTCAATATCCGTATTTAAACTACGAAATCCTTCAATGCTCATCAAAGCATCCATCGCATCACGATTACTCATTAAGCGCTGCAAAGTATTATTATCAACGTTCACCAATAATGCACTTTCCCAACGTCTTGCAAGTAATGTGGCAGTTGTCCCACTCATCGCCATATCTAAAATACCAGCTGCATCAATTTGCTTCATTGCACTACCATCATATGCTAGTACTGGTAAAAAATGAATAAATTCTTCGATTTTCTTTTCAGGATTTGATTCGTTTACATTCAAACGACAACCATAATCTGCAATTTGTCTAAGTGCTCTGTCTGGAGCAAAATCAAAAACATAACATTCTTGTTTGATAATCTCTTCTTTGTTTGGCGATTTACTATCAGGATTTTTAATGGTCCATGGTGTTTGTACGCGAAACGCAGCCTGAAAATATGTCTCAGGACTTGATGAGTTACGCAACATGAAAATTCCAGTCCAAGGCTTAACCGTAACTCCTGTCGTAAGCTTACCGCAAGATAATGTAATAGTTTTTGAGTGCAAAGGATCTTCCATTGCCTTCTGCACAGGAGGAAGCGCATCCATACCAATTCCCGCGCTATTTCCTGCAGCAACAACAACACTATAATCATGATAAAATTTATTTTGTTTTTGTTTAAGTAAATTTCTCATTGCATAACAAGAGGCAACACTTGGTAAAAACCAAAAAGTGTGCGACAAAACATTGAGTAATGGCGTGTGCGAAAATGGTAACGGAGGTTTTTTGGCACCCAATTTTAAATTATCAATCGTTGTTTCAGAAAAAGAACCCCTGATTAAATCAAGCCATTTTTGGACTTCATCTTCATATTTAAATTTTGCAGTTTTACCTTTACCTTCAGCGGCAAAAAAAAGATTTAAATCAAACTCATTAAATTCTCCTTTCATTGCAATCTCACGAATAGAATCAGGTAATTGATAAGTAAGCATTACCATTCTTGGTAAAGAGGCGTATGGATTTAATTCACCTTTCCAATTTTCTTTCGCTTTTTGTTCATCTGAATAGGTCCAATTAAAAATTTGCTCTTCAATAAATTCACCAGAAGTGATTGCTCTAAATGGCGTGCCCGACAAATAAAGATACGCATTAGTAGTAATTGGCATTATGCTTTCATCAAAATACTTCATGCCTTCTCCCTCACTAAATTCTATCTCTTCCTTTCCTTCTGCCTCGAATAAATCTTTGGCATTTTCACGCCATGCTCCATAATGGTATTCATCAAAAACTATACAATCCCAATTTGTAGTATGTACCCATTTATTTTTTGTTTTAATACCACCAGTTGATGTATTTTTACCAAGATAGTCCTGAAACGAACCGAAACATACAAAAGGTTTTTTAGTGTCGATATCTTTATGCCAAAGAGTATCCGATGAAGCTGAAACAAATTGCCAATCTTGAAAATCAACATGCTCTTTTAGATCATCATCCCATGCACTCTCTACGGCTGGCTTAAAAGTCATTACTAAAATCTTTGTCCAGCCCATTTTCTTGGCTAACTGATAGGTGGCAAAAGTTTTTCCAAAACGCATCTTGGCGTTCCAGAGAAAATGTGGCGTTTTGTTTTTATTTTCCTTTTTGAAACTTTTAAAATAAGAAATTGTTTTTTCAACAGCTTCTTTTTGCTCTGGTCGCATATCAAAATTAAGTGTTCGGTTATCTTCATTTTTTACACCACTTCTAATAGCTAATACAGCTGCTGCAATTTCCTTTATATTACATTTAAACCATTCTCCTTCGGGATTAACATAGCCCTTCTTGCGTAAATATCGATGAACCTCATGATCAGTAAAGGCAGTGCCGTCATTACACATAGCAGACCCCTCAAAAACTATTTTATACGGTAATATGCCCGGACGTAATGTTGGGTACTGTTGCGCTACTCTAGATTGAGCATTCGTAGTTGTAAATCCAACCTTTAACAAGCCTTTATACTGTGGATTTGTATCTTCATAGGCATATATCGTAGGGTTTGCTCCTGGACGTTGTGGGAAAAAATTATTTTTCATATTTAATATCCATTGGACGAATCATTAATTCTATAAAAGCTACTTCATCTTTTGTTAATTTATATTTTTTATATAATTTTTCATCTGTCCATTTTTCGTTAAAGTCTTGCATTGGTACAAATAAATATACTCCTTTTGCTGCATGTTGAGTATTTTTTCTTAATAACACTAAAAATCTAAAAAAACGAGTCTGCATATAACTAATAACATTAAGTGCATAATCTTTAGTAGGATACGGTCCAATAACAAGGTAAGTTTCAGTACAACAAGAGTTCGGCTCCCCATAAAAAGGCTTATTGATTATTTGATGTGGAAAGTCCTCTCCAGCACCATAAGCCATAGTTATATAAACCTTATGCTTTTTTACCCAATCTAAATTTTGGGTGATTTCTTCTTTCTCCACATACCTAGTTCCATCATTGGTGTATATTTTTATGCTACTCTTAGAAGGAGTAGATTTTCCCTTAAAAAATGTTCTCAATCCAAATGGTTTTTGGGTGCTAATACTCTGACTAAAAGAATTTTCTTTTTTTGATAATACTTTTCGCAAAATCTCAATTGATTCATTGAATCTAATAAAGATATTCTCTCCTTTCTCTAATAAAGAACGAGTCATTACAGATGTTTTCCCGCCTCGTAATGTTTTAACTTCACATAATCCCGCATCATCCCTATCCCACAAGAAATAACAAACGCCGCCCTTAATTTCTACACCAGGAAAACATTCTGAAGAAATTGGATAATCAATTAATTTTCTCAACCTATTATCGTTCAACATTTCATCTCTAAAATTGTCCAATCCACGTCCTCCTGCAAACCACCTTGACGGTATTATCATTGTTAGATATTTTGGTTTTAATTTTTTAGCCTGTTCCACAAATTTATGATATATAGGTATGGCACCACCCCTTACTTTTGCTTCTTCATTATTATCTCCACCGTCACTTAATTGATATGGTGGATTACCTATAATTACATCGAATTTCATATTATTTAATGTTTTAATTGGTTTATTGGTGTGAATAAATTGATAAGCGTGCGTTTCTAATAAATCTCCTCTATCGTATTCTGATTGACTTGCATTACAATACTGACATTTACCATTCTCCCAAGTGTGTTCTATGCGCTCAAAAAATATATTACCATGTTCATTCTTGAAACTATCACACACCGAGTATTTACCTTTGGCTTTTTTTGAACAATAAACACTTCTGCGTGACAACAATGATGTAAGCTCTGTAATAGATATTCCGTATAACTGATTTTGGAAAATATGATTAATACGCTTTTGTTGATCAGGAATTTCTTTTTCTAAGCCAGCAATCAATCTTTGAGCAATTTCTCGCAAAAACACTCCTGACTTACTCACTGGATCAAGAAACTTAGCATCTTTATTTTGCCAAAGATCACTAGGCAGCATGTCTAGTATTTGATTTACCAGTGTAGGTGGCGTAAAAACTTCGTCATTGCTCAAATTGGCAAGACAAGAAAGTACGTCTGGGTTGTAGTTATGAATTTTCATGATGGATTTCTAAAAAATTACACAAAGGATATTCTTTTACTGGTTTTGGTATAAAAAATGGATTGCTTTCCAAGTGAGACACATTTATATCTGCAAATAAACCTATTCTTGCGCTCTCACTAGATATTAAATCAGCAAACGTGTAGTCTCGTCTTTTTATCTGACTACCCATTGCAAGTGACCATTCAGAGAAAATAATTGGTTCAGCTTTTTCTCCAACCGTCTTAAGAGAAAGTGCATCGCCCAATAGTATATTCCTACTAAGAATAAATTGAACTGCATCTTTACACGCCCCTTTACAATTTTTTTTATAAAGTGATTCGTATATATCATTAAAAATGCTAAAAAGTCTATCTCTACAACCATGTACATTATCTTCGAGTATATCAACACCGTAAATTGACCCAATTGCTATTACTGCATATCGTTCAAATTCTAATTGACTATTTGCGTATTTATTTTTTACTATAGATAATTTATTCTCTAAGATAGGTACAAGAAAATTACCTGTTCCACAAGCAGGCTCTAAGAATCGTGAATCAATTCGTTCAGTCTCGTGTTTAACCAAATTCAACATCGCATTGACTTCACGCTCGGCAGTAAATACCTCTCCATGATCAGTAACTCTTTTTTTAGATTTTATTGTTTTGGAAATATCAACCATCTTTTTATAAATTAAAACACCTCAAAAAAGGTGCCATTACTAACCAATAGATTGTTCATTCTTATTTCTTTCATTTGTTTGAATATATACCCAAAACCGTGATAAATCAAGAAAAATTAAAGGTGATATTTTTACTTAATAAAATTATAATTCTTTAGAATAAATATCTAAATAAGACTTTCGAACCACTAAGTTTTAGCCATATTAAAACAAAAAAAGCTTTTTAATACCCTCTAATCACACACTGCCTGATTAGTCTGACTCGAACTAATTATATAAATTAACAAAATCCCCCTTTTCTATCTCTTCCTCTATATCCTTAATGGTTTTACCCATAATATTATCAAATCCTAGTGTCTTCATCCCGTTAACCGTTGCCATTCTAACAACTTCTTTGACCGGAAGTAGTGTCGGGTCATAGTTTATCCCTTTCTGTAATAAAGCAGCAAACTTTCCTGTCTCCCAAATATCTAATCGATTAGAGCTGGCAGCCCCGTCTGTTCCTAAAGCAACAATCACTCCCGCTTTCAATAATTTAGCAATCGGAGCAACTCCCGAACCAAGTTTTAAATTGCTCAACGGACAATGAACCACTTTGCAATCATGCTTGGCGATAATTGAAATATCATTATCGGTTAACCAAACACAATGAATCAAAACTGTTTTTTCATCCAACACTCCAATCTCCTCTAAATATTGCACTGGAGTCAAACCATGCTTATTCAAAGAATCATCAACCTCTTTTTTTGTTTCTGCTACATGAAGCTGATAAATAGCATTATACTTTCTCGCTAATTCTTTAGCTTTGATTAAATTATCTTTGTTAACAGCATAGGGAGAATGCGGAGCCACTGATACTTTAATAAAAGAATGATTCTTGTATTTCTCTAATAACATCTCCGTTGTCTTCAAATCTTTATCAAATATCTCTTGTCCTTTTGAATCGATTAATCCTTCTCCTAAAACAACTGGCATTCCCATTTCTTCACAAGCTCGGCCGACTTCATTCTCATAAAAATACATATCCATGAAAGCGGCTATTCCATTTTCTCTCATCTCATCAATCGCCACCATTGTTTGTTCATAAACAAAAGAAGGATTCTCCATTTTGAATTTAGCTTCCATCGGCCAAATAACATCATTAAGCCATTTATCTAATGGCATATCCTCAGCCATACCACGAAAACCAACCATGGCAGCATGAGTGTGAGCATTTATTAAAGGTAGATTAAATTTAGATTGCATTTTATTCATTTTTAATATTCTTAGTAAAATCGCACTTAGGATAATTAGAACACCCATAAAACTTACCAAACTTTCCATTCTTTTCAATCAATAAACTTCCACATTGAGGACAAATATTATTTTTATTTGCCAAATTAATATATTTAATTAATTTAAAGTGATCTACCAATTCTATTGGCTTATCTTCTGCAAACTTAATAGCTTCTAAGGTAAACTTATTCGTAGAAATAAAATAGCCTTTACTGGTAGCAAGTTTTCCAATAAAAGCTCCGTAAAAATCCCTAACTGCTCCAACTGGAACTTCTCTTGTTATAAACTTCTTGCATTGAATATATCCCGTTTCTCCATCTTTTTTAATGATCACATCTATTCCTCCATCGTAGGAACCACCGACTTTTTCTGCCTCATATCCAAGACGATTAAATAGATTAGCAATATACTCTTCAAATTCATCTGGCGTCATCCCTCTAAGCCATCTTATCAAATCATCATCTGACCTATATTTTTCTCCGTTTTTAAACTTTCTATTATTATTCCATCTTTTGATAATTTTCGGAAACCAAATATCAATAAATAATCTCAAGAATAATATTCCTATAGCAAATACCCATACATACCAAAGCTGAGCACAAACATTTAAAATACCTATAATCACCTCCCAATAATCGATTTGAAAAAGATGTTCCATATAATTACATCTGCTCGGGAGCAGATATTCCCATTAATTCTAATGTATTCTTTAAAGCAATCTTAGTAGCATAGACTAAGCCCAATCTTGCTTCTTTTAATTTTTGATCTTCGACTAAAATATGACAGTCGTTATAGAACTTATGAAAAGAAGTCGCTAAATCAAGCGCATACTGAGGAATCCGATGAACCTGATAATCAACAGAAGTATCTTCTATTATTTCCGGTAATTTCAATATCTCTTTCATTAATTCAATTTCACTTTGATGAACAAGCAAAGAAACATTATTAATCTTCTTGATTGAAGAAACTCCAGCATTCCTTAAAACACCTGTAATACGGGCATGAGCATATTGAACATAGTAAACAGGATTCTTTTCTGATTGCTCACGAGCCAAATCCATATCAAAGTTCAAATGAGTATTGTTTGATTTCTGCAAAAAGAAAAACTTGATTACATCGGGAGGCAATTCAGATAGTAAATCATCCATTAAAACAGCTGTCCCCATTCTCTTTGACATCTTCACCGGCTTCCCATCTTTCATGACTGTCACAAACTGTAATAAGACAATCTCTAATTGTCCTTTGTGTCCGATGGCTTCAACTCCGGCCATTAATCCGGGAACATCGCCAAAATGATCCGCTCCCCAGATATTAATCACCTTATCAAATTTCTTTTTTTCAAACTTGTTGCGGTGGTAAGCAATATCTCCGGCTAAATAAGTATTATTACCACCAGTCTTAACTATTACCCTATCTCTCTCATCTCCGAACATAGTTGATTTAAACCACAAAGCTCCTTCCGATTCATAAGTAAAACCTTTCTTCTTTAAGAATTCAATTACTTTCTCAACTTCCCCCTTATCATGTAAAGAAGTTTCCGAAAACCATTCATCAAACTTAATATTTAAATTAGCAACTGTTTTTTTAATTCCTTCTAAAACAATTGAAGAAGCTTTAACTCCTACTTTATAAGGATCTGTTTCTTTAATCGATAAAGCTAATTCATCAATATATTCTCCTGCATATTTAGCTTCCGTATCTTTTAAAACCGAATGACCCAAAGATAGTATCTGTTGACCGTAATCATTAACATAATAGGCTTTTTCAACCTTAGCCCCAGTCTTAGCAAGAACATTAGCTAAAACATCTCCAAAGGGGCCTCCCCGGCCATTTCCGACCGTTAAAGGACCAGTTGGATTGG
>Ga0265297_10009149_pt1 | contig 12916 bp, 3 predicted proteins | sample Munlanlwell13791_FD_192502 | JGI IMG/M metagenome (GOLD analysis project Ga0265297, IMG submission 192502) | Leachate microbial communities from a municipal landfill in Southern Ontario, Canada - Leachate well 137-91 | ecosystem: Engineered > Solid waste > Landfill > Unclassified | place...
GATCAAATGATTAATAATTCTTTATTCCTATTATTACAGAAACTTTGGAATGGTCGAAAATATGCATATATTAAATATTGTGACAAAAGAGTTATGAGATATGTTGTGGCTCACCTGGTTAATAAAAAACATAATGTTACGAAGTTTGATTCGCCGTTGGCGCTTTTAAAAGATTATTATGTTCCAACTTTGATGAAAAAATATCGTCCTGAAATTGCAAAAGATGTATATAGATTACGGCAATTGTTTATGCAGAGTTGGGCAAGAATTGATCAATTGTTTATTTTTAATCCAGTAATAGATGCTGAATCTGGTGAGAAAAGAGCACAGGGTGGTTTATTACCGTTATATATGAAAGCAAAAGAGAATGGATTATTTTTAACAACACCAACAATTATGAAAGGGGATGATGAAGAAACTGGATTTGATCAGTATTCAACCATTCACAATAGAGATGAAATAGTCACATCTACGGCAGATTTTATTTCTATGAATGCTAAAGCACAATATCCAAGCTCTTTTGTTGCTGAAATAAATAGAGCAACAAAAGTGTCTATAAAAGTTATTGAAACCATGTTATCTTCTTTACATAATCATAAAAATTATGATATGATTCATGATGCATTATCAATTATTTTATCTCGCACAAACATATCTGATAAGAATGATATTTGTAGTAAAGATTTTATGGTAAATGTAAAAAGAAATATTATCTCATCAAAGAATACTGAAGAAATTCGTAAAATGCAGAAAATTTTAAATGAATTATCTTCTAAAATCTTTAAAGAAGATTTAATGTTAGATTTTAATGACTATGGAAGAGCTCAACAAATGCAAATTTGTAATGTTGTCTTGTACGGATTAATTTATAATTTAAAGAAGCATAATTGTCAAGGATTAGTTGATATTTTATAATTTAAAAGTTTTTATCCGGCAAGATCTAGTTTAAGATCTTGCCGGATAATGGAGAAAAAAATATGGGAATAATTCAAGATGTAACAAGTGGAATATTTAAAAACTCTGGTGGAACGATATTGGGTGATTTATTTGGATATGAAGGAGCAACACTTACATCATATTTAAATACAGTATTTGATAAATCTAAACCACATGCAAATGTATTAAATTATTTTTATCAACAATTATATCGTGATTTCGCACCAGATATTAATGGTTATACATTAGTATTTTTTATTCCACCACATTTATCTGGATATGATATTTTAACAGCTGGAAATCATTATAGTCAAAGTAACAAAGATAGTTATATGAATGTTGTTGGTAAAATTATGACATTTGCAGCAATAGATTTTACTCCACCACAAAGTCAAATACGTTCCGAATCGATTTCATTAAGAAGTGGAGCGGTTCCAATTGCGTCGGAAGTATCTGAGACAGACACATGTTCAATAACATTTATTGATAATCGTCAATTAGATATATACATGTTTCATCATATTTGGGTTGAATATATTAGAGAAATTTTAGAAGGAACGATTGAACCCGACCCAAGTTATTACAGTGAAAATGATGCGGATTATTTTGAAAATGTTAAATTTATGAATATAAATAAAATGACAGCAGATATTAATTATGGTTGTATAGATTATGCGGCTTCTTTTTATATTGTCAAATATCGTCCGGATATGCAAACTGTTACCTTTGTAAGCAAGTGTGTTGGAGTTTTTCCACAGAGCTTGCCGAATAAAGAACTTATAGGTTCACGAACAGCAAATGAAATGGTTACTTTACCGTTTACGTATTCTTGTAGTGGTTATAGGGAGACTCTATATACAGAGAATACATCGAACAATACTACTAAACACTGGCTTTTTGGAGAGCTTGATCAAGTAGTTCAAAAGTTTGCTTCTCAAGATGAAAGTGGAATGTTTGGGGGATTTCTTGGAGGAGTTTTAAATACTGCACTAGGCTCTTCAAGTGGAGCTTTAAAGAATCTTACTGGTAATGCCGCTAAACTTGGTGGAATCGTTGGAAGTACCGTTAGTGGTGTAAAAGATATGTGGGGAAGTATAAAAGGAGTAGCAAAACCAAATGGATTTCAAGAAATTTTTAGTATACCAAGTAAAAAATAATATAGTGTTGTAGGGAGCTTATAAAAATTATGGCAAATTTATTACCAACATTAGATTATACGACTCCAGAGGAATTTGTAAACTATTATTATGAACAATTAAAAACAGAGTTGGGAGTATTCGATTTACAAATTAGTAAAGTTGGGTTCGTTGGTTTTTTTATGAATCTTTTAGGATATACCCACTTTGATTTAAAACAATATTATGATAGTCTTTTTAAAGAAGCCTTTATTGGAACGTCTCAAACTGAGGAGAGCCAATATATTCACGCATCAACATATGGTTATATTCCTACTTTTGCTATAGCTGCTTCTGCTGTAGGAACTATAGAGTTTGATATGATAAATTGGCTACCTCGCCGACCTTATGGAGTTGTTCGAAGAGAAGTTATTGTAGGATATAGTAGTTCTTCTGGAACAGCTGCTAAGTTTTTCATTGGTGATTTTCAATTTACTGTTGATGCAATATATAAATTTATTGAAGTGGAAGATAATGGATTATATTATTATTCTGTTGATGTTATTACTGCAGACGGCACAAAACTAACGATTCCATCTTCGACTTCAACTATATCTGTGCCTCTTTATTCTACCACACAATATTCACAAAAAGAAATATCTTTCATACTCAAGTCGTATAATTTTGGATCGTTTCAAACATATTATTTCGGAATTAATGCAGGATATTATCTCTCTGATTTGCGAGTTTTCGTAACTCCTGCTGGATCATCCGTTGAAGAAGAATATCAGATAAAATATACAAAGTATCTAGAAAAGGGAGATAGTAAGAGTGTTTTCTTACGAAAGATAACTTCAACCAATTATATTCTTGAATTCGGATCTGGGATTCGAGGGAATTGGATTTCTGGTGCTTCAATTAGATTAATTATTAAATCGACAAGAGGTACTTCTGGAAATCTTATTGATAAGACAAATTTAAAGATTCAAATTGTTGGCAATGTATTAGCATATGACTATATGTATTCTCCTAGTGGAGATTTAACGCCGTCTAGTTCATTACCATCGATAATACAACAACCATTGGTTGATTTTGATTATTCTGAAGCTGGATTAGATCCACTGAGTGGTGAAGATTTACGAGATGCAATTGTCAATTTTATTCAAACACGCGATAATATGATGAGTCAGCAAGACTTTTATAATATTGCTAAAGATTACTTTGATGATTTTAAATTTCTTTTTAAGAAGTTTAATGTGTTTGATAATATATTTCATCTTTGCCGTGCATATCGAAATAGAAATCAATCAATTTGTTATACACTTAATCATAATGAACAAGTATTAGATTTAAATTCAACGTCTATTCCTACATTTATTCCTACTGCAACCGCTGTTGCTGGAGGATCGCTTCCGGATGATACTTATGGATATTTTGTAGTAGCTATTGATGAGTGGGGACAATCTGCACCATCTATTATTGTAACCGCTACTACTAGTGGTGTAAATAACTCTGTAAAAATTGATTGGTCAGCAGTGGCATGCGCTACAAAATATAGAGTTTATGGAAGATTTCCAACATTTAGAGATCAGTATTGGGAAGTAAATGCACCTACTGTAACGTATACAGATGATGGAACCGCGGGTACAGCTGATATTGAACCAATATCATATAAGCTTCAACCTCTATATTATAGACCAACATTTACTATAAATTCAGAATCTTTTATAAGTCCTTTTATTTATAAAGGAAATACTCGCATGAATTACTATTGTGGGCATATATTAAAAGATTTATCTAGAATTGATTTTGCAGATATTATTCTTGATCCTGTTATTATTGGTACTAGTTTTGATATCCCAGTTGTTTATCTTAATTTAGATTATGATGAAACAACTTATAAAACAACTATTCGACTTAAGTCATATCAAACTATTAGTAATTTGGTGTTTAATGTTTCTATTTATGGAGAAGATTTAAATATTGTTAATAGGCGCATGAGCTGTTTCCCATTATCTGGAAATGAGTTTACATATATCTATGATAACGCTGATACGTTTGGACTTTTTGAAAAGAAAATTCAAGTAGAGATTAAGTGTGGAATTTCTGACTCCATTTTAACAAATAATTATAGTCCTTTTAATACTGTTGGGGCGAATGTTTTAAAAATAAAAGTTAATGATGCTTCACCTTATTCTGATCTATTTACAACGATTACGATGACAGCTGGAGCAGCCGTATCTGCTGCAACATTGATAACAGAAATTAATACTCAATTTGGTCGTACTATCGCATTTTCTTATACTGATGATGACGGCAATACAAGAATTAAATTAATTCCTCCAGCTCTTGCCAGTGGAGAAACTGTACAAAATATTTTCATTGGAATAACTGGATCAATATGTTTAACTGTGTTGGGATTAACTGGGGATGATACAGCTCCGGCTGTATTAAATGGTCCTTTGACCACTCTCAAATTTACAAACACTACTAATAAATTTTATCAATTAGAAGACATTTCTGATCAGTTAACTCTTGTAAGATATCAATCGGGTCAAGATTCATATATCGTCAATATTCCGGTTATGTATAATGCTACATTTATAACTGATCCAGACTATTATCTTGACAAATTTAGAAATTTTATTATGACAGCTGTTTTTAATGAAAATAGAATGGTAACTGATAATGTTCAATGTAGATTTTTAAATTCCTATTATATTGAATCTCCGTTTATAGAATCAATATTTTTGCAAGGGGGAGAGATATTTTCTGAAGTATATTACAATTACTTAGATTCTGTAATTGATACTCGAAATATTCCTCCAACAACTGCGTTGACAGGTCAGAGATTTAGAGTAGGAACTGCTGGAATTGATGCTTTTATAGGTCACGATAATGAAATTGCAACTTATAATGGTTCAGGTTGGGATTTCTATGCACCTGTTTATTCTGCAGGATTACAAGAAGATTTTGTTTTAGATTCGGATACTAATATTTGTTATAGATGGAATGGAACAAATTGGGTGGATTTACCAGTTATAAAACTACCATTTAAGATGAGAGTTGAAGTGAAATGTGATAAGACATATATTCAAAGAAATTCAGTAGATTTATCTACTGAGAGAGAAAATTTAATGTTAGCTGTTGCTGAATATTTACAAAAGACTTTTTCAGGATCTAGTATAGTTTTTTATAATAGTCTGATAACCGAGTTTGTGCATACCGGCAGAGCATATATTAAGTCTGTAAAAATTTGTGTAACTGATTCGTCAGTCACACCGAATAAATTAGATAATGGAATAGAAGTATTAGACGATAACACTATTCTGACAAATTTAAAAGCTAAGCTAAACATAGTAAAATATTCACCGGTTATGATTTATTGGGATGTTGAAAATTTAGATATTGCGATGTCAATCGAATAGTATATTTTATATCGGCAAGATCTCTTAAAATTTTTATAAGAGATCTTGCCGATAAAATTGGAGGCGAAATGATAGTAAATGCTCCTCAACAAACAAGTCTAGAGGTAACTGATCAAAGTTCAATAATATTATCTAATCTACTAAATACAGATAAACAAACATTGAATACAATTCAGGAAGCTAATGGAATAGATATAACAGAGGAGAGAGTTTCTGAATGGATAAAATGTCGTCAAAACCCTCTCTATTATATTCTCAATTATGTATATTTTCAAGAATTTGGTGGAAAACAATTATATTCGAAAGAATATATGCACACTAAATTTAGAAGAACAGTAAGAACTATTTTTAGATATCACATGGTAATCTTGATGGCTTCAAGACAGCTCGGAAAGAGCACAATTGCTGCTGGTATCTTATCATGGGCTTTAACGTTTTTTCCATCAAATCGCGCCGCTATCTTTAATTTTCAAAAAATGGCGGCTCAAGAAAATCTTAAGAAAATTAAATTCATAATGAAACATCTTCCACCATGGATGAAGGTTCCAAATCTTTCTAAAAGTGAAATAAAAACATATTTGGAACTAGTAAATGGATCAAGAGTGGATACTTTTTATCCTTCTACTACTGCTTCTCCTGATACATTATCTCGTTCTCTATCAGTTCCTGTAATTTATGCCGATGAAGTTGCATTTATTCCACATATGGATGAAATATATGGGGCAGCCCAACCAACTCTTTCCAAAGCAAGAGAACAGGCAATACGAAATGGTTATCCTTATATGTTTCTTATGACATCTACGCCAAATGGTGTGGAAGATGATGGAAAATTTTTCTATGAAATGTACGATAGAGCAGTCGAATCTGATAATTTATTTTTATTAGATGATGAAACTGGAGTTGAAGATTGGATAGATTCATCAGATGATATTATTAATGATCCTTCGAAAAACAGTTTTATAAGAATCAAATATCATTGGTTGGAAGATCCTACAAAGAATTTAGATTGGTATGAAAAACAGAAGAAAGAATTAAACTTTAATCAGCGAAAAATTAATCAGGAACTTGATTTATTATTCGTTGGTGGTACTAATTGTATTTTTGATGATGATACACTTCAAAGAATGATTTTTATTAATAGAGATTCTATTATTAATCTTAAACATCAAACCAAATTAGATTTATTTACTTCTAATTTTGATCAGAAAGATTACTATTTAATTGGGGTCGATACGGCAAGCTCTATTAAAGGAGCTTTTAATTCAATTGAAATATTCTCTTATAAAGATTTTCAACAAGTTGGTGAAATGAATGTTCGTTTAGGGTCTTTGGTTAAGTATGGTGAAGTTGTTGATGATCTTTTTAAATGGCTTTATAAAATTGTTGGACAGAGAATCTTATTAGGTATTGAAAACAACTCAATTGGTAAAGCTATTGTTGAACATTTATTGTATCATGTTAAGGATTTTAATTATATTCCATATATTTATAAAGATTTGAAAAAGAGTGAGATTCCAGGACAGAATGTTAATATGACAGAACATGAATATGGAATTAATACAAACGCTAGAACGAAAGAACTGATGGTTTCGTTATTTTATGATGCAATTATAGAAGATCCATCTCGAATCAAATCACAAGATTTAATTGGTCAGATGGGTGCGATTCAACGAAGTAATCGTGGTACAATTCGCAGTAGTACTTTTAGCGATATGTTTATGGCCGCTTGCTTTTGTGCATATGTTAGAAAAATGACACAACTTCAGATCGTGCCGCTATTAGAATATTCAAATGTTCAAATTTCACAAAATTTCTTTTCAAGTATTAAGTCTACAGCAGAATTAATGAATACAAAATTAATAATTCAAGCTGACAATAAGAATCAAATTGGTAGTTTTATTGATAAACCAAGGACGGTTCAAGAAGATGAAATGTTAACTCAACAATATCATCAACAACAAAAATCTGGTGATAATCAAATTAACAATGATGATTGGCGAACATTCATGCCAATTATATCTCCATTTGATTAATTTTTAAAGAAATAAAAGAGGTTGATATTAATTATGGCAAGAAATATTCCAGGATTGAATAATCAATTATATACACAAATGATGTCTGCAAGAGGTACTAATGCAGAAGAAGAATACATGAAGTATAAATCGACTGTTAGTCCATTACAGAAAAAATTAATGTATCCTACGATGTTAGGAGCAATGTTTGCCGATCCAATGTATGCTAGACCTATACTTGAGAAGTTGGGTCCTAAAGGACTTGCTGCAAAAGTTGAAGATAGTGGCGCGCTTGGGGCGATAAGTGGATTATCTGTTCTTCTTCCTAGAGCTTTGTCAGAGGGATATAAATCTAGAAGATTGGCACATGAACGTTCATACTCCAAACAACTTGGTGCAGCAGGTTCAGCATCTAGACTTTTAGATAGTGTAAGTAGTCTTCGTAATATTATGACTTTCCCTGGTTATACTACTCAAATGTTGGGACATGGATCTGGATTATTAAGACATACTCCTAGGCTAGAACATTTTCTAACTGGTCAAGTTGGTAATGTTCTAAAAAAAGGTGCGTCTGGTGAAAATACTGGAGGACTTTTATCATCACTTTATAGTGGTGCGAAAGGACTTGGAAATACTCTTACTGGAGGACATGTATCTGGAGCAATTACTGCTGGTGCTAAAAAAGGTGGAGTTGCTGAAGCACTATCTTCTGGTGCTGGATTATTAGATAAAGGACTTTCTGGTTTATTATCTTCACCTTCTGGAGTTATGTTTGGTTTAATGGGTGCGCAGATTGGTTTAGGAATTTATAAATCAATTAAATTAGCTAAACTTCAACCAAATCGGCAACCACCTGATAAATTTGCTAGAAAATTCTATAGTTCATCTCCGTCACAAACAGCTATTAATAGAATATTAGCGTTAGCTGGTGGTGGAAAAGTAGATCCACAAACACTATCATTTATGGTTTTACAAGTTCAGTTATCTGAGTTACAACGATTAAATATGCAGATGGCTGGGCTTAGAGGTGAATATCATTCAGAGAATGATTTTGTTCGGCAAGAAAAGGAAAAAGGAACAGACAGAGCTTTTGATGTGTATGATAGAGAAGTTCTCGGAGAAGACGATAGATCTGGAGTTTCCAAAGTATTGGATAAATTAGAGTCTGGTTTACATACTTTTAAAGCGAAATATGATCCAATCGCTCAACTAGTTAATTTTGGTATTGGACTTTTACAAGGAAAAATAATTACGCCAAAAAGTGAGACTAGTAGAATTGCAGATGCATATGGATACTCTGATGAAAAGAAAATGATAAAAGAAAGAACTAAACAATTTGGCATAACTAGTGACCAAACAAGATTGCTTCACACAACATCAAAATCAATATTACAAATGGCACCAACATATGAAGGAAAAATGTTGGCAATTTTATCTGCTAGTTTTGATATTCAACGAGCTATTGCTTCAGAAGCTGTAACAATTCGTACCGGAATGGGATTCGATAAAAATATAATGTATACTGAAGAAAAAGGATTTTTTGAGCGAATAGTATCTGGATTAACTGGAGCTATTTCTAATATACCTGGGTTGAATGCAATTGGTAATATTGTTAAAGGTACTGGTAAATTTATCAAGGGAGCTGCTGCTATTCCTCATAAAATATTTGAAAAAGGTAAAGAAGCTCTTGCCGGTACAAGAGATTATTTTTTTGGAGAATCTTATTCAAAAATAAAAGATAAAGATGAATGGGCAAAAGCAGCTGGATTATATATTTCTAGTCAAGATAAAGCATTTGATTATATGGGTAATGGATTACCAAATCAGTTAGAACGAATAAGATCAGTTCTTTTTGATATTTATTATGTTCAGGAATCGATACTTCAAGAAATGGGTGGAGAAGTTACCAAAGCTGATGAAAGACTTGTTTGGAGTCCAACTGAAAAAAGATATATTACTTTGAAAGCAGCTAAAGCGTTAGAAGAGAGTCAAAAAATTCAATTGGAAACTACTCGAGAAAGAACTTTTCGAGAAGGTCCTCTTGGAAAAATATTATTTGCTGCTGATTTATTAAGTACAAAAACTGGCAAGGGATTTTTTGATAATTTATCTCAAAAAATTTCTGTTGAAAGATCCTTAGAGAGAATGCATGGCGCCGAAAAAGTAACGGGAAAAGCAGAAATTGCTCTAGGTGGTGAACCTAGTACATTTGAAACTTCGAGAGCAATGACAGAAATTTTATCAGATATTTCTAGCATTAAAAGTACTATGGCAACTGCTGTTCATTCTATGGCAGAAATTGAATCTGAACGTCAGCTTGAAAGAACTCCAGAAGATATTAGTTGGCAGATTAAATCAGCGTTAACTGTTGCAGGAAGTGTTCTCGGTATTCTTCTTGGTGGACCTGCTGGGTTTGTTGCTGCTGGAGCTTCTGCTGCTGCTTTCTTCAAGGCCAGACAAGAGCGTGAAAAAGAAATTAGAGAAGAAAGAGAAAGGACTATTGAAACACGTAATATCGTAGAACGTGGTATTGAAATTCAAGAAGAGTATTTTAATAAATCATTTGAAGAAAGATTCGGATCAGAACTACTTGATAAAAGTAATCAATCTATACTTCAAGGACTTAAGAAAGTTACAAAACAAGAACAAACATTAGATCAACTTAAGATTATAGCAAGTTATCTTGGTGATAAAAACGGTAGTGTTTATGAACTTCTTGAACCGGGTAAGCGAATTGCAGAAGTTACAGTTGTTGATAAAGATGGTAGGTCAATTTTATTAGACAATGTTATGTCACCACAAATAACCCAACAGATTCTTGTTTTAAAGGATATTCGAGATTATCTCGGAGGAAAATCTGATAGTATATCAAATCTTCTTGATCCAAATAAACCAGATACGGCACAAGTTCAATTGTTGAATGCTGCTGCTAGAGGTGGTTTAATTGATAGAGATAAACCGGTATTAGTTGGAGAAGAAGGTCCAGAAATTCTAATGCCAAGATCTGCTGGAATGATTATTCCAAATGATCAAATTGATAAATTTTCTGAAGGTGGATTTTTTAAAGGAGAGTTTTTTGGCAAGATTTATCAGAAAATTTCGGAGTTAGTTTCAATTAATATGGATTCTTTAAAGTTAGATATTGAACAATCTAATAAAGAAGAAAAAGATGCTCGACAATTAACATTATTAGAGAAACTGCAAGCTTTAAAAGATAGAATGAAAGAAAAAGCACAAGAAGTTTGGCAATCTAATGTACTTAGTCTTCTTAAGAAGAAATCAGATGAAGATAAGAAAAAACAAAAAACAACGGATGAGTCAACTGGTGGAATTTGGGGTTTTATTAAAGATAATATTGGTAAAATTCTTGGTGGAATTTTAGCAAGTCTTGTTGGTGGTTATGTACTAACAAAAATCGATATTCTGAGTTTACTTAAGAAAGCTGCTGGATTTGCATATGATCAAATTATTGGAATGTCAGCGGTTGGAAGAATTGCAACATTTGCTATAGCTGGTGCTGGTTTTGGACTTATGTTTGGTGGACCTGTTGGATTACTTTCTGGTGCTTTAATTGGTGGAGCAATTGGGGGAGCTGTTGATAGTATATTTGATATGATATCAGGATATCAAGAAGGTGGTATTCTTGGTGGTATTTCTTCTTTTCTCACAGGTAGTGTACCTGGTGAACTCGCTAGTGTTGGTGGAAATGCCGCTAAATGGGCAGCAATTGGACTTCCGATTGGTTTCTTAGCTGGTGGACCTCTTGGGGCGCTTACTGGTGCTTTAATTGGTGGAGTTTTGGGTGGAGCATTCGCTATATTACAAAACATGTTTATTGAAAGTATTGATGCTGGTGAAAAAGGTGGAATCTTAACAGGAATAACTAAGTTTTTGACTGGAGCTACACCAGATGAGATTACAAGTGTTGGTGGAAATGCTGGCAAATGGGCGTTAATAGGAGCTGGTGTTGGACTTCCTTTTGGTGGACCACTTGGTATGTTTATTGGTGCTTTAATCGGTGGTGCCTTTGGAGCTTTAATGGCAATTCTTCCTGATTTAATTGGTTGGGGATTTAAAGCTATTGGGAAACTGAAGGATAAATTATTTAAAACCACATCGGAAGAGGTAGATGAAGAAATTAATGAACAAGTTGCTAATGAAAAAGATCCAGTAAAACGAAGAGAACTTGCTGCTAAACTATTGAAAGAGAAACAACAGTTAATAGATAAAAAAAATAAAGGAAAAAATCAAGAATGGGCAACCAGTAGTGTACAACCAAACATTCCTACAAAAGTTCTGACAGAGGAAGATAAAAAGTATCAGGAAGAAATGAAAGGTGTAACAACTATTGTAGAACGTGAGGTGATTGATAAAAAATATGGAAGAGAAAAATTCGCACAGAAAGATATTTCATCTGATAATCATAAAAAAATGTTAGCAGAGTATAATGCTGCATATGAAAAAGGTGACATTAAGGCCGCAGAAAAATTAGTATCTGAATATTATACTAAAACTGGAAAAGCTAGACCTAAAACCGGAGCTGGTTCAAAAGTTGCAATGAAGAAAGCTTTTGTCGAAAAGAAAACAAAATTCGCTACTCCAGCTGCAACACCTGGAGGAACACCTCCACCAGTTACTGCAATCTCAAGTGGAACAGAAACACCAAAAACTTCTCCAGCATTAACAGATGTTACTACAAATATTCCATCTCCTCCAGGTAGTGTTGCTGCAGTGTTACAGGAAGCTTCTACAGCAACTGGGGCGCCACTTGGTATTATGCAAAGAATGGCATATGCTGAATCTGAATTCAAACCAAATGCGAAAGCTAAGGGTTCTACAGCATCTGGATTATTTCAATTTATTAAAGAAACTTGGGACTCAATGATTAAGAAAAAAGGTAAAAAATATGGACTTTCTCCAGATACAAGTCCATTTGATGCTCGAGCTAATGCGTTAATGGGTGGGGAGTTTATACAGGAAAATATAAAAGATATTCAAGGATCTGTACTTAGTCCTCCTCCTACGGCAGCAGATGTGTATGCTGCTCATTTTATGGGTGCTGGTGGCGCAAAACAATTGTTCCGAGAAATTAAGAAAAATCCAAACACAATTGCTGTTGATGTTTTTCCAAAACAAGCGAGTGCTAATCCAAACATTTTTTATGTTGATGGTAATAAATCTCAACCTAGAACAGTTAAACAGGTGTATGAAGTATTAGCACAAAAAATGGCAGTTGATCCTGGTCCCGCACTAGCTAAAGCTGGTACTGGATTAACAGCTGGTGAAAAAGCAGAAGAATTTGGTTATAAGGCCGGTGAAAAAGCAAAAGACATTTTTGGAATATTTGGAGAGTGGGCTACTAAAATTAAAGATGCTTTTATGGATGCACTGACACGACAATTTACTGGATCAGAAGTAACGAAAA
>Ga0265297_10009150_pt1 | contig 12913 bp, 11 predicted proteins | sample Munlanlwell13791_FD_192502 | JGI IMG/M metagenome (GOLD analysis project Ga0265297, IMG submission 192502) | Leachate microbial communities from a municipal landfill in Southern Ontario, Canada - Leachate well 137-91 | ecosystem: Engineered > Solid waste > Landfill > Unclassified | place...
CCGCATCATCAATTGTTTCTGGAGGTCATACAAGTTTGGTAATTTTTAAAGATCATATTAACTATGAAGTTATTGGCGAAACAATTGATGATGCGGCTGGGGAAGCTTTGGACAAGGCAGGGAAAATGATGGGATTGGGGTATCCCGGGGGAGCAGTAATTGAACGATTGGCTAAAGAAGTTGATAATAAGGATTTTTATAGTTTTCCTCGTCCCATGCTTAAATCAAAAGATCTTAATTTTTCCTTTTCGGGCCTTAAGACATCATTTTATTATTTCATCAAAGAATTATCCGACAAAGAAAAAGCTGATAAATTGCGAAAATTAGTTAGTTCATTTCAAGAGGCAGTTTTCGATACTATTATTTTCAAAACTGAAAAAGCAATTAAGCAAACAGGAATTAATAAATTATCTGTAGGTGGAGGAGTGATAGCCAACCTATATTTAAGAAAAAAATTAAGAACCTTAGTTAAAAAATATAAGGGAGAAGTTTTATTTCCTTATTATAAATATTTAACCGGCGACAATGCGGCCATGATCGGCGTCGCCGCTTCTTATAAAGCTGGAAAAGGAATATTTGTTAAAAACCTTCAAGAACTGGACCGCCAACCAAGAATGTCTCTGTGAGATTATGGTAAAAGTAAAAAATACTTTTATTGATATAATTAAAAATAATGTGTACAACTGCTGCTAAGAAAATTGATTCAAGTTGGTTTTTAATTAAAACAAGAGATCCGGTTTCATGGATGAAATGGGACGATGAGATTAAACTTTATAATACAAAAGCTGATAAATTTAAAAAATACTTAATTCAAAATCCAAATCCGAAAGAAGATGGATATTATGGAGGAATGAATGAAAAAGGAGTTGCTTTTATTGCAACATTCGTTAGTGTAGCTGAAAATCAAATTTCTTACATTAGAAGACCTTATGTAAGATTAATTTTAGATGCATCTACAGCTAAAGAAGCGGTTGAAATAATAAAGTCTTTTAATCCAAAAATAGGTGGGAACATGTTTATTGCCGACAAGTCAGAATGTTATGGTATTGAAGGATCGCCAAAAGAATATTACATTGAAAAAATTACTAATCCTACAGTAAAAACAAATCATTATATTCATCTTTCTGATCGTAATTTAGCTTTTGATCAATTCTCATGGTTTGAAGATTGGACAAAAACTCGAAAAAATAGAGCAGAGGAATTAATAAAACCTGCTAATACCATTGATGATTTAAAAAATATACTTAAAGATAGAAAAAATGCAGAAACTAAAAATGCAATATGTACGACAAAAGCGGAAAAAGATTGTTTTACTTATTCGGCCTTTATTTTTGATACTAAGAACAAAACTGTTTATTATTGCCAAGGCAATCCTTGCGAAAAACCTTTCGTAAAATATACGTTCTAACATAAATGGAACTTGACATTATTGGAATAATATTTTAAACTATTACCTATTAAGTATATGTTAAACATAACTAATCAATCAGACTACGCAATTCTTTTAGTTTCCAATCTTGTGGGGCAAAAATACTACATTCCCCTATCTCAGCTGACGAACAGTTTAAAATTACCGAAACGTTTTCTAGCTAGAATTGCAGCGAGATTGGTTGAAGAAAAAATATTAGACAGTAAAGAGGGAAAAGTTGGCGGATATAAATTAATTGAAAAACTAGAAAATATTAACCTTTATAAGTTTCTGGCTATTTTTGAAGGAGAATTAAGTTTTGTTAAATGCAGTGATGAAAAATATCAATGCGTCTGGGCAAAACGCTGCCGGCAAAGGAAATTTTTAAGTAGTAAATTAAATAAAATCGTAATAGATGAACTTAAAAAGTGGAGTTTAAACGATTTATTAAAAATATGAAAAAAATATATTTAGATTATGCTGCTACGACCCAGGTTGATCCTAGAGTTGTTAAGGCAATGCTTCCGTATTTTACTCAGAGATATGGTAACACAATGTCGTTGCATAAATCAGGACGCGATGCGGCATTGATTATGGAAAAAAGTAGAGAAATAGTTGCTTCTTTAATTAATTCTCAAACAAACGAAATCATTTTTACCAGCTCAGCCACTGAAAGTAATAACACCGTTTTAAAAGGTTTGGCTTTTGCCAACAGTGGAAGAAAAAGTCATCTTATTATTTCCTCAATTGAACATGACTGTGTTTTAGAAAGTGCAAGTTGGTTAGAAAAACAAGGATTTGAAGTGACCAGATTAAGCGTGAACAAGACTGGTTTTATTAATCTTGAAGAGTTACGAAAAGCAATTAAGAAAGAAACGTTTTTAGTTTCAATTATTCACGGTAATAATGAAATTGGCACGATTCAAGACATAGAGGCAATTGGAAAAATTTGCCATGAAAAAAATGTTTTATTTCACACTGATGCATCTCAAAGTTTGGGTAAGGTTAACATTAACGTTAAAAAAATGAACATTGATCTTTTGACTGCTTCTTCACATAAGATTTACGGTCCAAAAGGAGCTGCTTGTTTATATAAAAAAGAAGGAATAATAATTCAACCATTACTTCATGGTGGTGGACACGAAATGGGTCTTCGTTCTTCAACATCAAATGTGGCTGCCATAGTTGGTTTTGCTGAGGCTTGTCAAATACTTAAAAATGAAGGAAAAAAAGAAAATACAAGACTTATCAAACTGAGAAATCTATTAATTGACGGAATATTAAAAAGCATCAAAAGAACACACTTAAATGGACCAAAGGAAAAAAGACTTTCCAATAATGTAAATATTTCTTTCAGGGGAGTTGAGGGTGAGTCACTGACCATGGAGTTAGATTTTAATGGCGTTGAAGTTTCAACAGGATCAGCTTGTTCTTCAAGAACATTAGTTCCCAGTCATGTTTTGACGGCAATTGGTTTGCCGCCTGAGGAAGCTCATGGATCGATCAGATTTAGTTTGGGTCGATGGACAAAAGAAGAAGATATTATTAAAACGATTGAAGTTTTAAAAAAAGTTGTTGCAAAATTAAGAAAATTCTCACCATATGGGTAATCTTTATTCAGACGAAACACTAAAACATTTCAGAAATCCGCATAATTATGGAGAAATTAAAAATTCCAGTGGTAAAGGGGAAGCGGGCAATATTATTTGTGGTGATGTTATGTCTTTATATATTAATGTCGTAAAAAATAAAAAAGGACAGGAAATTATTAAAAACGTTAAATTCAAGACTTACGGTTGTGCTGCAGCCATTGCCACTAGTTCGGCTGTTACCGACTTAGTCAAAGGAAAAACAATTGACGAAGCTTTAAAAATAAGTAAGAATGATATAGTCGATTTTTTAAAAGGTTTACCTCCTATTAAAATTCACTGTTCGATTTTAGCAATTGATGCTTTATGGGAAGCTATTTATCAGTATTTAACTAAAAACAAAAAGACGATTCCTCAAAATCTAATTGAAAAGCATATAAGAATAGAAAAAGGTAAAAAACAAATAGAAGAACGATATAAAAGCTGGAAAAAATAATTAATTTTTGCAAATAACCATAAGTCTGATATATCGATATATCAGACTTGTTTGTAAATATTTGTAATTGTTGAAAACAGACAAGAGTTCAACTATTATTAATAGTATTAATTTAATTTATATCTATAAATACTATTATGGATAATCAAAAACCAAAAGATCCGGTAAAACCATCAGGTCCAGTTCAAGTTCATAATTTAAAAGTTTGGGTTGATAGAAATCTTTGCATCGGAGCAGCCACGTGTATTGCATTGGCGCCAAATACTTTTGCCTTAGATAAAGAAGCTAAGGCAATCATTATTGATAGTGCTGATAAAGATACGGTTGAAGCAATAATTGAAGGAGCTAAAGCATGTCCGGTAGCTGCAATAATCATCGAAGATGACAAAGGTAATAGAATTTTTCCTAAATAATAAGCAAAATGAATTTTCTTTGGAAAATCGGAGGTGAAGCTGGTTTTGGTATAGTAACCACGGGTTCTCTTTTCTCAAAAATTGCAGCCAAATCAGGTTATTATATATTTGATTTTATTCAATATCCTTCATTAATCAGAGGTGGGCATAATTCTTTTGAAGCATTAGTTTCCGACGAAGAAGTTTCAAATATTAAAGAAACAATAGATTTTTTAGTTTGCTTAAATAAAGAAACATTAGATCTTCATAAAAAAAGACTTACTTCATCAACATATGTTATTTATGATAAAAATGAATTTCAAGTTGAAGGAGATTACATAAAGATTATGGTTCCGTTTTCGGAAATTCTAAAAAGGCTTAATGGTCAATCAATAATGAAAAATACAATTGCACTAGGTGCTTCTTTGGCTATTTTAGGGGGGGAACTTGAAATACTAAACAAGATGTTGGAAAAGCAATTTAGTGATAAGCCAAAAGAAACTATTCAATATAATCAAAAATTCGCCGAGACAGGTTTTAATTATATAAAAACAAACTACAAAGATAAGATAAAACAATATTTGGTCAGAAAAGAAGCGCAAGATAAGCTGGTTTTAACGGCTAATGATGCCTTTTCTTTAGCTAGTATTTATGCAGACTGTAAATTTTATTCTGCTTACCCGATGACTCCTGCTTCATCAGTATTATCAATTTTAGCCTCATGGCAGGAAAAAACAGGTATAGTTGTGCGTCATGCTGAGGATGAAATAGCAGCTGTTAATAATGTTATTGGCGCTTCTTTCATGGGGGTGAGATCGTCAACAGGTACATCGGGTGGAGGATTTGCTTTAATGGTCGAATCAATTTCCTACGCCGGAGTGTCAGAAATTCCTTTGGTCATATTTTTATCCCAGCGCCCTGGTCCGGCCACGGGTATGCCAACCTGGACAGAACAAGGAGATTTATTATTTACTGTTAATGCGGGTCACGGTGAATTTCCTAAAATAGTTTTGGCTCCAGGAGATCAGGAAGAAATGACAGAATTAACTATCAAGGCTTATAATCTAGCTGATATTTATCAAACCCCGATAATTGTTATGTCAGATATGTTTCTTTCAGAATCTCATAAAAGCATTGAGTTAGAAAAGATTAAAAAAATACTAATTGATAATAAAATTCAGCGCGGAAAGACAATTGATAATTTCAGTGAAGAAAAATATTTGCGTTATAAACTTACTGATGATGGTATTTCTCCTAGATTAATTCCAGGCAAATCGGATATTTATTATCAAGCTAATTCATATGAACATCTTGAAGATGGCCATTCGACTGAAGATAACGGAATGCGGAAAAAACAAGTTGACAAAAGAAACAAGAAAATCATAACTTACTTAAATAATGAATTCAAAGGTCCAAATATTTATGGTGATTTGGAAAATGCAGATGTAGTTTTAGTCGGTTGGGGATCAACTAAAGGACCGATGATTGAAGCGATGAAACAAATTGTATCTAAGAAAAAAATTGCAGTTATTCATTTTTCCCATGTTTATCCACTAAACAAAGAAAAAGTCATTACTAACTTTAAAGAAGGTAAAAGATATATTTTGGTAGAAAATAATTCTCAAGGCCAGTTTGGAAAATTATTATTACAAGAAACAGGCGTAGAGATAAAAGAAAAATTATTAAAATATGATGGCAGAATGTTTTATACGGAAGAAATTATTAATTATTTATTATGAACATAAACGATTTTTCAGCTTATAAGCCGACATGGTGTCCTGGATGCGGAAACTGGGGAATAGGGATTGCCATTAAGACAGCTTTAGCCGAATTGAAACTTAAACCATCGTCCTTCGTGGCAGTTTTTGGTATTGGATGTTCGGGAAATGGCAATGATTTTTTAAACGCTAATATTCTTCATTCGCTTCACGGTCGGGCAGTACCCAATGCCATTGGTGTAAAAATAGCCAATCATAATTTACCTGTTTTTGTTTTTGCCGGAGACGGTGATTGTTATGGTGAAGGCGGTAATCATTTGATTCACGCGGCTCGGGGTAATCATGATATCAAAGTTATTGTCCATGATAACATGGTTTATGGATTAACAACCGGGCAAGCTGCTCCAACAGCCAATAAAGGTTATAAATCAAAGTCGACTCCAGCCGGAATAATCGAAATTCCCATTAATCCTTTAGCTTTAGCTATTACGTCTGGCGCTACTTTTGTAGCTCAAGCATTTGCCGGAAATCCGGCCAGTATGATTCAAATCCTAAAACAGGCAATAGGACACAAAGGTTTTTCATTGATCAATATTCTTCAGCCATGTGTAAGTTTTAATAAAATAAACACATATCAATATTATTTAAAAAACAGCTATTTACTGGATAATAATTATGACCCGCAAAATCAGGAAGAAGCATTAAAAAAAGCCATGGAATCAACTAAAGAAAAATTTCCATTAGGAGTAATTTATAAAATAGATAAACCTACCTATACTGATCAATTAACTCAACTAAATCAAGGAGCATTAGTAAACTCCAAACTCACAAAAAACGAAGCTATTTTTGAAGAATTTAGATAAAATACTGGTTGACAATTAGCAATTAGTAATATATACTGCTAAAATGATTCAATTTGCATTAGGAAATACGGAAAATGAAATTTACCCGGTTGTTCCGGTTAGAGAAGGAATAGTTTTTCCCAACACAGAGAATGTATTAGTCTTTGGTAGGAAAAAAAGCACTTTAGCCATTAAAGAAGCACTAACTAAAAATAAACAAATTATTCTATTGATGCAAAAAAATCCCAGCATCGACGATCCAACCAAAAATGATCTTTATCAAATTGGAGTATTGGCGAGTATTGAGAAAACAGTTGTTGGAGAAAAAGAAGAAATTAATGCTTTAGTCAAAGGAAAAAGCAGAATTAAAATAATTGAATATGTCAAGGAAACACCTTTTTTTGAGGCTAAGATAGAAAAATTAAATCTTAAAGAAGCCAATGATGATGAAACTCAGGCAATGGTCAAGCATATTTCTTCACAAGTCAAAAAAGCCATTAATCTTGGTAAGGCAGTAGATTTTGTTTTTTTAATGAATATCCTTAATGTTATAAATTCTGCTGATTTTGCTAATCAAATAGCTATAATTTTAGATTTAAGAACAGAGCAACGCCAAAAATTACTCGAAGAGAATGATTTAAAAGAATTTTTAAAGCAGGAAGTAGAATTCGTCAATAAGGAGATAAAAATTCTTGAGATTGAGAAAAGTATTTCCACCAAAACTCAACAGAAGTTTGAGCACGGGATGAAAGAAACTTTCTTAAGGGAAAAAATGAAAACAATTGAAGAAGAACTTGGAGGTAAGGGCGAAGATAAAGACATATCCGAGTACAGGCAGAAAATAAAAAAAGCTCTTATGCCAAAATCAGTTGAGGAAAAAGCTCTCAAGGAACTGCAAAGATTAGCTCAAATGTCTCAATTCAATCCGGAATCTTCTTATATACGAACATATCTTGATTGGCTTGTCGAACTTCCTTGGTCAAAAGCTTCTCCTAATGATATAAATATCAAACAAGCAGAAAAAATATTAAATGAAGATCATTATGGATTGAAAAAAGTCAAAGAAAGAATTCTTGAATATCTGGCTGTAATGGAACTTCGAAAAAATAAGGAACAAAAAAATGTAAAAAAAGAAAATAAATCACCAACTATTATTTGTTTTGTTGGACCTCCGGGAGTAGGTAAAACATCATTGGGCAAATCAATAGCCCGTTCTTTGGGTCGAAAATTTGTCAAAATGTCATTGGGTGGTATTAGAGATGAGGCTGAAATTAGAGGTCATAGACGAACTTATGTTGGGGCTATGCCAGGAAGAATTATTCAGGGAGTAAAACAGTCGGGAACAAAAAATCCGGTTTATATGCTTGATGAAATAGACAAAATAGGTAGAGATTATAGAGGTGATCCTTCATCAGCTTTGCTTGAAGCTTTAGACCCCGAACAAAATCATGCCTTTTCAGATCATTATTTGGAAGTACCATTTGATTTATCTGATGTTTTTTTTATCACTACGGCCAATATTTTAGATACAATTCCTGATGCTCTTCTTGACCGTCTTGAAATAATTCATTTCCCAGGATATACAGAAGACGAAAAATTTAAAATTGCGGTTGATCATTTAATCAAGAAACAACTTGATGCTACCAGTTTAAATAATAAGGAAACAAAAATCGATGATGAGGCTGTTAAAATTATCATTAGAAGATATACGAGAGAAGCAGGTGTGAGAGAGCTGGAGAGACAGATAGCGGCAATTTTTAGAAAAGTAGCCAGAGAAATTGTAGAAGGGAAAATAAAAACAAAAATAGTAAAAATCAATGACGTATCAAAGTATTTGGGTCCTTATAAATATTCATCTCAAATAATTGAAGAAAAAAATACCATTGGCATTACGACCGGATTAGCCTGGACTCAAGCGGGGGGAGACATCCTTTTTATTGAGGTTTCTAAAATGCCGGGAAAGGGCAATCTTACTTTAACTGGTCATTTAGGAGAGGTGATGAAAGAATCATGTCAGGCGGCTTTGTCTTATGTCAGACCGCGATGGAAAGAATTAGGATTGGAAACAAATTTTTTCAGTAAAATTGATATTCATGTACATGTTCCGGAAGGTGCTGTGCCTAAAGATGGACCATCTGCCGGAATAGCAATTGCCACAGCCATGGTTTCCGCCCTAACGGAAATTCCGGTTAGAAAAGACGTAGCTATGACTGGCGAAATTACCTTAAGAGGAAGAGTTTTAGAAATAGGAGGGATAAAAGAAAAAGTAATTGCCGCACACAGAGCTAATATTAAAACTGTGATAATACCTAAAGATAATAAAAAAGACTTGGAAGATATTCCTCAATATGTGCTAAAAGATCTTGATTTTTGTTTTGTAGAACATATGGATCAGGTATTAAAAGTAGCTCTTGTTTCTTCTTTAAAACCGAGAAAATCCTAATAAAATATTCCTGATCTTGTTAACGAAGTTGTATATTTTGTAATAAAAAGGGGAAAATATCAGATCATAACTTCCGATGGTTTGGACAAATGCTGTTCCATAACCCTCTTTGAATCTAGTAAAACCTGCCCATGGGTTTTTTTGATCATAGTTTTGAGGTAGAGAACCCCACATGTCAAATTCTTTAGCCCCCAGTTTTTTTCCAAGCCTTATTGCTTCCCACATCAGAAGATTTGAAGCCATAAGATTGCGGTATTCATCCGAAGTACCGCCATAAGTGTAATAAAATTTATTTTTAAAATAGAATAATTCATAAGCAGCCAGAGGAATATTGTTATAAAAAGCTATTAGAATATGGGCGATATTATTTTTTAAAGTATTCCAAATTACCTTATGGTAAGTTTGTGTATGCCCAAAATATTTTTGGCGTTTACAAGTTTTAAAATATAAATCAGAAAAGATCTTAAAACCTTCATTGTCTGAAACTTCTTTTACAACGACTCCCTTTTTCTCTGATAATTTTATGTTATAACGCGTTTTTGATTTCATGTTCTTTAAGAGTTCATCTTCCGATTTTGTTAAATCAAGAATCTGAGTCCATTCAGGAAAAAGGGGATGAGAGGAGGAAACCAATTTTAAATTTAAAATTTTAAATTTAAAATTTTTGGAAACGTCTGGTTCGATTTTTATAAATATAAGATTATGTTCTTTGCCATAATTTTCTAGATAATCTAAAACTTCTTGTGATGGAAAATTAGAGCGGGGCAAATAACCTATTTTAAATTTTGTATTAGGGATTGGATGAAAAGTCAGTTGGTATACATTGATGAGTTTTTCCTTATCAAACTCACCAATTCTTAAAACTTCAATTCCCATTTCTTTCCTGGCTTCGCCCCAGCTCCAAGATTGAAGTGGATGTTTGGCCAGGGAATTAAACAGTTCTTGATTATTCTCAATTGTCCTTATCTTCATATGCTTTAATTATTACATCAAGAGTTTGCTTAGCGCAAGATTCCCATGAGAAATTTTTCACTCTCTTTTTTCCTTTAATTATTAAATCTTTTCTTAAATTATCATTTTCTTTTAACTCAATAAATTTTTCTTTTAGATCATTTGGATTTTTAGGATCGAAATAAAGACAAGCATCGCTTCCGATTTCAGATAAACTTGAGGAAAATGAGCTTATGACGGGACAATCAAAACTCATGGCTTCAAGAATAGGTATGCCAAAACCTTCGTATAATGATGGTAGTACGAAACAAAAAGCGTTTCTATAAAGAAATGCCAATTGCTTATCGGAAACATAATCAGTAAAAAATACTTTTTTATCCAAACCAAGATCAACGACTTCATTAAAAATCTGTTTATACATCCATCCTTTTTTCCCCGCAATAATCAATTCATATGTGGGGTAAATTTTATTAAACATGGCAAAGGATTGGATGAGGGTGGCTATATTTTTTCTAGGTTGAAGTGTTCCTACATATAGAATAAAAGGCTTATTAAAAACAGATTTAAATTTATTTGTTCCTCCTAAAATTTTAATATCTTTTTCATAACCATTATAAATAACTTCTATTTTGTTTTCATCAACATCATATTCTTTTACTATGTCCTTTTTGGTCGTTTTCGAAACGGCAATTATTTTATTCACTTTTTTTATTGATTCTTTTGTCCAATTAACCAGTTTATATAAATCTTTTTTTAAAAAATCACCTGGATAATAAAGAAAAGAAAGATCATGAATGGTTACAATTGTTGGAACGGGGCAAAATTTTGGTGTGTAGTGAGCCGGTGAAAAGAAAATATTAATTTTCCTATGAATTAATAAATCTAAAGGAAGAAAAACCTGAGACCAAAGGAATTTACCTGGAACAACTCGGTATTTAAAATTACTATTTTCTTTGGGTAAATCCTCTAATGGTTTGTTTTTCAAATAAACAACAAATCTTATTTTTTCATGGGACTTTTTTTTAAAATAATAGAGTAAGTTCAAGCAATAAAAAGAAACGCCCACTCTTTTGGTGACATTTGCTTCGTTACCATCGACTCCTATTATCATATTGATTAATAATTTATAAACTGAGTGATTTTATAAGCTGATTATAATAGTTTTTCCAATTAAATTTACTCGAAATAGTCCTTCCTTCTAATATTAGTCTGTTTTTTAGATCAGAATCATTTATTAGTTTATTTAAGCTGATGGCAATCTCCTCAGTCTTAAATGGATCAAATAATACTGCATTGTTATTTACTATTTCAGCTAAAGAGGAGTTGTTTGAGGTACAAACGGGGGCCCCAAGACTCATTGCTTCAATCACTGGGTAGCCAAATCCTTCCCAAATCGAAGGGTAAACAAAAACAAGACAGGCTGACATTAATGAATAAAGCTCAATATTAGATAAATAACCGAGATAGTGAACGCCACAACTTAAGTTATTTACTGTTTTATTGTCCCAACCTTCTGGGCCAACTATTACCAAATCTACATTTTTATTATTTAAATTGTAATAAGCTTCTAATAATCGTTTAATATTTTTTCTCGGTTCTATTTTACCAACAGTTAAAATAAAAGATTTTTTCAAATGATATTTGTTTAATGTTTTTTCAACTTGTTGTTTATTCGGTTTTACAACCTCTACTCCAGGATATATTACCTTTATTTTTTTATCTGCAACTCCTTCAAGTTCAATCAGATCTTTTTTGGTAGCTTCAGAATCAGCAAAGATTAAACGAGTTTCTTTTTTTACCCATTTTATTCTCTTTTCTTGAGTAGTTCTAATCATATTGCTTACTGTTTCGGGATATCTTTTATAAACCAAATCGTGAACAATAGTCGCTTTTTTTATTTTACTTGGTGGGTCAGTCCAGTCTGAGGTGATAAGCCAATCAAGTTTTCCTAAAGCAAAATCCGGACTTAGAATATGCAAGTCATTCCATATAAAAGACAATAAAAAAGGCGGTAATTTACAGTTAATTAATTTAAACCCCTTTTTATCGATCTCTCTTTTAATTTGATCATCAAGTCTTCCCCTTAAGGAAGAAAAGAGAAAGATCCAATTATTTTCATTATCGTTATTTATAATTGTTTGAACTAATCCACGAGTAAATCTGGCTACGCCAGTTCCCTCATAAATTATTTGACTGATATCAATTCCTATTTTCATAGTTCTTTATAATTTTTCGGTAGACATAATTTAATTCAGATGAAATCGCCTTCCAATTATATTTATTTTTAATTAAAGAATAAGCATTTCTCCTAATAGTTTCAAATAATTTTTTATCGGATATTAACAAATTTAATTTGTCCACAAACTCTTCAGGAGTTTCCGCTAATAGAACATCTTTTTTATTAACAAGATCAAGTCCTTCAACTCCTGTTTTTGTTGATATAACGGCAAGTCCAGATGCCATTGCTGCCAAAATCTTAAGCCTTGTCCCGCCCGGGCCGAAAATAGGAGCTAAAAAAACGGTAGAATTCTTATACATTTTTTTTACCTTATTATTTTCATCAGGTTTTATTTCAATGACATCAATATTATTATCGCTGATTACTTTTATTTTCTTTTTGCTTCCTTGCCCGCAAATTATAAGTTTTAAATGAGGAATTTTAACTTTAATAATAGGATAGATTTTTTTTATTAAAAAATTAGCAGCTTCTACATTTTGCAGCCAATAAAAATTTCCTAAAAAAATTGCCGTGGGCTCGTAGAAATCTTTTTTTGGAAAATGTTGGAGAATCATTTCGTCTCCGGCTCCATTGGGGACAAGAGTAGTTTTAATTTCCGGTTCTTGGGATTGAATGATTTTTCTATCGGCTTCAGAAACTGCGCCCACGAGATATGCTTTTTTCCAGTAATATCTTTCCCAGTATTTTAATTTTAAAATATCAAGAGAGAAAAATGGCTTAATGAAAAAAGGCAAAGATTTTACAAAATGTTCATAGACTTCGTATTCAATCGTTTGCTCAAGGAGAAAAACAGGAATTTTTGTTTCAGGCAAATGTGGCATAATATAAAAAGTTT
>Ga0265297_10009151_pt1 | contig 12913 bp, 11 predicted proteins | sample Munlanlwell13791_FD_192502 | JGI IMG/M metagenome (GOLD analysis project Ga0265297, IMG submission 192502) | Leachate microbial communities from a municipal landfill in Southern Ontario, Canada - Leachate well 137-91 | ecosystem: Engineered > Solid waste > Landfill > Unclassified | place...
GTTGCCAATCGGGAGAGAAAAAATAAGGTTTTTGAACAATTGCGCCGACCCACTTTTTCTAATGACCATTTGTCATTAGATCGTGCGGTGAAATTTATTTCTTATGATTCTGTGAGAAAACTTGATGAAAATCTAAAAGAAGAACAAGCAGGGTTTAATCTTGATTGGCTTGCAAAAGAAGCCGAATCAGCAGCGGAGGGCGTGATATTTTTGGAACGATAAAGCTAGAGCAAAGACACAAAAGAAATCCAAACGATAGGTTTAATCAACAAAATTGAACCTGCGAGAGCAATTAAATCAGAGGTTCTTTAAATGCTTTGTTATCTCTTTGTCAAGTGCGGGGTTCTTAGAGATGCTTATTAAGTCGTAAAGTGTTTTATGGTTGTCTTCTAAATATTTCTTCATAATTTTCAGCAATAGATTAAATGACTCTTCTATCTCGCTCTCTAGTAGTGCAAGTTCCGCTTTCTTCTCCAGATCTTCTCGCCTCTTTATTACATCGTTTAATTTAACACTATCTTCTCCGGTTAAAATAAACATTAGAACTCTACAAATATGAAACTTGTAATTAGATGCAACAACTTCTTCTATTTCTTTCTTGCTATTGCCTTTGTACTGTTTCTTTAGCTTTGTTAAAAATAGATTTACCTTATTGAAGAGTCTTATACTAAATAAAAATAACCACAAGTTATCTTTGAGGTCGGGGAATATCTTGTTATAATTTTCTTCCTCTGCCAGCAATGATCTCGGATCCGATCGAGCGGTTGAAGGCTCTTTGTAAATCATTGAGAAAATACATTGAGCTAATAGCCGGACACTTACAATGCTCTTAGTGGGTTTCCCCTGGTTTTTATAATAGTTTTTTCTCCGGTCGTAATAGAGTTTGTGTTTCTTTAAGAAATCCTCTATATCAACTTGTATTCTGTCCAAAGCCCTAAACCCTGATACTTCAACAGCCGTTTGTCTGTTTGTGCTTCTGACTATATCGGTTTTTAACTCCTCGTTATCGGTTTTCACTACTTTTACAATAAGAAAATGGTTGTCTCCGAAAACTTCTCCCTCTTTTTTGGCGTTGTAAACTTGATACGACGTTTGTAGACCATTAACAATTTGGATATTTCTCATATTCAAAGTGTTGCCACTCGGTGTTATCTCTGAAGAAATAATCGTAATTCCGTTATTTAAGCACCAAAAACTCTCTTTCTTGGCACTTCTTAAAGTCATCATTATCTCTTTGTTGATTTCTCTCCCTCCTAAATGATCTCTGACATTATCTTCAAAAATATGTTCTCTTATGTAGATATGCTCTCTATCATCTGTTATACACCTGTAGTATTCATCGAGTTTAACGAAACCTATATATCCATCCCCCCGCTTACTGTTCGTAACCTGATCAAAGGTCAGATGTGCTGTATAATCCTCTTCATGTTTTGACAAATCTCGCAATTCTTTTGCTCCAACTAAATAGAATTTGTTACTTATGTCATTGTTGTTGAAAATTTCTTCCACTTGGTTCTTTTTGTTTTTAAAACTGCCACTTGGGCTAGAAAAATTAGCCTTTGAAACATAAAAGATTTCCACCTTTATATTATTATTTTTGCTTGCTGCATGTGTCCACACGTTTCTTATTAGATTGGCCTTATCAATGAAAGCGGGTGAGTATACTTTTACATCTAGATTTTTTGATAAATCAAAGATATCAGTGAGAGAAGACTGGAATCTAGTTATAACATCTTCCTCTATTTTTGTGGTATCCTTAACCTGAACTATTTGAATTTTCACATTGATTTCTCTGCCCATGCCTTTCAAGGACTCTACATCATCAAAATAAGTATCATTACAGAAAAATAAAACAGCATCAATCCCACCATCATTGCTGCCGTCAATCATGGATTCTTCAATCTCTTCTTGTGAGATTTCCAGGTTTTTTGTTATTTGATCTATTGAGAAAAAGCTAAATACTCTCGAATCATCCTTAAAATCATTCTCTTCTTTATAACTGTCGATAATTGACTCGAGCAATATTTGGTCGCTTGTCTTTTTAATCACACTTTCATTTTTAGATTTGTTGTTTTCTCCAACATCTTTAATTATATCATCAAACTCTATTTTATAAAACCCAAAACATCTTCTGTTCCCCACGTCCCCCTGTTTCTACTGTGGTAGATTAGATGTGGCATTGTTCAACGGCAGTGCCGGCGCGATTCTGGAATCGCGCCTACAAAAGTTGACTCCCCTCCTACACCATTTACCCACCCCCTTCTGTTGTGGCGAATTAGGATATAACATTGTTTAGCAACAAACTACAATCAGCCTGATACCACGTTCACAGATCCCTCTGCCATAGGCAGACAAAAGCGCTTTCGCGGGAATGACAAAGGAGGGGCGGGGATGACAACCCCTTGTTTTTTAGAAGTCAGATAATCCACCACGGCGGAGGAACCAACGAAATGGGATGATAAGGCAAAGAAAAAAACCGCCAGTTGCCCAGAGAGAAGCAGCCGGCGGGATTTCGTCTTCTGAAAATTATCTCCACATTTTGAAGACGAGGTTATCCTGGGGGTAGTCGCCAAGATAACTCTCACAGTGTGGCCAGCAAATTGCCCCGTGTTCTTCTTTGGTGTCCGCGCTGGTAAAGGCTGGGTGAGTCTTCTGCCAATGTGAATGCTCTTCTGCCGGATGAATGCCGATCGATATATGTGCTGTTCCGCCTCGAAACTGTCCGTGTATGGCGGCTTCCGGTAGGTGGAAGTGCCATGTGGTTAGTTTATCCTGATCTGGCCGAGGAATCTGGCTGAGGAAGTCTTTTTGCCGGTCGAGTGGTATCAACCAGCCATATTCATCTACATAAGGAGAATGTACCCTACTTGGGAACAGGAATCCACCTTCGCTTCTGTGGATTTTTGGTCTTTTGGGGAGGCTCAGGTCTTTATTAACGGCTCGGCTGAACGCTGTGCTGAAATGATCAATATCAATATAGATTGTTTTTTGATCTTCCCATTGGCCTCCTATTTCTTCAAGTATTGAAGAAAGCGATGGTAGGTAGGGGAAGAGCAACTCGGCTTTCCCCAAAGCAACCGTGCTTGGTGTAACAGAGGGCATGTATTCTTTTGCCCACTGCAATACAGCGAGTGTCTGTGGGGCGTTGGGGATGATTAGCAGCATGTGGGTGGTCTGGTCGATAGGAATGGTTTCCTCGGGGAACAAGTAGCCACTGATGGTGAGGGCGAGCTTCAGTTGTTTCAGAGCATATGTCCAGCCGTCTCTTTCCAACTTGGCAATGATGCTTTGGATGAGGATAATATCTTCTGTGAATTGCCGAAACTTTTCTTGGCTGGCCCGTCGAGAACCATCTGCGGCGACATGGCCGATCATAAAACTGATTGCCGGTTGTTCAAGCCTTCCTCTCAAGGCGTGAAACGATGGGTGGCCAGTGAGTTTTTCCACCAGCCATGCTAACTGCGCTTCATTGCTTACTTTTTCTCCAGGCATTGCTTCTATCTCCTTTACAGTGTTTTGAAGAAGCCATCTGGGGCGTGCTTCCCTGAGAAGCACAAGACATCGGCGTAAAACAGTTTACCGACGACCACTTCTATGAGAAGCGGATTTTGCTGGCGCTATGTTTAAAAAACATTCCCCCTTTCTGGTTTAGGTATAGCAAATGGATTGGGGGAATGTCAAATAAAACGGCTGAAGCGGGATTTTAGTTAGCCTGATAGCTGATCATGAAGGCGGGGTCACGCGACCCCGCCTTCATTGACGGGGAGATGTCATCCGTCTCGGGCGGGGAGAATCATATCTTCCTTGGTGGTATTTGTGCTGGTGTTTATGCGAAGGGTATTTGTCTGATGAGCAGGCGGGTTTGGGCGGACAATTTAGGCAGGATTTTTTTATCCGGCTGCCAGATATATTTATCCAGATCAATCGTATAGTCTTTTCTGACTTGGACGCCTTCGCGTAACAAGTCGTGTTTGTGAGCGATCTGTCCACCACTGGTATAGCCAGCTGCTAGCCGACCAAAGCGATTAACCACTCGCTGGCAGGGGACTTTGCTCATATCAGCCCAATGCAGGCACCAGCCGACAAACTGGGCGGCGCGCGGATAGCACAAAAAAGCCGCCACTTGGCCGTAAGTCATCACCCGGCCTTTTGGGATTTGTCGGACGAGATCGTAGACAGCGGTGCGGAAGGTGGAAGGGATGAGCATGATGTTATTTTAATATGCTGGCTGGCAGACAGCAATGTTAGCTGTTATAATGATCAAAGTTTGCGGGCCTGTAGCTCAGTGGTTAGAGCAGTCGGCTCATAACCGATTGGTCGTAGGTTCGATCCCTACCAGGCCCACCATAATATCTAAAGTTGAACTAGTAACTTTAAGATAATTACTACAAAAAATGAAGAAAGTCGTTATTGTTGGGAGCGCATCCTTGCAAGAAAAAATCTTATCTTGGGAAAAGACTTGGGGAGACCGAGGTTTTATTGTTGTTGCATATCCACAAATTCCTCAGGATAATTTTTTAAAACTGTATCCCGATGTATACGCAGATTTTTTTAGAAACATTACAGAAACTGATATTCTTTTTGTGATGAACGAAGATAAGAATGGAATAGAAGGATATCTTGGGGCAGAATCTTTCGCGGAAATGTGTTTTGGTGTCAGCCAAAAACTTCTCTATCAAAAAAATATCGACATCATTTTGTTGAAAATGCCAAGTGAACAAGTTCAATCGTATAATGAAATTAATCTTTGGTTAAAATTGGGTTGGATAAAATTATATCAAAGTTAAGTCTTCGATGTCTTTCAATTGAACGGTTGAGATGTAGCCTTTAGAATCAACCAGAACATTTTCAATAATCTGCGTATACCTTTTGGTCAAAGGTTCGAATCTTGCGTAATAACTCCCACCAATAAATAGCAGTTAAATAGCAATGAAAGAGAATAAAATTAAAATTATTATAAATCGACCTATAGATGTTGTTTTTGAATTTACAACGAATCCTAAAAATACGCATTTATGGATTGCAAGTGTTAAAGAAGAGATTGCTGAAGTTTATCCTCCAATTATAGGGACAAAATATAAAAATCGAGGGATTGAATCGGTATGGAGTTATTACCAGGTTCTTTCTTTTGAGAAGGATAATTTGTTTGTATTATCTGATTTAGAAGAAGATTACCATGTAAAATATACATATAAACAAACGGAGAAAGATGTGACGGAGTTGGAATATTTCGAATGGTCAACGACGGGGGAATTGAAAAATCCATTTAGCAAAAATCATTTATTGCGACTCAAAGCTATATTAGAAGATGTTATTCAGCGATGAGTCAAGAAATGGCCTGGTACCACGTTCACAGATCCCCGACTAATAGTAGGCTTGCCAGCCGACTTGTCCTCTGAAGCTTTAGCGAAAGAGGAAGCTTTGCCTCTCGACTCGTCACTGCGCTCCTTGCTTGAGACAGCCTTCCATTTCCGACTTGCTCCCGTTGGCTGTGCCAGCCGAAGCTTTGCCCCCGAGTGGTCCGCCTTCGCTCGCCTACGGCGAGCTTCGGAGGACTGCACTTCGCTTAGCTACTCGCTTGGCTGTGCCAGCCGAAGCTCGTAGAGCGAAGGCTGGGGATGACACATTATTTTTATTACACCCCCACCTAGCCTTTTCACCCTCCCCTAGCCCCTTCTGCCTTCGCCAAGGCTTCGGCGGACAGGCCCGTCGAGGGAGGGGAATAAAGAGACAGGGATGATCCGCCTGCGCTAAAGCTTCGGCGGACAGGCACAGGGGGAGGGATATTCTTATTGGGGGGAGCCAGGCAAGAATGCAGCACCTACCCGAAGAATCCTAAATATCTTAAATATCCTAATAATCCTAACAATCTTTTCCCTTGACCGCCTGATTTTTTTCCCTTAAAATACCTCCCACATGCCTAACTACCGCATGTCATATTATTTATTTAATTGATTTATGGACTTAGCTAAACTACGCAACATCGGGATCGCTGCTCACATCGATGCTGGTAAAACCACTGTTACTGAGCGGGTACTTTTTTATACTGGTAAGAAGCACAAAATCGGGGAAACTCACGATGGTGAAGCTGATATGGACTGGATGGATCAGGAAAAAGAGCGTGGTATCACCATCACTTCAGCTACTACAAAATGCAAATGGAAGGACACTGATATTAATATTATTGATACGCCGGGACATGTGGACTTCACTATCGAAGTGGAGCGCTCAATGCGGGTGCTGGACGGGGCTGTCGTCGTATTCGATGGGTCGGCTGGTGTGGAATCCCAGTCAGAGACAGTGTGGCGGCAGGCTGATAAATACAAGGTGCCGCGGATGGCTTTTTTCAACAAGATGGATAAAATGGGTGCTGACTTCAATATGTCGATAGAGTCTGTCTGGAGTCGGCTAAGCAAAGATGCGGTAGCTGTCCAGCTGCCTCTTGGGGTGGAGAATAATCTAAATGGTGTGATCGATCTGATCACCATGCGGGCTTATCGTTTCGAGGGAGATCACGGTATGGTGCTTAAAGAAGAAGATATTCCAGATGACCTAAAAGAGGAAGCAGAGCAATGGCGCAGTAAAATGGTAGAAAAAGTGGCGGAAAGCAGCGAAGCAGCTATGGAGAAGTATTTAAGCGGTGAGCAACTAACTGTCGATGATATTCGCAGCGCTATTCGACAGGCTACTGTCAAGGGTGAGCTGGTGCCGGTTTTTTGTGGGTCAGCTCTAAAAAATATTGGTATCCAGCCCTTGCTGGATGCGGTGGGTTTGTATCTGCCGTCTCCTTTGGATGTCCCGCCGGTAAAGGGCATTAATCCTAAAAATGATGAAGAAGTTACTCGCAAGCCGGATAATAGTGAGCCACTAGCCGCCCTGGCTTTCAAAATTGCTACAGATCCCTTTGTCGGCAAACTGGTATTTATTCGCGTTTACAGCGGAGTACTAAATGCTGGTAGCTATATCTATAATCCTAGAACCTTTGACAGAGAGCGGATTGGTAGGCTGGTAAAGCTGCATGCCAATAAGAGAGAAGATGTGGATAAAATTGAAGCTGGCGACATCGCGGCAGCTGTTGGGCTGAAGGGCGTGAAGACGGGAGATACTATCTGTGATGAGAGCAACCAAATTATACTAGAATCTATTATTGCTCCGGAGCCGGTGATCTCGATGGCGATCGAACCCAAGACAAAAGCTGATCAGGAGAAGATGGGCGTTGCTTTGAGTAAACTGGCAGAGGAAGACCCGACCTTCCGGATTAAAACTGATGAGGAAACTGCTCAAATTATTATTTCCGGCATGGGCGAGCTACACTTGGATGTATTGGTAGAAAGAATGAAACGGGAATTCAAAGTGGAGGCCAATGTCGGTAAGCCGCAGGTCGCTTACCGGGAAACTATTCAAAAAGAAGTGGAGCAAGAAGGCAAATTTATCCGCCAGACTGGTGGCCGTGGCCAATATGGCCATGTTTATTTGCGCATTGCGCCGCAAGAGCCAGGCAAGGGCTATGAATTTAGCAACGAGGTAGTTGGTGGCCGCATTCCTAAGGAGTATATTCCTGCCATTGATAAGGGTATTAAGGAGGCGCTGGAGAGCGGCATCTTGGCTGGCTATCCTGTCGTTGATGTCCGCGCTGCTGTTTATGACGGGTCTTACCATGATGTGGACTCTTCGGAAGTAGCCTTCAAAATCGCGGCTTCCATGGCTTTCAAAGAAGGTTGTCGCCATGCTAATCCAGTTATCTTGGAACCCATCATGAAAGTGGAAGTGACTACGCCGGAGGAATTTATGGGCGATGTGATGGGCGACCTAAACTCTCGGCGCGGCCAGATTCAAGAGATGGGTGACCGCGGGCCGGTTAAGTTCATTCTCGCTAAAGTGCCGATTGCTGAGATGTTTGGCTATGCTACTGATATCCGCTCGATGAGCCAAGGCCGTGCTAATTATTCGATGGAATTTTTGGAATACCAGAAGGTTCCGCAGAATGTGGCGGCGGAAGTGATTAAGGCTAGAGGGTATGATAAGAAGGAAGGATAATTGAGGTAACGGGCTACTGGTCACGGGAAACAGGAGGGGGATTTTTGAGATGTAAGTTAGTAAATAGTAGAAAGTATTAAGTTTATAGATGGCTTTATTCAGCTGCTTGCTGTATATAATGAAAACTCAAATGTCTGGTTCAATTTACAAGATTGAACCAACGGGGGCGAGGAAGACGAAAGACCATCTGGTTGAGTTTACTGCCAGATAGTCTTTTTATCGCGGAGGTCTTTTAGCCCAGAAATCAGTAGCTTGGTGTCTGGCTTAATATAGGTGCTGTCAAATTCTAGCCCACTTTCCAGTCTTTCTTCATTGGCAGTAAAAGCAATTACCGTGGTCCCGCAGAGCGACTGGTTTGATCTGATGGCTTGCAGTAGCTCCAAGCCATCCATCTTGGGCATTTGGATGTCGGTAATTACACAAAGAAGATTGTCTCTTGATCCACTTTTCAGAATAGCTAGTGCATCTGCTCCATTGGAGCAGCTAACTACCTGATAACCAGATTTTTCAAGGCAGATACTCAAAAACTCTCTAGTGAAGAACTCGTCTTCTACTATCAGTACCCGTGGTGAGTTTGGCAATTCTCCGCTCCCCCTCTTTGTCATTTTGTAGTACCACAATTAGTATAAGGAAATTAAGATTAAATTATCATTAAAAGATCAGATTATCATTGATGGACAACCTGTTTATCGGGTTGCCGGGCAAATGGGGATAGTTAACGAGGGAGCACAAGAAAATTTATAGCAGCCCCCACAGTGTCTCGAATACGGTGATGAATGATTTCGCCGTGTATTCATTGGTCAAGATCACGCCGGAGATGACTCCGTCGCCGGTATTGATTGTGCAAAATTTATTGCCGCTAACCAAGAATTCGGTATCTAGTCTATGTTCTTTGGGTAGGAATTTGGTCTGGCGACTGAAATAGCCGCGCTGGCGGATAAACTCGCGGGATTCTTTGGTATCAGTAATAATCTCTTTGCCCATAGCTACCCGATCCCACTTGCCTTTGAAGAAATCGTTGCGCCAAAAATTAGCATCAAACCCTTCGGCAATCATTGATGCTGGGTCCCAAATGCCGTAATAGTCGGGCATATCAGAGAGAAATATCTTTTCAAATAGCTGGATAAAGCCGGTGCGTCCTTCAAAGAATTCGATGTCGGTCTGGTAAGCGGCGGGGGTTTTGGCGATAGCATTTAGCGATGGCAATAGCTTCTGAAAGAAGTCTTCTTGCTCATCTATTTGTCTGCGAGCATCGCTAAATTTCCCTAAAAGCCTATTAGGAGATATCGGCTGGAAGTAGGCCATTTTATTCTTCTGGATCTTGGTCAAATAACCTCTCTCCAGCATATTGTCTAAAACCAGATAAGTGTTGCCGCGGGACATACCTGCTTTTTGGGCAATCAGGCTGGCTGGTGCCGATCCTAGCCGCAAAGCTACCAGATATATTTTAGCTTCGTTGGGATGAAAGCCGGCTTTTATCAGCTCAGTGAACATGTTGTTGTCTTAAATATTCAAACAGCTTTATTTTAGCTTATATGCAGGTATAAGTCAAACTTCTAGTTAGTCGAATTATTAAGATATTAGACAACAGTAAACAAGTTTGTCATCATGCGGGCAAGATATCATTTAACTATTTATTGATATGAAAAAAGCAACAAAGGTTGTTATCGCGGTATTGGTAGTAGCGTTGATCGTGTTGGCGGCGGTGCTGGCTGCCAGATCTTATATTTCTTCAGAGAAGCTTCCGAAAGAGAAAGTGATCAATATAGGCAGTATCCAGCCGATGACTGGCGCCAGTGCTAGTTATGGGCAGAAAGCAACAGAGGGGATTAGTTTGGCTCTGGAAGATATAAACGCGGCTGGTGGAATCAATGGTAGAAAGATGAATATTATCTATGAAGATAGTCAGAGTCAGTCAGCGCTGGCAGTCGGTGCTCTCCAAAAGTTAGTCAATGTTGATCATGTGTCGGCAGTTTTGGTAAGCCCTTCTTCACCAGAAACCTTGGCTGAGGCTCCGATCGCCGAGAACAACCAGACGGTTATTTTAGCTGCTGGCAGTGCTGCAACTAGTATTAGATATGCAGGTGATTATGTTTTTCGGTTAAAGGTTTCTGTTGATAATGAGGTGGAGGAGTTGATGAGGCTGGTGTATGACGAGTTGGAGGCTAGATCTATATGTATTATCTATGTCCAAAATGATTATGGAGAATCCGTCAGCCAGGCCGCCGATGAGATTTTCCAGAAGATGGGCGGCAAGGTGCTCCGAAACGATGGTTTTATGTTGGAAAATACGGATTTTCGTGTGCAGTTGATGAAGGCTAAATTAGCTAACCCTGACACGATTGTTCTAATCGGCTGGCCGAAAAATATGGGTAATCTATTAAAACAGGCAAAAGAACTGGGAGTAGAGAAACGATTTGTTTGTCCGGGCGGGGCAATCGACCAGAAAGAAATTATTGATATTGCTGGTAACGCAGCTGACGGGCTGATTTATACTATGGAGTATGATTTACAAAGCGAAGAAGGAGATATGAAAAGATTTCGGGATAATTTTAAGAAAAAATATGGCAAAGACCCAGAGTTATTCGCGGCGATGGGGTTCGACGCCGTGAAGATAATCGCCAAGACTATGGAGAAATGCGGAGAAAATTCAACTTGTATTAAGGATGCTCTGTATCAGGTACAAGATTATCAGGGGGCTTGCGGTACCATCTCTTTTGACGAGTATGGTGATGTGGTTAAGCCGATGCAATACATGACGATCAAAGACGGGATGTTTGTGCGGTATGAGGAGTAGTAGATAGTACAAAGTTTATAGGCTGGCCTTGTTCGACAGATAACCAAGAATAATCTTGATACCAAGTTCACAGATCCCTCTGCCATAGGCAGACAAAAGCGCTTTCGCGGGGATGACATAGAGGGAGGAGCGGGGACGATCCGCCTTCGCTCGCCTACGGCGAGCTTCGGAGGACTGCACTTCGCTTAGCTACTCGCTTGGCTGTGCCAGCCGAAGCTCGTAGAGCGAAGGCTGGGGATGACACATTGCTTGGTTCAGCTGCTAACCGTAGAAGGCGGGGTCACTCTTCTCCATCAAGATTACGAAGGGCAGGCGTGACCCCGCCTTCATGAATAAAAAACCCAAACATCTTGGTTCAAATTATAAACATGGGATAACGGAGCAAATCCGAAATCCCCTCGGTAAGAGGGGATTCGTGGGATCTCAGCGGCCCTAAATTAATTCGGCAGGATGCCATTTCTCAGCCTGTCCAAGAGGGGCTGGTGGTCTGGTTTGAAGAAGATGCCGTCAAACATATCAGCGTGGTTGCCATCCAATGCCTTTCTTGTTGTGTAGATGAAGATAGGTACATCCTTTAAGTGCGGGTTTTCTTTAACTTGTTGAGCAAAGGATGTTCCTGCCATCGTGGGGAAAGCAAATTCGCTAATAATAGCTTTTGGCTTCACTGACTGAAGGAACTTAAGGCCAGTTGCGCCGTTTGACATTTGGACTACCCTAAATCCCATGTTTTCTAATGTTGTTTTTAGTGATTCAACTTCTTTAATATCGTTATCTACAATGAGAATTGTTGCGTCCATGGCCGCCGCTCCTTTTTTCGTTGTTTTAATACGTTTTAACTATAAAGGGGCGATGGTTAAATGAGGATTAAAAGGAAGGATGGTTAGGATAGTTAGGATATTTAAGATATTTAGGATGCCATGATAGCTAATAGTACAAAGTATAAAGAACAATGAAGATAAAGAGGATAAAGGTGATGAGGGTTATAAGGATATATTGGGTAACGGGCGACTGGTTACGGGCGACGGAAGAAAGATTTTTGGGATTTTTGAGATTTTTGGGATTCTAAACAAAGGTAAATAAGCCCTTCCTCTGTCTAATGAGGTGGGCTTATTTGGTGGATGACCGCGGAAGTCTTAATTACTGCAGGGGGGCCATATTGCCGATTGTGTCGAGGAGCCGCTCGGTATCTGTTTTCATGAAGACACCGCCATTAAAGAGATTAAGGTCTTTTAGCTCTTTCTCGCGCCCAGCTACTCCCGTATAAGCAAAGAAGATAACTTCTCCTGGTGAAAATAGCTTTCTGCTTTTGGAAGCGAACTCTACTCCGTCCATGCCGGGCATATTGATATCGGTGATAATGACTGCTGGTTTTATAGACTGGCTTTTCAGTAGCTTCATGCCGTCTTCGCCGCTGGAGCAGCAGACTACCTCGAAGCCCATTAGGTCTCTCAGTATGTCTTTGAAGTTAGCGACGCTATCAAGGTTATCATCTACAACTAAAGCAATTGCCCCTTTTTCCATAATGGCGATCATCATCTCCCTCGTTTTATTTACTGAATACAGTATACGTTTGGGAAGATTAAATCCGTGTTAAGACAGGCAGACGGGCTACGGGTTACCGAATGAGGGTTATTAGGATATATTGGGTAACGGGCGACTGGTTACGGGCGACGGAAGAAAGATTTTTGGGATGATTGAGATTTTTGGGAGTTTTGGGACAGGGCTTAGTTCGGGGGATGAACCAAGAATAAGCTTGATACCGAAAACTCAAACATTTAGGTTCAGGCCAAGAGGCTTGAACCAACGGAGGCGACTTTATTCAACGATAAAGCAGGAATAAGCCTGATACTATGTTCACAGATTCCCGCTTGCGCGGGAATGACATCTTTCTTCTGGGTTATCTTTAGGATCTTTCTAATCTTTATTCTCTTTATCATCATTTTCATCCTTCTTGGGACTGCCCCAGCAAAGTGTGGGAAATGTAGCCGAATAAGGCTACAATAAGCCCATAACCCGCACTTTCATGACTCGCAAACAAAATGCACCACCTTGTCCCCATTGCGGAGGAATGGATGTTCA